>Ga0209267_1001050_pt1 | contig 19230 bp, 16 predicted proteins | sample GraSoiAngelo_137_FD_185894 | JGI IMG/M metagenome (GOLD analysis project Ga0209267, IMG submission 185894) | Grasslands soil microbial communities from the Angelo Coastal Reserve, California, USA - 14_0929_09_30cm (SPAdes) (version 2) | ecosystem: Environmental > Terrestrial > Soil > Grasslands ... | reverse complement strand
TGTGTTTGGGCATTTTTTCGGTAACAGCCCGTTTTTGTCTCGAAAAAGCAGGAGGAATTATCGCGTAGCTCCGGTAGCTTTTATTCATCGGGAAACGCGGTATATGTCTGTCCTAATTCTGCGCCCGTAGCTCAGCCGGATAGAGCAACGGATTTCTAATCCGTGGGTCGGGTGTTCGAGTCACCCCGGGCGCGCCGGTTTGCCCCGCTAATTTAACACTCCTCACACCGTCGCGCGAGGCTTGACGCCTTCAAGTGTGAGACCCTGCACGCGCTTTTCAAGTTATGCGCATCAAGGTAGAATGCCGCCAGGACGAGCGCTTAATCAAAGCGCACAGAGTGAATCCAACAAACTTTTTGGTTGAGCTGAAGCGGCGCAACGTTTACCGCGCAGCGGTCGCTTACGGAGTCGCTGCATGGTTCCTCACGCAGCTCACTACGCAGGTCTTTCCGTTTTTTGAAATTCCGAATTCAGCAGTGCGTTTTGTAGTCATTGCGCTCGCGGTCGGATTTCCGATCGCGATGCTCCTTGCCTGGATCTACGAATTCACCCCCGAAGGAATCGTGCGGACGGAAGATCTCGATCCAGTACACGCGAGATCGGTTCAGCGCGCCACCGGGCGGATCCTCGACTTCATTATCATTGGGGTGTTGCTGCTGGTTATCGCAATGCTGATCGTTGGGCGACTCCCGTTCTACAGGCAAACTGGTGAATCGATCTCCCAGAAAAGCATTGCGGTGCTCCCATTTGAAAACCTGAGTGAAGACAAAGCCAACGCCTACTTTGCCGAGGGCATTCAGGATGAGATTCTGACGCGCTTATCAAAGATCGCCGATCTGAAGGTCATTTCTCGGACATCCACGCAGCATTATAAAAGTACGCCGGAAAACGTGCCTGAGATTGCCAGGCAGCTTGGTGTTGCGCACATCTTGGAGGGAAGGGTTCAAAAGAGCGGCGACGTTGTGCGCGTGAACGTGCAGCTCATCAAAGCAGCCAATGATTCCCATCTTTGGGCCGATACCTTTGATCGAAAATTGACTGACCTCTTGTCGGTCGAAAGTGAAGTGGCTAAAGCCATAGCCGAGCAATTGCGCGTGCATTTGACTGGTCGGGAAGAGCAAGTCATCGCCGCTAAACCCACAGACAATCCTGACGCTTACGATGCCTACTTACGTGGTCTGGCCTATAACGTGAAAACGGCATACACACCCGCCAACGCCCTTGGCGCGCAGAAATACTTGAGAGAAGCGGTGCGGTTGGATCCGAAGTTCGCTCTGGGTTGGGCGCTACTGTCAATTGCGGACGCTCGTGGCTACATCACACAGAGTCTTCAACCTACCGTCGCGCTTTGTGAAGAAACACGACACGCGGCCGAAACTGCGCTCGCTCTTCAGCCCGATCTTGGCGAGGCGCTGCTTGCTACCGGAAATTACTACTACGCCTGTCTAAAGGATTACGACACAGCCGTACGTTACTTTGAACAGGCACGTCAGTTCTTGCCGAACAGCAGCCAGATTTCTGTGTTGCTGGCTTCTGTCGCGCGGAGGCGAGGCCACTGGGACCAAAGCATGGCGTATTTTCAGGAAGCCGAGCGGCTCGACCCCCGCAACGTTAATCTGCTCGGACAGTATGCACAATGCTGCATCGAGCTCCGTCGTTTCCCCGAAGCGCTGCGAAAGTTTGACCAGGTTCTCGACATCATGCCGGGCGACGTCGATACGCTCGCGGCAAAGGCAGCTATTGCACAAGCTGAGGGCGATCTGCCACGGGCGTCCGCGCTCCTCGCGTCGATCCACCCGCCGGCCGATGACCCCCAAGCGCTGGAAACACAAGTTTACCAAGCGATCCTGGAGCGCCGTCCTGGACAAATCATCCCTCGGCTAAAGGAAACATTGGCGAAGCCTGATCCAGCGTTGGGTTATATCACTGGCGAACTGCGCTTTTATTTAGGATGGGCGCAGGAAGTCGCCGGCGATCATGCCGCTGCCCAAGCAAGTTGGAGTCAGGCGCGCAGCGAACTGGAGCCTTTCCTCAAAGAACAGCCCGAGAATTTTAGCCTGATTGGAGATCTCGCGCTGGTCAGCATGGGTCTTGGTGACAAAGCCGCCGCGTTCAAATTCATCGAGCAGGCCATGGCCGCGATCCCGATCGAGAAAGACGCGGTGGCTGGTCCCATTCCGATTGAGATCCTTGCCCGAGTGGCGGCGCAGATGGGGGAGCCAGACCGTGGCATCGCTGCTTTACAGAAGCTACTCGCGATACCGTACGATGGCGCACTAGCTCAAAACGTGCCGCTTACTCCGGCGCTGCTCCGGCTCGATCCGATGTTCGATCTGTTGCGGAACGATCCGCGTTTCCACGTGCTCGCATCGGGCGCAGCGAAATAATAATCGGCGGAACAGCAAGCTTGACGAAAAAGGCCTAAAAATACCACTCTGGGCGGCGTTATGAAGAAAATCACTCTTTCGCTCGACGTAATAGCCGCGATCATTGCAGTGACGATTCTACAAGCTTGCGCAAACACGGCAGGCACGCAGTGCGTGTGCGAGAAGCCGACGCTGACTCCCGCGAGCGGTCCGGCGGCTATTGTCATAATAAAGACGGCAACAATGGGGGCTTCTTTGCGCTACACGCTCAACGGTTCTACACCGACTGGCGGAACGTCAGGTCACGGCACGCCAATAGCAGCGCAGAGCGGGTCCGTCCCCGGCCCTCTCGTGTTCGGAAGGACCTTAAAGGCGATTGCGTACAAAGCGGGATGCTCCGATTCGTTGATCGCGGTTGGAAAATACTAGTTGCCGCACTAACGAATTGCCATCACCACGTCGACCGCTCCCGGGCGCCGAATAACTGGCTAAGTCGCTCCGCACTCCCGTAACCGGAGGAGGGTTCGGAAGAGCGGTTACCAGACAAAAGGGATCAACCGGTAACGGACTTTTTCCCTGTAGGCGTGGTAGCCTTTCAGTTCCCGCTTCAAAAATCGTTCCTCTAATACGCTGCGCACAGCCAGCACCGCGATGGGAACGATTGCCAGCAAAGCCGCAACATATGATCCCAGCCACAGCGCGGGGCCGACGGCCATCGGTGCAAACCCGGCATACATCGGATGCCGCACCACGGCATAGACACCGGTGTCGATAACTCGCTGGTGTCTTTCTTCCTGCAACCTAACGACTGGCACGGCAAAGTGGTTGACTTTCATGGCAAGTGTCATGATCCACCAGCCCGCGACGTAAAGTGCAAGGCCGAGACATGAAACGAGCCCGCTGGGTTTTGGTGCAAGGTGGAACCGGAACACATCTAACGGAATAAAAACGATCTGCCCAACGAATGAAACGACGGGCAAGATTACCAGAACCCGGTCCCAAAGCGGTTGTCCTTTTTGAACGACTCCTCTGGCACGCTCGGAGAACAAGCCAGAGTTATCGGGCAAAATGGTGAGGATAGCCACGACCATCACGGCGACGGTAACAACGAGAAACACCCATGCGCGCCACCAGTGCAACGTGCCAGCCGGCACAAAAAGAAGGAGAGCGTAAAACGCGACGTTGAAGGCAACACCAGCTAGGACTTTGGGTATCGACATCACGCGTTTTTGGAAGTGATAGTAATCAGTGATCGGTGCTCAGAATATGGCGACCAATGCTGGTATGAACCGATTACTGATTACAGTTCAGTGATCACTTCGTCGCGTAGCGACGCTCATGGTCTAGCAACCATTTCTTGCGCCACAACCCGCCGCCGTATCCACACAACGTGCCGTCAGCCCGGATCACACGGTGACACGGAATGATAATGCAGATCATGTTTGTGCCGTTCGCACGGCCGACAGCCCTGCGCGCGTTTTCATCTCCCAGGCGTTTCGCCATCCAGGAATACGAGCGTGTTTCGCTTGCAGGAATCGACCGCAAAATTTTCCAGGCCCGCAGTTGAAACTGCGAACCAACCGGCGCCAGTGGAATATTGAACTTGAGGTTTTTGCCGGAGAAGTAATCGGCCAATTGCGAACGGACTGCTTCCAGATGCCGATGTTTTCCCGGCACTACATTTGTCCGTAGTCGTTTTCGCAACACCGACAACTCACGTTCGGTCGCGCGGCGATCGAAAAACTCGAGCATTCGCAAACCTTCGTCATCAGCGACGGCGATCATCGCTCCGAGCGGCGTATCAATTCGCTCCGCAAAAACAGGCGCGCTCGCCTTCGCATTCGTCGGAGGATCGCCAAAAATTTTCGTAAACGCTTCCCGGAAACCGCTCTCAGATTCAAAACCGCTGCCATTGCGTGCCTCATCTACGCGGCCGCCCTGCCGCACCTGGCTCAAGGCGAGACCCATCCGGCGCGCGCGATGATAAGCTTGAAACGTCATCCCGTAGTGGCGTTTGAATTGACGTCGCGCGGTCGAGGGATCGATCGCCAACCCCGTCAATTCCTTGTCAGTGAGGCGTCCGCCCGGGGCGCGTTCGACTTCGATTCGGAGGCGTTCGATCAATTTGGGCGCACGTTGATTCGGATCCATTGGATGGCAGCGCAAGCAGGGACGATAACCGCTTTCCAGTGCTTCACTCGATCTCGCGAAGAAATCGACATTCTCACGCGCCGGCTTTTTCGCCGAGCAGGTCGGACGGCAGAAAATTCCCGTGGTGCGCACTCCGACAAAAAATATGCCTTCAAAACTCGAATCGCGATTCACCAATGCGCGATACATCGTTTCGGTCGGAGGAAGAAGTTCCATTGTTTTCATGTTAACAAATTAAGGGCTCGTGTGCATTGACGCATCGACGAAATTCGAGCAGCGAATTTGCACTAATCCTCAACCGCGCTGAATGCGAAAAGTGAAACAGCCTCGACTCACGCTGCGCGCATCCACGAAGGCTGTCTTCGAAATTTGGAACAACTTCTCAATTACTTCTTCCGGTTCGCGTCCGTTCACAACCTCGGCATCGATCATATTGTAATTTGCGTCATAAGCGCGGAGCACGCGGCCATTGCGAAAATCTGCCGGATATTCGCAAGTGGCGCTGTACCGTTTGCACGGCTCAGCATGAACGAAGATCGGACCGATCTCAGAATACGGATGACCTGCGGGAATCGAAGTGTAGGGAAATAGAATCACACGCTCGCCAGGTTGTGCCCAGCGCAGACAGTGCCGGCATGGATAACCAGTCGAAGAATCCACTTTGATCAGAGCGTGGTCCGCGGCGCCAGACTCTGCTACGTGCCGAGCCTCCTCGGCGACTTCGGTGGGAAGCGGAACAATACGAAAGGTTGATGTTTTCATAACGCAAACTGAGCGCGCCCCTGCAAATTGCGCATCGACGAAATTCAGGCGTCGAATTCTCAGGGCGCCTGCACTTGCGGCGCCGAACTGGAAACAATCGGCAGTCGGCGCAGATCGATATATTTCGCGAGCCAATCGTAGCGGTCTTGCAGTGCTTGGGGATCATTCAGATCGTGCCCTGCGTCGTAGTACAGCACCTTTTTCGGATCAGTTGCAGTCGTAGCGTAGTGCTCCATGGAAGTCTTATCGAAAAGCTGTTCGAAGTTGGCGAATTGAAACAGAAGAGGAATGGGCGCCGCGTGACCAACGAAATGAAGGGCATCGATCTCGCCGGCGATCTGTGCATATCGCTCAAACTGACCGAGAGGCCGGCTCTTTCTGAGTTCGATTATACCGGGATCGTTACCTCGCAGAAAGATGTCACCAATCTCTGCGACACCCGCCATTAGCACTGACGTTTTCATGCGCTTATCTACGGCAGATAAAATTGAGCCCCATTGCGCCCCGTAACTGTGCCCGACGTAGGCTAGCCGCTTAGGATCGACGTCAGGGCGAGCAAGCAGCAAATCGATCCCGCGACGAAGCTCTAGAACTGCCTGAATTTCGATCTCACGGTCCAGTTCCGGTTTATCGTAATGATTAGGGGTTTTATGCCACGGTTGCGGGCGATCCCATGGATAATCGGGGAGGAGTGATACCGCGCCCGCTCTCGCGTAGAGCTTGGCTTCAGGAATAAATTCTGTGCGTGTGCCATTCCCCCAATGACCAAAAAGAACAGCTGCGAACGGTCCTTTGCCCTTCGGAACAACCAAATACGCCGCGACCGGTCCACCTTTCGGACTGACGTAAGTCATGTCGTGAAGACTGCCTCCGTCGAATTCTTCGATGATCTTGTCATGTATATCGAGCGGCGCCTTCGCGTCATAGTCGAAAAGGTGGAATGTGGTCTGGTAGTCAGATGTGGCCGTGGCAATGTTCTGGGCAGCAGACACAAACGATTCCGCCACAATTTTCGCCACCTCGGCGACGGCTGCCGCCCGATCGGTCGGCGTCGCTGTGGATCCTACAGAGTAAATGGCCAGCAGAATCGGCGCGCGATCAGGCGGACGCATGATGGCAATATCATTCGTCGCTCCGTTTGACCCGCGCCCGGTCTTGTCGCCAAGAATCCAGTTTTTCGGAACGCCGGCACGAATCATTGGCCCTCCGGTTTCATTGCGCTGTAACCAGTCCTCGAGCTGGCGGCGCGATGCTTCTGATAAAGCGTCGCCGAGCAACAGCCTTTGGATGTCCGAACAAATCGCCGCAGGCGTTGTTGTATCGCGTTCGTCGCCAGGAATGGCGCTGTTCAATTCCGGCTCAATCCGATCGAGGCGCGTCACTCGATCGCCGAGGCTGCGTACGAAATTCGTCAGGCCGCTAGGCCCGCCAATGGCATCCAAGAGGAGATTGCCGGCCGTATTGTCGCTCTGTTCGATCGCGGCCGCGCACAGCGCGCCCAAGGTCATACCGCCATCTTTGAGATGTTCTTTTGTCACCGGCGCATATTCCAGGATCTCCTTTGCGCCATAAGGCACGAACCGCTCCAGTTTCTCCTTTTTCTCATCGACGCGCTTCATTACGGCCGCAGCCGCGAGAAATTTGAACGTGCTGCACATCGGGAATCGCTCGTCCGCGCGATGTTCAACATGTTTGGTGTTGCCGGTGTCCAGCGCGGCCACACCGATTCTGCCGCCGATTCGCGCCTCTACCGCCGCAATCCGGGTTGCCGCGTCATTTTCCCCGGCTACTGCGCTTGCCGCAAGGAAGGTTAACAAGAGAAAACTTCTTACCATCGATGATAAGCAGGATGGCCTTCTTTCACTGCAACAAAAACTCCCCGACAGGTTGCGCAAACTTTTCCACCCGCGGTGAGTGTTCCTTCAATGGTCGCGCGGTCGTCAGTCAGATCGACAACTTTAGCGGAAAGAAACACCGAATCATTCGTCGGCGTTGGCCGGAGCAATTTGATTGCATACTCCGCCGTGACAGTGCACGGCGGGTGATCCTCTTTTGCATGCTTCATCAGATGATAGGCGGCCGTCCAATTGCAATGGCAATCGAGCAACGTGCCGATGACGCCACCATTCAGTACTCCCTCAAAAGCTTCATATTTTTTCTCCGGTTTCCATTCCGCGACAACTTCGCCATTTTTTGGGAAGCTCCGGATATGTAGTCCGTCCGGATTCGCAGGACCACAGCCCCAGCATGCATTGTTCGGTGCGTACTTTTCCTGGAGCGACTTGTCATTCATCGTGGAAATTAGTCAGGCGGCACAGCCGCGGTTTTTCTGCCAACGCGTTCCACCTGCGAATTCGCAAAGGTGGATCGGCTTCTCCGAGGACGATGCCAAGCCCAATCGCCGAAGGCGCAGTATTTTTCCGCTTTGCGACTCAATCTGTCGGTTTATCCCCCGCGTGCAGACGAGTCTGGATAGGGACGCAATTCATGCCCAACGTAGAGTGAGCGCGGCCTGATCAGACGATTATGATCGTGTTGCTCGGTCACATGCGCGCACCAGCCGGCCACCCGCGACGCGGCGAACAGAGGCGTGTTTAACTCCGGTGGGAACCCTAGCATCCAAAACACCGGAGCCGCATAAAGATCCACATTGGCGCAAAGATGTTTTTCGCGATCCATGACTTCTTCGAGTTTCTCGCAAATTGGAACCCAGTTTTCTTTTCCTGTACGCTTGCCCAAGTCCCGCGCGATCTCTCGCATCACCGGCACACGTGAGTCGCCCTCTTTGTAAACGCGATGGCCGAATCCCATGATCTTCTCTTTCGTCCCCAGCTTTTTCATCAGCCAGCTTTCCGCACGATCCGGAGTCCCGATTTCCTCAAGCATCTTCATCGATTCCTCATTCGCGCCGCCGTGCAGCGGACCTTTGAGGGTCGCGACTGCCGAGGTCACTGCCGCGTACATTCCCGCGAGTGTTGAAGCGGTCACGCGCGCGGCAAAAGTGGACGCGTTAAACTCGTGATCGGCGTAAAGATTGAAAATCGTGTCCAGCATTCGGATTTGCCAATCCTGCGGAACTTTGCCCTCTAACTTATAAAAGAAATTGCCGGCTTGAGTGAGATCAGGCCTCTCCGGCAACGGTTCTTCTCCATGGGAAATGCGCCAGCCGTCGGTAATTAAGGTGGAAACGCGCGCAATCAGGCGGATGGACTTGCGGATGTTAGCGTCGTGTGAGTTGTCGCTTAGGTCCTTATCAAAGGCGCTCAGCATCGAGACGCCGGTGCGCAACATGTCCATCGGGTGCGTCTTGTTGGGGAGAAGCCGGAGCATTTCGATCACCGGAGCCGGCAGCGAGCGCTCCGCGGCGATTTGTTGTGTAAACTCCACCAATTGTTTCCCATTGGGCAACTCGCCATTCAGCAGGAGGTAAGCGACTTCTTCAAAACTCGCCTTCTGCGCCATTTCATGAATGTCATAGCCGCGGTACATCAGCCCCGCATTGGGATCGACCCAGCAAATGGCCGTCTCGCCTGCGATCACGCCCGCTAATCCCGGGCTGTATTCTGGTTTCTTCTCAGTAGGCATTGGTTTCTCTTTACTTGCGAATCGCAATCGTTCAACTCATCGGACTTAACCAGTTGAGATTCAACATCCACTCTTCCAACTTTTCGCTGCCGGATCGTAACCGAGCAACTTGTAAAGCTGGTCTCGCGTTTGCATTTTCTTTATCCAACCCGATTGCGTCCCTTGCCTTTTCAGATCGCGCAGAAATTCCTCGCTCGCTTTCATTGATACCCGAAACGCGCTCTGTGGGAAAATCACCATTTTGTATCCAAAACCAGCAAGCTCTTCGAAACTGAGCAGCGGACTTTTGCCAAACTCTGTCATGTTCGCGAGAAGCGGCGCTTTCACCTCGCGGACGAACGCCTTGAATTCATCCGCGCTTTGCAACGCTTCAGGGAAAATCGCATCCGCGCCCGCCTTGAGATAATGACGGGAGCGTTCCACGGCACGATCGAAATCTTCAACCGCACGAGCATCTGTGCGGGCGATGATCATGAAGTCTTCGTCACGGCGCGCACGAACCGCCGCTTTGATTCTTCCAACCATCTCATCAACATCGACCACTGATTTCCCTGCGAGATGTCCACAGCGTTTGGGAAATTCCTGGTCTTCGATGTGACATCCGGCCAGGCCTGCCTTCTCCAATTCACAGATGGTGCGTGCGACGTTCTCCGCGCCGCCGAAACCGGTGTCTGCATCGACAATTGCCGGAATTGCTACCGAATTCGCAATATACCCGGCAAGCCTCACGACCTCCGTCATCGACAGCAATCCAATGTCCGGCACGCCAGCAGTTGAGTTCGCCATTCCCGCACCGCTGATGTACACGGCGTCAAACCCCGCGCGTTCCACCAACCGCGCTATCGCAGCGTTGGGTACACCGGGCAGCAGCACGCAATCTTCCGCGATTAACGCGCGTAATCGTGCAGCTTTCCCTTTCTTTGTCATGTCGAGCGAAAGTCTTGCCCTGAATGGAGTCGAATGGTCGAGATATCGCTTGTTTACTTCTCCGGCATCACCAGGGCCTTCATCAGCTCATCAACATTTGCCGCTTCGTCCAACTTCCACGCAACATCGATAATCTTTCCTGCGCGATCATTGCCAAGCATCGGTTCAACCAAGACTCTAAACTTCTCTTCCACTTCCGAATCTTTGAGGCGGTTTTTCGCGTGCCCGAGCGGATAATCGACTCTCCTGGTCAATCGCCGGCCATCCGCAAGATCTACATGTACGATGTTCGCGACCGCGCCGGGATACATCGAGCTCAACTCCGAATTGCGTTCCACCTTCACGTTCTCCAAAAATTTCCACACGTTTGGATGACTAAAGCGCTCGCGGTCGAATTGTTTGTCGGTTACTTCGCCGTCGATCAGCGCGATCGCCGTAATGTAAGGCAAGCTGTGGTCTGCCGTTTCGCGTGTTGCCGGTTTCCATTTCTCTGGCTCGCTGCCGATGATGTCCACCGAGGCGTCATGGCTTTCGATCGTCATTGATTTTACCTTTGCAGGATCGCCAATTTCCTTTCGCAATGAGAGCGCCGCCTCAATTGCGCTCTGGCTGTGATATTCGGCCGGCCAAAACTTGATGCTCGTATTCAAAATCATTTCCGGCGCGCCCTTGAATTTTTCTCCGACGTTCCCGAGCGAAACCCCGAGTTGTTTCTCGAACGCCATTTGTCCCTCGAAAATGGGGGCAGGCCCGGTCATTCCCGATCGGGCAAGCAACGCCGAATAAACGCCGCGCCGTGCTGCGTCAGCGAATGCAACCCCTTTCCAATGCGAGAGTTCGCCTGCACGGGACTGACGCATCGCCGCGCACGCGACTCCAGCAATATTCACCGCGTGTCGCGTCTTTTGCGGATCAAGTTTCATTAAGCGCGCGCACGCAAGCGCTGTGGAGAACGCGCCGTACGTCACATGGTCCCAGCCGCGCGCGCGAATACTCGCGGCATCGCAAAGTCTGCATTGCACTTCGTACGCAAGCGCGATCGCGGCAATCAATTCGCGGCCGCTTGCGCCCACGCTTTCCGCCACAGACAGCGCTGCGGAAATATTATCGCTCGGATGGGCCGGCTCTTTCGAAAGATAAGTATCGTTGTAATCGAAATAGCGAATACAACAGCCGTTCGCGAATGCGGCCCAGTCCGGCGGCGCCTTGTGATTCGTGCCGATGATTGTCGATCCGTGTTTCGCCGAGAAATCGGAAGCGACGTTTCGCGCAATGATGCACGGCTCTTCGTTCCACGCACCAAGTGCGCAACCCAGCGAGTCAATGACGCGTCGTTTTACTTCGTGTACGACTTCTTTGGAAAGATCTTCAAATCGGAACGAGGAGGCATAACTGGCGAGTTGATGAGCAAGTGTCGTCTTCATGGAAAAGTTGCAATTTCAATCTGCCGACGAATTCGTAAGGGGCAACATGCGATGTTGTAGGGCAGGCGCTCCGCCTGCCAATCTGGCAACCGATGCGGTTGCCCTACAATGGAAAACAAGCAAACTCATGCAGTGAGCGAATTTCAATTTGGGGGCGATTTTGTCTGGCATCCGGCGCCGGAGCTCGTCGCACAATCCAATCTTCAGCGCTTTATCCAGAAACATGAGCTCGGTTCGTACGACGAGCTGATGCAACGATCGACAACCGACATTGAGTGGTTCTGGGACGCGGTGCTGAGCGATCTCGATATCCAGTTTCACAAACCGTACTCGCGCGTGGTCGACCTAAGCGAAGGCAAACCCTGGGCGCACTGGTGCGTCGGAGGCGAAATGAACATCGTCCACAACATGCTCGACAAGTACGCCGGCACTGAGATCGACAATCGCGTTGCCATCAGGTCCGAGACCGAAGACGGCGCTACCCAAACCCTCACCTACAAAACGTTGCGCGTGCAAACCAACGAGATCGCCGCCGTGTTACGCGGCCTCGGTCTCGGAAAAGGCGACGCCATCGGCGTGTTCATGCCAATGGTTCCTGAGATCGTGGTTGCAATGCTCGCCATCATTAAAATCGGAGGAATTTTTCTCCCGCTCTTCTCCGGGTTCGGCGCCGCGGCGATTATTTCCCGGCTCAATGACGCCGAGGCAAAGGCGCTTTTCACGGCGGATGGAACTCATCGGCGCGGAAAATTTTGTGCGATGAAATCGATCGCGTATGAAGCAGCGTCGCAAGTCCCCAGCCTTAGACACCTGATTGTTTTGCCGTCAGAAACTCCCGCGCTGAAACTCGACGGCTTAAAGCCGTCGAGTTCTAAAGCGGCGCGCCCGCATTACGAAGCACATTCGTGGCGCGAGGTGACGAGTCTCTCAAGTCTCAGCTCTCAACAACCAACGGAACGCACATCAGCGGAAGATCCGATGATGATCATTTACACCTCGGGAACGACCGGCCGCCCGAAGGGCGCAGTGCACACGCATTGCGGGTTCCCGATCAAATCCGCACAGGACATGTGGCATGGGCTTGATCTGCACCGGGACGAAACCCTTTTCTGGATGACCGATATGGGCTGGATGATGGGGCCATGGGAAGTTTTCGGAACGTTACTGCTCGGCGCGACGATGATGCTTTACGATGGCGCACCCGATTTTCCGGAACCAGATCGCGTCTGGTCACTGGTGGATCGGCATCAAGTGACTGCCCTGGGCGTTTCGCCAACGCTGATTCGCGCGTTGCGGCGTCACGGCGATGAGATTGTGCATCGACATGATCTTTCGTCGCTGCGCAAATTTGCTTCCACCGGCGAACCGTGGAATCCCGACCCGTGGATGTGGCTCTTCCAAAGTGTGGGACGCGGAAAGCTGCCGATAATTAACTACTCCGGTGGCACTGAAATTTCCGGTGGAATCGTAATGGGTAATGTCCTCACACCGATGAAGCCGTGCGCATTCTCCGGGCCGCTCCCGGGAATGGCCGCAGATGTTGTCGATGAACATGGAAGATCCGTGCGCGGACAAGTAGGCGAACTGGTAATTCGCGAACCTTGGATCGGGATGACGCGCGGCTTTTGGAAAGACCGCGAGCGCTACATCGAGACCTACTGGTCGCGTTTTCCGGATGTTTGGGTACACGGCGACTGGGCGGCGATCGATGACGACGGACTGTGGTACATATTGGGGCGCTCCGACGACACGATCAAAATTGCTGGCAAACGGGTCGGGCCGGCTGAAGTCGAGTCAATCTTGGTTGCGCATCCGCAAGTCAATGAAGCCGCTGCGGTGGGCGTCCCCGATTCCATCAAAGGCGAAGCGCTGATTTGTTTTTGCGTTTTGAAGAAGAGAGCGGACGGCAATGTCACTCTTGCGACCGAATTGAAAGAAAATGTGGCACGCGATCTCGGTAAGGCACTCGCTCCGCGCAACGTGGTTTTTGTGGCTGACATACCAAAAACGCGGAACGCGAAAGTGATGCGCCGCATTGTGCGCGCTGCGTATTTAGGCGAAAAACTCGGCGACACATCTGCCTTGGAAAATCCGGCGTCGCTCGATGAAATCAAGCGGGCCGCGCAGAGAACATAGGCGTTCCATTGGGGTAGTGTTTGGCAGCCAGCATCAGTGATGCCGGCCCTATTCCACAATGAAACTGACGTTCCTTGGCACGCGCGGTGAGATCGAGAAGCGCACGCGAAGGCATCGCATGCATACCTCGCTGATGGTCTCGTATCGCGGCACCGATGTGATGATCGATTGCGGCCTTGATTGGCTGGGAAAATTTGAGCGGCTGCATCCGAAGGCGATCGTGCTCACGCACGCGCATCCTGATCATGCGTGGGGCTTGAGAAATGGCGCGCCTTGCCCGGTGCATGCGCCGCAGAAAACCTGGCAGTCGTTAACGAGGTGTCGCATTGAAGATAGGCATCTGATTAAGGAGCGTACACCCACGAAGATTTGCGGCATCACATTTGAGGCGTTCTCCGTTGAACATTCTATTCTTGCTCCGGCTGTGGGATATCGCGTGAGCGCCGGTCGTGTGTCTGTCTTTTACGTTCCTGACCTTGTGTTTATCCATGACCGCGCTGCGGCCTTAAAAAATGTGCAAATTTACATTGGCGATGGCGCTACTGTAATGCGTTCGTTCATCCGAAGACGCGACAAAGCGCTCATTGGCCATTCGCCGGTTCGCACCCAGTTGACGTGGTGCGAAAAAGAAGGCGTACCGCAAGCCATCGTCACGCATTGCGGCTCGGAGATTGTCACCGGCGACGAGGACAAGCTCTCTGCGAAACTGCGGGTTATGGCCTCCGAGCGTGGCGTCGACATGCGCATTGCCTACGATGGAATGAAGCTGAAGCTGTGAGACAAGCGCATTTCTCCGCGGCAATCTGAAGACCGAGCCCGCTAGCGTCCGATCAGTCAACCCGAGCCTGCGAAGACGGCGAGGGACCTCTCACAGGATGATGGATTGCTCTGATCGTTTGTGTAATCGACTCCGTGTGGGAGAGGTCCCTCGGCGCACTCCGCCAGCCTCGGGATGACAACACATTGCCTTTTTGGAGCCGGGCATTCGGAGCTTACGCTGGTTTATGCGCCTTTTTCTCTGTGGCGACGTGATGACTGGACGCGGCATTGATCAGGCGCTGTCGCATTCGGCAAATCCAATCCTGTACGAGCCGCATGTGCGCGATGCGCGCGAGTATATCGCTCTTGCTGAGGAAGCCAGCGGACCGATACCGCGCCCACTGAGCGTCGATTACATCTGGGGCGATGCGCTGTGCGAACTGGACCGCGCCGAGGTCGATTTGCGAATCGCAAACCTTGAGACCGCGATTACCTCGGCTGAAACGCCATGGCCTGAAAAAGGAATTCATTATCGTATGCACCCGCGGAACATCGGCTGCCTCGCGTCTGCAAAAATCAGCGCAGGCGCTTTGGCGAACAATCATGTGTTGGACTGGGGATACGACGGATTATCGGAAACGTTGAAAACCTTGGATGCGGCAGGCATCGCTCACGCGGGCGCAGGCAACGATGCCGAAGACGCGATGCAGCCCGCGGCCTTGGACACGGCCGGCAATGGCCGCCTACTGTTATTCTCATTTGGATCAAGAACCAGCGGTATCCCGGAAGATTGGAAGGCCACCAGCATTTCCCCGGGAGTAAATTTGCTCGATGGCTTTTCAGAAACGACCGCAGCGCGAGCAGCCGATCAAATGCGCGCATATCAGCAACCGGGCGATTTGATTATCGCCTCCATTCACTGGGGCAGCAATTGGGGTTACGAAATTCCACGTGACCAAATAGCGTTTGCTCATCGCTTGATCGAAGAAGGCATTGCAATCGTGCACGGACACTCCTCGCATCACGTGAAAGCAATTGAGGTTTTCAAGGGCCGGCTCATTCTCTACGGCTGCGGAGATTTCCTGACGGATTACGAAGGAATCAGCGGTTACGAAATGTTCCGCGGCGATTTGGCGTTGATGTATTTGATCGAAATTGATTCGCACAATGGCGAATTGATCACGGCGCGTTTGGTCCCGATGCGAATGCGGCAGTTTAGATTGGAGCGCTCATCAGCCGCCGACGCCGAATGGCTTTGTAAGCTGCTGAACAAGCTCGGCGCGCAATTCAGCACCGGCGCAAGGTTGGAGAAAGACAACAGCCTAAGGCTCGAATGGCCGTCATCTTAGTGCTGCAATGAGCTCGCGCAGGAAGCGCTCCACTTCGGTCGAATCCTTGAGCGAATAACTCGCCGCAGTGGGACGCGGTTGCTCGCTTACGAGAATGCCTATGCCGGACTTCTCAAGCGCGCGAAAGGCATCTTCGTCGGTGCGATCATCGCCGATGTAAATCGGGCGGATCTTCGCGCCCTCCAAGCCCAGGGCTTCCAATAACCAGAGCACGGCCTTGCCTTTGTCCCAATCGATATCAGGCAACAGTTCGTAAACTTTTTTGCCGTCCATTTTGCGCAGCTCGCGGTGTTGGGCGGCCACTTCGCTGACAGCTCGCTCTACTTTGGGAACGTCGCTTTCATTCACGTTCCGATAATGCGCGGCGATGGAGAAACGTTTTCGCTCCATGCGCGCGCCGGCGATTCCAGCAAGTTGATTGCCAAGCTCCTTTTCTATCATGTCGAGCCTGGGCAGAAATTCCGTGGCCATTTCTTTCCGCAGTCCGCGGGGGCCGGCGATATCAAATCCGTGGCTGCCAGCGTAAACGATTCGATCGATATCAACACGCTTGCGAACGTCTTTGAGCTCTCGGCCGCTAAGGATTGCGACAGGCATTTTCGCCGCGAGAGTGCGCAGAATTGCTCGAGTAGAGTCCATAAGCACCGCTTGGTCGGGCTGACTGATGATCGGCGTAAGCGTGCCGTCATAATCGAGGAAAACGGCGAGCTCATCGCCGCCGCCAACTATCTCTGGAACGTGCCCCAGTGCAGAAGGAAGCATATTGGATTTAACAAAAAGAGCTAAAAGCGTTACAACGTGACAAGGTTAAAAAGAATTCCAGACGGACTCACTTGTAACAATCTAACTTTTCTAACTTTTTAACCCGTTGTTAAAATGAATCGCCTGATCGTCGTTTCCAATCGATTGCCATTCGCGCTGGATTCGACTGGCGAAGAGCTTTGGACGGTGACGCCGGCTGCCGGAGGACTGGTTTCAGCTGTGGAGCCGGTGCTGCGCGAACGCGGTGGCACGTGGATCGGCTGGCCGGGAATTGCGGGCAAAATCCCAAAAGGTCCGCTTGCCGAAGCGACACGCGGCGCAGGTTACAAAGTGGTGCCGGTTGCCCTTAGCGAAACCGAGCGCGACGAATTTTATTACGGCTATTCCAACGAGGTGATCTGGCCGCTGTTTCACGATCTGCAAAACTTTTGCAATTTCGAGCCGGGATACTGGCAAACCTACAAGGCGGTCAACGATCGTTTCGCCGATACCATCGCTCGCTGTGCGCAACCTAACGACTTCATTTGGGTACACGACTATCACCTGATGTACGTCGCCCAGGCATTGCGCGAGCGCGGTGTATCTCAAAAACTTTCCGGATTGACGTTTTTCCTCCATATCCCGTTCCCGCCGTATGACATCTTTTCAAAGCTTCCGCAACAGCAGCGGCTGCTGCGGGCCCTGCTACAATTCGATCTGCTCGGCTTCCAGACGCGGCGCGACGTTCGCAACTTTCTCGGATGCGTGCGGCGCGTGATGTCGGATGCCCGGGTCGTTCCTCGTCGCGACCTGCAATTAGTTCGTTTCGAAAAGCGCCAGATTCGCCTCGGACATTTCCCGATTGGGATCGACTTCGACTCGTTTGAAAGGGGTGCAACGTCCGACGCGGTTACGCGCAGATCTCAGGAGTTGCGCGCCGGGTTTCGTGATTGCCAGTTGATCCTGGGCGTGGACCGGCTCGATTACAGCAAAGGAATTCCGGAACGACTGCGCGCGTACCGCGACGCCTTGGAACGCCATCCGGAACTGCGCGGACGCGTGGTGCTCATTCAGGTTGTCGTGCCGAGTCGGGTGGAGATTCCCAGGTATCACGAGTTCAAGCAACGTATCGATCGCCTCGTCGGCGACATCAACGGCCGGTTCTCGACCAGCAATTGGTTGCCGGTGCAATATCATTTTCGCGGTCTCGATCGGGAAGATCTTCTCGCGCACTACCGCGGGTGCGACATAGCGTTTGTCACCCCGCTAAAGGACGGAATGAATCTGGTGGCCAAAGAATATTGTGCCTGCCGCATCAACGAAGACGGCGCGCTTATTCTCAGTCAATTCGCTGGCGCGGCGGAGCAGCTCAAAACCGGAGCACTGCTGGTTAATCCTTACGATGTCGAGGAAGTTGCCGACACAGTGTTGAAAGCATTCCGCATGACCAATGCCGAGCGCAATGCGCGCATGAAGCGCATGAGACGAGTGGTCCGCGACGAGGACGTTTTTCGGTGGGTCGATTCGTTTTTGAAAGTCGGAGCGAAACTCACTGCTCGATCCGAACGAGCGGCCCGTTTACGGCACGTCAGCGTTGCGTGTTAACTCGAACCGTCTCCAAGAAACGACAGGCTGGTCACCATCGGCTCATGCAGGAGTTGGACGCGGCCGCGGAGTTGGACGTGGTCTTGGTGTTACCCTAGGCGTGGCCGTGGGCGTCGGGGTGGTCGTGGGCGTTGCTGTTGCAGTCGGAGTGGGCGTTGGCGTGGGAGTAGGTGCGGTTCGACCAGTGTCAAAGACAATCGTTCCCATGAACTCGCTGTAATAAACATAGTATCCAGCAAAAAGATATCTGCCCGTGGAATCCGCAGCTAATTTACTTGCCACATCCGGGCCAGAAATGGTTCCCAGCGAGAGAAATGTGTTTGCGTCGAAGGCTATTATCCCAGGGAGAGTATGAACGGAAGCATACGCCACCAAGTCGTCTGGGCTGAAGACCACCGCTTGGGGGTAAGGCCCAGTGTTGAAAGAACCCATAGAGGCGAAGTCGGAAGTTCTGAATTTTGCGATGTCGTAGAGAGTCTGCCCTGCACCGGTTGCAAAACAAATGAAGTTGCCATTATGACTCAGACTTAGATCCTCGCCGTTGCACCCCGCTCCCCCGAACGGCGTCTGCAACACCACAACAGGATTAGTGCCCGAGACGTCCATCTTATACATGGTCGCTCCACAAAGCCCGTAGTCGGCGTAGTAGAGGGTGTTTCGGTCCGGGGTGATTTCTAAAGAACCACTATAAATGTAAGGGGGGTTGCTGATACTAGGTCCGGTCGAAGCACCGGTTGTCGCATCGATTTGAAATATCTGAGTCCCCCCGAGAACCCATAGCCGGTTCAAGCTGCCAAAGACGACGTCCTGCGGCTGCTCAGGAAGAAGAAACGAATCTATGACCGTTCGACTCTGCGTATCAAAAACCGCCACAAAGTTTGATGTGCCGTTCGCGATATAAGCCTTCGATCCGTCCGGCGAGAAGGCGAGGTTTGTCGGACCCGATCCAACAAAGACCGTGTCCTCAACGACCAGAGTATTGGTGTTAATGATCGCGACGGAATTCTGGGAAGGAATTGTTGCATACATAAGAGGCTGCGTGGGGCTCATGGTGAATGACGAGGCCGGAAAGGTATACTGCGCAACTATATCCCCAAAGGCGGCGTGGGCGTTATCCGCGACGATTAAAGTATTCAGCCAACAGATGAGGCAAAGAATGAGTTGTCTTGGAAAACAGAACGTATTTTTCATTTTCGTTTTGAGTCGGCGGCCTTTGTAATACCCCGCCTTGCAAAGTCAAGGTCCGTTTACTATCGAAGACCCAGCGCCTGCGCAAAGAAGCAGAGCGAGTAAAGCACGGCGACGGCGTCTGTTCATGAATCGCACGAGTGTGAGCCTTGGGAGTCAGCGTTTTTAATCGAAACGGCGGAAATTGTCGAATTTGAATTGGACGTTCGCCGTTGGACGTTCAGCGTCGGATGTTGA
>Ga0209267_1001046_pt1 | contig 19285 bp, 14 predicted proteins | sample GraSoiAngelo_137_FD_185894 | JGI IMG/M metagenome (GOLD analysis project Ga0209267, IMG submission 185894) | Grasslands soil microbial communities from the Angelo Coastal Reserve, California, USA - 14_0929_09_30cm (SPAdes) (version 2) | ecosystem: Environmental > Terrestrial > Soil > Grasslands ... | reverse complement strand
GATTTGGCCCAGAAAGAAACGACCCGGCGCGTCACAAAAATCTTTGTGAAGCTTAAATTTGCGGATTTCACCCGGACCACTGCCGAACGCGCCGGTTTAGAACCATCGCTTTCCGCATTCCGCAGTTTGCTGGCGGAAGCTTTTGCCCGCACCGGCAAAAAAGTGCGTCTGATCGGAGTTGGTGTGCGTTTCGCCGAAAGCGCGCCCGAGGAAATGCAAATGCGGCTGTTTTCCGAGGGGCCGAATTAACCCATGACTAATCGCACCAGGACAAGCGCGACAATCCCACCGGCAAACAGCGCGACGACTACGATCTCTCGTTTCGTTAACAGCGGCTCGGGTTTTCCATTTGGAATGGTGACCTCGCCATTGTTCTCGATCACGCCCAACACATCATCGTACAGCTTTCGGACATCCGCCGGCATTGCTTCTTCACTCGCGAACTGCTCACCGTTAAACACAAATTTTTTCTTCACCCCTCCGTCATGCAGCGCTTTTTCGTAAGCCACGCGGACGTCGGGAGGCAAATCGGCCGGACTGGCGTATTCCTGCCCGTTGTAACGAATCTTCGTTTTCAGGGTAATGCTCACTGCCTGGCGGAAATCACAGCAATTCACCTGCCATCGGCTCTCGCGCTCTCGTTCTTGTGATAAATTAGCGCCAAGTGATCAGTGCCGCCGCTCAACAAAAGATCCGCGCTTCAGGCTGCGACGTGCGTTTCGATAATCTCACCCGCCAGCTTTACGCCACTGACGCTTCGATTTACCAAATCGAGCCGCTTGGCGTCGCCTTCCCAACCAGCGCGCAGGACGCGAGCGCGGTCATTAAAGCCACGGCCGATGAAAACGTTCCGGTCACGCCGCGCGGCGCCGGTACCAGCCTGGTTGGAAACGCGGTCGGCGAAGGATTGATCGTCGATTTCTCGCGCCACAATCGCAAGATCGACAACCTCAACATCGACAAGCGCAGCGTGCGCGCCGGCGCCGGTGTCGTCCTCGATCAGTTGAACGTGTTTCTTGAGCCGCACGGATTTTGTTTTGGCCCCGACGTCGCTACCAGCTCGCGCGCCACCATCGGCGGCATGATCGCGAACAATTCTTCCGGCGCGCACGTTCCAGTCTACGGCACGACTGCCGATCACGTTCTTTCGACGGAAATCGTTTTGGCCGACGGTCGGATCGTCATTGTCGGTCCGGCAAGTGAATCTTTGCGCGACGAACAACGCAAGATCGACAATCTCGTTCGCGCGCACGCGGCAGAAATGGCCGAGCGCTGGCCGCCCGGTTTACTCAAACGTTGGCCGGGCTACGGCATCGAGCGTTTCTCGCGTACGCCGAACAACCTCAATGAGATTCTCGCCGGCAGCGAAGGAACGCTCGCCGCGATTTTTTCAGCCGAGCTAAAGATCTCGCCGCTTCCGCGCGACAAAGGACTCGGCCTGATCTTCTTTGCATCCGTCGCCGACGCGATGCAAGCAACCGTCGCGCTTCTCGATCTCAAACCCGCCGCTATTGAACACATCGACCGCCCGTTGCTCGATCAAACAAAAGGGCAGCTCCATTTCCAAGCCGCGCGCGATCTGCTCGAGCTCGAGGCACAACCGTGTGAAGCAATCTTGATCGTCGAATTCTACGACGATGCGGCCGAGCGCTTGTCGATCTTGCAGTCGCGCTACCTCGGTTTGCGGACGAGAATTTGCCGCGACCCGAACGAGATGAATCTCGTTTGGTCGGTGCGCAAAGCCGGCCTTTCACTTTTGACCGGCTGCGTCGGTTCATCGAAACCGGTCGCGTTCATTGAAGACGCAGCGGTTCGTCCCGCGCAACTGCCCGATTACGTCCGCGGGTTGCAGTCGATCATGAAATCCCTCGGACTGGAAGCGAGCTACTACGGACATGCCGCGAGCGGCTTGCTCCATGTCCGGCCCGTTCTCGATCTCCATAGTGCGGACGATTTGCGAAAGTTCAGGCTGGTAGCCGATCAAACTTCCGCGCTCGTTAGGCAATTCAAAGGTTCAATTTCGGCCGAGCACGGAGTCGGCATCGCGCGCACCGAGTACATGCGCGATCAACTTGGCGACGCGTTGCTCAATGTCATGCGCGAGATCAAGCGCACATTCGATCCAAAAAATATTTTCAATCCAGGAAAAATTTTCGGCTTCGCCCACAAGATCGACAATCATCTCCGCCATAATTTCACGAAGTCGCTCGAGCTGCCGTTCGAGCCGCGCCTCGCCTTCGCGTTCAAGGACCGCTCGTTCATCGGCAATCTCGAGCAATGCAACGGTTGTGGCGGTTGTCTCAAACAGACCGGCATTATGTGCCCGACGTTCATGGCGACACACGACGAAGTCATGTCCACCCGCGGTCGCGCCAACATCATCCGGCGATCGCTCGAACTGCGCGGCAGTGGTCACGATCCGTTGAAATCGGCCGAACTCGATGCCGCGCTCAGCAATTGCCTCTCCTGTAAAGGTTGCACGCCGGAATGCCCGTCCAACGTCAATCTCGCGCTGCTCAAAGCCAACATGCTTTATGCCCGCTACCAACGCGACGGTTTGCCATTACGCGAACGGTTCTTCAGCAACGTCGATCTGCTCGGCCGAATCGGATGCACGATGCCATGGCTCGCCAATTCAATTCTCGATCATGCGCCGATGCGCGGGTTGATGGAGAAAACGCTCGGAATCTCAGCGAAGCGTTCGCTGCCGCACTACACGGACAAGCGATTTGATCGCTGGTTTGGCAGAAATGCGCAACCAACCGGGGCGGATCGTCCGCGCGGCAAAGTAATTCTCTGGGACGACACGTTTGTCCGCTATCACGAGCCAAATATTGGCATCGCGGCGGTGAAGGTCCTCGGCGCGCTTGGTTTCGAGGTTGAGCTATTGCAAAATCGAAAATGTTGCGGCCGGCCGGCGTTCAGTCAGGGAAATCTCGACGCCGCGGGCGAAGTCGGACGCCACAATGTCGATCTTGTGAACGCCACCGCCGAAACGCCGATTGTTTTCCTCGAGCCGTCGTGCTGGTCAATGTTCGTCGAAGATTATCGCGAACTGGAGATCGACAACGCCGAGAAAATCGCAGCGCGCTGTTTTCTTTTCGAAAAATTTGTGGACGATTTGTTGGAGCGCGAACCAGATGCCCTTCGATTCAAAGAGCGAGAGGTTAGCGTTGCGATCCATCCGCACTGTCACGCAAAGTCGATAATCAATCCGGCGTTCATGGCCACGCTAGTGGAACGGTTGCCGGGTCGCAAAGCAAACTTGCTCGATACTGCCTGCTGCGGAATGGCCGGCGCGTTTGGCGCGCTCGTCGAGAAATACGAGCTTTCGAAACAGGTCGCGGCCGATTTACTGCGCAAGATCGACAATCAACAACCGGACGTCGTGATTGCGTCCGGCACGAGTTGTCGGCATCAAATTGTCGATCTTAGCAGCGTCTGGCCGAAGCACATGGCCGAGCTGCTCGCGGACGCACTCGCGTAAAACTTAACTCTGCGGTTTGGGCGGAGCCGGAGGCGCGGGTTTCGCGGCTTCGCCCGGTTTTGGTGGAGCAGCTCCCGCAGGTGCGCCTCCGGGAAGTTCGGTTTCGGCCGGAACAGCGAGCACATCTGGCTCGGTGTACGATTCAGGATGACTTGCCAATTCTTTGCGTAACGCCGCAATTTGTTCCGCAGTCACCGGACTGGCATTGTTTCCCCACTCGCTTCGCTCGTAGGTCAGAACGTCGGCGATTTTTTGGTCGGTCAACGTCTTGTCCCACGGTTGCATGACGGCGCTGCCGAATTTTTGGCCTTTCACCGTGACCGGTCCCTGCAAACCTTTGAGAACAATCATGGCTGGTCGTTTCGAACCGCCCGTGGTGAATTCCGAGCCTGCCAGCGGCGGATATTGACTGGGAACGCCCAGACCGTTCGCTTGGTGACACGTCTGACAGTTGGCCGCGAAAATCTTTTTTCCGCGATCGCGCGGCGTTAATTCTTGTATCGGACCTCCCGGTCCAGCCGCACTACCTTTTTTCGCCGGCGGCGGTCCGCCTAACGGATCGAGACCATCACCGGAAAAATTTCCAGAGTAACGACCGAGGTAAGCGCCGCCGGTGAAAATCGCGAGGCCGTAAACGGCGATCAACCAAATCGAGAGCGGCTCAAGTCCGACGCGCGGTTCGCGTTTCTCGCGTTGGATCGCGGCGTGCACTTCATGAACGTCGGCAGTTTCGCCGTAATCCATTCCCTGCCGCGTTAAAGATGAGGGATCTGGAGTTTGATCGTTCATTTCTTCGGTGGCGCTGGAGGTGGCGATCCGGCTGGCGGCGGTGCTGGTGATCCGGCCGGTACAGCCGGAGGCGATGCGGCGGGCGGTGTCGCGCCCTCTGCGGTCTTCACCTCTTTCAGCGGATGCGATTGATCGAGCGACATCAAATAAGCAACGAGACAGCTGGCGTCGTAGGTTGGAACAATTTCCCAACCCGTTGGCGGCGCATCAGCGCCAGTAAGCTGGAGCGCGTCGGCTGAACGTTCGGCGCCGATCTGATGTTTCTCGTAAAGAAATTTGTAGGCCGGCATGGTCGAATCTCGATTATCTGGACTCATGCTTCGTGGCGAATAAAGATGTCGGTGATGCCAGGCGGCAGAATAAACCGGCGGCATTCCGTTTGGATTGGGCGACGCCGACGGAGCCGGCGATGGATTCGCAGCGGCAGCCGATGCTGGAGAAGAACCTGCTGATGGCGCAGGCGGAGATGCCGATTGTGGCGGCGCGCCAGCGCCCGGTTTCGGCGGAGCGGCATTCGTAGGTGGAGCAGAAGAAGAACCTGCTGGCGGAGGAGGCGAACCCGCTGGCGCTGCAGGCGCATTGGCATTCGGCGGTTTTGGCGGGGCAGAATTTGGCGATGGTGGCGGTTGCGCAGCTGCGGGCGAAGCTGCCGGAGGGTTTGCGCCTGGCGCCGCAGCCGGTTTTTCTTCTTCAGTCGGCGCGCGTTTACCAATATTGGACAGATCGGGGCCCATTCGTTCCTGTCCGAGCACTACCGGCCGATCAAAAATATAATCGCGCGGTGCGCTGCGGCGCTCAGCCCATTTCGGGCGAGGTGATGGCCCTGCGTCGCGGACACGATCGACATCCGCGTAGGCGTAACCGGGCCGGATTTGCTGACTGTGGCAATAGATGCACCCATTCGCCGCGTAAATCCGCCGGCCGCGGTCGGCCATGCCCGATTTCGGAGCGGGATAAATGTCGGTGCCTTCTTCATCCATCTGCGGGTTGAGCGCGCCAATTTGCAGGTTCGGGATTACAGTCAAGCCGACCCACGAGAACGCGAACGTTCCGAAAACTCCGAGGAAAAGCGGGACCAATCCTTTCACAAGTGCGTCTCCGATCCCTCGGCTTCGACTGGATTCAAAAATGTCGGGACGGTTGAAGTGCGGCCAAGGCCGAACAACATCAGGCCAAAATGGAACGCGAAAATGAAATGCGAAATCGTCAATAACAGCGCTGCAACCGTGCGACCTCGTAAATATGGCAACGCGCTTGCCACGCTTTGAATGAACGACATTGAGGGATCATCTTGGGTCGCGCCCTGAGCAAACCCACCGACCAACAACATCAACGACATCAATCCAACGCCGTAGGCCGATGCCCAGAAATGGAGTTTGATGAGCGTAGCGTAACGCCATTCACGACCGACCAGGCGCGGCACGGTGTAGTACATCGAACCGAACATGACCATCGTAAAAAACGCGTACAGTCCGAGATGTGAGTAGGCGATGCTGGCCTCCGTAAAATGCAAGTAGCGCGCGGTTGAGCGGAGCGAGATCAGGATACCGATGATGCTAAAGACCGTATACGACATCGCGCCGAAGACGGTGAACCGCAGCGTCGGGCTGTAACGCATCACCGGAAAATACCCCTGCATCGTCATGTGATGATTGAGTCCGACGGTCGCGACCGGAATGATGGTCAGGATCGTTGCGGCGATGCTCGCTGTAATCATCCATGCCGGGAATGGTCCATCGACAAGGCGCTGCATCCCAGTCCAACTCGAGAACAGCGCGTAGGTCCAAAATCCAATCGTCGCGAGATGATAACTGTAAACCGGGCGCCCGATCACTTTCGGGATCATGTAATAAGCGGTGCCGAGCGCGATCGCGCCGAGCCAGAGAAAGAGCAGATTATTCGCGTACCACCAGCCGACCGCCGCCTGCATCACGCCTTGGACCGGGACGACGAAGAGCATTGCTTGGGCGGCGGCGTAGAGCCATGGAAACCAGAGAAACGCGCCTAGCAAATACCATTGGGTGATGTAAATCTGGTCGCCGCGACGAAAGCGGAACATCAACACCGCCCACGACATAATCAGCGCATAAGCAACAAAAAGAACAACCGCGGCATAAGACGGAAACTCGAGCCAGTCGTAACCGGTGCTGTAGCCCATGAGAATTCCGATTACACCAATCAGCACACCGATGTTCCAAAACCAAATCCCCGCCACAATCAGCAGCGGATGTCGTAAAGTCGTCCGGCACAATCGCGCCATCAGCCAGATCGCCGTTCCCATTGCGGCCATCGACGCCCAGCCGTAAACCATCACGTTCATGTGCACCGGACGCAGTCGGCCCCACGTCAAAAAGCTGACATCGGAGAGCCAGTCGGGTGAATGCAATTTGAACGAAACGAATCCGGCCAGCAGCGTTCCGATTAGTAACCAAACCATCGCTGACGCGTAAAACATCAGCACCGGCACGCGCGTCGAAGCATCGATGCGCGCACGCTCGAGCTGTTCTGCGTCGCTAGCGGCAGCCGAAATGACCGGTTCTTTTAATGGAATGTCAGCGGTTGGAGTCATTCGTTAGGCAAGAGCGACACGTTCACAATTGTCCCGGAGATACTGAAGGTGACGCGGCCGGCGAAGCAGCCGGCGATCGCGGCGAAGCAGCCGGAGACGCCGAAGCGCCGGGTTGCGTCGATGGCTGCACTGCCGGCGGATTTACGCCCGCGGCGGGTTGCCCGCGCGCTTCCGAATTTTGACCGGCAACTGAAGTGGGTTTCGGTGTCCCGCTTGCCTGCGGCGAGGCGGATGGCGCGGGCGTGGCGGCCGCTGCCCCGCCGGGTGCCGCAGAAGATTCCGGGGCGGTGATCGCGTATGCGGGCGCGGGGTTTTTGTTCGCCAGATCGGCAACAGTTAACTCCATCGCGCGATCGATCGGCAATCGCACCGTGCCTTTGTTTTTATCGACCCAGGCATAAATCGTGAGCGCCTTCGCGTCTTCATCGCGCGCGTCCTTGAGTTTTTTGGCACGAGCCTCGGCGCGCATTTGTTCGTAAGTGTCGCCGCGCGGCGAAGGACCAACCACGGCCACAACAATGGCGCCGAAAAGCGCAAACAAGAGCACAACGCCGACCCATGTCGAAAATGGCGCAGGCGATTGCGTTCGAATTTGCTCGGTATCGGCCATGTCAGTTCACCAGTTTTAAAGATTCGACCAAGTGAGGATCGCGCACCGGGAAGAGCGAAGTTTTTGCAACGATGCGCAAATAAACGAAAGCCAAAGTCGCGCCGATGGCGATGAGCGCGGCAAAATCCCACAAACTCACGTGCACGCCGGTCCCATGGAGCGCTGGAAGAACGACGAGGTAGATGTCGAGCATTTGCATCAACAAAATCCACGCAGCCACGTAACAGAGCTGGCGCGGATGTTTCTTGATCGAGCGCAACAGCAAAATGGCGAATGGTCCGAAGAAACGGCCGAACACCAGCAGCATGCTCAATCCCCACCACGACTCCGTGTTTCGAGTCAGAAAATATTGGATCTCTTCCGGAATGTTCGCGTACCAAATCAGCATGTATTGGCCGAAGCCGATGTAGGCCCAGAAAACACAGAAGGCGAACATCCACTTTCCCATGATGTGGTAATGCTCGAGCGTGACCACGTTCTTGAGATAACCGGCGCGCTGGAGCGCGGCGATCACGAGCACCAGCAGCGACATCGAACTACCGGCCGCACCGGCGAAAATGTAAACGCCGAACATGGTCGAGAACCAGCGGTAGTTGAGGCTCATCAGCCAATCGAACGCGCCGAAGGTCAGACAAAGGGCGAACAGTGGCAGACTGGCGAACGCGACTTTGCGCAGACGAATGGTGAATCGCGGATTGCCGTCCTTGTCTTGCCGGACCGAAAAGCGGCGCAACAATTGGGACGCGATGATGAAGAAACCGAGGAAAAACGCCGCGCGAAGCACAAAGAAATTGAGATTTAGATAGGCGCGCTTGGAATCGAGGTTCGCTTCTTTCCCCGGCGCGATGTTCATCCAGGCGTAGAGATGTTGCCGCAAGAGCAGGATCGGGATGAAAAAGATCGCGAGGACTGCAACCAAGACGGCGATGTTTTCCAGTTGCCGCCTGACGACCACCGTCCATTCCGCGTCCGTAGCGTAATGCACGATCGTCCAGAAAAAGCAGCCGGCGCACAAGGTGAAGAAGAATCCAAAGGCAAACAGCCAGGAGAAACTGAGCTGCTTCGGATCAATTGCGGCGCCAGCGCCGCAGAGCGCGAGTGCAACAAACGCCACAACGCCGAGCAAAACAGACAGGCCGGCAAAGCGGCCGCTCTCGAAATACTCGCCCTCCGGCGCCGACCCGTTATGCAGGCGATCGCTCATTTCTTTGGCGCCTCCGGTTTTGCTGGCGATTTGGTCTCGGCCGGTTTCGCTTCTCCAGGTTTCGCCTCCGCCGGCTTGTTCTCGGCTGGCTTTTCCAAATCAGCCCGATGTTCCGGCGGGACATCGACAATCCCCGCGTTCTGACTTCGTTGCAGCGCGCGAAGATAAGCGATGATCGCCCAACGATCTGCGACCATGATGTTTGGCCCGTAAGCCATCATTGTGTTTTTGCCGTTTGTGATCGTGTTGAAAATTTCGCCGTCGGCCATTTTGCGAATGCGATCGTCTTGCAAAGTAACGACCGTGTTGAGGCCGTACTGCTTAGTGATTCCATTCCCGGCCGCGGTCGCGCCATGACACATCGCGCAGGTAATGTTGAAACGCTCGCGCCCGCGCTGAAGCAATTGCGCCGTGACCGGGACCGGGATTCCAGTTCCCCAACGGTCAGCCATTTTTCCGGTGTCAATATAATCGGTGCCGACGCTAAACCTGGCAACGGGGTGAGACTCGGGCGCGCCGATCGGTTGAGGTTTTGGCATTTCATAACCGATCGGCACCGTTCCGTTGACCGGCATGCGAGGACCGCGACCGTCCGCAAAAAAATTCAGCGGCGATTGCGCGCGCACTTTTATCTGGCGCACCATGTCGGGAAAAATTTCCCACGGCTCATTGGTGGTCTTTTCTCCGCGGAACCCGAGCACGGCCACGGCCGCAATCGTGAGCAAGAGAGAAATTAAAAGGAAGCCGCGCAACATAAATCAGTCCTCGTGCACGATCGTGATGTGTTGGCCGCCGCTGCGCTCCAGTAATTCGCGAGCTTCCAGTTCGGTGAAACGCGGGTCGCGCGCTTCGATCACGAGAAAAAATCCGTCATTGGTCGCGCGGCTGAATCGGTCCCAGTTGAAAATCGGATGATGCGGCCGCGGCAGGCCGTTCATGATCAGGACTGCGAAAAAAGCGGCAAAGGCGGAAAAGAGAACGGTCATCTCGAACATGATCGGGAAAAACGCCGGCACCGTTTTCCAATCGTACGGTTTGCCGTGCACCACCAATCGGTAGAGCCCCCATGACGGACCAAATTCAACGAGAATGGCGGTGAGCAATCCCGAAATGCCGCCCGCCAACACGACCGCGCTCAGCCAGGATTTGCCGAGTCCCATCGCTTCGTCCATGCCGTGAATTGGAAATGGCGAATGCACGTCCCAGCGTTTGAAACCGGCGTCCCGCACTATTTTCGCCGCTTCGTAAAGGGAGGCCGCGCTCGGATATTCCGCCCCCATCCCATAAACTTCATGACCGGTCGGCGTTCTCATGTCCGCTCCCTTCCATCCGCTGCGACGGGATGATGTCCGTTAGGCGACGCGGCGTGGGCGTCCGCTTCTGGCAAAACGATTTTCACTTCCGACATCGCGATCATCGGTAGGAACCGGATGAAGAGGAGGAACAGCGAAGTGAAAATCCCCAGTGTGCCGATGAACGTCCAGATGTCGACCCAGGTTGGAATAAAAATACCCCATGCCGACGGAATGAAATCGCGATGCAATCCGCCAACGATGATGATGAAACGCTCGAACCACATCCCGGCGTTTACGCACATGCAAACGAAGTAAACGACGAGAATGTTACGCCGGCACCAGCGGAACCAAAAGAGCTGCGGCGAAAGCACGTTGCAGAACAACATGCCCGTCCACCAGTACCACCAATACGGGCCGAGCACCCGGTTCCAAAACGCGAACCGCTCGTAAGCGTTGCCACTGTACCAGGCCACGAAAAATTCCATGGTGTAGGCGTAACTAACGAATGAGCCGGTCAACAAAATGATCTTCGCCATTTTGTCGATGTGCTGCGGCGTGATGATGTCGTGCAGTTTGAAAATGGCCCGCGCCGGAATGAGCAACGTCAGCACCATGGCGAACCCGCCGAAAATGGCCCCCGCGACAAAGTAAGGCGGGAAAATTGTGGTGTGCCACGTCGGCAAGATCGACGTCGCGAAGTCGAACGACACGACGCTGTGAACCGAGAGCACCAGCGGCGTGGAAAGTCCGGCCAACAGCAGATACGCCATTTCGTAATGCCGCCAGTTGCGGTTCGACCCGCGCCAGCCGCAGGCGAACACGCCGAAGAGAAATTTTTTGATCTTGGTTGTGGCGCGATCGCGCAGCGTTGCCAGGTCGGGGATCAATCCGGTGTACCAAAACAAAACCGAGACCGTGAAATAGGTCGAGACTGCAAACACATCCCACATCAGCGGGCTGCGGAAGTTCGGCCAAATGCCGTAGTTGTTCCAAACCGGCGCGAGATACCACGCCATCCAAACACGGCCGACGTGCACGCCCGGGAAAATCGCTGCGCACATGACCGCGAAGAGCGTCATCGCTTCGGCCGAACGGTTGATCGACGTCCGCCATCTTTGCCGGAGCAAATACAAAATGGCGGAGATCAAGGTGCCGGCGTGTCCGATACCGATCCAGAAAACGAAGTTGGTAATGTCCCACGCCCAACCGACCGGATGATTGAGTCCCCAAGTGCCGACGCCGGTGGAAATTTGGTACCCGAGACAGAACAGACCGAACATCGCGATCGAGCCGGTGATGCTGAAACAAACCCACCACCAACGCGGCGCCGGTTGTTCTACCACGCCGGAAATGCGTTCCGTGATCCAGCTGAAGTTGCGTTTGTTCAACACCAGCGGCGCGCGCTTGATCCGCGATTCCGCCGTCGATGCGGCCTCGCTCTCAATCACATCTGTTGGTGCGGCGTTCATCAGTTAGCCAAGATCGACATCCTCACGCCTTCTCCCCCGGACAGGCGACGCCAATGTTGTCTGCGTCCGGCATTTTCGGATTTGGATTGCGGATCCGCCCCAGATAACTCGTGCGCGCTTTCACGTTCAAATAATCGAGCAGCCGGTAATTGCGGTCCTGCTGTTTCATCTTCGAAACTTTGCTTTCCGGATCTTTGATGTCGCCAAAAGTGATTGCTTCGTGCGGGCAGGCTTGCGCGCACGCGCTCGTGAACGAATCCCGCGGAATGCGAATGTCGCTCGACGCGCCGGCATGGACGTGGGCCGCGATCTTCGCTTCCTCGATTCGCTGCACGCAAAAAGTGCATTTCTCCATCACCCCGCGCATCCGGACTGTGACGTTCGGATTTTTTTGCATCTTCGTGATGTCAGGCGCGCCTTTTTCGGTGAACGGCGCGACGTACTCGCGATAAATCCCAAACTCTCCCGCAATTTTCTTTTTCCCGATCGGCCGCTGGTTGTAATCGAAGAAATTGAATCGGCGCACCTTGAACGGACAATTGTTGGCGCAATAACGCGTGCCGACGCAGCGGTTGTAGGCCATGACGTTGAGTCCGTCCTCGCTGTGAATGGTGGCGTTGACCGGGCAAACGGTTTCGCACGGCGCGTTCTCGCAGTGCTGACACATCATCGGTTGGTGCACCATCTCCGGATCCTGGGGAAACTCGCCGTTATCTTCGTCGAATGGTTTCGCGCTCGCGTAATAGCGATCGATTCGGAGCCAGTGCATCGCGCGTCCGTGCGCAACTTGTAATTTGCCAACTATCGGAACGTTGTTCTCGGCCTGGCACGCGATGACGCAGGCGCTGCAACCGGTGCAAACATTGAGATCGACCGTCATTCCCCATTGCTGCGGCGCGTCCATTGGCGGGTGGCTGTAAAGCGATGGCAAATACGACTGCGGTTCGTCCATCCCACCGCACTTCTTCACGAACTCATTGTCTTCGCGGTATTCATCCAGCGTTGCTTCGCGCACGACGCCGCGGCCTTCGATGCTCCAATGTTCCTGCGTGTTCGCGAGTGGATATTTCTTTCCGACCTTCGTCACGCGCACGCTCTCGATATTCTTGCCATCGGCGACTGCGAAATGCAGATTGCTCGCCGTGCGCAAAAGGTAGGTATTAAACCCGGATTCGTCGGCGATTGGGCCAGTCTTTTTCCGTCCGTAGCCGATCGGAATCGTGACCGAATTCTCGGCGTGACCGGGCAAAACGTACGCCGCGATCACTAGTTCGCGTCGAGTCGGTCGATCATTCGCGTCTCTCGCCGTCTCGTTAATTGAAATTTGAATCAGATCGCCGGTCTCGACGTTGAGTGACTTGGCGAAGTTCGGGCTCATGATCGCCGCGTTGTCCCAAGTAAGTTTTGTTATTGGATCGGGCAATTCCTGGAGCCAGCCGTTGTTGGCGTAACGGCCATCGTCCATCGCGTAACTGCGAACAAAAACGATTTCAGGAGATTCCGACGTCGGCGCGGGCGTTGTGGTCCAAAGCTGGTGCGTCAGCTGGGCAGCGGCGCCGTCGTTGAATGTGACCGGTCGATCGCGCAACGGAACATGCGCGGCAAATCCGTCCCGCAAAAATTTCGACCACGCGGTCGGAAGATCACCGGGAGGTTTGGTCGCGCGAAAAGTTTCCTGAACGAGCTCGGGTCCTTCGACTTTCGGCCGGCCAAGGAGCCCATTCATGATTTCGATTTCGCTCAGCCCGCCGAAAAGCGGCAGGATCATCGGTTGGATCGATAAATACGCGCCGTCCGAGGTGAGCGCGTCGCCCCACGATTCCAAATAATGCGCCAACGGCACGTGCCACTGGCTGATTGTCGATGTTGCGTCCTCGTGATAACCAACTCGCACCACTTCCGGCACTTTCTTTTGCAGATCGGCCCAATCGAGCGGCGTCTTTTTGTCCGGATCCTGCCCGACTGCGCGCGGCGCGTTGTAAACCGGGTCGCCACCGAAGATGAAAAGCGCTTTTATTTCGCCGCGATGCATCCGGTCGGCCAGCTGCAAAATGTTTTTCGTGTTCCGATTGCGCGGAAATTCCCGGACCACCACTGTGCGTCCGATATTCTTCAGCGCGGAGTTCATCGCGTACGCGAGCAGTTGAACAACAACCGATTGCTGTTGGCCGGCGAGAACGATGCTCACGCCCGATTTCGAGACCAGATCGTTCGCCAATTCAATCAGCCATTTCTCATCGAACGGCAGCGTCTCGGCAGGCGTGGCCAGTGTAGCGAGCAACGACAGCAGAGCGGAGTCTTTGGTCAGAGTGGCGATTTTGCCGGCGAGCACATGAGTGAACAGCGGGATCTGACTGGCGGCGCAGCGCAGCCGATGATCGGCCATCGCGCCAGTGATGGTGAACCTGTTCTCAACGACATAGAGCCGGTTCATCGTGTCTTTCGACGATTTCACGCGGCGTCGCTGCGTGAATGCGCGGGCGGAAGCGAGGTCGCCTTCGCCGCAGTCAAGAAAATCGCTGTCGAGCGCGAGCACAACGTCGGTGCGGTCAAATCGCGGAATCAATCGCACATTTTCGCCGAAGCTGGTCCGGGTCGCGTAATCTTGCGCCTCGCTTAGGCCTGCGTCATAGACGCACCACATCATTTTCGGGAACGCCTTTTCCAATTCGGCTCGCAATCTTTCTCGAGTCGGCGAATGCAATTCTTCAACCAGGAAAGCCAGACCATCGCCACCGTTCGATCCAAGCTGGCCCCGCAATTTGTCGATGTAGGCGTCAAACTCACCGCGATTGGAATCCTTGCCGCGATTCACGAAGCGCCGCGACCGCGCCGGATCGTAAAGATCGAGAACGGAGGCTTGCGCGAACGTGTCGGTGGCGCCTGCGCTGGCGGGATGAAGCGGATTGCCCTCCACCTTGATCGGCCGGCCGTCAACGGTGGTTGCGATCAGCGGAATTGCGCCGGTGCGGCGCGGCATCGCCGTGGCGTAGTAAAGAAATTTTCCGGGAATCGTCCACTCGGCGCTCTTCGTGAACGGAACGAGGTGCATTTCCGGACGGCGGCAACTCGTTAGACCAAGACCGGCCAATGCCATTGAGGCGCCCATCAACTTCATGAAATCGCGCCGCGACCATTCGTCTTCGCTAATTTCGGAAGCGCCGGCCGGAAATTCGCGCTCCAGCCACTCGCGAAACTCCGGGCTATTGCTGTATTCGCCGAGACTCCGCCAGTATTTCTTTCCGGTCAGCGGCTCAGGCGGATGTTGGAAAACGCGTTTCATCGGTGGCAGGTTTGGCAATTTGTGCTCGGAGCGATGTTCCAGCGTTCCTTCAGTGTCTGACCGATCTCCTGCTGCCTCAGATGCTTCTTCTTCGTCCAATCCTCAGTCGCGCTTTTTGGCTGTCCGTACTTCGCTACGAACTCCGCCGGCTTCACATCGTCTGGTTTCCAATCGAGATTAAAGATCTGATCGTCGGGCCGGAGAAAATTTTCGGGGTGTCGATGGCACTCGAGGCACCACGCCATGCTATGCGGTTCGGCTATTGACACCGTCGCCATGTGATTGACCGGGCCATGACAACTGAAACAACTGATGCCGCGATTCACATGCGCCGCGTGGTTATAAAAGACGTAATCGACGGTGCGATGGAGCCACACCCATTCAATCGGTTTGCCGGTCTTCCAGCTTTCTCGAACCGGCTCGAGCTTCGGATTGTCCTTTTGCACCTGCGAGTGGCAGTTCATGCAGGTCTGTGTGTTCGGCACATTAGACTGCGCCGCAACTTCGACAAAGCTATGGCAGTAGCGGCAATCCATTCCGAGTTGGGTCACGTGAATGTCGTGCGGGAACGGCACCGGCTGGATCGGTTGATAGCCTACCTTGGTATATTTTGGCGTGACGTAATACCACGTCGCCGCGGTCAATCCGCACGCGATCAAAATGCCGGCGACTGCCATTTGCAGCGGCAACCAGTTGCACCAGCGGGGAAAGAAGTTCGCCATAATCAGCGGAAGCCCTGTCCGGACCAACACAGCCGCCACTTTAGAAACGAATTCAAATCGGTCTCAGGATGTGCACACATCGAAGCCATCATTCTATAAATCGAAATTCGCTCGGCAAAAGAAAACTCGTAGGTAGCATGTCGATCTAAATTCCCGGTAACTCTTCCGATACGGAAAAGGCGCCGTTTCGCAAAATGATCACGTCAAAACTTCGGGGAAGCGTCAAGTGAAAGCGCGCATTTCTTTGGCCTGTGGTTTGGCAATGTTCGGCGGCCCAGTTTTACAAATCCGCGCCGCCGAGGATGTCGATCTTCTCCTCTTCAACGGAAATGTTTACACGGTTAACGAAAAACTGCCGAAGGCGGAAGCGATCGCGGTCAAAAAGGACCGGATCGTTTTCGTTGGGTCGAACGACGACGCCAGGAAATTTCGCGCCCCGCGCGCGATCGATTTGCACGGTTACACCGTCGTTCCCGGCCTGACCGATTCCCATTGCCACATCTTTGGGATCGGCGAACGCGAGCTAACATTGAACCTCGAGGGCACAAACACGCTCGAGGATTTTCTCGCCAAAGTGAAAGCGCGTGGCGCGCAGACGCCGCGCGACAAATGGATGACCGGCCGCGGTTGGATCGAAACCTTCTGGAAGCCGCCTAGGTTCCCTACCCGCCAAGACTTGGATTCAGTTGCAGCGGATCATCCGCTTTTTCTCACCCGCGCGGACGGCCACGCCGCCATCGTGAATTCTGCGGCGTTGAAAATTGCCAAGATCGATAAGAACACGCCAAACCCGTTCGGCGGCGAAATTCTAAAAGACAAAGCGACGAGCGAACCGAACGGCATGCTTCTCGATAACGCCCAGGAGCTAGTCGCAAAAAATATTCCGAAGCCAACCGAGGCGGAGCGCGAGCAAGCGCTGCTTACCGGAATCAATCGCGAGATCGGGCTTGGCTGGTGCGAAATTCAAAACGCCGGCAGCCACAAGGAAGATGTCGATCTTATTAAGAAGGGGTTTGAGTCCGGCAAAATCAAAATTCGATTTATTAATTGCGTCTTTGGCCCGGGTGAAGATGCGCAGAATTTCTTGAAAGAAGGAGCGACCCTCAACGCGTTCAATCACCATTTCACCCAGCGCACAATCAAAGTGATTTTCGACGGCGCGCTCGGTTCCCGTGGCGCGGCGTTACTTAAACCGTACAACGATGCGCCTGAGACTTCCGGTTATCTCACCGAGAAACCGGAAGAGTTGCGCCCGATGTTCGAAGAAGCGCTGGGCCGCGGAATTCAAGTCGAGACACACGCAATTGGTGATCGCGCGAACCGAATGATCCTCGATCTTTACGAAGCCGCATTCAAAGCGGTCCCGCCTAACGAACGCAAAATTGGCGAGCCGCGTTGGCGGGTTGAGCACGCACAGATTGTCGATCTTGCCGACATTCCGCGGTTCGCCAAACTCGGCGTGATTCCTTCGATGCAGCCTTCCCACGCAATCAGCGATCTATTTTTCGCGCCGGCGCGGCTTGGAATGGATCGACTCGCCGGCGCCTACGCGTGGCAATCTTTTCTCAAATCAGGAGCAATCATCTGCGGTGGCTCCGATGCGCCGGTCGAGCGCGGCGAACCGATGATCGAATTTTACGCGGCGGTCGCGCGCAAAAGCATCAAAGGCGAATCCGGCGACGGCTGGCACCCGGAACAAGCCGTCTCGCGCGAGCAGGCACTGAGTATGTTCACGATTTGGCCGGCCTACGCGGCCTTCGAAGAGAACGAGAAAGGCTCAATCGAAGTCGGCAAGCTCGCTGATTTCACGGTGCTCTCGCAGGACATCATGAAAATTCCCGAGCCGAAAATTCTCAAAACTCGCGCCGAGATGACGATCATTGGCGGCGACATTGTTCACGACGCGACCAAGAAGCAGACAGAATGAACAAAATTTTCAGAATGGCTTGTCTGTAGAATCAGAATTTTGTCGATTCTGTTAATTCTGTCCCCTCTCAAAAATCTGCGTTATCCGCCTAATCCGTGGTTCTGCTCAGGTACCGAGTAGATAAATCGCCACCAGCGTCAGCAAAAAATACGGGACCAGGATCGCCGCTCCAGCGTATTCCTTGGCCATTCGTTGACCAAAAAATAAACAAAGGATCGCGATCGCGGAAACTATTGCGCCGTAAAACGCGATCGTTGGATTGCGCGAAAAAATCAGCGCCAGAAATCCGATCCCACTCAAGACACCGGACGCGACTTCAATGATCGTGAGAATCGTGAACAACAGCGGCACAAGTCCTGCGAGCGGACTTTTCGAAAAATGGCCGCTCAGCCAACTCAGATTTCCTTGTCGATCTACGATCTTGTCGATGCCTGACTGCAAAAACAAAATCGCGAGAAATGCCGAGACAAGAAGTTGAAGTAAATACAGCGCGCTAGACGTCAGCATATTGTCATGTCGACCGAAGTGGAGACATCTCTAAATATTTCTGAACGGAAATAGCAAGAGATTCCTCGACTGCGCCGGGAATGACAAAGCGCTACGAATACAAATACTCGTCGTGATACTCGCGTTGAGGTGCGAATTGCACAGACTGATCGCCGCCGGTTTCGGGATATTCGAAGATTTTTCCTTCGTAATTACGGATCACGATTTTTTCGTTGTCGTGATAGAGAACGTAGCCGGGATTGATCGGCACTTTGCCGCCGCCACCGGGCGCGTCGATGACGTATTGAGGGACGGCGTAACCGGTGGTATGGCCGCGCAATCCTTCGATGATCTCGATTCCTTTCGCGACCGACGTGCGCAAATGCGATGAACCGTTAATCAGGTCGCACTGGTAGATGTAATACGGACGGACACGGCACATGAGCAGCTTGTGCACGAGCGTTTTCATAGTCTCGAGATCGTCGTTCACGCCCGCGAGGAGCACGCTTTGATTGCCGAGCGGAATGCCGGCGTTGGCCAAACGCTCGAGCGCTTCTTTCACTTCAATCGTGAGCTCACGCGGATGGTTCACGTGCACGCTCATCCAAAGCGGGTGGTGTTTGGCGAGAATCGCGCACAGCTCGGGCGTGATCCGTTGCGGCAGGAAAATCGGTACGCGCGTACCGATGCGGAGGAATTCGATGTGTTTGATTGCGCGCAGCCGCGTCAGCAACTTGTCGAGCTTGTCGTCAGAAAAAATCAGTGCGTCGCCGCCGCTCAGGAGCACATCACGCACTTCGGTGTGTTGTTCGAGATAGCGGAACGCTTCTTCGAAATCGGTGTGCAATTCCTGTTCGCCCACGCCGCTGACCACACGACTGCGAGTGCAGTAACGGCAATATGCGGCACAGCGATCCGTTACCAAAAACAGAACGCGATCCGGATAGCGATGCACTAAACCCGGCACCGGCATGTGCGAGTCTTCGCCACATGGGTCGGCCATGTCGTAGGGCGACGACCACGTTTCTTCGAGCCGCGGAATGACCTGACGGCGGATCGGATCATCCGGATTTTTTTCTCGCGGAATTAGATTGAAGAAGTGCGGAGTCACCGCGAGCGCAAGTTTGTCGCCGGAAAGAAGCACCCCGCTGCGTTCTTCGTCGCTAAGATCGATCCCGCGGTCGCGGGACTCGAGCTGAGCAAGTGAAGTGACCCGGTTCTTGAGCTGCCATTTCCAATCATTCCAAAGTTCGGGCGCAATCCCGCCATCGCGGGACCAATAGCCCAGCGCATGCGAGACGAACTCTCTTCCATCACCATTCCGAAATGTTTGCATTTTGAGTAGGACGAAAACGCTAAGACCGGTCAGAACCATGTCAACGCGCGCACCGCTAAGTGCGCCGCGCACTTCAATCGAGGCCGGATTTGTCCTACTGAACGGCGA
>Ga0209267_1001044_pt1 | contig 19292 bp, 18 predicted proteins | sample GraSoiAngelo_137_FD_185894 | JGI IMG/M metagenome (GOLD analysis project Ga0209267, IMG submission 185894) | Grasslands soil microbial communities from the Angelo Coastal Reserve, California, USA - 14_0929_09_30cm (SPAdes) (version 2) | ecosystem: Environmental > Terrestrial > Soil > Grasslands ... | reverse complement strand
CGAAGACTTCTCCTTCATGCACCGCAGTCTGGTCTCCTGACAGACTGATTGCGAGCGGCTCACTCTGCAAGAACAGCGCCAGCCGCGAAGTACGGACGTCTAGTGACTTGGCCGATCCCGACGCGCTTGGAAGACTCTGTCGAGTGTTCTGCGAAGAACGCGACATTCTCGAACTGCCGGTATCTAACCGAATGAGCGTCGTCGGCGTGGATACCGTGAGTCGTCCCGGATTGGTCTTTGGTACTGATGACGTCCCCGATTGTGCCGGGCAAAGTTGAGCAAAGGCGCTCAACATGCAAAACAAGCAAATTGGGACGATCTTCAATCTCGCTCCGCTGAACCACGCAACCTATTTCCGAAACAAATGCGGCACGTGCCAGCGCGTGTATGTTGCTACTCCCAGTAACAGCACGACCCACCAGAGCACGAGGACGCTTCGCATCCACAGCTTGTATTTGGTGATTCGCAATTTTTCTGGCAAAACGCTCGTACCTGCTGACAGCAAGATGTACAGTCCCGCGATTTCAGTCATGGTTCCGAACGCGGCATGCGTCGTCGCCAGTGCGTAGTAGGCCTTCCCCAGCTTAGCCGGAACCCTGGGAAGCACATGAACGCGGAATGAAGGAATCATCATCACTGCGACTACAGCGAGGTTCAGAACCACGATGGTGGATTGGCACCAGGCGTGTTGCCGAAAGCGCCCCTTGCGAGCAAGCCGAGCACCGACCAACAGACCTATCCCCATGACGATTTCGAGGACGAGAACAAGATCGGCAGTGCACGGAGCCGCGGTTTCAAAGAATGCTTTTCTCAACAAATTGTCACTACGCAGATTGCCGACTGCGCTCCATTCATGTTTAGGTAAGAATCTCGCGTGGCAGAGGGGCAGGATTAATTCCGGCAATTAAGAGGGAAGTGCAAGATCGCACGTCGGTGTCGGCCATTAACACTCCTCTGATCTGTCGCGGCGACAATACCCAAAGCCACAAACGTGATTGGAACACTGTATTTCGACGTAACTCCTTAATACCCGTAGGAGCTCGTCGTGGAGTCGCTTCCGCCAACCACTGGGCATGCCGTAAATTCTCGCCACGACTCGCGCCCTTTTAACAACGTGTTCGAATCCTTCCTCTTCAGCAGGATTACACTTTGCGTCTTTGCCGGGCCGCCGTTTTCTCCGGGCTCCGCAACACACACGTAGATTCCCGAGGATCTCTCGTCGAGAACCTTGATCGCCAACCTCTTCACCCCACCCGCCGCCTCGACGACGGCTTCGTTTTCGTCCACCGTCTGCGCCGTGAATCTGTAATCCGCAAAAGTCTTCCTTCCTTTTTCCTTCTTCGGCCGGAACGTGGACGGCAGCGAAGTCAAGTCCAGCTTCTCGACCACGAAGGCCGCTACTTTTTCTTTGGGATACGCGGCCTTATTGCCAGCGACCCCCAGCGGCGCATATCACAGCGCCACAACCGCCAAAAAAACTTTAGTTTTCATTTTGCCGCTCCTTGCCGCATTAGATTGTCTTGTTGGAGGATCCACCGAGTCTGGTCCCGCGGGTTTCGGAACACTTCTATCCCGGTCCATTCACTCCACTGAGAAAGCCGCCGAGGTGTGCTGTCAGTGCGACGATAACTACGGCTGCAGCCTCGATCGGCAGGCGGTATCCGGGCATGACTCTTTCGTGGTTCCGTCGGGTTCTCATGTGGATGAACCACACCATCCAGATCAGGACGCTTGACACGCATCCCATCACCAGATGCATCAAAAGGATGCCTTTCAGTTTTTGACCCTCGAGTTCCCACTGCCACGCGAGAATGCCGGTGCCTATCACGGGTATGGTGGCGATCGCCGCGACGAGCAAGTTGTAGTAGGCGGTCGCAGCCAGCAGGCGCTGCTTCTTCCATTGCGCAAGAAAATCAAAGAGCACGCCGATGATAAACAGCGCGATCGGGAAGTGGATCAGCACGACGTGTTGCGCATGCTTTGCGAAAACCACCGTTTTTATGTCGAACGGATGCAAGGTTGCTCCTCGCTCACTGCACGATGACTTTGCCCGTCATCTTCGGATGAATCGAGCAGAAGTACGGATACGTTCCCGCTTTGCTGAAGGTGAAGGAGAACTTTTCGTCTGTGTCGAGCACTTTGGACTTGAACGTCTTCGAATCATCCGTGCTAACTACCGTGTGAGGGATATCGTCACGGTTGGTCCACGTAACCGTGGCCCCGACCGGCACCGTTAGTGTTACCGGTCCGAAGCTGAAGTTGTCGATCTTCACTTCCATCGTCGACGTCTTTTCCTGCGCACTTGCTACAGAACCCTTCCGACCTGTGCCGAAACCTGCCGTTCCCAGCACCAGTGCTGCTGCTAGACTTGCAATGGACACACTTCTCCTCATGCTTTTTCTCCTTTTTTGTCTGTTTCAAGTTCGAATCGTTTTCTGAGTTTGGCTGCGTCTTGCTCACGCGAGCGAAGAATCCACCACAGCAAGCGCGTGCTGCCCTCGGATGTAATTCACATCGGTGATCCCCAGGACGCTCCGGAGTTGCTCGGCGGGCACCTTCATCGGCCCAGGTGAATCCGCCTTACCCGGCTGCGGTTGCGGAAACGCCGTGGACGCCGCGGTATGAAAAGTCACATTTCCTTCGACCTTCTGCATGGTCTGGTGGATGTGGCCATTTAGTACCGTCACCGAACCGAATTTCTTCAAATATGCCAGTGCCTGGTTGCTATCTTCGGTTCCCCAGCCCCACTCGGGGTACACGGACCACAGTGGGATGTGCGCAAACACAACAATCGGTGTGCTGTGCGTCAAATGTCTTACATCGTCTTCCAGCCACTCAAGCTGGTCGTGGCCCAGCGTTCCGAGCCCGCCGGCCTTCAAATTCATCACATTGATCAGCCCGATGAAGTGCACGCCCTTCTTGTCGAAGCTGTACCATCCCGCGCCCTTGCTGCCTTTGCCGTAGCGCTCCAGGAACTGTTTCCCATCGTCATTCAGCACATCGTGTTCACCGGGTACGTAGAAGACATCCTTGGGCGTCGCGCTTTTCAAGATTTGGTCCACCGTATCAAACTCTTCGGGCTTCGAGAGGTGGCTGATGTCGCCCGTGTGCAGCATAAATTCTGGTGCGCCCGACAGGGCGTTGATCTTGTCCACGGCTGCTTTCAGGGTCCCCGCGACGTCCGGATTCGCTGGCTTGTTGAATCCCATGTGGCTGTCGCTGATTTGCACGAAGCTAAGTTCGCCCATCATATCCGCCGTGCTAGTCTCCGAAATTCGGCTCAAGCTGTATGAGTTCAAAACCCCGCCTAAAATCTGCACGTGCGGTTGGGACTGGTGACGCGGGATGGGGGTGGTCCTCGCCGCCATTGAACGTGCTTGCGTCCATCCAGACTCAGGCAGCACCCGTCTTATTCCAAGTTCATCCGGGTTCATGTCTCTTTTCATGTTCGTCACAACAGAGCCACCGTCGAGAATAGAATCGCCCTTCATCCGGTTCTCACCTATGAAGCTTCACTGATCAGGGGAAGTCTTTGAACGATTTGGATCACGAAGACTGGCTGCGCTTCGAACAGCTTGTGCTGCCCCATGTCGACAATGCTTTCAACCTCGCGCGCTGGTTGTTGCGCAGCCGCGCAGATGCCGAAGACGTCGCTCAGGAAGCCTTACTTCGCGCTTGCCGCTTCTTCCGCGGCTTTCAGGGTGGAGATGCGCGGGCCTGGCTGCTGCAGATCGTGGGCAACACGTGTTACTCCTGGCTGGAGAAAAATCCCCCGAGGGGACTGATGGTGGAATTCGACGAAGAACTGCACCCGCAACCCGTTGCCACCCCCGAATCCATCGCGATCGCCGATGAAGGTCGGGAGCGCCTCAGCCGTGCCCTGGAAACTCTGCCGCCGCGTTTCCGCGAAGTCCTTGTCCTTCGAGAGCTTGAAGGCTGTTCCGACAAGGAGATCGCTGCGATCACGTCGATTCCCGTTGGTACCGTCATGTCCTCGCTCTCCCGTGCCCAACGCCAGTTGTATTCCGCGCTGGCAAACTCCCCTCTCAAGGAGGCTGTCCGTGACGTGTGACTTTGCCGATTCCCTTCTTCAGTGCTATTTCGACGGCGAGCTGAGTGCTCTTAGCGCTGCTGAATTCGAGCGCCACCTCCAACATTGCGTCGACTGCGCCGTTGAGCTCGTGGACCTGGACTTGCTAAGTGGGCGATTGCAGCTCGCGCAACTCTATGAGGCCGCGCCGGCCTCGCTCAGGAAAAAGATTCGCGCCGATCTTCGCTCCGTCGCGCCCACGACTGCTATCGCCCAGCCTCTCCTTTGGCACTGGCTGGCTGCGGCGGCCACACTGCTTCTTGTCGCAATCGCGGGATGGAGAGCGAGTCCCTTGCTTCGCACCGACGACTATCAAGCCGAACTTGCCGAGGAAATTGTCGATGCGCATGTGCACTCGCTGCAGCCAGGCCACCTGACTGGCATCAGTTCCAACGATGAACAGGCTGTAAAGGGATGGTTCAAGGGCAAACTCACATGTGCGCTCCCGGTGCGTGACTTCGCGGATAAAGGATTCGCGCTGCAGGGTGGGCGCCTTGACGTTGTGGAAGAACGCTCCGTGGCGGTGCTCGTCTATGCGCGCCCCGGACACTAGTGGGTCCGAATATTCAAGCCTGCTTGAACGGAGCGCCGACTTGCGTTGCTACTCCGGCATCGAGTTTCCACTTCCTAATCCCCGCCAGTGGCCTGGGGAATGTTGGCCGAAACACCTTTATCTCGCCCGGCTTCCAGACCTACAACCTTACCGTTCAGCGTTCGTTCAAGATATCCGTGCACGACGTGCAGCGACAGCAACTTCTACTACGCGGCGAATTCTTGAATGCCTTCAATCACCCGAATCTTGGAATTCCCAGCCTGAATCTTACCGGAGGCAACTTCTTGAACGAAGCGGGCACGATTAACGGCGGCCGGGAGATCCGCGTTCTGCTGCGCTACAGCTTCTAGCAGAACATGCGCGAGGGCTCGCCGCATAGCGCACCGGCTTTGCCGATCCAACGTTGCAGGATGGCGGCATCCACTCTACATATCCATAAAACCATTGACAGCCCGCGAGGATGCTCCTAGAGTCTCGGCTGAGAATCGGGCTCGGGCAGCGACCAGGGCGAGTTTTTTGACCATAGGGGAGTTTGCACTAGATCTCGCCTTTGCGGAAACGGCCAATCAGATGATCGCATGCGCGGACCGTCAACGCCATCATGGTAAGGGTCGGGTTCTGGCACGCCGACGACACAAAGCTCGCTCCGTCCATCACGAACAAATTTTTCACGTCGTGCGCCTGGTTGAACGCATTGAGCACTGACTTCTTCGGATCGTTCCCCATGCGGGCTGTTCCCAGTTCGTGTATGGCCATTCCCGGCATTTCGACACCCGCTTGCACGCGGATATCTTTGGCGCCGGCCGCTTCCAACATTTCCGCCGCCGTGGCGCCGGCATCCTCCATGAGCGCAGCTTCGTTGTCGCCGTGCGTCATGCTAATGCGCAAAGCAGGAATGCCCCAGGCATCTTTTAGATCGCGGTCGATCTCGATGTAATTGTCCCACCGGGCCAGCGATTCACCGAAAGCTCCGAGGGAAATCCCGTACTCGCCTTCTTTCACAGCCTTCTTGAGCGACGCTCCGTAGCCTTCGGCACTGAAGTTGAATCCAGCCTCGGCCCCGCCCTGGTAACCATAGCCACGTATGAACCGCGAATGCCTTTTGCTCGAAGGGGTGTTCCGGAAGCGAGGGACGTAAATCCCGTTGGGACGTTCCGGCTCGTTCGCATTCGGAAGAGTTTTGAATTCTGGCAGACGACCCGACGCTCCCGCGCCTACGACGTGATCCATCAAATAATGGCCCAGCGCGCCGCTCGAATTCGCCAGTCCATTTGGGTATTCCCGAGTGGACGAGTTCAGCAAGATGCGGGTGGACTCCAATGCCTGCGCGCAAAGGATCACCGCTTTTCCGCGGACCTCCTTCCGCAAAGGATCACCGCTTTTCCGCGGACCTCCTTCACTTGCCGCGTCAAGCGATCCACGTAAGTCACACCGCGCGTTTTGTTTGGCTCCGTGTCCATGTCCACATGGCTTACCACGGCATTGGTAAGCAGCGTGCAGTTCCCGGAGGCCAGCGCGTCCTTGACGGTCGTAAACGGGCTGCTGAAGTAAGAAAACGTGCTGCACCCGCGTTCACAAGGCCCGCAATAATGGCAAGCGAGTCGTCCATTGTGATTTTGCGTCAGGATCGCCGTGCGCCCGATCGTCACTGTGTGCCCGAACTTCGCTTTGACGCGTGCTCTGAGCTGAACTTCTCCGCAGCTCATTTTCATTGGCGGGAGAAACTGCCCGTCGGGCAGCATCTCATTTCCCTCCGTCGCTCCGCTGATACCTACGTACCGCTCCACGATGTCGTAATACGGTGCAAGATCGGCATAGCCAATCGGCCAGTCGTCGCCATACCCGTCGCGGCCCGCGGCCTTAAAATCGTTATCGCTCAGCCTGTAACTCTGACGGCCCCACACCAGCGATCGCCCACCGAGGATGCGCAGCCGCTGCCATGTAAATGGTTTGCCGGGCGGCGTGCTGTACGGATTCTCGAGGTCATTCACAAACCATTCGTAGTTGTATTCCATGCACGCGTAGCACTGCTTTTGCACCGGCCGCGTGCGCACCACCTCCGGCGAGTGATCGCGGTATTTCAGCTTGTAAGACGGCATGTGCTCAGTAAACTCTTTCGGACTAACCGCGCGCCCCGCTTCGAGCAACGCAACTTTCAGCCCCGCCTCCCCAAGTTGTTTCGCGGCCCAGCCGCCGGTGGCTCCCGATCCCACAACGACCGCATCGTAAGTTGTCTGCAAAGGGTCTTGCGCCATGTTGGTCCCGCTCACTTGTGATCCCCCTCTGGGTGTTCGCAGCCTTGATAAGGCCCGTGCGCAAACGCTCCGTCCCACCCCAGTTCTTTCTCGCCGATCTGCGAGCTGTAGTACGCACTCATGATGCGCCCCTTGAGCGCTTCAAAATGACCGTGCCCCGGATCGGCCACAGCACCCGTATCGCCAGCCCATCCACCTCCAATGCGCGGATACGCCAGCCCGTGCAACAGAATATCTTGGTCTTCCCGCGACAGATACCGAAACGCCGCCTTGAATCGCCGCATGCTTTCGCCATCCACATATCCCAGCGAATTCAAAAACGTTCGCTGCGTCTCGGGCGTCTCGGCAGCCAGCACAAGATCGATATAGCGATTCACCAGCGCTTCCTTAGCGCCTGGAGTGTCCGTCGCTGGGATAATCAAGTCGCTGAGCACAATCAGCGTTTCATTCTGATGCTCATCCAAAAAAAGTGGCTTCCATCCGGGTGCCGCAAGGTCTTTCGAGGCGTCCACACCGCTTTGTGCAGGCGTCAACTCGGATGGCTGCTGCGCTACACTCTGTGCCGCAGCAAGCGAAGGCCGCAACGCGGCTGCGGCACCCGCAAGAACGCTGCCACGAATCAAATCGCGTCGTTTCATGAAAACTCCTCGCCCCCAACCGGCCGTTTCCGGCAAGCTGCTGGCTCGCGTGTCAATCTTTGCAAGCACCGCGGATTCGCGATCCGACGAACCAGCTCCACGTTCCTGCGCATCGGGAAGTCTACACCAAAGGGAACCAAAAGCTAGACGGCTAACCGGAGATGTAGATCGAGCGAAGGTCAGATCAACGATGGTACATTTGCAACCTGCGTGCCATCACTGCCTTGATTGCGGCATTGGTCCTTGCGCGGGGCACAGCCGCGCAAAAGCCCGTATCCTTTCCCACCGAGGACGGAGGCGAAATCTACGCCGATGTTTATGGAGAGGGCGGCCGAGCCATCGTGCTGGCCCATGGCGGCCGTTTCAACAAAGAGAGTTGAGAGAAGCAAGCTCGCGCACTCACGTCGGCAGGATTTCGAGTGCTAGCGCTCGACTTTCGTGGTTACGGTAAGTCGCGTGGCTAGGGCCAGCACCTGCTCTCGCTACACGGTGCTAATCTTGAGCTGATCTGTCTGGCACTGGCGCTCATAATTCTGCTCAGCTTCGGACAGGGCATGCAGCTTCGAGTTCCATTCTGCCTCCAACGAGGCAGCTACGAGTCGATTATCGGGATCGACACGTAGAAAACGGCGGCGCGCAAGTTCAGATTCGTAGCGAGCCCGATCCACCTGAAGCCGGCGAAGTCGATCAGCTTCATCCCAACGTGACTGGAGCTCCTGCTGAACGTTGAGAGCAACTTCCAGCGCCAGAGGAGTCACCGTCTCTACTAGCAACGCTCCGATTGCTTTGTCCAAGCTGTAACCGGAGACTCGTTGGCAGTAGCCCTTCTCGATCCGATCCACCTCGCGCGGACCCTGGCAGATGTAGAAGGGAGCAAGCCCCGCTTTCCGCTGCCGATAACCGACGGTCATGCGACTGCCGCATACTCCGCAGATTGCCAGGCCTTGTAGCAGCGAAGGACCTTCTCGTACGGCGCATCGCTTTTCCAGTCCGCAAGTTTGCGCGTTTTCTTGTAGACGGCGAAGATTTTCTTCATAGTCTCGCCAAGTGATGTATGCCGGGTGTGCATCGAGAATCAACGTGTGCCATTCCTGTCGGGGTAAGTCTCGACTGCGATCGCCTCCTTCGACTTTCTTCTGAAAGCGTGTGCGTCCGTAGAAGAAAGCGCCGGCGTACCGAGGGTTGCGAAGAATACGCGTAACTCGGTTGTGCTCCAGATCGCCCCGGGAATGGCTGACGGGCCTCATGGTCCAAACGGCTCTTTGGGAGATGAGGCGCGAACAGCATTCAGCGGGATCACACTTCCTCGAACCGTGGCCGAATTTCGATGGAGTCAGTATCGCTTTCGCATTAGTTGTGCCGAATTCATTCGGTCTCGGTGCGTCGAGCTGATCCGTCTATTGGGGAGGCTTGGGCCACGGCGGCTGAACGAGAGCCGGGATAGCGGCTATGGTCTTGCCGTCAGGAGGTTTGAAAGAGAGCTGCTCGGCGAGGAAAGCGATGCGGTCGCGCGTGGCTTCGGCGTTGAGCGCGTGCGGCGCGTCATAAATCTTGAGCTTCTTCGGTTCGCTCACGAGCTCGAAGTATTGCTTCGCCACCTCGCCATTCAGAAAGGGTTCATCGGTTGCGTACTGCAGAAACATTGCCGCTGGCGCCGCGTGAGAGACGTATTTTCCAGCATCCATCCAGGAATACTTGGCGGCAAAAGCATCGAATTTGTCCGCGCCGATCTTTAGCCGATATTCTTGGAAGGACTTCGTTTTCTTATCGATGTCGAAGGAGAGGTCGCCGGCCATGATGACAAAGGCTCTGAAGCGCTTTTCTATGCCGCTGAGGAAGCCACCGGCCGAACCATCGCAACTGTGTCCAACGTAGCCAAGGCGCGCTGGATCGACGTCCTTGCGCCCGAGAAGGAGGTCAGCACCTCGGCGTAGGTTCACGTCCTGCTGTACCTCCACAGCGATCTGCTGCTCGTTCAAGGGTGCGCTGTCTTCCACAAAGCCAGGATGAACGATGACATGATCAGGCAATAGTGAGATGACCCCAGAGTGTGCCAGCACGATAGCTTCGTCGAGGAACTCGGTGCGGTTCTTCTTCTCTGACCCAGGCATGCACCAATGCCCGAAGATCACTGCTGGAAACCGATCTTGTCCAGGAGGGACTACAAGATAGGCGGTAACCGTGCCGCCGTTCGGGCCGACGGCTTTGCTCCGTTCACCGACGGGACTTGAGAAGGAGATATCATAAATCGTTATGCTGTCACGCTCCCTGACTCCAGCCTGCTTGATGTTCAGGGGTGCGCTATGGTCGTAATCCCAATGGTGAACGAGTTGGTCATAGGACACCTGGGAGAAGGCAGCACCCACTAGCAGAAGGACGACGCAGGTGAAACCTAGGCATCGGATGAACATGATACGAGATCCATCATCCCGAGTTCTTAGACGCATTGTCACCTATTTTTATTCCGGCTTGAATTTCATTTTCTTTCTTCTCGGCATGGGTGATGCCTACACGCGAGCCTTGCGGTCCAGAAGCGTTATATCGGGCCCGCATTCTCGCGGAGGAATTGAGGCGGGCAAGGATCTCCGCGCGCGTTTCGAGCGGCGTTGGAGGAAATGACGGTCCATGTGTGTACCTTAACTGGGGTGCACAACTGGGGCACGCCTCTAACACTTGGAAGTGCCCCCCTATTTGCAAATTTAAGCAGTGGGGGAACAAATGGAAGGCAAGCCTCCAAATTGGGGGCGCACCGGACGAGTTCTGTAATCCGCTCTGTCGCTCATGCCATTCACTGTCGCACCGGTTATGGGCAGTGATGGGCAGTATTCGAGGCTTTCTTGCTTGCTGATTGAAACTAATGTGGGCCGCGCCTGGTCGCACGCAAAATCAATATCTCTCCTTCGGATATCTAGGGCACACGCGCACGTCCGCACGACATTCTGCTGCTGGTTGAACACTTCGTCGGACCTGGTAAGAGCAACTAAGAGATGCGGTCGTCCCAAGTGGGTCTTGGTTGCTTGCGTTTCATGGCATAGAGAGCCCTGTCCGCTGCGTGTACAAGGGTTCCGATGGTAACGGCATCCTTTGGATAACTGACAACTCCCGCGCTGACGGAAATCCTTGGCTCTTCTTCATCATTCGCAACCAGACCACAAATCCGGTGTCCCACCAATTTCGCGGCGGCCATGCCGGTCTCCGGCAGGACGAGAGCAAACTCGTCCCCGCCTTGCCGCGCTGCGGTGTCTACGGCCCGGCAGCAGTCTGCCAGGATGTGCGCCAGCCGGCAGAGCGCCCGGTCTCCCGCTAGATGACCATATCGATCGTTGATCTCTTTCAATCCATCGAGGTCCAGCAATACCAGAGAGAATTCCCGCATGGTGCGTTGGGATCGAGAGATCTCTGCGTGCAACACATCGAAAAAACGGCGATGATTGGCCAAACCGGTCAGTGAATCGCTCGATGCCTGGTGACGCAGTTGCTCTTCTAGCATCCGCTGTTCAGTGATATCGACAGCGATGATTTCATGGCCGACGCAATCTCCATGCTCGTCGTAGATACCGCGTCCGCTCAGCTTGGCTTTCAGAGTCGTGCCGTTTTTCCGCTTCCACTCGATTTCCATAGGGTTGATTCGCATGGTCTCGGAGGAGCGTCCCGCCAATGCTGAGCACGTACCGAGATTAAAGACGCCGTCAGACGGATGATTGGCCGCTAGGAGTTCTTCTTTGGTGGCGTAGCCAAGCATGGTTACCAGGGCCTGGTTGACGTTGAGGAACTTTCCTTGAGCATCACACCGGAATATTCCATAGGAGGGATTGTCCACCAGCGCGTGATACAGCGATTGCGAATGCCGCAAGGCCCTTTCGGCCTCTTCCAACTCCGCACGCAGTTTCTTTTCGTTCAGGGTGCGACGAACGGCCATGGGCAGTTGCGCGATATGCTCTCCCTCAACGTAATCGAAGGCGCCATGAGCGGTTAATTCGGCAATGGATTCCTTTCCCTTAGAGGTGGTCACGAAGAGAAGGGGGATGTCCTCCACGGTTTGACGCAGGAATTGCAAACCCTGCGATCCCTTCCAACTGGGACTGGGGTACTCGGCAACGACCACATCATAAGACTGGGAGCGGAGCTGTTTGGTACACTGCGCTAAGTCCAAAGCGGTATCGGCACTAACAACGAATTGCGCTTTCTTGAGCTCTTGCAGACAGCACTGTACCGTGTCTGCTTGGCGATGGACGAAAAGGATGTGCAGAGGACGCGATCGGTGAGAATCCGTGCTCCCAGGACGGGAATCTCTCGGGTCCGACGGGATTTTGTTCTGAGTCATGCTCGACATGGAAAATACTCACCCGGAACCATGGAAGCCGCTCGCAAAGAGATCAGCGGCCGAAGCATACACCCTTACGCGCCTATAGTACGTATGGCAAGAAAACCGAGTCTGTTCAATTTTGAACAGTTGCCGTACAGCCGTACAAAGGAGCGCGGGCGGCCTGCAGTCTTGTCGCGTTAGGTGGCCAGACCGGCTGAGTCCACTACCGGTATCTGAGAAAAGTCTTAGCTATGTCTAGTTAGAGCCGAAATATCAACCTCACGGATTGAAAGCCACCGACGCGTTGGAGTCGGCCTGGGCTGCCCAAGCATCGGTATACCGTGTTAGTCAGATAGGGAACCAAAGGCTTCATCTCGGGCAAACTAGCCGCGACTTGTGCCCAAAGTCTCCTCTTCAGTAGAATGTTCAATCTTCGTTTCCAACAGCTTTTCTTTTTTTTGTAGACCCCTTGGCAGTCGCATTTTGCAATGACCGCTTCGAGGTCGCGCTCGACGTAGTTGAATCGGAGTCTTACCGAATGGGTCAGCACTACGACGTCGTCGTCATCGGCGGCGGCCACAACGGCCTAGTCAACGCCGCCTATCTCGCCAAGGCGGGCAAGAGAGTCGTCGTTCTAGAACGACGCCATGTTCTCGGCGGTGCCGCGGTTACCGAAGAAATCATCCCGGGCTTTCTTTTTTCCGAATGTTCGTACGTTGTCTCGCTCCTTCGTCCAGAAATCATCCGTGAACTCGATCTCCCTCGTCACGGTCTGGAAATTTTGCCCCTCGATGGCACGTTCTCTCCCATGCCCAGTGGTGACTACCTCTGGCGCATGAACGACCACGCCAAATCCGTCCGCGACATTCGCCGCCACTCCCGCCTGGACGCCGAGGCGTACGACGAATTCTCCAAGATGATGACGCCCATGTGCCGCTTCGTGAAGCCCATGCTCTCGATGGTTCCTCCCGATCCCACGACGCTCAATCCGAAAGACCTCAAGCAGCTTCACTTCCTCCTTCAGCGCTTCCGCGAACTTTCTTCCGACGAGCGCTACACCCTCGTCCAGCTCATGACCATGAGTTCCGCCGATTTCCTCGACCAATGGTTCGAAACCGACGTCCTCAAAGCCACCATGTCCGCCTCCGGAATCATCGGCACATACCTCGGCATTCGTTCGCCCGGCACCGCTTACGTTCTCCTGCACCACTACATGGGAGAAATCGACGGCGCGTTTCGCTCCTGGGGCTTCAGCCGCGGCGGCACTGGGGCTATTTCGAACGCCATCGCAGACGCCGCGCGGGAAGCTGGCGTCGAAATTCGCATCAAAGCGCCCGTGGGCAAGATTCTCACAAAGAACGGCCGAGCCTGCGGCGTTGCCCTTCAGGATGGTGAAGAGCTCTCCGCCAACGTCGTCTCCTCCAGCGTCGACCCGCACCTCACCTTTGAAAAATTTCTCGACCCGCACGAATTGCCTGCCGATTTTCTCGAAGGCGTGCGCCGCTACAAATTTCGAGGTTCTTCCGGCAAGGTCAATCTCGCACTCGACGCGCTTCCCAATTTCATGTGCCTTCCCGGGCCAGGTGCGCATCTTCGCGGCGCCATTTCTATTTCCCCGAGCATGGACTACATGGAGCGAGCCTACGACGACGCCAAGTACGGCCACTACTCGCGTCGTCCTTACATTGACATGGTCATTCCAAGCCTCACCGATCCCAGCGTCGCGCCTCCCGGCAAACACGTTCTTTCTTGCTTCGTGCAATACGCGCCGTACAAGCTCGCCGAAAGCACCTGGGACGATCAGCGCGAAGCCTTTGGCAACAATGTCATCAATACCATTGCGGAGTACGCACCCAACATCAAAGACATCATCATCGGCCGCCAGGTGCTCACCCCGCTCGATCTCGAGCGCGAATTCGGCCTCACCCAGGGCAATATCTTTCAAGGCGAGCTTTCTCTGGAACAGCTTTTCTTCCTGCGCCCTGTCGCCGGTTGGGCTTACTACCGCACGCCCATCCAAAACCTTTATATGTGCGGCTCCGCCACGCACCCTGGCGGCGGCATCATGGGCGCCAACGGCCGTATTGCCAGCCAGGTCATCCTTAAAGAATGGAAAGGCAGTTCGCCGGGCTCCGCTGCGACCGCGTCAAAGGCGTCCAACTAATCATGCCCATCGGACAGCGCGTAGTTCTCATCGGCGGTGGGCACAACGCTCTGATCACCGCTTTTTATCTAGCCAAGGGCGGCTTCAAGCCTGTGGTCCTCGAGCGCCGCGAAATGGTTGGTGGCGGTGCCATCACCGAAGAATTTCATCCCGGTTTCCGCGCTTCCACCCTGGCGCACACACTCGGCCCGCTCCGCGCCGACGTCGCGCGTGATCTACAACTCGATAAATTCGATTGTGAAATTCTCTCTCCCGACCCGCGCGTCTTCGCTCCAACGTCCGATGGTAAGGCGCTCCTTTTCTACGACGACGTCGCCAAGACCGCCGCTGCCATCGGCAACTTCTCGGCCAAAGACGCTTCGAAATATGCACAATTCGCTAGGTCGCTCGAAGAAACCGCCAGCTTCTTCACACAACTCGCTTCGATCACGCCTCCCGCAATCGACAAGCCCACTCCCGAAGATCTTTGGAATCTCTTAAAAACTGGCCGCAGCGTTCGCAGCCTTGGAAAGACCGGCATCTTCGATCTTCTGCGCTGGGGTCCCATGGCCGTCGCAGATTTTGTCGCCGAATTCTTCGAAACAGAGTTGCTTCGCGCCGTCATCGCCGCTCGCGGCATCTTTGGCACAGCGCTCGGTCCCTGGTCCGCCGGGTCGACTGCCGTCCTTCTCCTGCGCGCCGCCGCCGATGCCCATCCCGTAGGTTCTGCCGCGTTTCCGCGGGGCGGACTTGGCGCCTTCACATGCGCGCTCGCCGAATCGGCAAGACAGGTTGGCGCTGAAATCCGCACCGATGCCGAAGTTCAGCACATCCTCGTCAAAGACGGCGCCGTCACCGGGATCGTTCTCACCGACGGCGAAGAAATCGCCGTCGAAGCCATCGTCTCCGGAGTCGACCCAAAACGCACCTTCTTCCATCTCCTTGATCCCTCGCAGCTCGATCCCACCTTTGCCAACCGCATGAAGAATTTCCGCGCCAATGGCACGGTCGCCAAGGTCAATCTCGCCCTCGGCGGGCTGCCTGCGTTTCCAGCGCTTGCCGACAACGAAAGCTATCTCAAAGCCCTATCCGGCCGCATCCACATCGGCCCGGAAATTGACTACCTCGAGCGCGCCTTCGACGCTTCCAAGTACGGTGAATTTTCGAAAACGCCCTGGCTCGACGTCACTATTCCCACGATTCTCGATCCCTCGCTCGCCCCCGACGGCAAGCACGTTCTTTCCGCCTACGTCCAATTCGCGCCATTCAAACTGAGAGAAGGGAACTGGTATACCCGCCGCAGGGATCTCGGCGCGGCCGTCATCAAAGCTCTCGCCGCTTACGCCCCGAATCTTCCCGGCGTGGTCGAAGGCATCCAGATCATCACGCCCCAGGATCTCGAAACATCCTACGGTTTTACTGGCGGCCACATTTTCCACGGCGAGCTCGCACTCGATCAGCTTTTCACCATGCGCCCTGTTCTCGATTGGGCACGCTACAAGACACCCATCCGTGGCCTTTTTCTCTGCGGTTCCGGCACCCATCCCGGCAACGGCCTCACCGGCGCCTCCGGCGCCAACGCCGCCCGCGAAATTATCCGCGACCTGCGATGATTTTCTACTTCTTTGCGGGGGCCTGGCATCGCTACAACCCATTCAGCTCAGGCGGGTGATGAATGACCACCATCGATCGCACCAAACTGAAAACTCTCCAACAACGCGAAGAATCCCGCTTCCTCGCCGACCATCCCAAATCCGCCGCCCTCTACAACCGCGCTCAGTCCTCACTCCTCGGCGGCGTCCCGATGAACTGGATGAAAAAATGGGCTGGCGCTTTCCCTGTCTTCGTCAAATCCGCCAACCTCGCGCACATCACCGACGTCGACAACCGCGAATATATTGACCTCTGTCTCGGTGACACCGGTGCGATGACAGGACACTCACCCGAAATCGTCGCTGACGTTGTCGCCCGCCGTGCCAAGGAAGGCATCACCCTCATGCTCCCCACCGAAGATTCCCTTTGGGTCGGCGAAGATCTCAAGCGTCGCTTCGGCCTGCCATATTGGCAATTCACACTCACCGCCACCGACGCCAACCGCTTCGCCATTCGAATCGCTCGCGAAATCACCCAGCGTTCGAAAATCCTCGTCTTCCACTATTGCTATCACGGCACCGTAGACGAATCCTTCGCCGCGCTTGAAAACGGCGTCGTCGGTCCGCGCCGCGGCAACATCGGCCCCCCCGTCAATCCCGCCGAAACCACCCGCGTGGTCGAATTCAACGATCTCAACGTCCTCGAAGATGCCCTCAAGCATCACGATGTCGCCTGCATCCTCGCCGAGCCCGCCATGACCAACGTCGGCATCATCCTCCCCGAAGACGGCTTTTGGCCCGCCGCCCAGGAACTCGTGCGCCGTTACGGCTCCCTCCTCATCGCCGACGAAACCCATACCATCTGCGCAGGGCCCGGTGGCTGCACCGCTGAATGGAAACTCAATCCCGACATGCTGGTATTTGGCAAAGCCATCGGCAGCGGCATCCCCGGCGCCACCTTCGGCGTGTCCGAAGAAGTCGCCCAGCGCATCTCCGCGCGCATCCATCTGGAAGATTGCGACGTCGGCGGCATCGGCGGAACCTTGGCAGGGAATGCGTTGTCTCTAGCCGCTATGCGAGCCACGCTCGAATACATTCTCACGCCCGCTGCGTTTGAACACATGATCTCGCTCGCGAAGCGCTTCGCCGATGCTGTTGCCGAAAACATTCGAGCCGCCGGCCTCCCCTGGAACGTCATCCGCCTCGGCGCCCGAGCCGAATACACTTTTGCTTCGAAGGCCCCGCGCAACGGCGGCGAATCCGCCGCTGCAGCTGATTTCGAACTCGAGCGCCTCCTCCATCTCTACGCCCTCAACCGTGGCGTCCTTCTCACGCCCTTCCACAACATGGCGTTAATGTGCCCAGCCACCACCGAGGCCGACATCGACGCGCACACCAAAGTCTTCGCCTCAGCGGCCGCCGAACTCACCTCTTAGGTGGCCCAGCCATCCTGGCGGTGCTCTTTTCCGGTATGATTTCCCACGATGTTCTTTGACCTCAAGCTGCTTCTGTTTCTGGCCCTTAGCGCTCTTGGCATCCGTCTGGCAGCGATACGGCTGTCTGACCGGCTGAACCGCTCGCGCGGGTCAGCATCCCGAGAACTGCTAGGCTTTAGTCTCCCTTACCTCCACTTCCTGGTTTAGTCTTTAAACCATATGTCGGCAATAACCACGTTTTTCCCAACGCCCGCCGATTTCCGTGCTTGGCGCGAAGCCCACCATGACAAATTCCACGAGCTTCTTGTCGGCTCCATAGAAAGAGGTCGGGAAAAACCCAGCATCACCTGGCCGGAATCGGTAGACGCTGCTCTCTTCTTGGATCGAAAGAATTCGAAAGAGCATCAACGAAACCAGGTACACGATTCGCTTCACTTCTCGCAGGCCCACTCGCACCGGCAGCGCTGTTAATATCAAACGCGTCCAGCAGCTCAAGAAAATGGGTCTGATGCATCCGGCAGGCCTCCACGTCTTTGCCGTTCGTAGCACAAAAAATTCTGGCATCTATGCCTACGAACAACGAAAGCGCGCGCGGTTCACTCGTGAACAGGAAAAGCAATTATGCGCAAACAAGGCCGCTGGGGAATTCTTTCGCTCTCAAGCCCCCTGGTGCCAAAGAGTGAGCGCCTGGTGGGTCGTCAGCGCAAAAAGGAAGAAACAAGACGCAAGCGGTTTTCCGGGCTCCTCGAGCATTTGCAGAATCGGCGCACTTCTGCCACAGCTTACGCGCGTGAAGAACAAGTGACTTGGTCGCAGGTCATGTAGAATAGGGAGCATCAAAACGAGTGAGGTGAGTATCGATGTCATCAGACTATCTGCTCAAGACCGAGCCTTCCGAATACTCCTTCGCCGATCTCCAGCGCGACAGGGTCACAATATGGGACGGCGTATCGAATCCAACGGCGGTAAAAAATCTTCGCGAGATGACTCCCGGCACGCGCCTCATCATTTACGAAACCGGAGATCGCAAGAGCGCAGTTGGCACCGCCACCGTCGTTTCCGTGGACGCCTCCGATTCCAAGAATCCGGCCGTCAAGATCAAAGCAGAAAAAGTGCTCGCAAAGCCAATATCCTTAGCTCAAATCAAATCCAACAAACTCTTCAGTGATTCTCCGCTCGTCCGCATCGGCCGCCTCTCCGTCGTCCCCCTCACTAAAACCCAGTACAAATCCTTGACGGGCGACTGAGTCCTCAAACGCGTGTATGATGCGGCACGGAGTAATGAGGCTGAGTCCCATGAAACGCTCTCTTTTCTTGTTCTTTATCGTGGCCGCTCCTCTTTTCGCCCAACAACCGCCCGAAATCCGTTTCCAATCTGTCCCCGACTTCCTGAAGCCTCCGCCCGACCTGCATCTCGGTGAAGCCACCGGTGTGGCCGTCAATTCGAAGGGCCACATCTTCGTCTTCACGCGCGGCAATACCGCCGGTCCTGCCTATGGCGCGAGCGCTGCGCAACTCCTCGAGTTCACGCCCGACGGAGAATTCCTCCGCGAGGTGGGCCACCATCTCTACGCCTGGTCCTTCGCCCACACCGTCAAGGTCGATAGGGAAGACAACATTTGGGCCACCGACAAAGGCTCCGACATGGTCATCAAGTTCAACCCTGAAGGCCGCGTCCTCATGGTTTTCGGCCGCAAGCAGGAAGCCTCCGACGAAGGTACCGAGCCGCTCAAGCACGTCAAGCCGCCGCTTCCTCCCGTCGACGGCATGTTCCGTCAAGTCACCGACGTCGCGTGGGACGCCGCGGGCAACGCCTACATCAGCGACGGCTATATCAATTCGCGTATCGCCAAAGTCGACAAGGAGGGCAACTGGCTCAAGTCTTGGGGCGAACCCGGCGACCAGCCGGGCCACTTCAACACCCCGCACAGCATCGCTGTCGATGCGCACGACAACATCTACGTCGCCGACCGTGGCAACCGCCGCATCCAGGTCTTCGATACCGATGGAAAATTTCTGCGCCAGTTCACCATCGATGTCCCCGTCGATCCCAACGCTCGTCCTGCCATCGGCAACAAGCCCACGGCAACCACTGGCACCATGTCCCCGGGCGCGCCCTGGGCCATTTGCATCTCCCCCGGGCCAAATCAAATCCTCTACAGCTCCGATGGATTCCCCGGACGTATCTATAAACTGACCCTCGACGGAAAAGTTCTCGGCGTCTTCGGCAAATCCGGTAAGCAGCTCGGCCAGTTCGGCTGGGTTCACGAAATCGCTTG
>Ga0209267_1001030_pt1 | contig 19446 bp, 20 predicted proteins | sample GraSoiAngelo_137_FD_185894 | JGI IMG/M metagenome (GOLD analysis project Ga0209267, IMG submission 185894) | Grasslands soil microbial communities from the Angelo Coastal Reserve, California, USA - 14_0929_09_30cm (SPAdes) (version 2) | ecosystem: Environmental > Terrestrial > Soil > Grasslands ... | reverse complement strand
GTCTTTGGGGCCGTCAACCACGGCATGCGTCGCGTGGCGCGGGACCGCCCCTTCCAGGTCTGGTTCCCCTATCTCAACATCGCCATCGGCACCGCGATGATCTCCACCGTGGTCTACGCGCTCGGACCGACCGGACACCTGCTGTACGTCGCGTATCTGATCGCGCCGCTCCAGGCGGCGCTCTACCTCGGCCAGAGTGAGGCCTGGCAGGCGCTGCTCCTGAACCTTACCGGCTTCGCGCTCGTCACCGCCGTCCGGCTCAGTCAAGGATCGCCCGGCTGGGCATGGAGCGTATTCGCGCAGGAGACGCTCGTGCTCGGGTTCGTGTGCGTCGCGCTCGTTCCGATGCTCACGCGGCTCGTGGACCGCCTGCGGGCAGCGCGGGAGACGCTGGCTCAGGTCGAGGCAGGCGACCTGCGGGTGAAGGTGCAGGACGACGAAGTGGACGAGCTGGGGTTTCTGGGCGTGAGCGTGAACCGGACCACCGACGCGATCGCCGGCATCGTCAGGCAGGTGCAGCAGGAGTCTCAAGACCTCGCCGCCATGGCCGAGCAGCTCGCGGCGTCGGCTCAAGAGCTGCAGGCCGCGTCCCAGGAGATCTCCGCCACCGCGCAACAGCTGTCCGACGGCACCGCACGCCAGCGCCAGCTCATCGGTCACGGGCGTGAGGATTCGGAAGCCGCCGCCGGCGTCGCGGCGCAGCTGCACACCCGGGCGCAGGAAGCGGAGCGCCAGGTCTCCGGCGTGGCGCAACAGGCGCAACGACATGGCGTGGAGATCGCCCGGGCCAGCGAGCTGCTCGTGACGCTGGTCCATCACCTGGACCAGGTGTCGGGGGCGGCCGGCCGGCTGGAGGAAGGCTCGCGCGAGATCGGGAAGCTCGTGGACGCCATCACGCGGATCGCCAGCCAGACGGACCTACTGGCGTTGAACGCCGCCATCGAAGCGGCCCGCGCGGGGCAACACGGCTTCGGCTTCCGTGTGGTGGCGGACGAAGTGCGGAAGCTTGCCGAGCAGAGCGCGCGCACGGCGGATGAGGTACGTGCGCGCGTGCGCCAGACCCAGGACCAGATCGGCGAGGTGATCGCCGCGATGGGCGAAGGTCGGCGGACGGCCGAGGGCGTGGGCGTCGTGTCCACCGCGGTGCGGCAGGCGCTGGACGCCATTTTCGGCGACCTGAACACCACCGTGCGCTTCGCCGGTGCGTTCGCGGGAGAGACCGAGGGCCAGGCGCGCCGCATCCGCGACGTGGTGCAGCGGATGGAGGAAGTCGCGGGGATCGCCGAAACGGCCGCGCTCGGAGCGGAGCAGGCCTCGGCCGCCACGGAGCAGCAGATCGCTTCACTCGCCGAGCTGACCACGACCTCGCAGCAACTGTCGGTCGCGGCCGCGAAGCTCGCCCAGACGATTCAGCGCTTCAACGTGAACGGGGGATCGTCACCAGCCCCGCAGTAGCGGTGCGTCTCCGTAGTCCCATAAGACGAAGGCGACGAGACGCGGATGTCGCGGCTCCGGTCCCGTGGCGGGCAGCTCGGCGCCGACCGACGCCGCCACGTGGCCCAGGCGCGACAACTGGACCCACATCTGCGGGTACAGCGACAGGGTGCTCTCCCCGTGGGTGGGAACGGTCCAACCGGCTTCGACCATCGGCACCACGCGGCCGATCTCCCGGCCCACGCCGAGGCGGTACGACCAGGCCGTGACGCCCGCGCTCTCTTCCCAGGTCGTCACGATCTGGCCCTGCAGCACGACAGCCGACGCGGGCGCCGCGCCGAAGGCGAGGAAGGGCTCCACCTCCCAAACGGATTGCCGTCCGATGGGGGGCGTTGCCTCGAGTCCCACACTCGCGAGCGCGCGGCGCTCGAGGCTGTGCCACACGTTGAACTTCAGGGCTCCGGTCACGCCGTCGAACGCGTCGGGGAGGCCGTCAAACGCGGTGCGGGCGCTCGCCTCCATCTGGAACCGCTTCCCCAGCCGGTGCTCGTAGATGAACTCCTGGCCCCGGGCTTCATCGGTGATCACGACCTCGTCCTCCGGATACGCCTTTTCGACGAGGAACGCGCGCGGGAAGTTCAGCTCACCGGGCGGCCAGCCGAGCTGGCCGCACAGCGAGCGGGCGTAGCGGACGACGGCGCGGATCTGCTCGGGCGTCGCCGCGTCCCCGAACGCCGGCATGTCGAGGGACAGCCCGAACGCGGCGCCCCCGCGCGTCACGATGCCGACCCAGCGGTCTTCGGTTTCCGCCGTGCTCCCCTTGCAGTCTCTCAGATCGGCCGGCGGGACCTCGAGACGGGTGGTCGCGGCGGGCGTGCCGCGCCCCTCCGCGCCGTGGCACGACTTGCACCATGCCTGGAAGAGCACGGCGCCCGAGTCGACGGGACCCTGCGTGGCGAGTCCGAGCAGGAGTTGCAGCGCCACAGCGGTCACGCCAGATGCGCCGCCCGCTGCAGCTCCGCGGCGCAGCGATCGGCTTCGCGTACGATCTCTTCGATCGGCACGGTGACCAGCTCGTGGCCGAGCACCACCGGCCGCCCCTCGACGAACACGTCGCGCACGTCGCTCGGGCCCGCCGCGTACACCACCAGCGACACCGGATCGCCGACCGCCGGATGGAGGTGGGGCTCGTGCAGGTCGAGCACCACCAGGTCGGCACGCTTGCCGGGGGCGATGGAGCCTATGTCGTGCTCGAGCCCGAGCGCGCGGGCGCCACCGAGGGTCGCGAGCTCGAGCACCTGGCCGGCGGGGAGCGCATCGGCTCCGAGTCGGGGCTTTTGGATCAGGGCGGCCAGGCGCATTTCGGCGAACACATCGAGCCGGTTGTTGCAGGGCGCGCCGTCCGCGCCGATCGCCACGCGACACCCGGCGGCGATCAGCTCCGGGATCTTCGCCAGGCCGCTCGCGAGCTTCAAGTTGGACGAGGGACAGTGAACCACCGTCGTCCCCTGCCGCGCGAGGCGGGCCGTCTCGTGGCCGTCCACCCAGACGCAATGGGCGAGCGCCGCGCGCGGGCCGGCGATCCCGACCGAATCGAGGTAGGCGATCTCCTCGAGCCCCGTGGTGCGGAGCACGGTCTCGCGTTCCACGATCGTCTCGGCCGCGTGTGTATGCAGCTGCGCGTCGAACCGCTCCGCCAGATCGCTCGCGGCGCGAAGCAGCGGACCCGAGCAGCTGGGCACGAAACGCGGCGCGAAGCAGACCCGCAGGCGGCCTTCGGCGGCGCCGTGCCACCGCTTCGCGAGCGCCTCGGCGTCCGATAGCGCGACGTCGGTGGACTCCGCGAGCTCGAGCGGGGCGCCCTCGGGATGCGCGTCCATCAGGCATTTGCCGGCGGTCGCGCGGATCCCGATCCGCTCGAGTGCTTCGAACGCGCGCCCGGTGTAGTGCACCGTCTCCATGTCGAGGATCGCCGTGGTGCCGCCGAGCAGCAGCTCCGCAGCGCCGAGCAAGGCAGACCAGTACACGGTTTCCTCGGTGTGGACCGCCTCGAGCGGCCAGATACGGCGGACCAGCCAGTCCTCGAGCCGCAGATCGTCGGCGAGCCCGCGAAAGAGGGTCTGGCAAAGGTGGACGTGGGCTTGAATGAGTCCCGGGATGATCAGGCAGCCACTGCAGTCGCGCACCTGCGCCTGCCGTCGCGCACCGGTTCGGTCGTTCCGTCGTCCGGTCGCCTTCTCGATCGTGGCGATCCGTCCATCCCTGACGGAGACGTCCGCCCGGACGACTTCCCAATCGCCGTTGTGCAACAGCACATCACCACCGACGAGAATCAGGTCCGGGGCGTTCAGGTCGTGACCCGCGGCTGAGCGCTCGTGCTGTCGTCCGGCAAATCAAAGTACGCACGGAGCTCGTCCATGAGATCCTGGTCCGCATACACACCTGTGAGGATCCGCTCGGGACCGCCCGGGTCGACCAGCAGGTAGCCATAGGGGTAATCGAGGCCCGACAGGAGAATGGTACGGCGCTTGGCGTCGGGGGTCGACACATACACCGTATCGGCGTTGGTCGCGAGCAGCTTGATACCGCTCGCCTCCAAGGCCGGGGCGACCTGCTCGGTGTAGTACTTCAGGTCGTCGAACGTATCCGACCGGTCGTCCGCGCCCAGCGTGTCTGCGGCGCGTAACCAGAACAGCACCACGCTCGGCTCCGTGATCACGCGCGGAATCAGCAACGTGCTGTCGATGGAGCCGTGGGGCACGAGGTGGGCGAGATCCGTCGAGTCGTCTTGCGGCGTCCTTTTCGCGAACGGGCGGATCTGACACGACGCCAGCGACAGGAGTGCGGCCATCCAGATGACGAGCTTCATGCCGGGAAATATATTCAGCCAATGAGCGACAGCCCGGCGCCCGCGACCCCCGTCGTCCCCGCACGGACCCCCGTCCGCCGCCACCATTGGATCGTTCGCTTGACGCATTGGGCAACGGTCGTGCTGCTGGCCGGAATGATCGCGAGTGGTCTCCAGATCTACGAGGCCTACGCCCGGTTCGGGAACCGCGGAGGGCCGTTTCTGCCGAGCCCCTTCGACGGCACGCAGTGGCCGCACTGGAGCCGGCTGGGCGGCTGGCTGGCGGGAGCCCTCAACTGGCACTTCGCGCTCATGTGGCCGCTCGTCACGTTCGGCCTGCTTTACCTCGCGTACCTCGTGAAGAGCGGTGAATGGCGCGCGCTGCTGTTCATGCCCCGTGATGTGCCGGGCACCGTGCAGATGGTCCGATACTACCTCCGCCTGCGGCGGGACCACCCACACCAGGGCAAGCACAACCCGCTGCAGAAGCTCGCCTACACGGGCGTGATCGTCCTCGGCGTGCTCGCAGTGCTCACCGGCCTCGCCGTCTACAAGCCGACCCAGCTTGGCTGGCTCACGGCGCTCTTCGGTGGGTTTCAGGCCGCGCGCTACTGGCACTTCTGGATCGTCTGGCTCTTCGTAGGTTTTACGATCGCCCATATCATCCTGGTCTTCGTCGTCGATCCGGCCTCGCTGCGCGCCATGCTCACCGGCTGGTACCGGGGGACGCCAAGACGCAAGTCGACAGGCGTGCGTTCGTGCGACTGGTCGCGGCAGGCGGGGCGGCGGCGTTGACCGCAGCGTGCGGCTGGGATGGTGGCCGTCTCATTCGTCCGGCGCTGCTCGACTGGAGCCGGGTGAACGACTGGGTGGGCGAGAAGGTCTTCTTCTCTCCGACGCGGCTCGCGCGGACATACGACCCCGGAGAGCGCAGCGCCATGCTCCCGAGCTATTTCATCTCCGACATGACCCCGATGGTCCGCGATCCTGAAGCGTGGCGCTTGCGTGTGGACGGCATGGTGGCACAGCCGCTCGACCTCTCGCTCCACGAGCTGATGGCCATGCCGCGCGCGTCGTACACGGTGAAGCACCACTGCGTGGAAGGATGGTCGGCGATCGCCAGCTGGCACGGCGTGCCGGTGTCCACGATCGTGGAGCGGTGCCGCCCGCGTCCGGGGGCGCGGTTCATCGACTTCGCGTCCTTCGACGCCGGGTACTCGAACGGCTGGGATCTGGCGAGCGCGCTGCATCCGCAGACGATTCTCGCGTACGGCATGAACGACAACCCGCTGCCGCCCGCGCACGGCGCCCCGCTGCGGCTGTATTCGCCGACCAAACTGGGGTACAAGCTGACGAAGTACCTCGTGTCGATGACCTTTACCGACAAACGACCGGGCGGCTATTGGGAGGACCAGGGGTATCCCTGGTTCGGGGGCATCTAACCGATCGCCTCCAGCGCGTCGTGCATCTCGGCCGCCGTCTGAAACCGTTCGGCGGGCTCCTTCGCCATGGCCCTCTGAATCAGGCGGGACAGGGACTCGGGTACATCGGTGTTATGGCTCCGTGGATCGGGCGGCGGTTCCTCGAGCTGCTTCGCGATCAGGGCGTACATCGTCGCCGCCTCGAACGGCACCCGCCCGGTGACGCACTCGAACAGCACTACGCCGGCCGAGTAGAGATCGCTGCGCGCGTCGAGCTCCATTCCGGATAACTGCTCGGGCGACATGTAATCCGGCGTGCCGATCGACATGCCCTCTTGGGTCAGTCCCTGGTCCTTCGCGCGGCTCGCGAGCCGGGCGATGCCGAAGTCCATCACCTTCAGGAAGCCGCTCGGCTCGACCACGATGTTCTGGGGCTTGATGTCGCGATGGATGATGCCCTGCTCGTGGGCCACCTCCAGCGCGCGGCACAACTGTTTGCCGATGGTCAGGGTCACCGGCAGCGGGAGCTGGCCCCGGACCCCGATCAATTGTTTCAGGGACGTGCCCTCGACGTACTCCATGGTGAGGTAATACGTACCGTTCACCTCGCCGAGGTCGTACGTCCGCACCACGTTGCGGTGGGCGATCTTGCGCGCCAGCCGGATCTCCTGCTTGAAGCGCTCCAGGGCGACCCCGTCGCCCGCGAGGGATTCGGGACGGAGCGTCTTGATGGCCACCGCCTCCTGCAGCTCCCGGTCGAACGCGCGATAGACCACGCCCATCCCGCCCGTCCCCAGGACCTCCTTCACTTCGTACCGATTGGCGAACAGGGTCCCGGGCCTGAGCAGCGTGCCGGAGCGAGCGACGGGCGCGGGCTCTTCAGCTCCTCGGTGGGCGCCGCCCCGGAGGCGGACATCATGTACTCCACCAGGTCCGCCTTTTCCTTCAGGTCGGCGACGAGGCTCTTGAACGCCTGGGACAGCATGCCGATCTCGTCGGCGCTCGATACCTCGACGTCCACGGTGTAGTCGCCGTCCTGCACGCGACGGGTGGCGAGCGCCAGCCGGCGAATTGGGCCGGCGATTTGTCGGGCCAGCACATATGCCGAGCCGAGGGCCAGGAGCAGGCCCAGGAGCACAGCGAAGCCGATGGTGCGCTGCAGCGCACGGAACGCGCCGAGCTCTCGGTCGTGCGAGCGGAACGCCACGAAGCCGCCGAACGCGTCGCCGCCCGCCGAGCGGATCGGGCTGGCGAGGCCGATCAGGTGCTCGCCGGCCACGCTGGCCGCGAGCTCCGTGCCGGCCGAGTCGTGCGCCAACGCTCCCATCGCACCGGTGTCCGCTACGAGCGCCGGCTCGACGGCGTCGCGCGGCAGTGTGGTGCCGACGATGTACGGCCGGTTGAGCGTGTCGAGGGCGAAGAACACCACGTCGGTGGTGGTTGCCTGCTTGATTTCCTGCGCCAGGCTGTCGTCGACGGCGTACGCCGCCACGAGCGCGCCCTGCGGCGTGGCCGTAGGTGAGGCGCGCAGCGGCACCGCCACGGCGATGAACAACTTGCGCCGCCGCTCATCCAGCCACGCGCCACTGGTCTGGTCGCCCGACAGGGCATTCGCGACCAGGGCGCCGCGCGACAGGTCGATGTCCGACTCGGCGGGATAGTCCGTGCGTGCCACGAGAATGCCGCGCTCGTTGGCGACGAGCACCCAAGCCGCGTTCAGCAGGCGACGATACTCCTCGGCCTGGTCGAGCACGTTGCTCCGCTCGGAGGCGTTGAGCAGCCGCTCGCGAAACTGCGGCACCTCGGCGGATACGGCGCTCATCCCGGCGAACGTCGCGGTCCGGCCAGTCAGAAAGGCCTGCACGCCGCGACGGACTCCCGCGAGGGCTCGCCGGATCGACTCGTCGGCGGTGCGGTTGGCCGAGAGCGACGTGAGCCCGAACGTCACCCCCAGCACGCCCACCACGGACAGCGTCGCTGCGATGAAGATCTTGGCGCCGAGCCCGACCCGAGCGATCCTAGTAGCGCTCGCGTCCGGCATTGGTCGGGTAGTCTTTGCCGTACTTGTTCTTGTGGGGCACCCAGCGAAAGCCGCGCGCATCGAGCTGCAGGTCGACGCCCGAAGCGCCCTCCGCCGTGACCAGCACGTCCTGTGTCACCTGGGGGCTCCGCTCGTGCCAGGCGTGCAGCACGTAGCGACCGGGCGGGACGTCTTCGATCCGGAAGCTCCCGTCGGCCGCGGGTTGGGCGAAGTACCGGCCAGCCATGACCTGCACGAACATCACCATGCGGGGGTGGACGTTGCAGAACACGCGGGTGAGTCCTGGTCCGGCGAAGGTCCAGGCCCGCGTTTCGCCGCGCCCATACTGCCCGAGATCGAACGGATTCGCTTCGGACACGGAAAACACGTTGTGATCGAAGGGATCGTGGTTCAGGTAGCGGACGGTCGAGCCCGCGGGCACGACCACGACCCGCGGGACGAACTCCTTGTCGTTGATCGCGACGTCGACCGTCACCGCCCGCCCCGCCGGGGTCGCGGCGTCGAAGTACACGACGGCGGCCCCCAGGTCCCGGGACGGCCTGCTGTCCTTCTCGAGCAAGGTGACGCGACCGGTGACGCGGGTCCCGCCCTGCGCGGCGCCGCGGCGCCCCACCACCATGCAACTCACACCCAGCAGCATCGCGACCCAACGCTTCACTCGGCTCGGTCCCCGTTGCGCTTGAGGCGTTGCAGCTTACTGTAGTCATACCGAAACCGCCAGGAGCCCGAGATGCGGGCCACGATGCTCGTCGCGCTGGTCGCCGTCGCTCCGCCGGTCGCGGCGCAGACGCCGCCGGCCGCTTCCCCTCAGCCTTCCGAAGCGAAGCGGACGGTGGAGTTCACCGGGCTGGTGCTCGTGAATGGCTTCTTCACCAACGCGCGCGTCAACAACGTCGACGTGCCCCAATTCGTGGACACGCTTACGCCGGCGGGCGCGGCCGGCGGCACCATCCGTCAGACGCGACTCGGTGTCTTCGTCACCGACCCGGACGTGCTGCACGGCAGTTTTTCGGGCGAGCTCGACGTGGACTTCTACGGCGGGCAGCAGCCGTCCACAGGAGGACGCACCTTTCCGCTGCTCCGCCTGCGGCGCGCGGTCGGCATCGTCTCGTGGACGCGCGCACAGCTGCTGTTCGGACAGGAGTCGCCGCTCGTAGCGGAACGCAGTCCTCGTTCGCTCGCGTCCGTGGGGTTCCCGGACTTCGCGGGTGCGGGCAACCTGTGGCTGTGGCTCCCGCAGTTCCGGGCCACCGTGGAGCAGGGCTATACGCTGCGCCTCGCCGAGCAGATAGCAGTCCTCGCCCCGACGGCCGGGACGGTGCAGGGGCTCTTCAACACGCAACCCGACTCGGCCGAGCGGAGCCGCCGACCCTACCTTCAGGCGCGAATCCGGCTGGCCTGGGGACCGACCGACGACCCGAGCGAGATCGCCATCGGCGGTCACCTCGGCTGGCTCGCCGCGGCCGACAGCTTCTTCCAATCACGCGCGCTCACTGCGGACGCCCGCTTCAAGCTCGGTCCGGTCGAGATCCTGGGCGAGGGATTCACCGGAAGGGCGCTCGCCGGTTTGGGGGGCGGCGGCATCGGGCAGAACTTCGGGCCTACCGGAGCGGCGGTGCGAACCAACGGCGGGTGGGGGCAAGTGAACGTCCGGCCCAAGTCCGACGTCATGTTCGGCGGCGGGTGTGGTCTGGACGACCCGGACGACCGCGACTTATCCGACGCCGTCGGTAACCCGCAGGGTCGGCTCAGGAACTTCGTGTGCGAGGGGCACGTCGAGCTGCGGCCGCCAGGGCCGCTGGTGTTCGGCTTCGAGTTCCGGAGGCTCGAGACCACCTACCCGAGCGGCAAGTTCACGGCCAACCACCTGAACCTGGCGGCGGGGTACAAGCTTTAGGGGAGGCAGTTCCGGATAGGCGACGCCAGTAAACTCGCGGCTCGGCTCCGCCCGTAAACGGGCGTGTTAGCGCCGCTTCAGCGGCCGATGCCGAGCCGCGGCTTCAGCCGCGACCATCGAGACTATCGAGGCAGCCTGCCTTTCAAATCTTTCGCTGTGAACGGCCCGGGCTCCGCAATGAGCGCCCGTGCGTGGTCCACCTGGCCCCAGGTGTTCCACAGGAGCACACCTCGCACGCGACCCGCCTTCAGGTAGTAGACTACGCCCTCTCGAAACGGCTCCTTCCAATCGGCCACCGTTTCAAGGCGGGCGTCGACGTCACCAACGGCCTCGTAGCCAAGCTCGAACAGGTCCGAATAGAAGAACGGGAGATGGTGATACGGCGTGGGACGGCCTCCCATGTTCAGGCCCGCCACGCGCCCCATGGTGTTGGCGTTGTCTTCGTGCTCCACCCGGAGCCGGGTGCCCAGCGCCGGGTTCGCAAAGTTGGCTACGTCGCCCGCGGCGTAGATGTCCAGGTGGCTCGTGCGGCACAACTCGTCGACCACGATGCCGTTGTCCACCCCGAGCCCCGCTTGCTCGGCGAGCTCGACGCTGGGAAGGATGCCCAGCCCCGCGACGACGACTTCCGCGGTGACCTCGGCGCCCGTGGTGGTGCGCACGACGCAGGAGCCCGCGCGCGCCTCGAGCCCGGCCATCCCCTCGCCCATCCGCATGGTCACGCCCTTCTTCCGGTAGTAGTCGACGAGAAAAGCGGCCAGGTCTGACGGAAACACGCGGGCGCCGACGCCCGCTTCCGGGACGAGCATCGTGACGTTTCGACCCTGCATCCGCAGCGCCGCCGCGATCTCGCTTCCGATGAATCCCCCGCCCATGACCGCGAACCGCACATCGTGCGCGGCGAGGGCACGCAGGCGGCGGTAGTCATCGAGCGTGCGGAAATAGATGATCTGGTCGGTCTTGAGCGGCAGCTGCCGCGGGGCACCGCCCGTCGCAAGCAACAGCTTCTTGAAGCGATACGTCGCCCCCCGATCGTCCGTCGCGCTGTGCGCCCGGGAATCGATCGCCATCACACGCCGACCCTCGTGCAGGACCGCACCGGTCTCCGCGGTCTTGCGCCAGATCTTCTCTTCCGGCTCACCCTTCCAGAGGGCTTTCGTGAGGGGCGGCCGGTCATATGGCGGATGGCGCTCGGCGCCGATGATGCCGATCGAACCCGCGGGATCGACTTCGCGCACGGCATGCGCCGCGGCGTCGGCGGTCATGCCGCCGCCCACGATCAGATAGGTGTAATCGGGCATCGAGCACCGGTCCTGGGTACGTTCAGTATGAAAGTACGCCGCCAGTGTAACCGTGGATTAGTCGTCGTCCGCCGGTCGGTGCGGATGCTTCGGGCGTCGCTCGTACTGCTTGGCAGACTTGTGCACTTTGTGCGGGGGCGTCTTGAGGCGCCCCTTCACCGGCGCTTCCGGGTTCGGGACCCGGATGGTGAGCTTGCGTCTGTCCTTGCTGCTCATGAGGCGAGGCGGTCTCGGATCTGCTTCGCGTGATGCGCACAGTGCCGCACGTGGAACCGAAGCCATTCCGGCAGTGTGAGGTCACCAAACACGGGGTGCCTCACGAACAGATCGTGGCCGCGCGCCGGCAGGAGCTCGTGGGCGAGCGCGAGGAACCGCGCTACCCCGTCCCGCAGCTGCCGCTCGACCGCGCCGGCATCCGGCCGCTCCGCAGGTAACGTGGCCTCCGGAGCGGAGCGGCCGGATGGAATCCACCCGATATCGAGATACAGCAAATGACCGAGGCGTTGCCGCCCAGTACGTGGCCGGCGACGCATCGGCGGCTTGGCGCGCCGCTCCTGGAACAGACGACCGCTCCCGTCGATCGAAATAGCGAGGTGGTGGACGATCTGGGCAGGCGTCCATTTGCCGGGCGGGGCGCGGTGCCAGTCCTGCTGCGACCGACCGGCGAGCGGACCGAGCACCACGTCGGGAATCGCGGCGAAGTCGGCCCGGTTCATCGGCCCACCGCGTCCGCCATCTGTTCTGCCTGCGCGCCGGCGCGGGCCCCGGGACGCACCCGACTCACCGGCATCCCCGCGCTGTCGCCGATCACCAGGTCCGCATCCGCCAACGCCGTGCTGTCGGTGCGGACGGAGAGCACCCACTGGTGCTGCGCGGCGACCCCTTGGAGTCGTCCCATCAGTCGGTCGGCCATGCTGGACGGCAGATAGACCGTCACGACCGTTCCGGCATCGCTTGGGGGCAGAGACGTGCTCCGCTCGGACCGTTTGCAGCCGAGCCCGCCGGAGAGAGTGGCAAGAAGCCACACCACCGTGGCGTCGGTCGCACTCATACCCAAGATTGTACGGGTGAATTTCCTGCGCCGCCACCCGGTCGCCCTCGGACTCATCGCGCTGATCTTGCTTTCGGCTCTGTCGCCGCTCCCCCCCGTGGTGGATGCTGTCACCGGGGCGGTGTCCCTCGACCTCGACCTGGTCCGCCCCATGGCATACACGGCGCTCGCGCCCCTCTCGAACGTGCTCGATGCGCTCACATTTCTGACCCTCGATCGGGCGAAGGCCTTTCTCCTCCTGTGGGTTCCCGCCCTCGCAGTGTGGGGGTTGCTGCGACCCGGCTCGCGGCGGCGGCGCGTCCTCACCGCCGTGCTTGGCGCCGTCACCGTCCCGGTACTGGCCGTCGCGGCGGTTCTCCTTCCCCGCCCGGTTCCCCGCCTCGTCGTCGCGGACTCCGCCGTCACCGTGATCGACTATCACGCCCACACCGATCGCTCGCACGACGGCCGACGGGGCTGGACGCTCGAGGATCTCGCCGAGTGGCACGCCGCGCAGGGATTCGGCGCGTCGTACGTCACCGATCATAACGTCGTGTTCGACGAGGAGGTCGGGGGACCGATCCGGCTGTTGCCGGGTGTGGAATGGAGCGTGTACGATCAGCACATCGTCGCGCTCGGCGGCGTGACTTTCGTCGATCGCGCGGCGTTCAGTCGCGACACCAGGGCCATGCTGCGCCTCTTTGCGGAGCTGCACCGCCACGGGGCGATCGGCATCGCCTCCCTCCCCGAGTACTGGCGCAATCACTGGGGCGACCTCGACGCGTTCGTGGCCGCCGGGGTCGACGGCTTCGAGATCGTGAACTGCGCGCCCAAAGCGATCGGCTTCCCGGCTGGCGCCCGCGCGCAGGTACTGCGAATCGCGGCGGTGCGTGACTTGCTCGTGGTGGGGGCGAGTGACAACCACGGCTGGGGCAAAGTCACCTGTGTGTGGAACCTTTCCAGCCCGAGCGCGCACGGCTATCGATCGAATCGCGTGATTGCCCGATCGATCGCGCTCGCCCAGGGCGACTGGGAGCCATGGACGGCGGCGTACACGCAGCCCTGGCTGATGCTCGAGAGCCTTTCGTGGAGCGAGCGCTTGAGCTGGCTCACGTGGATCCTCGTGCTCCTCATCTATCGGGCGGTCCCGCGCCGCGCGGGCGACCCGCGCGGTCTCGGCATTCTCGCGCGCAGCCTGTCGCTCAAGATCCTCAAGCTGCGGCGGCCCTGATCGCCGGTCTCCCGCCGACCACGACGCATTTCTCCTGCGTCTACGACTGACCGGTGCCCGACGTGCGCGTGCTCCGCCCCGGCGACGAAGCCGCCCTCGACGCCTTCCTCGCGACCTATGCCGAGACATCCATGTTCCTGCGCGCCAACGCGCGGAGCGCCGGCCTCACGGACCGCGGCGAGCCGATGCAGGCGACCTACGTCGCCGCCCTCGAGTCGGGCCGGATCACCGACGTCGCAGCACACTGTTGGAACGGCATGGTGCTGGTGCAGGCACCCTCACACGCGGCGGCTGTGGCGCGCGAAGCCGTGCGGCGCTCCGGCCGGGGCGTCACCGGGTTCTCGGGACCGTGGGATCAAGTCATCGCGGCCCGGCGGGCGCTCGGCCTCGCCACGGTGCCCACCACCAAGGACAGCCGCGACGAGCTCTACCTGCTCGATCTCGCGCGGCTTGTCATTCCTCCGGCGCTCGCGGCGGGCGCGGTCCATTGCCGCCACCCGGAGGCCGGCGAGCTGGAGCTGCTGGTGGAGTGGCGCACGAGCTTTTCCGTCGAGGCTCTCGGCGCCCCGAATACCCCGGACCTCCGTCGCGCGAGCCGTGCCGACGTGCTGCTGCAGCACGAGCGGGGCGCCGACTGGGTGCTCATCTCCGGCACCAGGCCGGTTGCGTACTCGGTGTTCAACGCCATGCTGCCGGAGATCGTGCAGATCGGTGGCGTTTGGACGCCGCCTGAGCATCGCGGACGCGGCTACGCGCGCTCCGTCGTGGCGGGCTCCCTGCTGGCGGCGCGCAAGCAAGGCGTCCAACGCGCCGTGCTTTTCGCGGATCCGACCAACGCGATGGCCCGCGCGGCGTATCTCGCGATCGGGTTCCGGATCGTGGGCGACTACGGACTGGTGCTGTTGGCTCACTAGCTCGGCGGAAACCCCACGCAGCGGTAGACCCGCTCGATCCGCGGGTCCGTCTGAAGGAGGCGCAAGAAAGGATAACGCTTCGCGTAGACCAGAATCCCGTCGTGCTCGGCGCATGCCTGTTCCAGGAGCTCGAAGGCGGCATCCAGGTGCCCGCGGCTCGCTGCGACGATCGCGCGCGTCGTCGACTGCACGTACTCCCGCCGGGCACGCGCGTTCAATTCGTCGCTGATCGCCTCGACGTCGGCCAGTTTTCCAAGAGAGCTGTAGCACACGGCGAGCGCCGCGAGCGTCCAGGGGTGGCGCCCGGACGCCGTCACGGCGACCTCGAGCGGCGCGATGGCCTCATCGCTCCTGCCCAGATGGTTGTAGAGCAACCCGAGGTGAATCGTCGGCAGGAACATCATCGGCGCAAACGCGCGCGCTCGGAGCAACGGAGCCAGGGCCTCCTCGTACCGGCCCGCTCCCATGAGCGTCATGCCGAGCTGCATGACGAGCAGCGGTGCCAGGGGATCGAGATCCACCGCTCGCCGCGCCTGGTCGAGCCCCTCGTCGAATCGCCCCTCGACGAACACCAGATAGTACGATAGCCACTGCCGGGCGGCGACGCTGCGGGGATTCAACTCGACCGCGCGACGCAAATCTCGCGCGGCGCGATCCCAGTCCCAATCGCACATGAAGCTCAGCGCGCCCGAGGCGCAATGCACCTCGGCGAGCTCCGGAGCTAGATGGAGGGCCTTCTGAACGGCCGCCCGCGCCTTGGGCCGGAGCTCGTTGGGCGGCGCGAAGCCGTATTCCGCCAGTATGGTGCAGGCATCGGCGAAACCCGCATGGGCCAGGGCGTAGTTGGAGTCAAGGGCGATGGCCTGATGAAAGCACTCCAGGGCGTTCTTGAGTGCGAGGCCCCGCTGTGACAGGTAATAGCGCCCTCTCAAGTACAGATGATACGCATCGAGACTTCCCGTGGCTGGCGTGACGAGCGGCGCCTCCTCGCCGCCGAGTGCGACCTGCAGCCGCGTCGCGACCGCCTTGGCGATCTCGTCCTGGATCGCGAAGACATCGGGCATCTCGCGGTCGTACCGCTCCGACCACAGATGGTATCCATCGGCCACCTTCACGAGCTGGACGCTGATCCTCAGCCGGTTCCCCGCCTTGCGCACGCTGCCCTCGAGCACCGTCGCTACCTTGAGCTTGGCGCCCACTTCGGTCAGCTCGATCGCCGGACCGCGGAACGCGAACGACGAGGTCCGCGCCGCGACGCGCAACCCGGGTAGCTGGGTGAGTGCGTTGATGACTTCTTCTGCGATTCCGTCCGAGAAGTACTCGAAGTCCCGATCCCCACTGAGATTGGCGAACGGCAGCACCGCGATGGATTGACCGCCATCCACGTCGGCGGTCGCTCCATCGCGCTCGGTGAGCGCGGCGGCGAATTGCGCCGCCGTCGAGAACCGGTCGGCGGGCGCCTTGGCGAGCGCCGTCAGCACCGCCTGCTCCACGACATGCCGCACGGCCGGCCGGACGACATGAATCGGTGCGACCGGCTCGAGCGAGTGGCGCGCGATCACGGCCTGGGCGGACCATCCGGTGAAGGGCGTGGATCCCGTGAGCATCTCGTAAACCACGCAACCCAGACTGTAGATGTCGGACCGGCCGTCGATCTGACCGTTCGGGCCCGCCTGCTCCGGACTCATGTACGCCGGAGTCCCGACGATGATGCCTGTGTCCGTGATCGGCTCGCGGCTCGCGGCCGTCACGGCGCGTGCGATGCCGAAGTCGGTCACCATGGCCTTACCGGCGGAGAACATGATGTTCTCCGGCTTGATGTCGCGGTGCACGACCCCGCGGCTGTGTGCATAGCTCAGCGCCTCGGCCACGTCGCAGGCGATCCGGACCGCATCTTCGATCGGGAGCTGGCCTTCACGGTTCAGCCGCCCCCGTAGCGTCTCGCCCTCGATGTACGGCATCACGTAGAAGAGCAGCCCGCCCGCCTCCCCGGACTCATGCAAGGCCACGATGTGAGGATGGTTGAGCCCGGCGGCGGTCTTGATTTCACGCAGGAAGCGCTCGACCCCGAGGCCCGTGGCGAGCTGAGGATGAAGCACCTTGATCGCGACACGCCGGTCGAGCTTCAGATCATCGCCGAGGAAAACCGTGGCCATACCGCCACGACCGACCTCACGCGTGATCGTGTAGCGGTCCGCGACTGCTGCCTGCAGACGAGTGAGCAAGCTGCTCACGGGGCGCTCGGAGGAGCTGGACGCCTCCATCATAGAGGTGCCCGCGGGACATGGCCAGCGCGGCCGCGACTCGTCACACCACCGCCGACAGATTGAGAATGGCCCGCCAGGCCCGGAACACCTCGCCGTAGTCCTGGTGCGTGACGCTCACCGTGCGGCCGGCGGTGCGGGTCGCGCCTGGGCAGAGCTCCGCTATGTCGGCGTGGATCGTGAGGGCGAAGTCGACCTCGAGCGCGATCGGCTGGGCCGGGACGAACGGTGCGTGCGGGCGCTTGAGGGCTCGGGTGACCTCCTCACGTATCATCCGGCAGGCAACGACGGGCGCCACGCTTTGCGCCGCGTGACGACTCACGGCACGCTTGACCACCACCGTGGCGACATCATCGCCGAGCAAGTCGTTCGCCTCGGCCGCGAGCGCGGAGTCGCCGCTGACGAGCGCCACCGGCACGCCGTGGATGCCCGCGAATGCCGCGTTGAGCCCCAGCTCTCCCACCGCTTTCCCGTTGAGGCGAACCTCGTGGATGTGGTCGGCGTACGTGTGGTCGAGGATCGCGTTCGGCGTGCCGGCGCGGGCGTGATACCCGATGAACAGGGCAGCGTCGAATCCGCCGTCGATCCCGTGCACCATGGAACGGGGCTTCGGGTCGCCGGACAGGAGCTCCGCCGCCTGGTGGAGCTCTTCCGCGAGCAGGTTACGCATGAACCAGTGGCTGTCGTTCACCACGACCTTCGTGGCGCCCGCGGCGAGCGCGCCTTCGACGGCCGCGTTCGCTTCCGCGGTCATCAAGCGGCGGAAGCGCGCGTACTCCGCTGCGAACGCCGGCGTGGCGGGATCGGTCTGGGACTCGTGAACCACACCGGCGATGCCTTCCATATCGACCGAGAGGTAGACGCGCATGGCGTCAAACGTATCTCCGGCATTTACTTTGTATTACAAAGTACTTGACATCGAAGCCGCCGTCTCGCATCATATCCGTCATGGTCGCCCCCAAGCCGCTCCACGATCGCGCGCTCGACAATCTCCGCTTCATCCGCCAGACGATGGAGCGCGCCGGCTCGTTCACCGCCGTGCCGGGCTGGGGACAGGTCGCCGTGGGCGTCACCGCCCTTGTCGCCGCCTTCCTCGCGGCCCGCCAAGCGACGCCGGAGCTGTGGCTCGCGACCTGGCTGGGCGAGGCCGTCGTGGCGCTCGCCATCGGCGGCTCCGCCATGGTCCGCAAGGCGTACGCGGTGCACGACCCGATCCTCTCCGGGCCCGGCCGCCGCTTTGGACTCGGTTTCCTGCCACCGATGATCGTCGGTGGCCTTCTCACCGTGGCCCTGTACCGCGCCGGCCAATCGCATGCTCTGCCAGGCACCTGGCTGTCGCTCTACGGCGCCGGATTCGTGACCGGCGGCGCCTTTTCGGTGCGGATCGTGCCCGTCATGGGGATCTGTTTTATGGTGGTCGGCGCGGCGGCGCTGTTCGGACCGGCAGCGTGGGGGAACGCGCTGATGGCCGTCGGGTTCGGCGGCCTGCACATCGTGTTCGGCATGATCATTGCCCGGAGGTACGGTGGCTAAGCACGTTGCGGCGCGGAAGGCCGAGGCGATCGAGACCGGGCTCAAGGGCGAACGGGGCGGCCTGCGCGCGGCCGACCTCGACCGCCTGATTCACGAGCGCGTCCGTCTCGGCATCGTGAGCGCGCTCGCCGTGAACGACGCGTTGAGCTTCAACCAGCTCAAGGCGCTGCTCAAGACGACGGACGGGAACTTGAGCGTGCACGCGCGCCGGCTGGAGGACGCGCAGTACATCACGTGCACCAAGTCGTTCGAAGGCCGGATCCCCAAGACCGAGTACCGGCTCACCGGCGCCGGGCGGCGCGCGCTGGAGCGCTACCTGGACCACATGGAAGCGTTGATTCACGCCACCCGTCACGGGTGAGGACTTTTTTTTGAGGTTGCGCTTTATGTCGCAAAGCTCTTCTCTGCACGTGGCAATCGTGATGGACGGCAACGGCCGCTGGGCCGGGCGCCGGGGCCTCCCCCGCGTCGCGGGCCACCGCGCCGGCGTCGAAGCGGTCCGCCGGATCGTCGAGGCCGCGCCAGGGCTCGGCATCGGCGCGCTCACGCTGTACGCGTTCTCCGCGGACAACTGGAAGCGCCCCCCGGGCGAAGTGGCCGCGCTCATGCGCCTGTTCGCCCGTTACGTCCGGGCCGAAGTGCCCCGCCTCCTCGAGAGCGGCGTGCGGCTCGAGGTCGTGGGACGCCGTGACCGGCTGCCCGTCCCGCTCGTCACCGCGATCGCCGCCGCCGAGAGCGCGACCGCGGGGGGAGTGCGCCTCGTGCTGCGGCTCGCGCTGGACTACTCCTCCCGCTGGGCGATCGGGGCGGGCGTCCGGCTGCCGGACGTCGACCTCTTGGTCCGCACCGGCGGCGAGCAGCGGCTCTCCGACTTTCTGCTGTGGGAATCGGCGTACGCGGAGCTGTACTTCGTCGAGACAATGTGGCCGGACTTCGGCGCGGCGGACCTCGCGGCCGCGGTCGCCGCTTTTCACGCGCGGGAGCGGCGGTTCGGCGGGCTCCCGGAGGCCGCCGCGGGATGAGCACCGTGAGTCGGACGACGAAACTCGGCCTCGAGGCCCTCGCGGGTGCGGCCCTGCTCGGCGTAGCCGGTGATGTGTTGCTGCGGGCGCTGCCGTGGGGTCTCAACGCATTCGTCTGCACCGCCGCGCTCGTCGCTCTCGGGTGGTGCCTCGTGCGTCGGAACCGGGTCGCCGTCGGCCCGGACGCCCTGTGGCTCGCGGTGGCAGCGCTCCTCATCGGCTCGAACTTCGTGGCGAGAGCGTCGACCATGCTTCACCTGCTGGACGCGATCGGACTCACCATCGTCCTGGCCGTCGCCTGCTTGAGCTTGCAAGGGGTCGCACTCCGGGGCCGCCATGCGTGGCAGTACGTTCGGGCCGGCCTCGAGAGCGTGGTCAGCGCGTGGATCGGCGTATTCCAGCTCGTGGGGTGCGACATCACGTGGAGCGAGCTGCCTCGCGGTGGCCGGTTGGAACATGCCCGCGCCGCGGCGCTGGGCGGCGTCATCGCGTTTCCACTCCTCGTCGTCT
>Ga0209267_1001026_pt1 | contig 19506 bp, 22 predicted proteins | sample GraSoiAngelo_137_FD_185894 | JGI IMG/M metagenome (GOLD analysis project Ga0209267, IMG submission 185894) | Grasslands soil microbial communities from the Angelo Coastal Reserve, California, USA - 14_0929_09_30cm (SPAdes) (version 2) | ecosystem: Environmental > Terrestrial > Soil > Grasslands ... | reverse complement strand
CACGGAAATGAAAAATGCACACCCAGGCTTCATGGCGAGATCGACATCTTCCGTTGCGACACGCCTGCTTTCAATGCCGTTGCAGAAAGCGATGCACTTCTTCGGCCAGTTTTGGCCCGATCCCCTCAGTCGCCGCAATTTGCTCGACGCTCGCTTTGCGCAAGCGATTGACCGAACCGAATTTTCGCAGAAGCAGGCTTTTCCGATTCTGACTCACACCCGGGCAATCATCGAGAATACTTTCGTCGATCCGTTTCTTAAGCAGAAGTTGGTGATAAGCGTTGGCGAAGCGATGCGCTTCATCGCGGATTCGCTGAAGGAGATGCAACGCGCCTGAGTCTGCCGGCAACTGAAACGGCAGCGCACGACCCGGCCGGTATATCTCCTCGTGCTCTTTCGCCAAACCGATGATTGGCAAATCGTGCAGGCCCAATCGCTGTAATTCCCGACAGGCCGATGAAAGCTGACCTTTGCCGCCATCGACGATGATCAAATCCGGCAAACGAACGGCCACGAACTCGCGCTCGTTTTTATCGGACACGCGATCTATTGCGTCTGCCGGATTCTCTTGTGAAAACTCCGCAACATCCGGATTTCTTTCGCGCGCTTCGAGAAGCACGCGCGAATAACGCCGCCTGACAACTTCGGCCATGCTCGCGAAATCGTCCTGGCCTTGGACGGTCCGCACTCGATATCGGCGGTAACAATCCTTATCCGGCACGCCATCGCGGAAACAGACCATCGAGGCGACCACGTGCGTGGTGGAAATGTTGGAGATGTCGAAACACTCCATTACCCGCGGCAACCGCGGAAGTTGCAACCCGTCGCCGAGCGCCTGAACATCGGCCAGTGGATCGATCGCGCTCGGGAGCGTTCCGCGGGTGAAACGCCGCACCTGTTTGGTCGTTTGGCGCACGTCGTCAATCATGTTGCGGAGCTCGGCCGCTTTTTCGAACTCCATTTTCTCAGCCGCTTTGCGCATCTGTTCATCCAAGGCGTCGATCATTTCGCGCGAATGACCCTCCAGAAATTCGCAGGCTCGCGCGGCACGTTCGCGATATTGCTCCGCCGTAATTTCGCTCAATCGCACCGGCACCTGATAGGTCGAAGATTTCAGTTCGCGTTCGGTCGGTGCTCCCCGGCCAAACGTGAGCACGCCAAATTTCTTCCGCATCAAGTTCAGAGTCTGGCGTAACGCGCCGGCATCGGCGTAGGGGCCGAAGTAGCGCGCATTATCGTTTTTCTTCAGACGAGTTAGTCGGAAACGCGGCCATTCTTCGGATATGTCGATCTTCACCAGCAAAAACCGTTTGTCGTCGCGAAATGAGATGTTGTAACGCGGGCGGTATTCTTTGATCAGTTTGCCCTCGAGCAACACCGATTCCGCTTCGCTCCGGACGACGTGCGTTTCGAAATCCCAGGTCGCCTCAAGCATGGCGCGCGTTTTCAAATCGGCCTGCGCCAATTTTGATGGCAGAAAATAAGAGCTAACCCGTTTCCGCAGATCCCGCGCTTTGCCGACGTAGATGACGCGATTGAACCGGTCGCGCATCAGGTACACACCCGGTTTATGCGGCACTTCGTGCACTTTCTTTTGCAGATCAGGTTTTTCTTTAGTTGTTCTCATTTACCGAGAAGATCGACAATCGCGCTTCGAGAATTGTAGGGCAAGCGGTCGCCGCGGCGACGTTGCCATCAAGTCAAACGGCAGGCGGAGCGCCCGCCCTACAAAAAACAAGAGATTCTACGCTGCCCGGCGCCGTGGCAGTGCGGACTGGACCATCATGAGCTCGCTCACGTTTTCCGGGGTGAGCAGGCCGACCAATCGTTTCATGCTGTCGAGCACCGGCACCGCCGGACAATTGCATTCCTGCATGATCCGGAACGCTTCTTCGAAGCGCGTCCCTGTCGTCACCGTCGGAATGTCCCGTCGCATGACATCGCCTACCCGAATCGCCGGATCATTTTTGCGCAACGCGGCGATCAAATCGTGGCGCGTCAGGATTCCCGCCACCTTCCCGGCTTCATTGAGCACCGGAAAATCGTGTTGCGACGTGGCGAGCAACGCGTCGACTGCTTCCTCCAAGGTCGCGCTCTCTGGAAGCGAACGAAATTCGCGCACCATCGCGCTCGAAACCGGAAAGCGACGCGAAACATCGCGCATTTGCGCGAGCGCCGCTTCCTGGGATGCGCCGATGTAAACAAACAGCGCGATGAAGAGCAGAAACGGATTCGAAAACAGACCGATGAATCCAAACACAAATGCGCAACCCTGGCCGATGCTGGCGGCGATTTGGGTCGCGCGCGCATAACTCAAGCGCGTCGCGAGCAGTGCACGCAAAACGCGGCCGCCATCCATCGGAAAAGCCGGAAGCAAATTAAAGAGAAGCAGAACAACATTTATTGTCAGGAGGACATCATTCAGGCTGCTTTCTGCCGTCGGCGGATAAACGAACGAGCCGCCAGTAAGCAAAAGACAGAGCGCAATGATCAAGTTCACCGCCGGACCCGCCGCTGCGATGATCAATTCTTGGATCGGCTCTTCCGGCATGCGCTCCAAACGCGCGACCCCGCCGATCGGCAGCAACGTAATATCCGGCGTGTTGATGCCAAAGGCCTTCGCGGCAAAGGCATGACCGAATTCGTGCAAAACGACGCACACAAACAGGAGCACGATCACCAAAATTCCTGAGACGGCTGCGGCCGAACCGCCCTGCGCGTAATAGCCGAGCCCCAACCAAGCGATCAGGAGAAGAAACGTGATGTGAATACGCAATTGGATACCGGCGATACGAATGATGGGAACTGACCAGCTCATGAATCGAATCTCGTTCGGTTTTAAATCGCACGCCAGCGATGTTGAAAACGCCCCGATCACAATTCAGACTGAAACAGAATGGAAGTTGTCGATGTAGCGATTGTCGGCGGCGGGCCTGCCGGTTCCACCTGCGCGGCGTTTTGCGCGGCTGCGGGATTGCGAACGCTCGTTCTCGAGCGCGAAAAATTTCCACGCGAGAAAGTCTGCGGCGATTGCCTTAATCCGGCGTGCTGGCCGGTGCTGGCGCGGCTCGAGTTGGCAGAAGAAATTCGAAATGGGCCGCATGGTGTGGTCAACGCAGTGGAATTCATTGCCATCAGTGGCCAAAAGCTGCGCGTCGACCTTTTCGTCCGTGACGACGGCATGATCAGCGTCAAGCGCAGTTTGTTTGACCATCTTCTCCTCGATCGCGCGCGCACACTCGGGGCTGAAATTCGCGAGGAAGCAACCCTGATCGCGCTCGATCGGACCGCCGCCAAAAATTGGAAGATCGACGTCGTGCGGGAAACGTTCGCCGCGCGAGTGGTAGTCGGAGCGGACGGACGCAATTCCACCGTGGCTCGGTTGCGCAACCTCCTGCCGCGCCCCGAGCGCGAACGGGTTGCATTACAAGCGCACATTCCACTCCCGCGCGACTTCGGAAATCGCATTGTGCTGCAGTTTCTGCCCGAAGGATATTCCGGCCAGGCGCCCGTAAACGATCGTGAACTGAATTTGTGCCTGGTTGGCGCGCCACCAACGATTTCGTCACTGCGGGCGTGGGCCGAACAGGAATTCAAGCTCCCGGCCGATCAGACGTGGCGCACGATCACCCCGCTGACACGCGCGCCAGTTTCAGTCGCGCACGAAAATTTGTTCTTCATTGGAGATGCGGCGCGGGTGGTCGAACCATTTACCGGCGAAGGAATTTATTACGCGGTGCGCTCAGGCGAGCTCGCCGCGAATGCAATCGTAAAAATCCTCCGTGGCGAACAATCGGCGCTCCGCCAATTTGTTCGCGCCCATCGCGCAATGTATCGCGGGCGACTTTGGGTCAATCGACTCGCCCGGAGCGCAGTGTTGTCGCCGAAAACGGCCTCACGTTTTCTCCCGGTCGCGCGATTCAGCCCGACGATCATGCGACTGCTAACGACTAAGATCGTCAGGCCGAACTAAACATCCGCGCGGCCTTGACCGTGTTCGACATCAACATTGCGATTGTCATCGGGCCCACTCCGCCGGGCACTGGCGTGATCGCTTTCGCTTTGGGCGCAACTTCAGCGAAGGCAACATCGCCGACCAGCCGATAGCCACGCTCGGTTGAGGGATCGTCCACGCGATTGATTCCAACATCGATAACAACTGCGCCGTCGCGAACGTGGTCGGCTTTGACGAAGTGCGCGCGTCCGATGGCCGCAATCAAAATGTCAGCCGAGCACGTAATCTCTTCGAGATTTTTGCTCCGCGAATGTGCCACCGTCACGGTCGCATCGCCGCCTTTGGCTTTTTGCATGAGCAAAAGGGCAACCGGTTTCCCGACAATCATGCTTCGTCCGAGAACCACCACGTGCGCGCCGGCGATATCGATCTTGCTTTCGATCAGGAGGCGTTGCACGCCAAGCGGCGTGCACGGCACAAAGCCAGTCGGATCGCCCATCGCCAGCTTGGCCATATTGAGTGGATGAAAACCGTCCACGTCTTTGCGCGGATCGAGCGCGCGCACGATCGCGGCTTCATCGATCTGTTTCGGCGGCGGCGATTGCACAAGAATTCCATGGACCTTGGGATCGCGATTTAATTCTTCGACCCGGTTAAGCAAGTCGCTCTGCGTGGTCGAAGCTGGGAGCTCGAGCTTGACCGAATGCAAGCCAAGCTCGCGACTCATTTTGTCTTTTGAGCGAACGTAGGTCCGCGACGCTGGATTATCGCCGACGAGAACGACCGCAATCCCAGGCGTCACCCCTTTCGATTTCAGGTCGGCAATCTCGCGCCGAAGATCGACATAAACCTTTTCCGCAATCGAGCGGCCGTCGATCAGATTTCCCATGCGGCGAGCTTAAATGAGTCAGCGGCGCTCAACCAGCGACATCATCGCATGTTGGAGACGCAGCCGCTCGCTTTCGAATTCTTCGGGCGTCGATGTCGATCTTATCCGGTGTGACTGGCCGATGATGACGCGCACTCTAGCAAATGGTCGCGGAATGATGAACCTGTCCCAACTTTTCACCCGCCAGCAACTCGAATACTCCATGTTGATCGGAACGATCGGAGCTCCGGTTTTTTGCGCGAGAAAGATAATGCCCGGTCCGAGCTCATAAGCGGGACCACGCGGGCCGTCGGGCGTAATCAAGACATCGTGTCCGGAACTAAGAACGTTGCTCAACTCGAGGAGGGCGGCGGCACCCATTCGTGAGCTCGACCCGCGCACCACGTCAAATCCGAAACGTTGAGTCACGTCCGCGATGAGGTCTCCGTCCCGGCTGGCACTGATTAATCCGGCGCCTGGTCGATCCGGAAAAAATTTCTTGAGAATAAATGAAATCAGCAGGAGGCGATTATGCCAGAGCGCGGCAATGTAATTTCCCGCCACTGGTTTCCCCAAAACATTCGCCCGGTCGTCGATTTCGTAACGGAGCGTGCGCGCCCAAACCTGAAGCAAATAAAATCCAAACGCGATCAGCCACCGCGCCAGCCGACCTTCGATCTTCAAGGTTTCTTGCGCGCGCCGCGGCGTGAAGTTTGATCGGCCCAGCGATAGGCGCGCGAGCTCGGCAGACCGATTTGATCGAGAATCCGCCAGACCACAGTGTCGACAACATCGACAAGTGACGTTGGACGGCTGTAAAAAGATGGAATGGCTGGCAACACCACCGCGCCTGCTTCCAGCAGTGTCACGACGTTACGCGCGTGGATCAAATTCCAGGGCGTTTCGCGCGGCACCAGGATCAATTTGCGGCGCTCTTTCAGAAAAACATCGGCCGCGCGCAAAAGCGCGGTGTCGCTCGAGCCGGAGGCGATTCGGCCGAGAGTCGCCATCGAACAGGGCACGATCACCATGGCGTCAAATCGGGCCGAGCCGCTGACGAACGGAACATTGAGATCGCTCTCGCCATGCTGGACGATCCCTTTCGGAATCTTGAAGGCACCCAGTTCCTGTTTGGCGACTTGTTTGGCGTGACCGCTCAGAACCAGATGAATCTCGTGCGCGACGGTGTCGATCTGCTCTAGTAGTCGTTGCAAATAGATCGAACCGCTGGCGCCGGTGGCGGCGATGACAAGTTTCATCGGCGAAGAGTTTGAATTTAATCGGTTAACGGGGCAATAAGATACACGATGGTTAAGAAACTGTTACACACGCGCTACCGGGTGAACGATTTGGAGAAGACGGTGGCGTTTTACAAAGACGTACTCGGACTGCAAGAGACCCGGCGTCATACATCCGGACGGGGATCGCAGCTCGTTTTTTTCAAAGCGCCCGAAAGCGAAGAAGAAATCGAGATCTGCAAATTCGACGAGAGCGGCCCGGTGGTGGTAGGTCCGGATCTGACTCATCTCGCATTTGAAGTGGATGATCTGGAGAAATTCGCACGCGGAGCAGCGGCGAAAGGTTATCCGCTCTCCGATGGTCCTCATAAAACTTCCGGCGGCAGCGCGATCGCCTTTATCGATGCGCCGGAAGGCTACGAAATTGAACTAATCCAGCGCGGCAAGGATTTGTAACGACCGCTTGCACGCGTTGAATCTTTATCGCTAATTTGCCGCCCATGAAGCGCTGGTATCGAGGCGGTTTTGTCTTCTGCGCGGTTGGACTCGCCGCCCTTTGTCTCGCGGCCGAGCCAGCCGCGATTACGTCAGACGAGGAAAATCCAAACGAGGTTCGGCCGACCGGCGTGCCGCATCGGCAGCATTCGAAATCGAAATCTGCAGCGACTGCAAAGTCGGATTCTGACGCGACATCAAGCGCAACACCGCGACCGCGACGAACGCATCGCCGCACCGCGAAATCGCGCGAATCTGAGGAGCCGATTCCAACACAGACCGTGCCGGGCTCTGTTCCGAAGACCGGCGCGACCTCAGTCATCGTGATCAATGTTAGTAATGGACAAGTGCTCTACGAAAAAAATCCGGACCAAATCCGAGCGCCTGCAAGTACGACCAAGTTGTTAACCGGATTGATCGTGGCTGAAAGCGGCTCCTTGGATCGGCCGGTGACGGTCGCGCAGGTCGACACTTTCGCGGAGCCGGTAAAACTAAATATTAAACCCGGGGATATTTATCAACGGATCGATCTCCTGCGCGCGTTGCTGGTAAAAAGCCCGAATGACGTTGCGCGTTGTTTGGCGCGAGACAATGCCGGCAGCATCGAAGCGTTCGCCGAGAAAATGAACCAGCGCGCAACGGCCCTAGGGGCGACGCATTCACACTTCGTGAACCCGAACGGATTGCCGGACGCAAGGCAATATTCGACCGCGCGCGACTTGTCGACGATCGCGCGGGTGGCGTATGCGAATCCCACAATTCGTTCGATCGTTTGCCTGCCGCAGCTGGTTTTCCGCTACGCCAATGGCCGCACACGTGAATTGGAAAACACCAACAAACTTTTGAAGCGATTGCCCTACTGCAACGGGATGAAGACTGGTTACACCGAGGCCGCCGGGAAATGTTTGATCGCGAGCGGTTCGCGGCCAGGCAAAGACATCATCGTCGTTGTGCTCGGTGATAGTCACTCCGGAGTCTGGCGGGATGCAGGCAATTTGCTCGCATGGGCGCTTTGGAGTCCGTCGGCGGGATGAGAGCGACATTTTCGCGCGGCAACTTAAAGCTTTGCGCGCGCGCTCGTTAAATCGACATCTACGCGAAATATCTAGCCCGTCGGGAGCGATTGCCGATCTCGAGGGCAAACGGCTGATCAATTTTTCCTCAAACGATTACCTCGGGCTGGCGAATGATCCGCAGTTGCGCGAAGCAGCTACCAAAGCGATTGCGGAATTTGGTATAGGCGCGGGCGCGTCTCGATTGATCAGCGGGACGCAATCGCCGCACCTTCGCCTCGAAACCGCGCTCGCGAAATGGAAGGAAACGGAAGCGGCGCTCTGTTTCAGCAGCGGTTACGTGGCAGCGCTCGGAACAATTCCGGCGCTGGTCGATAAAAACGACGTCATCATTCTCGACAAATTGTGTCACGCGTCGCTGTCGACGGCGCGAAATTGAGCGGAGCGACCCTGCGCGTGTTTCCCCACAATCATCTCGGCAAACTGAACAGCCATCTTGAATGGGCGCGCCAAAAAAACTATGCGGCGCGCATTTTGATTATCACTGAATCTGTCTTTTCAATGGACGGCGATCGCGCCCCGTTGCCGGAAATCGTTAAGCTGAAGAAAGACTTCGGCGCCCAGTTATTTCTCGATGAAGCGCACGCTGTCGGAGTGATCGGGCGAAATGGGCGAGGCCTGGCTTTCGAAGAAAACCTGAGCCGGGAAGTCGATGTTCAAATGGGAACGCTTAGCAAAGCGCTCGGCGTGAGCGGCGGCTACATTTGCGGATCGCGAAACATGACTGAGTGGCTCATTAACCGGGCCCGCTCGTTTATTTTTTCGACGGCACCGCCTCCGGCGTTAGCTGCGGCGGCAAGGACGGCGGTCGATTTTCTTTCATCGAAAGAAGGAGAGAAACGACGGCAACGGCTCCGGCGTAACATCGACATCCTGGCGGAAGAGCTTTCGATTCAACCAGCTAGCGCGATTGTTCCTTGGATTATCGGTGACGAGAAAGCGACGCTGGCCGCAGCACAGAATCTTCAAGACAACGGATTTCTTGTCCCGGCAATTCGTTATCCGACGGTGGCTAAAGGCGCGGCGCGATTGCGGATCACGCTTTCAGCGGCGCACGAAGCAACCCAGCTGCGGTCGCTGGCTGGCGCGATAAAACGCCTCCCGAAAAGAGACTGAACGAAACCGATTCGCCGATTACGGAGTGCGCGAGGACGCCCAGTAGCGGAGCAACGGACTCGGCATTAACGCCGGGTTTTGATCGACCGTCGCGGGAGCATCGGCCGGAACATCTTCTGGACCTTCGGCCGGAGGCGCCGGTTCTTCGCCTGGCGTGCCGGGCTCGGTCGCATTGCTCGCGTACTTGGTCAGGCGCTGCTCGAGCGTTTGGTTGGCCGTCGTCGTCGTCTGAGAAGTGGTCGAACAAGCTGGGAGGAGCGCGAGGCTAAGCAGGCAGAAAGCGATTTCGATTTTCATTAGACTGTGAAAGGTAGTACTGGTGACGCGTTTATAATTACTATAATCAGCTCGCGAATGGCAAGACTTTTTTACCCTCACAAAAATCGGCCTAAAATTGGCCGCAGCTTCTCTGCCGTCGCCTTCGGCCAGAGCTTCCGTTCCGTCACCAGTGCGCTGTCGAGGGACCGATGATCGGCCCAGCCCGGGTCGGCCGGAATTCGGGGGATCACTTCGAGCAAAACTTTTTTAGCAGCTTCCGCGTTCGCGGTCAGGTGTCCAAAGACCGTCTGGGCCGACACCGGCTCCTCTTCGACCTTCCAACAATCGTAATCGGTGATCATCGCCATCGTGGCCAGAGCGATTTCCGCTTCGCGCGCCAATTTTGCTTCCGGCAAATTCGTCATTCCGATCACGTCAAAGCCATTTCGGCGATTTAATTCGGACTCCGCCCGCGTCGAAAATGCTGGTCCATCCATGTTCACGTAGGTGCCGCCGTTGTGAACGGTAACGCCAACTTTTTTCGCTGACTCGGCCAACAGATTGCGCAACGGGAGACTAATCGGTTCGGCAAAAGAAACGTGTGCGACAATTCCTTCTCCAAAAAACGTGTGGTGGACGCGCAAACTTGTGCGGTCGTAGAATTGCGACGGCAGCAAAATGTCGCGCGGCTTGTATTTTTCCTGCAAACTACCGACGGCGGTGACGGCAATGATCCAGCGCACATTGAGTGAGCGCAGCGCGTAAATATTCGCACGATGATTCAGTTCGTGCGGAAGAATGCGGTGACCTCGGCCGTGTCGCGGCAAAAAATAAACCCGTCGGCCGCTGATGTTTCCGCCGATTAGCGCGTCGGAAGGCGAACCAAACGGCGTCTCGATCTTTTGCTCGGTTGCATCGCGCAATTGCTCCATCTGATACAAACCGCTCCCGCCAATGATGCCGATCGCCGGAATCCCGTCTTTCATTTTGCGTCGCGATTAAATCTGAAAGATTGACGAGTTGGAAAGCGTATAATCGAGATGAAACAAATTCGCCGACTGCTTAAAATTTTCGCGCTGTTCAGTTTCTTATTTTTCGGATCTTGCGAATCCTACGTCTCCACCGGTAGCGCCGGCGCCGCTCGATTCGCCCAAGCGCCGACTGATCGGCCCGGTCTCGGTACAAAATGGGGCGAAACCCGCAGATCGCGTGTTGGCTACGCCAGTTTTCGCCGCGCGGACTCGACCCATCCAGTGGCGACAGCAGCAATTTACTACAATGACGCGGCTGGCATTCGCGCGATGGCCGGCGCGGTGACGTGGCAGCGGCACTGGCCTCTGTTACCCACAGCGACCGAAAACTTGATTTCAGTCGGTCTCAAAGATCAGAGTGGACGCTTCCTTCCGGGGCTGATCGTGGACGACCGCTGGTTTGTTGTTGGTGAGGAGGGTCGTCGTTACTCAATCGTGGTCCGGAACAAAACGGATCTGCGCCTTGAGATTGTTTTGTCCGTCGACGGCCTCGATGTCCTGGACGGAGGCAAAGCCTCGGTGCGAAAACCTGGTCATGTCATGGCGCCCAAGTCGCAATTGAAGGTTGAAGGCTTTCGACAAAGCACTGAGGCGGTCGCGGCATTTCGTTTCGGACCGGTTCGCGAATCGTACGCCGCCGAGAAGTATCGCAACACCCAAAACGTCGGAGTCGTCGGCGTAGCTGTTTTCAATGAATTCGGGACGAATCCGTGGACTGGCGAAGAAGTGCGAAAGCGGTTGAACGCAAATCCATTTCCCGGCCGCTTCGCCACGCCACCGTAAGATCGACATCGCAGCAAAGCCGTAGCGCGGGGCGCGCGCTCGTGTATTATTTCGCCCGCCCATGCCCAAGTTTTTCATTAAAACCTACGGCTGCCAGATGAATGAACGCGACTCGGAACAAGTCGCGCATTCGCTCATCGCCCGCGGCTACGAACGCGCCGACAGCGAGCAGGAAGCGGACGTGGTGCTGCTGAATACCTGCAGCGTTCGCGACATGGCCGATCAAAAGGCGCTCGGCAAAATGGGAATGCTCGGCCGCATCGCCAACGAGCGGCCACACGTTGTTTTTGGTTTTCTTGGCTGCATGGCACAAGTGCGCGGCGCTTCGCTCCTCAAGAATCTGCCGCATGTCGATCTCGTTGTTGGCACGCAAAAGTTTCATCGCGTCGCTGATTATGTGGATGACGCATTGGAAAGAAAATTGACTCGCGCGATGGACGATCCGCGATTTTCAATCGTCGACGTCGATGAGGAACCGGGATCGCAATCCACCATTCGCCATCAACAACTGGCGCCGAAACAGGCGACCGCGTTTGTCTCGATCATGCAAGGATGCAACATGCATTGCACATTTTGCATCGTGCCGCAGACGCGGGGCGCTGAGCGGAGCCGCCCAATCGAGCAGATCGTCGCCGAAGTCCGCGAGCTTGTTTCACGCGGCGTGAAAGAAGTGACCTTGCTCGGTCAAATCGTAAACCTCTACGGCCGTCACGAGTTTCCGAAGATCGGCAATAAGAGTCCTTTTGTGCAATTGCTCGATGCCGTCCACGAAATCGAGGGTTTGCAGCGTCTTCGCTTCACTTCGCCGCACCCGATCGGATTTCGTAAAGATTTGATCGACGCCTACGGGCGCCTGCCAAAACTGGTCGATCACCTCCACCTGCCAGTGCAATCGGGCTCGAACAGGATTTTGAAGGCGATGCACCGGACTTATACCGCCGAAAAATATGCCGATCTTGTCCGGCAGGTCCGCGATGCGCGAAAGGGAATCGGCATCACGACTGACATCATCGTCGGATTTCCGGGCGAAACGGACGATGATTACCAACAAACCCGCGCTTTGGTCGAAGAAATCAACTTCGATAATGCTTTTGTATTCCGTTACTCGCCCCGGCGCGATACACCGGCGGCTGGAATGGCGGATCAAATCGACGAAAGGATCAAAGAGCGCCGCAATCACCATTTGCTCGAGATCGTGAACGAATCGGCGCGGCGCATTAATGAGCGTCTGGTTGGCCGAACTTTGGAGGTGCTGTGTGAAGGGCCGAGTAAAACCAATCCGTCGCGGCTGATGGGACGCACGCGTACAAACAAAATCGTTCTCTTCGAGGGGCCCGAGGAATTTGTCGGCGTCCTCGTCGATGTTCGAATCGAACGCGCGACGGGATTTAGTCTCTACGGAACGCCGGTGCCAACTGAAAAGCGTGTCGCTACGATCGCCGCATGATTTACGATTTGTCATTACAAACAGGCGGTTTCATTGCCGGGATCGCTTTGGTCCTTCTCAGTCTGCCGGGATTGATCAAGCCCGGGCTGGTGCAAGATTGGCTGAAACGCTTTCCGCGCTCTGGTGTCGGCGGGATTGTCCTTCTGAGTCTGGTCTTGGTTTGGTCGTTCTGGCTCCTGGCCACGATGGAGATGGGGGAATTCTCCAGCTTTCGCCGCCCGCTGATGATCGTTCTTCCGATTGGTTATGTGCTCGTGCTTCGATTCGTGGAAGAATTTCTCGCTGTTCGCGCGCTGGGCATTCTTTGCTTACTCGCGGCCGAGCCTTTATTGGAGGCGGCATTCTTCCGTTACGAAACCGGCCGCTTGTTCCTGACGGTGCTCGCCTACTTGCTCATCGTTGCCGGTCTCTTTTGGGTGACGATGCCATACTTGCTGCGCGACCAGATCAATTGGAGCGCGCGGAGCAACGTGCGCTGGCGCACAGTGCACGGTATCGCAGCCGTCTACGGGATTGCGATCCTCGCCTGCGCGTTTACGCAATATTAGTCTCGGCGCATTGAAGCGTATTCTGGTTATCCGCGGCGGTGCGATTGGCGACTTCATTCTCACTCTCCCTATGCTGGCAGCGTTGCGCGAAGCCTATCCGAATGCGGAGATCGAAATTCTTGGCTACAAACACATTGCGGCGCTGGCTGAGGATCGCTTTTATGCCCAACGCGTCCGCTCGATTGAATCGGGGCTGCTCTCGAGATTCTTTGCCAAAGATGCACATCTCCCGGCCGAACTCGCGACCTATTTCGCTGAGTTCGATCTTATCGTCAGCTATCTCTACGATCCCGACCAAATTTTCGAAACGAATCTGCGGCGAAGCAGCGCGCAGGAAGTTGTCTGCGGCCCGGCAAAGATCGAAAATTCTTCACACGCAGCGCGGCAATTGGCGCAGCCAGTCGAAGAGCTTGGCCTGTCAATTTCCAACTTTGCCCCGAAACTTTATCCTTCCAGCGAAGATCGACATCGTGCCCGGGAATTTCTCGCCGGATTGGCGGCTCCGGTCGTTGCGTTTCATCCCGGAAGCGGCAGCGACCAGAAGAACTGGCCGCTGCAGAAGTGGATTGAGCTTGGAAATCATTTACTCAGAAATTTCGATGGTTCGCTCCTGATCATTTCCGGTGAAGCCGACGAAGATCAAACTCGGCAGCTCGAATCGATCTGGCAAAATCCAAGGGTTCGGTTCGCGAAACATTTGCCGTTGCCCGATCTGGCGGCTTTGCTCGAGAGAACGATCTTTGTCGGGCACGACAGCGGCATCTCCCATTTGGCCGCGGCCACCGGCGCAAAATGCATTTTGCTATTCGGCCCGACCGATCCGTCCGTCTGGGCTCCGCTGAATGAAAACGCACGAGTCATCCGCGCGCCGGACAGAGATCTATGCCGTCTCGATGTCGATCTTGTGCGCGCCGCACTCGATCAGGAACTGATGCGCATTGGCATCAGGACATAAAGAAACGGCGTCTGGATTTTCAAAACCCCCGGACTCATCTCGTCGATGAGATCAAGAAAAACTTCGTCCTCGGTCAGATTGCGCAATGGCGCCATTAAGAATTCCGGATTGAAGGCGATCGAAAAATCGCGGCCCTTGTATTGCACCGGGAGCGATTCCTTTGCCTCACCGACTTCAGGAGTGTTGGCCGTGATGTCGATGTTGTTCTTGGCAAAATTAAGCTTGATCGAATTCGATTTTTCGCTGGCCAAAAGCGACACGCGCCGCAGCGAATTCAAAAAGGTCTCGCGCTCGAGGGTGATACGCTCCTTGGCTTCAGCCGGAATGACCTGTTTGTAATTCGGGTAATTGCCTTCGATCAGCTTCGAGACCAACAGCGTCTTGTTTAAATCGAAAGCGATCTGCCCACTGGACACGCTTACCTTCACATCGCTATCATCGGTCAGTAACCGCTGCAATTCGGTCACGGCTTTGGTCGGAACAATGATGTCGGCTTCCTGGCTCCGCGGAATTTCCAATTCGATATCGACCATGGCCAGCCGCCGCCCATCCGTGGCCACGAGTGTGAGCTTGTTCTCCTTCATGCTGAACAGGAGTCCGTTCAACACGTAGCGCGTTTCGTCGGTCGAGATCGCGTAGGACGTTTTTCGCAAACCATCACGCAAATCTTTCTGACGGATCGTGACCACTTTGGCATCTTCGAACTTCGGAAGCGGTGGAAATTCTTCTTCCGGCAATCCGAGAATCTTGAAAAAACTTTGTCCGCTCCGAATCGAAGCGGCATTTTTTCCATCGACATCGATCTGGATTTCACTCGAAGGCAGCTCACGGACGATGTTGAAAAGCCGACGTGCCGGCAGGGTGGTAGCGCCCTCCTTTTCCACTTCTGCTTCAAAACTTCCGCGAACGCCGACATCGAGATCCGTGGTCGTGAGATGCACTTCGCCGTCGGTGGCTTGGAGCAAGACGTTGGAAAGAATCGGCAGCGTCGTGCGCGTGCTGACGACATTTTGGACCTGTTGCAGACCTTCGAGCAGCTTTTCTTTGGTGACGCTAAACTTCATGAGGGCGATTCTGCTTAAGATGTTAGGCGTGCGATCTTATTCGGCAACCGTAATCTCACAGCGCAATTAGCGTTGCAACGCACTGTCGATAAACGAAATCGTCTGCCGAATGCTGTCCTGTTCTTTCATCCGCCTTTTCACTAACTTACACGCGTGCAGGACGGTGCCGTGATCGCGCCCGCCGAAGGCATCGCCGATTTCGTTGAGCGAAGATTTGGTTAATTCGCGAGCCAGATACATCGCCACCTGCCGCGGGAACGCGATGCTGGCCGGCCGGCGTTTGCTCGTCATGTCCGCCAATCGCACATCAAAATGCTCCGCCACGCGCCGCTGAATTTGCTCGATCGTGATCGAAGTGCGCGCCTCCTCCTGCAAAATGTCTTTGAGCAGGTGCTCGATCACTTCACCGGTGAGTTGTTTGCCGCTGAGCGACGCGAACGAGGCGACACGCATCAGCGCGCCCTCCAATCGACGCACATTGCTCCGAATTCGATTCGCTAAAAACTCGAAGGTCTCATCCGGCAGCTTGATCTGCATGCCACGCGCTTTTTTGCGAAGAATCGCAAGTCGCGTCTCAATCGCAGGGGGCTGCAGCTCGGCGGTCAGGCCCCATTCAAAACGCGAGACGAGCCGATGCTCGAGATTGGCGATCTCCGATGCCGGCCGGTCACTCGAAAGCACGATCTGTTTATGTCCGTCGAAAAGCGTATTGAACGTGTGAAAAAATTCCTCCTGCGAACGTTCCTTGCCGCCCAGAAATTGAATGTCGTCAATGCACAGGAGATCGGCCTGGCGGTAGCGTTTGCGGAATTTGACCAGGTTGTTGTGCTGAATCGCGTCGATGAATTCGTTGATGAAAAGCTCGCTCGAAAGATAAATCACCTTCACGTTTTTCTTTTTCGCGAGCACGTACTGGCCAATCGCCTGCATTAGGTGCGTTTTGCCCAGGCCGACGCCGCCGTAAATAAAAAGCGGGTTATAAGTGCGCGCGGGCGACTGCGCGACCGCGAGACTGGCCGCGTGCGCGATTTCATTATTCGGTCCGATCACAAACGATTCAAATGTGTTGCGCGGATTGAGTCCAAGCGAACTGCCGCTCGCCGGTTTGGTTTCGCGGCCGGATTCGGTTTGTTTTGCGAGACTGATGGCTTCGATTTCTTCAACCGGCGATTCGGAGGAAATGAATTTAATTCCGCGCGGCTCGCCCAATGCCGTCACCACGGCCGCCTGGAGCGCCGCCATGTGGTTACTCTCAATCCAATATTGGTAGATGTTGTTCGGTACGCGAAAACTCAGCGTCTTGTCGGTGGCGCCGACTAATTCGACCGCCGAGAACCAACGCTTGAAAGTGTCCGGGCTAACCTGGGGTTTTAGCGCGGCGGATAACTTTTGCCAAAGCTGGTTACATTTCTCGTCCATAGGGGACTTGTTAACAGTGTTACACAATCGCCATACAGGCGACTGCACGAGGAACTTCGTGCTTCCGATGAAGGCGAGGCTTCCAGAACGCCGCCGGCATCTGAAGCATTAAAAACTGCAAAAACGGGGAAAAATCACTAAAATACGAGGGGAAAGGGGCACTCAGCTTCCGGGCAATGAAACGTTGCGAACCAGGATCGACATCTCCTTTATGTTCTCGATTTAACAGGGTTAAGGGCTTACTCATTCTCGGGAATTAATCTTTCTCAGACATGTTCACATCTTATTCACACGTGCCTTCCTTTCCTCCCTGCCGCTGGCTTGAGATTAGAAATCTGCGCCGACTGCGACAAGAAAAAATCTGAACTTTATTTTTCTTTTTCGGTCAAAAAAATCTTGACTGAAAAACCAAAACGAGCGTGTCCCTAGGCAACGAAAATCTCACGAAGCGCACACACCTGATCGCATTCTCGAGTGCGGACATTTTCTTTGCTTCAGCACGTTGTTAATGTCTGCTTGCGCCTTTGATTCAACATGTCGCGCGTTCTGATTGCATCCGTTCTGCTGCTCTTCGTCGTTTCAACAACGCGCGGGGCCGAAGAACTGTTGCCCCCTTTTGGATTTCGCTGGAACGATCCGATGTCGCGCGTCGAAGCTGTGCTCAAGGGCGCGAAAGCGACGATTATTTCGCGCGAGAAAAAAGAAAACCGCGAATTCTGGACGGTGGAGGGCTTGGTCCATCCCGGATTGAAGCGAACGCTCTTTACTTTTAAAAGCGGCGCCTTGTTCGGCGTCGAATTGCAATACGAATATCCCGATTGGTCGATTGAACGTTACAACGAGCGTATGGGCGAGATCCGTCGCTACTTTGACGCCAAGTACGGCACCGGAAAATTAGTCTCGCGGACTCGCGACACCGATTCCGACGTCATCCAGACGCTCGTCGGTTATCAATGGACCATCGGCGCGACGATGCTCGAACTGTTTTATTTCTCCGCGCAACACGACGCGCTCGTCTTCCGCACTATCTCAGTCGATTACAAAGCGCTCTGATGCTGTAACCGATGTCGCTGACATCGGCCGCGGCTACAACGTTATAGCGTCGTCTCAGCGACCGCTGTTTGTCGATGTTTTGCGCCGCTCCTGGTTTCTTTCTGCAGACGCTTGAGCGTGCTCGACAAACTTATCTTGGCCGCTGTGCTCATTCGATCAATGAAAAGAATCCCGTTGAGATGATCGACCTCGTGTTGAACCGCCCGCGCCAGAAATCCCGTCGTTTCGATCTCGATCGGTTCACCATCTAAATTTTGGGCCCGCACCGTGATCGATTTTGCCCGTACAATTTCGCCGGTGATTTCCGGAAAGCTTAAACAACCTTCGGTTCCCTTTTCGGTTTCAGCGCCCAAATCAATTTGTGGATTGATCAAGACCAGTGGCATCGCGATTTTTGGATCGATGCTCTCGCCGTTCAACTTCATCGTACTGGGCCGATCCTCGACCTCCGAAACGTCGAGCACCGTGAGTTGAAGCGCTTCGCCGATCTGCTGTGCGGCTAAACCGACGCCATTCGCGGCGTGCATCGTTTCGACCATCTTCTGCGCTAATTCGCGAATGCGAGGATCGATCTTGTCGATGGGTTTACCTTTCGTCCGCAGAATCGGATCGCCGTACTGCAAGATCGACAATCTCATTATTCGCCGCGCGTAAATGCCGGTAAATTCTTCACGCCAGCGAGCTTCAACGCGTCCATGACTTTAACAATTGTCCCGAACGACGCTTTCTTGTCGGCTTGAAGGGCGAGCGTGCTCCGGCGCGTTTCCGATAAATTTTTCACCGCGTCTTCCAGTTCTTCCACTGCCACGGTTTTCCCATCCAATTTGATTTCGTCGTTTTGATCGACGGTCACGATCGCGTGCTCGAGCTCGGCCGGCGCGGTCGTCGCCGTCTTTGATTCCGGCAAATTGATCTGCACTTGAGGCTGTTCCTTTTTGAACGTGGTCGAGACGACGAAGAAAATCAGCAGGATAGTCAGGATGTCGACCAGCGAGACAATGATGATCGAGGGCGCGCGTCGCTTGCGAACTGCAAATTTCACAGATGTCGATCTTCTGTCACGCCATCGGCGCGATTTCCGGGGTCGCGGGCTCCGCCGGCGTCACTGTCTGCGTGGGAACCTGCGTCTTGGCTCGCCCACCGGCGAGCCGGCCGTGGTAACACTTTGAAAGCAGATCCGTCACCAGCGATTCCATTTCCACTGAAAGGACTTCCACTTTTTTCGAAAAATAAACAAACCCGATCAAACTTGGAACGGCGATTCCGAGGCCGAAGACGGTGCAGTTCAGCGCTTCAGAAATTCCGCGTGCGATCAGTTTCGGGTCAGCTGAGCTGGCGCTGACGCCGAGACTGGCGAAAACGTGCACCAAACCGGAGACGGTCCCAATCAGTCCGATCAACGGCGCGATGCCGATGATCACTTCCAGGACGACAAGTCCTTTTTCCAAGCGCACCATCTCGTGACGCGCGCGCGTTTGCACCGTCTCCACGTTTTCCGAGCGCGGCCAGCGCAAATGCGCTAGGGCGACGCGCACGATCCGAGCGAGTGAAGAGGCGTCATGTTGCACGATGCGAAAGAGCCGTTCTGGATTTGCGCCGGGAGCGAGGCGTTCCATTTCACTCTCGATCGTGAGCGGCAGCACATTTTTTTCCCGCAATGCCAGCGTCCGCAAAATAATCACGGTCAGCGAAACGATTGAGCACACCAGCAAAGGCCACATGAAAATACCGCCCTTGGTAAAAAATCCGCTGATGGTTTGGAAGACGTCGAGCATTGTGGCAATCACCGTGTGTGTACCGTCACGGAATCATCAGGAATATAATCGAAGCCAGCGTCAAATTCGAAACCCTCAGGATAAGTGCTTAGGATGTCTTGGGGAATTGGCGGCAGGGGAGTATCCGTTATTGCCTGTAGCATAATATTCGCGAAGACCTGATTCGACGTATTCCTAGCCACCGTCACATCGCGTACCCGACCATTCGGTTCGATAACAAATTCTATGTCTACGCTCCCGTACGCGGAGTTTTCTCCGCGGCTGTCAAAATAAGTACTCGCTCGCATTACAATCAAATTCCAAACCAATTTCGTATATCGTCCGAGCGCTGTTGCACTGGCGTTAACCGACGAGCTTCCCGGATTGGCGACATTCCCAGAAATTCGCACTTTCGTTAGAGCCCGTTGGTAATCTGGACGATGTTTCGT
>Ga0209267_1001025_pt1 | contig 19507 bp, 17 predicted proteins | sample GraSoiAngelo_137_FD_185894 | JGI IMG/M metagenome (GOLD analysis project Ga0209267, IMG submission 185894) | Grasslands soil microbial communities from the Angelo Coastal Reserve, California, USA - 14_0929_09_30cm (SPAdes) (version 2) | ecosystem: Environmental > Terrestrial > Soil > Grasslands ... | reverse complement strand
GCGCCGTGCACGAGAATCAGCGAGGGTCGCTCGTCGTCCGACACCAAAAGGCTGTGTGTTCGCAACGTGGACATGACGCACATTCTACGGGACACGTTCGCATCCGGATGAATGTCAGGCATGCTGAATGAAGACTCCCGATCCGGGGAGCAGGGGGCGGAGAACACGTGACGATCGGGAACAGTGCTGGAGCTGTGGCCGTGGGCGTTCTGGTCTTGCTCTGCCAGGCGTGCGATCGCACGCCGCCGAGCTCGCGCCCACCGGATAGCGCCACGAGCCCGGAGACCGTTCCGGTCGCTCCGGCCCCAGCGGGACAGTCCGAGGTTGAGCAGCCTCAAGAGAATACGACGCCACCGCGCGCCGAAGCTTCGAAACCTGCCGCTTCAGCGCCTCCGGTCAAGATGCCGCCCGTCCGGGCGACTACGCCGGCGCCGCCAACGGTCATTCAGAAGCCCGGTCTCACCGAACAGGAGAAGCAACCCGCGGCACCACGCGCGGACCAAGCGCCCGCGGTACCGCCACCCGCGCCGCCGGTAAGGGTGGCAACTCTGGATCTCGGCTCCCTGGAGAAGCGCCTGCGCGATACAAAGGCCATCGGAGTCTTCACCAAGCTCTCGCTCAAGAACGAGGTCGACGACTTGCTCGAACAGTTCCGTGACTTCCATCAGTCGCGTGACCAGACCCGGCTGGCGAAGCTGCGACAGGCCTACGATCTGCTGCTCCTGAAGGTTTTGTCTCTGCTCCAGGACGGCGATCCGGGGCTCGCTCGCGATGTCTCGTCCTCGCGCGAGGCGCTCTGGAACATCCTCGTCGATCCCGACAAGTTTAAGAATCTCTGAGTCAATTGGGAGGAGGAGCCATGAGCTGGCGAACCAAGGTCCGGGCCGCGATCGTGTCGATGCCGATTCTGATGGCTAGGCCCGCGCTGGCCGCGGATGACCCGGCTGTGCTGAAGGATTTGACGGCCGTGATCGCTCTCCAGGGCCAGCCCTGCGGGCAAGTCGTCACCGCCACGAAGCAGGGCGACAACGACTACGCGGTGGCATGCAAGGATGGCAGCCGGTACCGCGTCTTCGTGAACGCCGAGGGCCGGGTCGTCGTCCAGAAGCAGTGAGCGGCGCGACTCACGCACGCCACTGACGGTCGAGCCCGCGGTTCTGGATGGCTTCGGCGCAGTGCTCGGCGGTCACCCCCTCGGACCCGGCGAGATCGGCGATCGAGCGGGCGACTTTGAGGACGCGGTCGTGACCGCGGGCCGAGAGCCCGAGCTGGGTCATCGCCGCCGCGAGCAATCGCTCGGCCTCGACGGAGACCCGGCAGAAGCGTCGCACTTGCCGCGGGCTCATCGCCGCATTGATGCGAATCGCGCTGGCGCGGAAGCGGTCGCGCTGACGCTGGCGGGCGACGTCCACTCGCGCCCGGATCGTCTCGCTGGCCTCGCCCGAGGCCAAGCCCTGAACGTCGGCGGGCGGCAGCGCAGGGAGCTCGACGTGCAGATCGATACGGTCGAGGAGCGGGCGCGACAGACGGCCGAGGTACCGAGCCCGCTCCGCGGGCGTGCACAGGCAGGCATCGAGCGAGGGGCATCCGCGACGGCACGGATTGGCGGCGGCGATCAGCTGGAACCGAGCGGGGAAATCGCTGACGCCGCTGGCGCGGGCGATCGTGACGCGACCGTCCTCGATCGGCTGACGCAACGACTCGAGCACGTGCTGGTGGAACTCCGGTAGCTCGTCCAGAAAGAGCACGCCGAGGTGGGCGAGGGTCACCTCGCCCGGGTGCGGCGGGCTTCCCCCACCGATGAGGCCGGATACCGAGATCGTATGGTGCGGAGCGCGGAAGGGGCGTCGGCTCATCAGCTCGCCGTGTCGCGGCAACAGGCCGGCGACCGACCAGATGGTCGACGATTCGATGACCTCATCGCGAGACAGCGGGGGCAGGATCGCGGCCAGTCGTCGCGCCAGCATCGTTTTTCCACCACCTGGTGGGCCGACCAGCAGCACGTTGTGAGCGCCGGCGGCCGCGATCTCGAGCGCGCGCTTGGCGTGGGCCTGCCCACGAACGTCGGTGAAATCGAGATCGTCCGTGGCGGCCGCGAGCGCGGGCGGGGCCGGCGTGACCGCCACCTGGACGGCGCCGTTCAGGAAATCGACGGCCTCGCGCAAGGTCGGCGCGGCCAGTACCTTGAGATCGTCGACCGCGAGCGCCTCTCTATGGTTCGCGAGCGGAACCACGAGCGTGCCGATGCGCAGGCGCCGACAGGTGAGCCCGACGGCGAGCACCCCGCGCACACCCTGGATCTGGCCGTTCAGCGCCAGCTCACCCACGACGGCGAATGAGCCGATGCGCCCTTCGACGACGACCCCGGTGGCCGAGAGGATCCCGAGCGCGATCGGGAGATCGAACGACGCGCCTTCCTTGCGCAGGTCGGCGGGAGCCAGGTTCACCGTGATTCGCTCGGACGGGAATGCAAAGCCGGCATTTCGGATGGCCGTGCGCACTCGCTCGCGGCTCTCGCGTACGGCCGAGTCGGGAAGACCGACCGTGGTGAACATGGGCAACCCGGGACTGACGTCGACTTCCACGCGGACCAGCGCCGCCTCGACGCCCACGAGCGCAGCGGAGAGGACTCGCGCCAGCACCAGGTGATTCTTCGGTCATCCAGACGCCGCGTCAATGTCGCGCCTCCGATACGGTCTCTGAATCTGAGCCTACGCGTGGCCGTTCGCCCCGAGGTCGCTGCCAGAGCGGGCGGGATTGGTGCTAGAGTCCCGGCATGACGCGCCCCGTCGTCCTCGTCGTAGATGACGACCCCGGCGTCCGGGAGTCGTTTCGGCTGATCCTCGAGGACCACTATGACGTGGTCGACGTGCCCGACGGTCCGAGCGCCCTCGACGTCGTCCGTGCCTCCGCGGTCGATCTGGTACTCCTCGACATCCGCCTGCCCGGGATGGATGGGATCGAGGTCCTCGAGCGCATCAAGGCCCTCGACGAGGGCATCGAGGTGATCCTGGTCACCGCCGTGAAGACCGTTCGAACCGCGGTCGCCGCCATGAAGCTCGGCGCCTTCGACTACCTGACCAAACCCTTCGAGGAGGACGAGCTCTTGTCCCTGTCACGACGCGCCCTCGAGCGCCGCGCGCTCGAGCGCGAAGTGGCGTTTCTTCGCTCCGAGCTGGCGCGTGCGCACGATCTCGACGAGATCGTCGGACGGCATCCCGCGATCGAGAAGCTCCACGGCCTCGTCGCGCAGGTCGCCCGCACGTCGACGACCGTGTTGATCACCGGCGAGAGCGGCACCGGCAAGGAGCTCGTCGCGCGGGCGATCCACCATCAGGGTCCGCGGCGCGAGGGGCCCTTCGTCGCCGTCAACCCGGCGGCGATCGCCGAGACCCTCATCGAGTCCGACCTGTTCGGCCACGAGAAGGGTGCATTCACCGGCGCGCATCAGCGCAAGCTCGGAAAGTTCGAGCTCGCGCAGGGCGGCACGCTCTTCCTCGACGAGATCGGCACCTTGCGGGCCGAGCTCCAGGCCAAGCTCCTGCGGGTGCTCCAGGAGCGCGAGATCGAGCGGGTCGGCGGCACCCGGCCGGTCACGATCGACGTGCGCTTCATCGCCGCGACGAACACGAACCTCAAGGAGGCCGTCGGCCGTGGCGCCTTCCGCGACGACCTCTACTACCGGCTCAACGTGGTGCCGGTCGTGGTGCCGCCGCTGCGCGAGCGCATCCAGGACGTCCCGCTGCTCGTCGACCATTTCATCCGGCGCGACAATCGGCGCTTCCACAAGCGAGTCGAGGGGCTGTCGCCCGAGGCGCTGGCCGCCCTGAACGCCTACCGGTGGCCGGGCAACGTGCGCGAGCTCGAGAACGTCATCGAGCGCTGCGTGGTCCTGGCCGAGGGGCCCGTCATCCAGCTCAACGACCTGCCGCTGGACGTGTCGTTGCCCCAGCAGGTCACGAAGGTTCGGGCGGCCGAAGCCCTTCCGCTCAACGAGGCCACGGATCAGTTCGAGCAGCAGATCGTCCTGCGGGTCCTCGAGCGTGTCGGCTGGAACCTGACCGAGGCCGGACGGATTCTCGAGATCCATCGGAACTCGCTCCGTGTGAAGCTGGCGCGATGGGGCATCCGGGCGCCCGGGCAACGCTGATCGCCCAGTTACTGGGCGCCCACTGGCTGGGCGTGCCGCACAACCACTGTGCGACGCGTCGGTGCAGCCCGCGAAGCCCCGCGAAACATTCGCCGTCGAGAAACAATGACTTGGCTGAAAATCGCCGTCGCGGATTTCTGGTGGCGGCCGAATTGCTCCCGCCCTTCCGCGGTTTGTTTTCGGGGCCCTCATGGGGAGAGCCCCTCACCCGTCGAGGAGGAGAGCAATGGCGAAAGTGTGGACCGGGATTGTCGTGGTGGCTGCGGTCGTCGCGTCGTTCCTGCTGGTCGCGCCCGTGATCGAGTCGGGGACGTCGGGCTCCACGCAGCTCTTCCAGGCGGTCGGTACCGCTGACGGTGGGGCCGACTAGTCGTATCTGGATTCGCCGAATCATGAGAGTGAAGGGGGGCGGACTGCCCCCCTTCAGACTCGTCGTCGTTCTGGGCGCGCTCGCCTTCGTGGGTACGACGGCTTCGCTCCTCCTCATCGGTCCCTCCACGTTCCGATCGGGAACCCGCATCTCGGCCCAGGAATTCGACGGCTCCTTGCCCTCCGGGACGTACCGGCGGCCGCTGGGCAACGACCCCGAGACGCTCGACCCGGCGCGCATCAGCGACACCTACGGCCGGTCCGTCTCTCAGCAGATCTTCGACGGCCTCGTGCAGTTCGACCAGACCCTGGTGATCAAGCCGGCGTTGGCCCAGTTCTGGCGCGCCTCGCGTGACGGGCTCACGTGGACGTTCGAGCTGCGGAGGGGCGTCAAGTTCCACCACGGGCGCGAGGTGACGGCCGACGACGTCGTCTACTCGTTCACGCGCATCCTCGATCCGCGCACGAAGTCGAACGCGAACGAGCAGTTCCTGAACATCAGGGGCGCGCGTGAGTTCCGGGAGGGTCGCGCCAAGACGGTCGCGGGCCTCGTGGCCGTCGACCGGCATACGGTGCAGGTCACGCTCGGCGAGGCGCATCAGTCCTTCGTCTCCGTGGTCGCGGTCGGGCACGCCAAGATCGTGCCGCGCGACCTGGTCGAAGCGCTGGGCGACGCGTTCGGGGCTCAGCCGGTCGGGACGGGGCCCTTCAAGTTTCTCCGGTGGGAGCGGGGCAAGGAGATCGTGCTCGGCGCGAACTCCGAGTACTTCGACGGCCCGCCGCGCCTCGCGCAGCTCGTCTATCGCATCTTTCCCGGGGAGCAGCACGACGCGATGACCGACGAGCTCCAGAAAGGGAACCTCGAGGATGCCCCGGTAGCGCCGCGCGCCGACCGGCGCGCACTGGCGGCGGATTCGAGCCGCATCTACGTGAAGCGGCCGATGCTCAGCGTGCGCTTCTACGGGTTCAATACGCGCACGAAGCCCTTCGACGATCGGCGCGTGCGTCAGGCCATCGTCCACGCCATCGACCGCGAGTCGATCATCGAGAGCGTGTTCTTCGGCCAGTACATCTTCGCGCGCGGGATCCTTCCCCGCGGGATGCTCGGCTTCAATCCGCAGCTCGTCGGGTACCCCTACGATCCGCCCACGGCCCGCGACCTCCTGGCCGCGGCCGGATATCCGGGCGGCCGGGGGATGCCGCCCGTCGTCATTTGGTCCGGCGCCAAGCGCGGCGACATCGTCCGCGAGCACGATCAGATCAAGAAGGCGCTGGCGGCCGTGGGGATCACGGCCGAGGTCCGCTACCAGACCGAGTGGCGCGCGTACGTCAAGCTCCTCGACGAGGGGAAGCTGCCGGTGTTTCTCTACGCCTGGTACGCGGACGTTCCGGATCCCGACGACTTTCTCGCGAAGCTCTTCCACTCGCGAGGCCCGCGCAATTTCTTCGGATATGCCAACCCTGTCGTCGACGAGCTCCTGGCGGCCGCCCGGAACGCGAGCGATCTCAAGCAGCGGATCGACCTGTACCGGCGAGCCGAGCAGACGATCCTCGGCGACGCGCCGCTCATCCCGATCTTCCATCACACGTACGAGCGTCTCTTCCAGCCCTACGTCCGGAGCATCGAGGTGAACGGGCTCGGCGATCCGTACATCCCGTTCCGCAAGATCTGGCTGGAGCGCCGCCGATGAGGGTGCGCTCGCTTCGGGCGCAGCTCCTGCTGGGCACGTTTCTGGTGAGCGTGCTCGTCATGACCGCGGTCATCGTCGTGGTCGACCACCGCCAGCGCGTGGCGATCGTCGAGGAGCTCCAGCGCCGGGGCGATGCGCTCGCGCGCAACCTGGCGGCGATCTCGCACGCGCCGCTCCTCCTCTACAACTTCAACGCGCTCGAGCAGAACGTCGACCAGGTCGCGACCGAGGCCGACGTCGTCTACGCGGTGGTGCTCGACTCCGACGGCAAGGTGGCGGCGCATAGCCGGCATCCGGAGCGCGTGGGGATCCTCTTGCGCGGCGCCGCGCACGAGCGGGCGGCCGCCACGATGGAGCCCCTGACCCAGGAGATGGTCACGAACGCGGGGGTGGCCGTCTACGACTTCGCGGTGCCCGTCATGGTTGACGATCGGAAGTGGGGCACCGTACGGCTCGGTCTCTCCAAGGCCCGCATGGACGCTGAGATACGCAGGACGCGGCTCGAGCTCGGCGCGCTCACCATGGTGACCTTGCTGCTCGGCGGCATGGCCGCCGCCCTGGTGGCCCGGCGCATCGCGCGCCCGGTCCAGCAGCTCGCAGAGGGCGCCGCGGCGATCTCGCGCGGCGAGCTGAACCAACGGATCGAGCCCTCGACCGGGGACGAGATCGGGCGCCTCGCCGCGGCCTTCAACGACATGGCCGCGCAGCTCCTCCAGCAGCGGACGGCACTGGAAGAAGCCCACGGCAGCCTCCGGCGACAATTCGAGGAGCTCGCCGATCTCAAGAGCTACACCGACAACATCCTCGGATCGCTCACGAGCGGCATCGTCACCATCGACCTCGATGGACGCGTGGTCACGCTGAATCCGGCCGCGGAGCTGCTCACCGGATTCTTCCGCGGCGAAGCCGCCGGCCGGTACTGTACCGAGCTGTTCGCCCACACGCCGGAGATCAGCGACCTCCTGACCGAGACTCTCGCAACGCGCGCGCCGATCGCGAGCGTGCCGCTCAGGCTGCGGCGCCGCAACGGCACGACGCTGCCGATCGAGTTCAGCACGGCGCCGCTCAAGGGCGGGGAGGGCAAGGACCTCGGCGTCATCGGCGTGTTCCGCGATGTCACGCTCGTTCGCCAGCTCGAGAGCGACCTGCGGCGGTCGGATCGGTTGGCCGCGCTCGGCACGCTGGCGGCCGGCCTCGCCCACGAGATCAAGAATCCGCTGACGTCGCTCCTCACGTTCAGCCGCCATCTGGACCGGAAGTTCGACGACCCGAATTTCCGTGAGCGATTCAGCAGCGTCGTACCGCGCGAGCTGGAACGGATCAACGGCATCGTCGAACGGCTGCTCGAGCTGGCGCGCCCGTCCCGGATGAGCTTCACGCTCGTGAGGCTCCCCGAGCTCATCGATCGCGCCCTCGAGCTGTACGTCGACCAGTTCGACGACCGGCGCGTCGAGGTCGTGCGCGAGTACGCGCGCGACGTGCCGTCGATCCAGGCGGACAAGGACGCGCTCTACCGCGTGTTCGTCAATCTGGTGGCCAACGCGCTCGACGCGATGCCCCGTGGGGGCCGGCTCACCGTGCGCGCCGGATGGGCGGGGACGGGCGACCCGGTGCGAATGGCGCGCTGGAGGCCGACGAACCGGGTCAAGGTCGAGATCCAGGACACCGGCGTCGGCATCGAGCCATCGGACACCGACCGGATCTTCAATCCCTTCTATACGACGCGGGACAGCGGCACCGGGCTCGGCCTGGCGCTCGCCCACAAGATCATCCAGGACCACGGTGGCGCCATCAGCTTCCGGAGCGCGCGCGGCCACGGCACGACGTTCACCATCGTGTTGCTGCTCGTGCCCGATCCCCCGAGCTCCCCGGCCGACGAGTTGCCGCGATGACGGAGGGAGGCGCGGTGTCCGCCCGCGATCAATCCGCGCGCCTCGAGCAGGCGCTGGCCGACAACGCAACCCTGCGCCGGAACGCCAGCAGCGTCGCCCACGACTTCAACAACCTGCTCGGGGTCATCACCGGCTACACGGAGATGATGCTCAAGCGCCTGCGCGCCGACGATCCGCTGCGCCGGAACGCGGAGGCCATCAAGCGCGCGACCGAGTGGGGCACCGCCCTGGCCCAGCAGATTCTCTCGGGGAGCCGCCGGGCCGCCCCGGCGCTCGTGCCCGTCGATCTCAACCAGCTCGTGGGGAACGTGACGCGCGTGCTCCAGCCTCTGCTCGGCGACGCGATCGAGCTGGTGACGCGGCTCAGCCCGAGCCTCGCGAGGGTCAGCGCCAACCCGCACCAGATCGGCCAGGTCATCATGAACCTCGTGGTCAACGCGCGCGACGCCATGCCCAGCGGCGGCCGTCTCACCATCGAGACCGGCAACGTCGGCCAGGCCGTGATGCTGGCGGTGGGCGACACCGGATACGGAATGGACGACGAGACCCGCGCGCGCCTGTTCGAGCCCTATTTTACGACGAAGGAGCCCGGGCGCGGCAGCGGGCTCGGGCTCGCGACGGTGTACGACGTCGTCACCCAGTGCGGCGGCCAGATCAGCGTCACGAGCGACGCCGGCGCTGGATCGACGTTCAAGATCTACCTGCCACGGGTTGCCGAGATCGCGGCGGCGGTGCCTAAGCCGTCTCCGCCCCAGCCGCCCGCCACCCCCGAAGCCAAGACCGTGCTCGTCGTCGAGAACGAGCGCGAGGTGCGGGATCTGATCCGGGAGATTCTCCATCTCCAGAGCTACGTGGTCCTCGAGGCGGGCGATCGGGACGAGGCGCTGGCCCTCAGCGAGCGGCACACCGGCCGGATCGACCTGATGGTGGTGGACGTGGGGATCCCGCCGTCGTTCGCCGACGAGTGGGTGATACGCGTACGGGCCTCACGGCCGGAGATCAACGTGCTCTATGTGTCGGGCTATCTCAGCGACAGCGCGTCGGTCGACGCGCCCAAGCTCGGCCCGCTGCTCCAGAAACCGTTTACGGTCGGAGCCTTCACGAAGGCGATTGGATTGGTGCTGAGCCGGGCGAAGTAACGACGGAATTCAGCGGAACCGCGGCATGACCTCGCGGGCGAAGAGCTCCATCGAGCGCCGCACCCTTTCTTGAGGTAGACCGCCGAAGTTCATCCAGCAGAGCATCTCGCCGACGCCCAGGCGCTGGAATTCCTGGATCCGCGCGGCGACGGTGTCGGGCGAGCCGAAGGCGACGCTCTCCGCGACCAGGTCGTCCCACGAAACCTTCGCGAAGCGCTCCTCGAGCGCGCGGAACCCCGGCTGCAGTAGCGGGTGAACGCGGTCGATCCGCTCGGGAACGAGGAAGCGCCGCAGCGACTCCTGGTACCACATCTCCGCGTCCTTCGCCTCGGCCAGCGCCTGCGCGTCGGTCGGCGCCACGTAGACGTGGCGCGACACGCCCCAGCGGCCCAGGAGACTCGCGACCTCGGCGGCGCTCCGGCCCGCCTTCTCGCACGCCTTCACGTATGTGTCGCGACTTTTCGCGAGCTGCTCGACACCGCCCCGTAGGAGCGAGTTCAGCATCGGCACGCCGCGGAGGGCTGTCGCCTCGATCGTGTCGGGGCTCGTGCACACGACGTACACCGGGGGGTGAGGCCGCTGGAGCGGCTTCGGGATCACGCGGACCTCGGGGATGTTGAAGTGGCGGCCCTCGAACGCGAAGCGCTCCATGGTCCACGCCTTGAGGATGATCGCCAGGCTTTCCTCGAACCGCTCGCGGTTCTCGATCTGGGGCACGCGATAGCCTTCGAACTCGACCGGGCGGTTGCCGCGGCCGACGCCGACGTCGAGACGCCCTTCGCTCAGGATGTCGACGATCGCAAGCTCCTCGGCGAGCCGAACCGGGTCGTGGAACGGAAGGATCGCGGCCGCCAGCCCGATGCGCACCCGTCGTGTCCGCATGGCGGCCGCCGCGGCCAGCACCGCCGGCGAGACGGACAGGCCGTAGTCGATGAAATGGTGCTCCGTCAGCCAGATGCTGTCGAAGCCGAGCTCCTCGGTCCACGTCATCTGCTCGATCTCGTGGCGGACGACGTCCGGGTGAGCGATCGTGGGCGGCGCCTGCAGGAAGTAGTAGGTTCCGAAGCGCATCGGGGCCTCGACTTTACCTCATCTAACTCTGAAGATCGACCAGCAGCGCGGCGTGGTCGCTGAGACGACGGCTCGGGCGCCCCACCGGCCGGCCCCAGTCGTACCGGACGTCCCTGAGCCGGTGCCGGAGCTGATCGTTCACGAAGGCCTGATCGAGCCGAAATCCGTTGCCGCCGTTCGGCGAGTACCAGGTGTAGGCGCGCGCCGTCCCCCGAAGCAGGCGAAACGCGTCGAGCCATCCCGACTGCTCGAGTCCCGACAGCCAGGCGTCTTCTCGCGGTCCGAACACCCGCGTCTCCTCGTCGAGCCCCGGGCGGCCGGAGTTGGTGTCACCGAGCAGCATCGTGGGCCCGCGCTGCCAGCGGCCGAGCAACGTGAGGACGGCGGCGTAGAAGAGATCCTTCCGTCCGGTCACCCGATTCGGGACATGCATCGCACCCAGGGTGAGGGGCTCGGGCGCATCGACCGAGGCGAGGAGGAGCAGACGGCCGGGATCACCGGGGCCGACCCGCAGGCGCAGTCGGCGCATCGGGAATCGTGTCGCGATGAGCAGGCGATTGGCGCTGGGCAGTGAAGGCTGGGCCGTCGTGCACTGGTACGCCAGGCCAAGCGCCGCGAGCGAGCGGGCCAGCTCGAGGCTCGGCGGAGTCGCGCGGAATTCGCAGAGGGCGACCGCGTCCGGGGCCCAGCGCTCGATCTGGGCGGCGATCCGCCCGACGCGGACACCGCCGCCGGCCCGGATGTTCCAGAAGACGATCCGCATCCGGTGGCTCCTACCGCTTGGCCAGCGACGTCTCCAGGAGCTCGAGCGCTCGCTTCGCGAAGGCCCACATGTTCTTTTCTCGGTCGCCGTGAGCGGTCTCGAGCGTGATCGCGCGCTCGACGGGACCCGCCACGGCGATACACGCGTGCCCCGCCGAATCGCCGTAGCGATTGCCGGTCGGTCCGGTGGCACCGGTCTCGGCGAGCCCCCAGGTGGCTCCCAGGAGCTCGCGGATCGTGCGCGCCTTGAGCAGCGCATACGGCTCGCTGCTCGACCGGATGCCCTTCACGGCCTCGTCCGGAACCCGCAGGAGCCCACGCCGCGCGGCCTGCGTGTAGATCACACCACCGCCGAGGAAGTACGCCGAGGCACCGGGCACCGAGAGCAGCGCGGCGGAGATCAACCCGCCTGCAGATGACTCGGCCACCGCGATGGTTTCTTTTCGTTCCTTCAGGGTGGTCGCGAGCGATCGGGCGAGCGCGTCGAGCTCGTTCATAGGGCTGCGACGTTAGGGGCCCGCCCGCGCCTTGTCAAGTCGGTCGGTCGCGGATGGCCCGGGCGCGGTGATGCTCAGGAGAGGCGCCGCGCGGGCGCCGTCAGCTCGCACTCGGCGATCTTGGTGAGCAGCGTCTTGTAGCTGACCTTGAGGATCCGCGATGCTTCGGCGCGATTCCAGCGTACGCGCTCCAGCACTTCCGAGAGGGCGTGGCGCTCGGCCTCGCGGGCGCCGCGGCGGGCGATCTCGCGCAGGCTCTCGGTGACCGACGGCGAAGGCTGTGGGTGCACGGTGCGCGCGCCTCGGCTCCGCGCGAACTGCGCCTCGAAGGCCTGCTCGCCGTCCGCGAGCACCACCATGCGGCGGATGATGTTCTCCAGCTCGCGGACGTTGCCCGACCAGGGGTACGCCGTGAGGCGGGCCAGGGTCTCGGCGGAGAGCGTCTTCTGCCGGCCGTACTGGGCGTTGAACTTTGCGAGGAACCACGCGACCAGCCCCGGAATCTCCTCCCGCCGCTCGCGGAGCGGCGGCACCTGGATCTCGACCACGTTGAGCCGGTAGTAGAGATCCTCTCGGAACTCACCCTGCGCCATGGCTTCCTCGAGGCGCCGGTTGGTGGCGGCGATCACGCGCGCGTCGACGTCGATCGGCAAGTGCCCGCCGACCCGTGAGAACCGGAAGTCCTGCAGCACGTGGAGCAGCTTGGCCTGGAGCGCGAGCGGCAGCTCGCCGATCTCGTCCAGGTAGATCGTGCCCATGTTCGCGAACTCGAACTGTCCTGGCTTGCGGCGGTGGGCGCCGGTGAACGCGCCCTTCTCGTGGCCGAAGAGCTCGGACTCGAGCAGCTCCTGAGGGATCGCGGCGCAGTTGACCTTGACGAAGGGCCCCTGACGGCGGGCGGAGGCCGCGTGCACCGCGCGGGCGATGAGATCCTTGCCGACCCCGCTCTCGCCGCGGATCAACACGGTCGTATCCGTGTCGGCGATGCTCTCGATGATGGAGCGGATCGCCTGCATCCGGGGGTGGCCGTCAAAGAGTGAGGGCTCGCACGTGGCTACGGACTCGACTCGATCAGTTCCCACTGTTCCCTCCCGGATGGACTTTCAGCCGCCGAAACAGCATGCAAAGAAAGTGCTAGTCGATGGCAACGAGATTTCAGGTACTTACAGTCAATGTGGGGAATCAATTTCCCGCCAGTGGTAAGAAACTGGTTGATCAACTGGCTCGATCCTTACCACTGATGGTAGCCCGGGGCTGTGACGCCCCCACCACAAAGCGGTGAAGAGTCGACGACGGGAGGTCTTGCGAGCCTAGGTGCGGGGCAGCAGCACCGTGAAGCGGCTGCCCTTTCCCTCTCGGGACTCGACGGTCACACGGCCGCCATGGGCCTCCGTGATGCCGCGCACGATGGCCAGGCCGAGGCCCGTGCCGCCCCGTTCCCGATGCGCCTGGCGGTAGGCCTCGAAGATGTGCGGGAGCGCGTCCGTGGGGATGCCCACGCCGGTGTCCTCGACCTGCAGCTCGAACTCCGGTCCGGCATCGATCACCCGCGCGACCACGCGGCCGCCGGACGGAGTGAACCGGATCGCGTTGGCGCCGAGGTTCACGAGCACCTGGTGCAGACGCTCCGCGTCGCCGCTGTAGGCGAAGCTCGCGCCGATGCGCTCGCGCTCGAGGGTCACGCCCGCTTCCGACGCGAGCGGATGGAGCTCCTCGACGGCATGGTCGACCAGCACGCCGAGGTCGAGCAAGCTTCGCTCGAGCTCCACGAGACCGGCCTGGAGTCGTGACATCTCGAGGATCTGATTCACGAGGCGCAGCAGCCGCCCGGAGCTGACCGAGACGATGTCGGCGAGCCGCTTCTGCTTGTCCGTGAGCGGACCGGGGACACCCTCGCGCAAGAGCTCGGCGGCGCCGCGGATCGACGTGAGCGGTGACCGGAGCTCGTGCGACACGGTCGCAAAGAACTCGCGTCGCGTCTCCTCGACCCGGCGCAGCTGACCGACCATCGAATTGAACGACCGCGCGAGCGATCCGATCTCGTCGCGGCGAGTGACCACGATCGGCTCGCGGAACTTGCCAGCCGCGACCGCCGCCGCTGCCGCGGACAGGACGTCGAGGGAGCGCGTCATCCGGTGGGAGAGGAACGCGGCGCCCAGCAGCGCCACGCCCACCGCGGCGCCCAGCGCGACCAGCACCCAGGTCCACATGCGTCCTTCGACGCGCGCGCTGTCGGCCTCGACCGAGAGGACTCGCGTATGGGTTGCCGACATCAAGGCGCCCAGGCGCTCCTCGACCCGCTCGGCCAGCAAGCGCGCGTCGATATCGGTCAGTCGGGCGGCGCCGACGTGATCGCCCATCTGCACGAGCGCGCGCTCCCGGGCGACGATGCGCCGATACCCATCGAACGCGGCGCTGGCTTCGCGCAGATAGAGCTTCTCCCCGCTGCTTTGCGCGTATTCGGTCAGGCGCTCGAGATCGTCGGCGACCTGCGCCGCCCGCTCGGTCCACGCCGTCGTGTAGTACGGATCACCGAGGGTTACGGCACTGGCCTCGAGGCGCATCAGGGGCTCGATCGCCTCACGCGCGGCGGCGGTGAGGCGAAGGGCCGGAACCGTGCGAGTCACGATCTCGCGGTTGGCCGAAGCGAGACGGTCGATCGCGCGCAGGCTCAACGCCGCCACGCCCGCGAGCACGACGATGACGAGTGCAGAAGTTAGAAAGATCTTCGACGCCAGCCGCATGCATTCTCTCCCGGGGCACCGGCTCCGGTGATCGCCGGATGCGATCGACGGCGAAGCAGGGGCTCAGTCGGTGATTGCGCGAGGTCCTGGTGGGATCCCGCGTGTTTCGGGGGCGCCTACCGGGAACGAGTTAGGGGCGAGGGCCGGACGTCAGAAGACGCCGCGACCAAGAAGGCGAAATGCGGGACGAATGCTCGACAGCCTTTCCACGAGTGCGGAGTCTATAAGGCTTGGCTCGGGCCTGTCAACTGCCGAGTTACAGGTACACCCGCTCGGCCCGTCGAAGCGCGCGATAACGCTCGAAGGACTTTCGCTCGTCCTCGAGACCCAGGATAGACCTGATAGTGGTTCCCCTGAACGTATACCGCAGCATCTTGAGCCCATTGCGCAAGGCGAAAAGCGGCGTGTGGATCAAGGCCACCGGGAGATGCTTGAGCTTGATCCACCGATCGGCTCGCCACCTCAAGAATTCGATCTCGTCCGAGTCGAGGTGCGCCGTTCGCACCACGGCGGTGGTGCCGTCGTAGTCCTCGAGCCGCTCGTTGATGATGAGCCCCTGCTCCCGGAACGTCTTCGTCATCGGCGTGCGCGGATAGGGCGTCGGATGCTGGATGTACGGCACGTCGACGTACCGGCGGGCGAAGGCCAGATTGGCCTCGATCGACGCGCGAGTGTCCTGAGGGTTGCCCACGATGAGCCCGCCGACGACGTACATCTTGTTCGCGTGCAAGTACTCGATGGCGGTCACCGCGGCGTTGCCGCCGCCGGCGCCCTCGCCGCGGCGCCGGTTCTTGGCCTGGGCACGGAGGAATTCGAGGTCTTCCTCGAGGATGTTCTCGATGCCCAGGAAGACGTACCGGAAGCCCGCCTGGCGCATGAGGGGCGCCAGCGTGCGGCCGTGGTTGGCGATGGCCGAGGTCATCGCCTGCACGGTGTACTCGAGGTCGTTGAGCCCGGCCTCGATGATGGCGCGACAGAGCCCTTCGAACCGGCGCACGTTCAGCGTGATGTTGTCGTCGACGAGGAAGATGGCCTGGGCACCGTGCGCGCGCGCGTCGCGGATGTCGGCCAGCACGCGGTCGAAGTCGTACGTGTGAAAGTTGCGCCCGCGCATCTCGATGATCGAGCAGAAGCTGCAGTCGAAGGTGCACCCGCGCGAGGTCTCCACGACGTCGACCTGCCGACCGACCATCGTGTAGCCGCTGAGGACCCGCGCGCCCCGGTTCGGCAAGCGCACGCCCCCGTCGTCGAGCCCGCTGACCGGGCGATCGGGATTGTGGGTGAAGCCCTCGCCGCACTTGAACGAGAGGCCCGCCACCAGCCCGAGATCGGTCCCGCGCTCGAGGGCCCTCACCAGCTCGCGGAACGTCAGCTCGCCTTCGCCGCGCACGATGAAATCCACGCCCGCGCTCGGATGCGTGTAGGCATCCGGCGCCAGGCTCGCGTCATACCCGCCGACCACCACGCGCGCGGCCGGCCGCAGGCGCCGGACCAGCTGGATGATCCGGAGCGCCGTGTGCCGCTGGAAGGTCATGACCGAAAGCCCGATCACGTCGGGCTGGACCTCGTGCACGAGGCGCTCGAGCGTCTCACGCACGCGGCGCTGGACCAGGATCAGGTCGGCGATGGCGACCGCGTGATGGGGATCGACGTTGCCGGCCAGCGATGCAAGCGCCCCGTTGGGCATGCGGATCGCCACCGATGGCATGTGCTCGAACGAGTCCGGCATCGAGAGCAGCAGAATGTTCATCGGCTGTTCGTCCTACGGACGGCCCTCGAGCCCGATCGCGCGCGCCACGGTCTCCAGGTGAAGCTGCGCGTCGCCGAAATCGAGGCTCGCCGCCTGGATGCGCTTGTGCAGGAGATGGAGCGGGTGCTCCTCGCAGTAGCTGATGGCCCCAAAGATCTGGTGACCGCGGCGCGCCACGGCCAGGCACGCCTCGCCAGCATACGCCTTGGCGAGCGCCGCGTCGGCCTCGGCGGGCCGGCCCTCCGCTGCCCTCCAGGCCGCCGCATAGAGCAGGCCGCGGGCCGCGTCGACGTCGCGCACGAGATCGGCGCACGCGTGCTGGATGGCCTGGTAGCCGCCGATCGGACGTCCGCCCTGGACGCGCGTCTTCGCGTGCTCGATCACCAGCTCGAGCACGCGCTGCGCGCCGCCCACCATCTCGGCGGTTCGCGCCAGCGACCCCGCTCGGAGGGCTGTGGTCAGGAGCGCGGCGCCGTCGCCGACGGCGCCGAGCAGATCATCCGGTCGGATCTCGACGCGATCGAACGTCACCTCGAAGAGCTTCTCGCCGCTGATCGCGTCGAGCGGCAGACGGGCGAGGCCTGGGCGGTCCGTCGGCACCACCACGAGGCTCGAGGCGCCGCCGACGCGGACGGCGACCATGAGATCGTCCGCGACGTGTGCGTCCTTGACGAAGAGCTTGCGGCCGCTGAGCCGGCCGGGCACGGGGCACTCGAGCGCGACGGCCTCGAGATCGAACGAGCCGGTCTCCTCCACGAGTGCGAGGCTCGCGATCCGCGTGCCGGCGGCAAGCTCGGAAAGGAGGCGCTTCTGCTGCGCCGGGCTTCCGGCGGCGATCACGAGCGACGTCGCCACCACCGCGCTCGTCACGAACGGGCCGGGAAGGCCGGCGCGACCCATCTCCTCGACGAGCAGGATGACGTCGAGCAGCGAGCCGTCACTCCCGCCGAGCTCGGACGGAATCAAGAGGCCCGGCCACCCCAGTTCCGCCATGCGGCGCCAGAGCGCCTGGTCGAAGCCGTGCGCGTCGAGCGCCAGGCGCTGGGCGAGCTCGGGCGGACAGTGCTGGCGGAGAAACGCGCGCGCCGTCCTGGTCAGGATTTGCTGCGCCGGCGCCGGGAGGAAGTCCATGTCAGCGCGGCAGACCGAGACCGCGAACGGCCACCGAGGTGCGGAGGATTTCCGCGGTTCCGCCGGCGATCGTGTGGCCGAGGGTCGTCAGATAGAGGTGCGAGATCTGTCCGCCGAGCTTCGCCCATCGCGAGCCCTCGCGCAGCGGCCCCCAGACGCCCAGCAGGTCCATTCCCAGGCGCGCCAGCTTCTGTCCGGTCTCGTCGGCGTAGACCTTCGCCATCGCCGTCTCGTAGGTGAGTGGCGCGCCGTCACGGATGAGACAGCCCGCGCGGTAGAAGATGAGGCGCAGCGCCGCGATCTCGGCCGCGATCGCGGCGAGCCGGCGCCGCACGAGCGGATCACGCGCGAGCGGCGCGCCGCCGACCGTCGTCGTGTTGGCGTAGTCCACCAGTTGCCCGAGCACGCGCGCGAGCGCCGGCGCCTTGTAGAAGCGCCCCCAGAACCGATCGGCGTCGAGGCCGTTCAGGAGCGCCTGGAAGCCGTCGCCCGGTGGCCCGAGCATGAGATCGGCCGGTACGCGCACCTCATCCAGGAACACCTCGTGGTGATAGATCTCGCCCGTCAGGCTCCGGATCGGCCGGATGTCCATCCCCGGCGTCCCGTTCGCCACCACGAACATGCTGAAGCCGCGGCTGCGCCGCGCCTCGCGGCTCGTCCGCGCGAACACGAGGCCGTGCGTTGCGATGCCCGCGTGGCTCGACCAGATCTTGTGGCCGCGGATGACGTAGTCATCGCCGTCGCGGCGTGCCTCGGTCTTGAGCGCGAGGAGGTCGGAGCCGGCGTCGGGCTCGCTGTAACCCTGCCAGAACGTCGCCTCGCCGCGCGCGACTGCGGGCAGCACCTCACCGCGAAGTCGCTCGGTGCCGAACTCGATGATCGCATCCGCCGTCTGCCAGACGCCGGCGAGCGGCCCGAACGGCGCGCCGGCGAGCGCCAGCTCCTCCATCAGGACGAGCTTCATGAACATCGGCTGCTCGCGTCCGCCGAAGGCCTTCGGCCAGCACATGCTGATCCAGCCCCGGGCGCCGAGCGCCTTCATGAAGGCTCGCGAGTTCGAGCCCGAGCCGTAGCCCGCGTCCATGCCATCGACGGGGAACGTCTCGGGCGGGTTCGCGCGCAGGAATCGGCGAACCTCTTCGGCGAACGCCTGCTCGGCTTCGGTGAAATCGAAGTTCATCGAACGCGGCGGCCAGGATAACGCGTCAGCCAGGCGACCACCAGCGACCTCTGATGATGTAAGGTGTGGGCCATGCGCTACGGCTTCTATCTTCCCACCCGCGGTCAAACGGCGACGCCGGGAGCGCTGGAGACGCTCGTGAAGCGCGGCGAGAGCCTGGGCTTCGCGTCGGTGATGATCGCCGATCACCTGGTGTTTCCCGTCTCGATCAAGTCCAGGTATCCCTACACGGTCTCCGGCGACTTCCCGGGACAGGGTGACGTGCTCGATCAGCTCTCGCTGATGGCCTTCGTCGCCGCCAAGACCACGCGCTTGCGCCTGGTCACGAGCGTGATGATCGTGCCCTACCGGAATCCCGTGCTGACGGCCAAGGCCCTGGCGACCATCGACGTGCTCTCCAAGGGGCGGGTCACGCTCGGAGTGGGAGTGGGATGGATGCGCGAGGAGTTCGAGGCGCTCGGTGCGCCGGACTTCGATCGCCGGGGCGCGGTGACCGACGAGTATCTCCGCATCCTCAAGACGCTCTGGACCGAGAGTCCCGCGTCCTTCTCCGGGCGTTTCTATCGCTTCGACGCGCTCCACTGTCGGCCCCAGCCCGTTCAGAAGCCGCACCCGCCGATCTGGGTGGGCGGCCACAGCAAGGCCGCCCTGCGACGGGCGGCGCGCCTCGGCGACGGCTGGCATCCGGTCGGCGCCAACGCCTCGGTCCCGCTGCCGCCGTCGGAGCTGTCCGGATTGCTCGACGAGCTCTATCGCCTCACCGAGGCCGAGGGGCGCGACCCCAAGGCGCTGACGATCTCGTACAAGGCGCCGGTGTACGACCTCGGCCAGCGGGTGCGCGGCGAACGGCGACCGTTCTCGGGTGATGCCGCCCAGGTCGCGGACGACATCGCGGCGTTCGCGCGCCTCGGCGTGAGCGAGATCGTCTTCGACTTCCGCAGCGAGAGCCTCGCCGAGAGTCTCGAGCGGATGGAGAGCTTCGGGCCGGTCGTCCGGCAGACTGCTGGCGTCTAGGCGGGGGGCTTCACCTTTCCTCGATACTGCAGATAGCGAGCGACCAGCCAGCACGGGAGCGCCCAGGCCAGGCCCGCGGACCAGCCGGCCAGCACGTCCGTCGGATAGTGGACGCCG
>Ga0209267_1001023_pt1 | contig 19526 bp, 20 predicted proteins | sample GraSoiAngelo_137_FD_185894 | JGI IMG/M metagenome (GOLD analysis project Ga0209267, IMG submission 185894) | Grasslands soil microbial communities from the Angelo Coastal Reserve, California, USA - 14_0929_09_30cm (SPAdes) (version 2) | ecosystem: Environmental > Terrestrial > Soil > Grasslands ... | reverse complement strand
GCGGCGGTGAGGTGGCGCATTATCTGGGACGGCATGGCGAAACCCGGGTGGCGAAGGCTGCGCTGATCAGCGCGGTGCCGCCGCTGATGGTGAAGACGGACAAAAATCCCGGCGGCCTTCCCAAAGAGGTGTTCGATGGATTGCAGGCACAGCTTGCGGCCAATCGTTCGCAGTTCTATCGCGACCTGCCAGAGGGACCGTTCTATGGCTTCAACCGGCCGGGCGCGAAAGCCTCCGAGGCGATCATCCAGAATTGGTGGCGCCAAGGCATGATGGGAGGCGCGAAGGCGCATTACGATGGCATCGTCGCCTTCTCACAGACCGATTTCACCGATGACCTGAAGAAGATAACGGTGCCGGTGCTCGTGATGCATGGCGACGACGACCAGATTGTGCCCTATGCTGATTCAGCACCGCTCTCAGCAAAGCTGCTAAAGAACGCAACGCTCAAGACCTACAATGGTTTTCCACACGGCATGCCCACGACTCAGGCAGACACGATCAACGCCGACCTGCTCACGTTCATCAAGAGCTGACACGATGAAAGTTGAAAGTCCCGTCAATGTTATTCGCGGCGCGGCTGCTATGGTGAAAATCAATTTTCTGGGAATGTGGCGCGACACCACGAGTCCTAACGACCTGTTACTGGGATCCCTTATGATAAAGCTCTTGTTCATTACCTGCATTTTGCCGTTGAGCTGCTGCTTTGCTTCAGGAGAAAACAACGTAGCTCGCGTCCGGAATATAGTTCTGGTTCATGGCGCCTGGGCAGATGGCTCTGGGTGGAAAGGCGTCCACGACATTCTCGTTAAAGATGATTATAAGGTAAGTATCGTCCAGGAGCCGGAGACATAAAGAAGATGTGGCAGCGACGAAGCGCGTCCTCGCCCTACAGGATGGACCATGCATTCTTGTGGCTCACAGTTATGGCGGCGCTGTAATCACCGAAGCGGGAACGGACCCGGTGGTTGTTAGTTTGGTCTACATCGCGGCCCACATGCCGGATGCTGGAGAGAACGAGGCTGAGGACGGAAAGCGTTTTCCAAGTGACCTCAGCAAGTCCAATGCAATAAAGAAGACCGCGGACGGTTTCACTTATCTCGATCCCGCGCAGTTTCATGAGTACTTCGCAGTTGATCTTCCTGCGGAGCAGGCCGCTTTCATGGCACGATCGCAGGTGCTCAACGCGGCTGACAATTTCAAAGCAGTCATCACTACGGCTGCTTGGAGAACCAAACCGAGCTGGATGTTGGTAGCGACAAAAGACAGAACTATCAATCCTGACCTCGAGCGGTGGTATGCGACACGAGCCAAGAGTCACAGGGTGGAAGTTTCAGGCGCGAGCCACGCCGTTTACGTCTCCAGACCGAAGGAGGTTGCAGCACTCATCGAACAAGCTGCATCACACACTCGTTAGAAATGGACCGCATAATGTTCCCGCGAAGAACCGATAAGAACAAAATGAAATGAGCACAAGCATTCGAAACCGCTTAAGCAGGTAAGATTGAGAAAATTGTTTCCGACAAAGTTGTATCAGAAGTTGTCATTCAAACCGCAGCTGGAACCGTAACCTCGATTATTACAACTGGCTCAGTGAAGCGAATGAATCTCAAAGAGGGACACACCGTCTTTGCGATAATTAAGGCCACCGAAATGTCTGTCGAAAAGGAATAGCCATTCCGTCGTCCCTGCTCTGTCGGGACCCTGGCTCTGCGTTAACCCGCAGCAGCGCGCGAGGCGGAACGCCATTGATGCAAGCGTCGCAGACCGCCGGGATCGATCTGCCGTCGAAGGCGCTAGTCTGGTAGGATGCCGCAGGTAAAGCGTGGCTTTCGTTTAATGAACCGATCTGCATAACACGGCGACACAGCGTAGCCAACACAGGCCTCAGTCGTGAGTAAGATGGCCGCCGCGCTCAGAGAAGTGTCGAGAAACGCGCGGAGAATGTAGGGTTATCTCCTATCCCAAAGGAGGGGGCGAGCACTACCTCATAGCTGGCACCACAAAATCTTACCAATGCGCTATTGCGGCAGACGCAACCGCCATCGCTTGTCTCCATATGAAACCGATCGACAGATCCCCAGCGTCATTATTCACCACTTCGACATCGAATCCGAATGTGAAGGAGCCGACCATAAATAGAGTCGAGACTCGGGAGGACAACTTGGAAGACAGGGCGAAACCTTTAAGAAGTTCTATGAGCCGCCGTTCCTTTTTGGGCACTTCGCTCGCCGTCGGAGCAGGAACCATCGGCGCCGGACTGTTGGCTAATGCCCCCACTGCGAGCGCGAGTGTTGATCTCACGGTGGGAGACGCGGACATTCTTCGATTCCTGGCGGCAGCAGAAATCATCGAAGCCGATTTGTGGCAGCAATACAACGAACTCGGCGGCATCCAAGACCCCGAAGTCCCCGGCGGAACCGGAAATCCAGCCTACACCGCTGCCCTTGCGGTGCTGGACGAGGACATGGACCAGTACATCCACGACAACACCGACGATGAGATCAGCCATTTCACGTTCCTAAACGCCTTTCTGGCTTCGAAAGGGGCAGAGCCCGTCAATCTGGATCAGTTTCGTACTCTGCCAAGCAGTCAAGCGACTGGCGCTCAGCAAATCGGACGGCTCACCAACTTGATGCAGCTGACCGTCAACACCAGCTTCTGGACGCGCTACCGCAGCGACTCGCTGAACCCCGACTTCGGTGACACCCTCCCACAAGCCGTCCCGGGCCTAGCTGCCGGGCAATTTCCGGCGATTCCGCGCAGCAACGCCGACCTCCACCCGCCCCGCCACCTACAAGCGATCGCCAACACGGCCGGCTTCCACTTCGCGTGGATCGAGCAAGGTGGCACCAGCCTGTACGCGTCGCTCGCCCAGCGGGTCACCGACAATGACGTGTTGCGAATCCTGCTCAGCATCGGCGGCACTGAGATTATGCACTTCCAGACCTGGCAAGATAAAGCCGGCAATGCGCCTCCCCTGACCGATCCCACGAACGGCTTGGTCTTCCCGGACCTCAACGCCGACGGCGAACTGACCCAGACCAACCTGATCATGCCCGAGCCGACAATCTTCCTTCGTCGTCGGTTCCCGATCTGCTCGATCATTCGTCCGACCGAGACACGCGGAGCTGCAATGGCCGCGCTCAACGCCTTTACCGCGGACGGGCTGTTCATCGGTCAACCGTCGGCGTTTTTTACCCTTCTGAACGGCCTTGCGCGGGCAGCGGATGCGGCCCGACGCATGTGAGACGACGATCACAGCTAAAGGGAATGCGCCCGCCTTAAGCGGCGAGCCTGATATAAAGGATTCTGGGAGTGTTCTTCGCCCTGCCATTGGTGGCAATGTCTTAGCTGCTGCTAGCGAGGTGAATTGTTCACTGCACGAGCGGCCAGCATCTGGTGCCGCACAATGCATTCACATAGAATGAATCGCAGCCAGCCAATAGTCCTTACCTGCGCGCGGCCCCACCACAGCACAGAGCTCACTCTGAAGAGGGATCACAAAACCCCGCGGACGCGCAATGGCCGCGAAACGGAGGAGTCACGATGTTGGAATATGAAAAGGTTAAAATTACTTAGTTTAGTGGGCATCACATCGATGGCCCTAGCTAACGCCGGATGGGCAGCTGGCCACGGCGGCGGTGGAGGAGGATTCGGTGGTGGTGGTTTTAGTGGTGGTGGTGGCGGGCACACCGGAGGCGGTGGTGGTGGTGGTTTCCACGGCGGTGGCGGCTTCCAAGCAGGTGGGTTCCATGGTGGCGGACAAGTCACACATGGAGTTGGCAGCCGCGGAGGTGGTGTCGGCTTTGGCGGAATGCGCATGCCAAATGGTGTTCCGAGCTTTGAAGGCGCTGGACCCCGCTTCTCTTCGTTTGGGCATCCATCCCACGCACAATCTCCGGTCATTGGCCCTCGCGCACAACCTTCGCGCCCGGAGGCCGCAAGGCAGTTGGCTCACATCCATCCCACGCACAATCTCCGGTCATTGGCCCTCGCGCACAACCTTCGCGCCCGGAGGCCACAAGGCAGTTGGCTCAGCGCTTTCCGAGCCTTAGCAAACACATCGCCGCGCAGCATGACGCGAACTGGCACAACGATTGGGACCGGCGCCATGTTCACTTTGACCATGGCCGCTTCTTTGTATTTGTCGGCGGGTTTTGGTGCGGATTAGATGACGGTTTCTTCCCGTGGGATTACTTACCCTACTACCCTGACGATTACTACCCGTACGAGTACTACACGAACACTGACCCCTATGACTCCAACGGAAGCACTTATGACCTGGGCTCAGGTGATGGCGCCACGGTTCAAGCTGTCCAGACGCAGCTGTTCAACCTGGGGTATTACAATGGCTCCATTGACGGCGTTTTTGGACCGTCAACCCGTGATGCAGTGGCGAAGTACCAAATCGCAAATCACCTGAACGTAACGGGAAGTTTATCGCCCGATACGATCCAGTCCCTTGGCTTAGTGCAGGCAACCCCAAGTTAAACACGGACGAAGAAATTGCTAAGTGGAGAATTCCTACGAACCGGAGTTAGCTAGGACAGCCTGAAGAAAGAAGCAAGAATGAAAATTGGATTCATCGGTCTGGGGATAATGGGAAGTCGCATGGCGACGAACTTGCAGAAGCATGGCTGTTCATTAGTCATGTTTAATCGCACTCGCGCCAAAGCAGAGCCGTTGCTCGGTCCATGCGGAACATTCTCAGATTCCGCGGCAAAAGTTGCCGATCAAGTGGAAATCCTATTTACGATGCTGGCTAAGCCCGACGCAGTCGAAGAGATGGCTTTACGCGCGAACGGGTTTCTGAATTATCTCCGGCCGAATGCGGTTTGGGTCGATTGCAGTTCGGTTAACCCATCGTTTTCGAAGAAGATGGCAGCCGCAGCAAAGACGCGGCAGATTCATTTCGTCGATGCACCCGTGACCGGGTCCGCAGAAGTCGCAGCGGACGGAAAGCTTGTCTTCTGGGTTGGCGCCGAAGATGGGGATTTGGAAACGATTCGCTCGCTTTTGCTCTGCATGGGCACCAAGATTGTTCACGTAGGCGGTCACGGCATGGGGACTTCGCTGAAAATGGTCATCAATCTACTAATGGGTAACGCGATGGTGGCGTTCGCTGAAGGCATGGCGTTGGGCGAAGGCCTTGGAATCTCGCGCAAAGTATTGTTTGATTCATTACTCGGCTTGCCCGCGGTCGCGCCATTTCTCGCGACGAAGCGGAATAACATCGAGAGCGGGAATTACGACCCTGAATTTCCGTTGCGCTGGATGCAAAAGGATCTGCATCTTGCATCAGTGAGTGGTTACGAAACTGACGTGGCCTTAGCCGTAACGAGCGTAACCAAAGAAGTCTATCGCCTCGCAATCCGCGAAGGACATGCGATTGAAGATTTCTCTGCCATCTACGATTATCTGACGACGACCCATCAAACGGAGCTTAGATAGTTGCGCCGAATTCGCTAAAGTCTCCGTTAGACTAAAAAACTGGTTCGCGCACAACTAGACAGCTTTCTACCTCCAAAGAGGGACCATCAATCCCCTCGCGAGTGGCAAGGGAAAATCCTACGCGCGCGCAGTGGCTGCCGGTTGCTTATTGCCGATCCTGTTGCCAGTGAAGATCAACGCTTCTGAAGCCGCTCCTGAGGCGGTCCAGCCCTACGTTCAACTTCAGCAACAGATACAGGAAGCGTTGCGCAAGGAACATCCCGAATGGATTGAACCGAATGGCGACTGTCCTATATGCAAGGCTTACGAATCGCGCCTTGCCGAACTTCTCGCTCTTTCGTCTGCGGCCGAACACCGGTCCGCTGCCTGATCAATGCAATAACTCCGACAGGCGGAACGCTCGTGTGTCGCCAATCTAAAGAAAAGGAATGACAATTACCGAAGAAGTAACATGGCAAAAATTTCTGATGCTTAAGAGATTTCGCAAAAACAAAAAACTGAAAGGAACACAATGAACAACAATAGATTCTCAGGCAAAGTTGCACTCGTGACCGGAGGAACATCCGGTATCGGCAAAGCTACGGCGATCGAATTCGCGCGCGCTGGCGCGAAGGTCGTTTTGACCGGTCGCCGCGAAAAAGAAGGCGGACAAGTCGTTGCCGAAATTAAGAAACTCGGCGGCGATGCCGCATTCGTTCGCGCAGATGTCGCCAAAGGTGCCGACGTGAAAGCAATGGTCGATTTCACCGTCGATCGATTCGGCCGTCTCGACGTCGCGTTTAACAACGCCGGAGTTGAATGGAAAGGCCCGCTAGAGCAGGCTACCGAAGCCGAGTATCGGCGCGTCTTCGACATTAACGTTTGGGGCGTCCTGAATTCGATGCGTCACGAAATTCCTGCCATGCTCAAGAACGGGGGCGGCGCCATCGTCAACAATTCCAGCGTGGCGGGGCACGTTGGCCTGGGAGAGGTCAGCATTTACATTGCTTCCAAGCATGCTGTCGAAGGCCTGACCAAATCTGTCGCGCTCGAATTCGCCAGACGAAACATCCGCATCAATTCCGTGGCGCCGGGTGTGATCGCCACAGACATGTTCGATCGGTTCGCTGAAGGGGCCATGCGCGATCAGATTACCTCGATGATTCCTGTCGGGCGAATGGGCGTCACCGAGGAAATCGCCGCTGCGGTTCTCTATCTCTGTTCCGACGACGCAAAGTTCACGACCGGTACATCGCTAGTGGTCGATGGCGGCTGGGTCGCCGGATAAAACAATTAATCAAGAAACTGAAAGAAACAAAATGAGTAACACGAAACAAAATGGAAACATTGCATTCATTACCGGCGCTAATCGCGGGCTCGGCTTGGAGACTGCGCGCGAGCTTGGGAAGCAAGGTATTACTGTTGTCCTCGGGTCGCGCGACGCGAAAAAGGGCGAAGCAGCCAGTGAAACCCTCCGCAACGAAGGCATTGCCGCGGAAAGCCTCGGCTTTGATGTCACCAAAACGCAGGATCACCAACAAGCTTACGATTACTTCGCCAAAGAGTACGGCCAGCTCGACATTCTGGTCAATAATGCAGGCGTTCTAAAGGAGAGCCAGGTTTCCGCAGCTGGTTCAGGGCCGAATCCGGTCACGGGCGTGTCCTCTGAAGTGTTGCGCGAAACATTTGAAACCAATTTCTTTGGCCCCGTTGCGCTGACCCAAAAATTATTGCCACTCATACGCAAATCGCAGGCAGGCCGAATCGTAAATGTTTCGAGTATCCTGAGCTCTCTCACGCTTCATTCCGATCCAAACTCCCCGATTTATCAGTTCAAGACCTTCGCTTACGACGCGTCGAAGGCTGCGCTGAATTCATTCACGGTCCATCTCGCCTACGAATTGCGCGAAACCAAAATCAAGGTCAACTCCGCGCATCCTGGCTGGGTGAAGACTGAGATGGGCGGCCCAAACGCGCCAATGGAGCTCAGCGAAGGTGGAAAGACGAGCGTCCAACTGGCCACGCTGCCTGATAATGGCGCGAATGGCGGTTTCTTCCATCTCGGCCAGCAACTTCCGTGGTAAAGCAACGCGATGTATGCAATTACCGGAATCACAGGACAAGTTGGAAGCGTCCTTGCTGAAAATTTGTTGGTCGCACAACAACATGTTCGCGCCGTTGTACGCGACGCGAACAAAGGAAAGGCATGGAAGGATCGCGGCTGCGAACTGGCGCATGCTACAATCGAGGATACGGCTTCACTCACCGCTGCTTTCCAGGGAATGGAAGGCGTTTTTGTTCTTGTCCCGCCAAACTTTGATCCGCAACCAGGATTTCCTGAGGCGCAAGCGACAGGCGCAGCATTGCGCTCCGCCTTGGAAACCGCGCGTCCACAGCGAGTAGTTTATCTTTCAACGATCGGAGCGCAGGCGAGTCAGCCCAATCTTCTAACTCAACATACAATGATCGAAAAGGCGCTTGGCGAATTGCCTATATCGATCACATTTCTGCGTCCGGCCTGGTTCATGGAAAACTGCCGGTGGGATGTGGCTGCGGCGCGCGACCAGGGAGTGATACCGAGTTTTCTGCAACCGCTCGACAAGCCGGTGCCCATGGTAGCTACTACGGACATTGGCAAACTTGCGGCTGACCTGCTGCAAGAACCTTGGAGCGGGCATCGCGTGATCGAATTAGAGGGACCACATCGCGTAACACCAAATGAGATCGCCGCTGCATTCACGAAGTTGCTGCGTCGGTCGGTACGGATGCAAGTCGCGCCGCGAGATTCATGGGAGAAACTTTTCAAGTCACAAGGGATGAAGAACCCACTGCCTCGCATCCAGATGCTCGATGGCTTCAACGAAGGATGGATCGAGTTTGAACGAGGCGAAGCCGGTTCGCGAAAAGGTAGCGTAACGCTGGAGTCCGTTCTCAAAGGTCTTATCGTTACGACTTGAACCTAAAAGATACTGAGGAACAGCCATCGCTGATGGGGAATGTTTCGCGCATCTGTCACTTGCTTTCCGGTTTTTCCTCGCCACAGGGTAACTGTGATCAATCCGATTGTATCATGAAGCTTCCCATCGAAACCGACACTCTGTTGAGTGCTTTGCGACAATCGGCGAAGCCGGAACCGGTGAGTGCGATCGAAAACCTGATCCAGCACGGACCGGATGGCGAGCTTTGCCGTATTAACGCCCTCGCGTTTGCCGCCAGGCACAAGCTCGATGAGGAAGATGTGATTGCGACCTTTCTGCACGGCGCGCGACTCGGCATTTTCGATATGTCCTGGAACATCCTTTGTCCTGCTTGCGGCGGCGTCCTCGATTCAGGCGCTACACTTAAGACCGTGAAGCAGGCCGAATACACGTGCGTTCTTTGCGCTGAGGGATGCGAACCGACGCTCGACGAAATCGTCGAGGTCACGTTCACAATCAGTCCGCGGGTACGGAGAATCGCCGCGCACGATCCCGGAACACTGCCTTGGATCGAATACTACCGACAGATCTTCTGGAGTTCCGGAGTCGATTTGCCCGATGACGACACTTTGGCAAAATGGGTGAAGGAAACTACTCTGGATGCCCTTGAGCTTTCGGCCGGCGACAAGGCGGCGCTCTCGCTCCAGTTGCCTGAAGGGTATGTGATCGTGTTCGATCCGGTCCTTCACATGTCGCAGCATATCGAGGTAAAGGGCGAGCCTACGCGTGAAAGCCAGTCGCTTTCCTTTGTTATGACCAGGGATCACGTGCCAGCCGGGCCTGTTCAGATGCGCCCCGGCCCTCTGCAGATGACGTTAGAGAATCGCTCAAATGTACGCACGCTGCCCGGTATTTGGATCGTGAGCGACAAGGTTCACGAGCTCGTCGGAAAGCGTCGCCCATTCTTAACCGCGAAACGCCTGCTGACTAACCAGACATTCCGCGATATTTATCGCACCGATGCGATCGATGTAGATCAGAGGCTCAAGATTACCAGTCTCACCTTCCTTTTTACCGATCTCAAAGGCTCAACGGAACTCTACGAACGCGTTGGAGATCTCGCCGCCTACGATTTGGTGCGCGCTCATTTTCGAGTCTTGCATGAAATCGTCGCGGCAGAACGAGGGGCTGTGGTAAAAACAATCGGCGACGCAGTGATGGCGACGTTCCCGACGCCAGATCGTGCGATGGCGGCTGCGCTAAAGATGCGAGAAGCATTGAAGGACTTGAAAGGCGACTTGCTGCTCAAGATCGGCATCCATGAGGGGCCGTGCCTGGCCGTTTCGCTGAACGACCGACAGGACTATTTTGGACGGACCGTAAACATCGCAGCTCGCGTCCAGGGACTCGCGACGTCGCGCTCTATTTTCGCTACCAAAAGGGTCGTTAATGACCGCGAAGCCTCGAAGCTGCTGCAACTAAACGGCATCGCCGCGACTCCGGAGAAGCGCTCGCTCCGGGGCATTGTTAAGCAGATTGAGATTTTCGAAATACCTTGAGAAACCTGGCTTAAGGCGATTTCGCTTCGCCGAAGCTGATTGAAAAACCGCGCAGCAACACGAATTAAGAACAATGTCTGACCGAGGCTGCTCTCATCTTGACGCGATCGCTTCTGTTAAACAGCCTCAGCAGCGTGAATGCGCGGAGTGCGTGAAGATCGGTTCATCCTGGGTCCATTTGCGCACGTGCCAGCAATGCGGCGTCACGCTTTGCTGTGATAGCTCGCCCAACCGTCACGCCAGCAAACATGCGCATGACGCCGGGCATCCGGTCATTGCTTCGGCCCAACCCGGCGAGCGTTGGTTGTATTGTTATCCTGACGATGCGTTTGCGGAATATTAGTCACTAGCGGGGTTCCTTATCTGAGTTTGGCGTCGAACCCAGAGAGGAGCGACACATCGATAATTAGCGGCCTTCTGCAAAGCCCGCGATTGAGTTATCATCGCGGTGCGCGATGAATCTATATCTCCGTTTATGAGCGGCTTCTTTGAGGAGTTGAAGCGGCGGAAAGTCTATCGCGTCGCCGCCGCTTACATTATCGCGGCGGGATTCATCATTCAGATCGCCTCGGCGGTTTTTCCAGCGTGGGAGTTGCCGAACTGGGCGTTCCGCTTTGTGGTCGTGCTCTTGCTGATCGGTTTTCCAATCTCGTTGATACTCGCCTGGGCCTACGATCTCACTCCGCAGGGAATTCGCGCTACGCCCGCTCCCCGAACGCATCGGCGTCAAAATCTTATCATGCTGATTGCAATTGGTGTCGTCGTCTCGGCAGTAGGCGGATTTTTCCTGTTCCCGCGCGCTTCCGCGCGAAACGTCGAGAAGTCGATTGCCGTGCTGCCCTTTCAAAGCCTTAGCGATGAAAAGGAGAACGCCTACTTCGCCGACGGCATGCAGGACGACATCTTGACGAATCTTTCCAAGATCGGCGATTTGAAAGTCATCTCACGCATGTCGGTTATGTCGTACCGGGGCGATGGAGTACGCAACGCCCGCGAAATCGGTAAAGCGCTCGGCGTAGCCACGCTTCTGGAAGGCAGCGTCCGTCGGGCTGGCAATCGCGTCCGAGTGAACGTGCAGTTGATCAACGCGAACAACGACGAGCACATTTGGGCAGAAGATTACGACCGCGATTTGACCGATGTCTTTGCGATTCAAACCGACCTGGCGCAAAAAATTGCTTCGGCTCTGCAGGCGAAACTGTCGCCAAACGAAAAAGAGCGCTTCGATCGCAGGCCCACCCAGAATCCGGACGCATATCTACTCTTCATCCAGGCGCACGACTACGCGAACCGACCAGATATGCTCCCTGACACTTCGTTGAAAGCCGAGCAGCTTTTCGAACAAGCAACGAAGCTCGATCCAAACTTTGCCCTGGCTTTTGCCGGTCTCTCCATGGTTGAGAGTTGGCTGTACCACAGCTCCGACCCAGTGCCGGCCCGGCGTGAAAAAGCGCGGACCGCCGCCAACGAAGCTTTGCGATTGCAACCGGACCTTCCCGAAGGCCATCTCGCCCTCGGTTTTTCTTATTACTACGGCGATCGAGATTACGAACGTGCCCTGGCCGAATTCGAGATCGCGAAACGCGGTCTACCAAATGAAGCCCAGGCCTACATGGCGATCGGCGCGATCCAGCGGCGTCAGGGGAGGTGGGTGGAATCAACGGCGAACTTGGAAAAGGCCGCTGAGCTTGACCCAAAGAACAGCTCGGTCCTCTTGAATCTCGGCTATAACTATATGTCCACACGAAATTTTGAAGCTGCCGATAAGATCTTTGATCGCGGAATCGAAGCTGCGCCCGAATCGTTCGGCTCGCGTGCATTAAAATCGGAGTTGGCGATCAGATGGAAAGGAGACGTTAGCGTTGCCGAAAAAGAATTGGCTTCGATGCCACCGGGAGTCGATCCGCAAGGCCTGGTCACGTTGGGCCGCGCAGGGGTCCTGACGTTGCAACGAAAATTTAAGGAGGCGCTTCAGGTGATCCAACAATTTCGTGGAGAGACATTGCTCGTCCGCGCCAGTGTGACCTGCCCGAAAGCTTCTCTCGAAGGTACGCTGTACTTGTATTTGGATGACAAAGTGAACGCGCACTCGGCATTCGAGCGCGCGCGGATCATCGCTGAACAATTGGTGCGCGAAAATCCCGACGACGCTGCTCGCCATGGGCAGCTTGGCCTGATACTAGCCGGACTCGGTCAAAAGGATGCGGCAATCGCAGAGGGCAAGCGCGCAGTTGAGCTGTTGCCGGAATCGCAAGACGCTTTCGATGGGCCGGACGTGACTGTTGTGCTTGCGCAAATTTACGCGTGGACCGGCGAATCTGATGAAGCATTTCGCCTGCTTGATCACTTGCTCGTTGTTCCAAACGGAATCACCGTTCCTGGTCTCAAGCTCGATCCGGTATGGGATCCGTTGCGCAAAGATCAGCGCTACCAGGCTCTGATCGACAAGTACGCACCAAAGAGTTAACACGCCTTTTCAGCGTCGATATGAAAAACATCTTCGGACTCAGCATACCGCAGACGCTGGAAGAGGTGTGCGATCCACAACGTGTCGCCTTGCTCGTTTACGACATGCAGGTTGGAATTCTAAGTCAGATTAAGGATGCTGATGAGATAACGCGGCAGGTTCTCAAAGTTCTCACAGCCGCTCGCAATGCTGGCGTGCGTGTGTTCTTTTCGAGACATCTTTCGCTGCCAAAGAAACTCATGGGCATACTGCAGTTTCGGATGGCCATGACTTGGCAACGCGTGGATTCGCCCGACCAAGTGAATCCTTGGTTTCTACGCGATGCTCCCGGATTTCAGATTATCCCCGAGTTATTGCCCCTTCCGACTGAGGGCGTATTCGACAAATTGACGATGTCGGCTTTCGAAGGGACTTGGCTCGACTTCGCTTTGAGAGATTGCGGCATCAACGCCTTTATCATTGTTGGCGTCGCGACCGAGATTGGAATTGAGCCGACGATCCGCCATGGCGCTGATCTCGGTTACATTCCGGTGCTCATTACGGACGCCTGCGGCGCCGGCAACGAAGAAGCGGCTAAGCGGTCGATCGAAAGTTTGAAATTTACGGGCGACGCATTGATTACGGACACGGAAAAGATTTGCGACGTTCTCCGAAAGGGATCCAGCATTCGCGACGCGTGAATCTTAATCGGCACGCGGCAGGAACTCCTCGCGGACGATCTTTCCATCTTTCACCGTGTAAACGCCGACCTCGGACAATTTTCGTCGCTGCTTCGATTCCTTATCGGTAACATCCGCATCGTATTGCACGACGAATCGATCGTGCGCAACGAATGGTCCATCAGCGGTGAAGCTATGCACTTCTGTCGCGTTCGACCACCAGTCGATTTTGCCACGGACCGCTTCTTTCCCGCGCGTTTCGGGCGAGCCACCGCTCATGCTAAATGCTTCTACGCTCACAACGTTGTCGTCGTAAAGCGTATCGAGCGCTTCGTACCACGCCTGTTTTCGTGTTAGCTCTACTACTTTTTTTGCAATTTCTTCAGTACTCATTTTCCTCCCTGATTTTTATCGACCCGCCTTCGCCGAGGCTACGGCGTGGCAGGCAATTACCTGCTAAGAAATTTCTCCAGTTTATCGAGCACACTGTTCCAGCCTTGTTTGTGATCGTCGCGTGACGCTTCGTTTGGAAGTTTTTCGTGAGTCAGGCGGATCTCCGTGCCTCCCTCACGATCGAAGAATTCCACCGTGACGATACTGCTATGGTTTTTCCAATCTTCATTCTCTTCCAACTGCCATGTGAACACGATTTTCTTACCGGGTTGTAGCTCGCGGTATTCGCCGGAAATAGTCACCTCTTTACCTTCTGGGTCGGTGCAGTCCCAACGGAACTGGCCCCCTACCCGCACGTCAGCGATCAAATTACGAGTCTTAACATTTTCCGGACCGAACCACTTCTTTAGTTGGACGGGATCAGTCCAAGCGGCATAAACCCGATCCCGCGATGCTTTAATGAAACGTTTGATCGAGAGTTTTTCCGCTTTAGCCATATGTTCTCGCTTATCGATAAGAATTTGTGTTGTTTAACGTCGGCCAGGACTGGCGCCACTGAGGATCACGTGGCGTCGCCGTCCGCTTGCCCGGCTGCGCGGCCCCGACGGACCTGTTCAAGGACCTTGGCGGAGGCTTCGTCGTTGCCGTATTCGTCGTGCCACCTCCACCACTCGTACGCCGACGTCTGAGGGTGGCCCTCCGGTGAATCCTCCCACTCCTCCTGACGCCCGAGGGCAGTGACGTCGAGGTAGTTCCAAGTGTTCCCCATCTGCTCGTCGCCGCGGTTGTTGATGAAGTAGGTGCGGAATACGCGGTTGCCGTCGCGTATGAACGCGTTCGTGCCGTGCCACTCATCCACACCGAAGTCCTTGTCGAAACCGTCCGTCATCGTGTACCAAGGAATGAACTGCCAGCCCATTCGTGCCTTTAGGCGTTCGATATCCGTCTGCGGCGCGCGCGAGGCGAACGCGAGCGTGGTGTCGCGGGCGTTCAGGTGAGCCGGGTGAGCGACCTGGTCAGCCACCATGGAACAACCGACGCAAGCATGTTCGGGCCAGCCGACCACGCCCGGCTCGAAGAAGGCCCGGTAAACGATCAGCTGATGGCGGCCGTCGAACAGGTCGAGCAGACTAGCCTTGCCCTTGGGGCCCTCGAAGTGGTACTCTTTCTCCACGGCCACCCATGGCATCCGCCGACGCTCGGCGGCCAGCGCATCACGAGCGTGGGTCAACTTCTTCTCTTTCACGAGCAGCTGCTGGCGCGCAGCCTCCCACTCCTTCAGCGAAACGATTCTGGGGTGGTTCGCTTGGTTCTTTTTCTTGTCGGCTTCTTTGGTTTTCATTTTGGTTGTTCTCTGTCTTTATTTGTTTGCTGCTCCTGTAAAAACTCCTAAACACGAACGCGACCACCCCTCCGCCGGACGTCGCGCCGGCGGCCATAACGGTAATGTTAGCGATGCATGCGGGACACATCTCGTGTTTTCTCGTTACTTCGTTTTCCCTTTTTCCGGTGGCCGGTTTTCCTTTTCTAAGTATTCGGCCAACCGATCGAGCGATCCCTGCCAAAACTTGCGATACTCGTCCACCCACTGGGCGGCCTGCCGGAGCGGTTTGGCATCGAGTCGCATTTCATGAACGCGCCCATAACGCCGGCGCCGAAGCAGCCCGGCCTTCTCCAGTACGCGCAAGTGTTTCGACACAGCGGGGAGTGACATGGCGTGAGGCTTCGCCAAATGCGTCACACATTTATCGCCCCGCGCGAGATGAGCCAGGATACGCCGGCGGGTGGGATCGGCCAGGGCGGCGAACGTGCGATTCAAGGTGCTCGAATATTTAACCATCTGGTTAACTAATAGGATCGATCTGGCTGCAGTGCAAATGAAATATTAAACGTTCGCTTGAAGCCGTAGAAACCGGAACGCACACTGCTCTCTGCTACGACCGCCCGAAAAATGAAAGATCGCCGTCATGTTTACATCTATCCAGGAGCCTTGTAACGAGAGCGTAATTCGCTCGCGTTTTGCCAGTGCGCCTTGTTCGAAACTTGCCGGGCGCTGGGTGCTTGTGGCCACAACTCTCGCTTCCAGCATGGCGTTTATCGACAGCACGGTTGTGAACGTGGCGTTGCCCGCGCTGCAAACGAACCTGAACGCCAGCATCGTCGACGTGCAATGGGTCATCGAGGCTTACTCGCTATTGCTTTCGGCGCTTCTACTCGTCGGCGGATCTCTCGGAGATCATTACGGACGGCGCCGAGTTTTCTTGATTGGTGTCGCTCTGTTCGCTGTGGCGTCTACGTGGTGCGGCCTCGCTCCCGACGTACATCAACTGATTGTCGCACGTGCAGCACAGGGACTGGGCGCGGCCCTGCTCGTTCCAGGCAGTCTCGCAATCATTAGCAGTTCGTTTCCGGAAGACGAGCGTGGACGCGCGATTGGCACATGGTCGGGTTTTAGTGCGATTACCACTGCTATAGGACCGGTGGTCGGCGGGTGGTTGATCGAACATCTTTCCTGGCGCGCCATATTCTTTATTAATGTTCCAATCGCCCTTCTGATAATGCTTATCTCGCTGTGGCGCGTTCCGGAGAGCTCCGATAAGGAGAGCAAGGGGCTAGATTGGTTAGGCGCAATTTTAGTAACGTTCGGCTTGGCTGCTTTAGTTTACGGCCTGATCGAATCTTCACGGCTTGGCTTCGGCGATCGATCAGTGCTTGCAGCGCTGGTTGCAGCAGCCGTTCTGCTCGCCTTTTTCCTAATAATCGAGACACGGATTTCTAATCCAATGCTCCCATTGGTTCTGTTCCGATCACGAACGTTTACCGGAGCGAACCTACTGACGTTTTTGCTTTACGGCGCGCTCGGCGGCACCCTGTTTTTTCTTCCGCTCAATCTGATTCAAGTCCAGCATTACTCGGCCACCGCAGCTGGTGCAGCTTTCCTGCCATTTATCTTGATAATGTTTCTTCTTTCGCGTTGGGCGGGTGGACTCGTCGAAAGGTATGGATCGAAAATCCCGCTGGTTATCGGCCCGTTAATCGCAGCTCTCGGCTTCGGGCTTTTCATGTTGCCCGGCGTAAACGCCGGTTACTGGCAAACCTTTTTCCCGGCAGTTGTTGTACTCGGCATAGGAATGGCCATAAGCGTCGCGCCTCTTACCACGACTGTTATGAATTCGGTCGTGCAAAATCGGGTTGGCGTTGCATCGGGAATTAACAATGCAGTTGCCAGAGGAGCCGGACTGCTTGCGATCGCCGTTCTTGGAATCGTTATGCTTCACTGCTTTAATCATGCGATGGATCGGCGATTGGCTGGCGAGAATCTGCCGCCTGGGGCGTGGCAATCATTGCAAGCTCAGCGCACGAAGCTCGCGGCTGCCTCTCTCCCTGACGAGGTGGATCAGATGACCAAACAATTGATTGGACAAACGATCGCCGAATCTTTCGTGCATGCCTTCAGGCTAATCATGGCGATTGGAGCGATGCTGGCCGCGGTGAGTGCGATGGCTGCGTGGGTTCTCATTGGAACAGCTGGACAAAAAGAAAATTCGCGTCGTCCGAAAGCTTTCGCGGATTGAATCCATTTGCTTACGATGTGATGGCTGTGGCGAAAAAAATTCACGGACTTCATCATGTGACTGCGATCGCGAGCGATCCGCAGCGAAACCTGGACTTCTATGTGGGACTTCTCGGTCTCCGTTTCGTAAAACGGACCATCAACTTCGATGATCCGGGTACCTACCATTTCTATTTTGGCGATCAGCGAGGAACGCCTGGAACGATCCTGACATTCTTTCCATGGCCGGGCGCACGGCGCGGAATTCGCGGCACCGGCCAAATCGAAGCCACGGCATTCTCGATTTCACCTAACTCGGTCGAATACTGGCTGGAGCGTTTGAAACAACAGCACGTTGCGGCGGAAAGAATACCATCGCGTTTCGGAGAAGAAGTGATTCGTTTTGTCGATCCTGACGGGCTCTTGCTCGAACTCATCGCTTCAAATTCGCTCGTATCAATTGAGCAGTGGCCGGACAGCTCGGTTCCTCCGGAACATGCACTTCGGGGATTTCACAGCGCGTCGGCTGCTTTGGAAGGGTACGAAAAGACGGCGCGTTTGCTCACCGACACGTTTGGTTACCGTTTGATCGAGGAATCGGGGAACCGGTTTCGGTTCTCATCGCATGACGACACTGCGCCAGGTCGAATCGTCGATCTGCTTTGTCTGCCTGATTCCGGCGCCGGACGTGTCGCTGCCGGGTCTGTGCATCACATCGCCTTTCGCGCGCGTGACGAACGAGAGCAACTTCAGTGGCGCGAACAACTGGTCGATCTCGATTTCAACGTTACGCCCGTAATCGATCGCATTTATTTTCATTCGATCTATTTCCGCGAACCGGGTGGCGTGCTCTTCGAAATCGCGACTGAGCCGCCCGGTTTTACTTTGGACGAAAAACTGGAGGAGCTTGGCACTCATTTGCGGTTGCCGCCGTGGCTAGACTCCGCACGCTCGCAGATCGAGAAAATTCTTCCGGCGATCCACGTGCCACACAAACAATGAAACTGCAGCCGGATTTTCTTCATGAATTCGTTCCGGGTCACTCGAACCGAACGCTTTTGCTCTTGCACGGCACCGTGGCTAGACTCCGCACGCTCGCAGATCGAGAAAACTCTTCCGGCGATCCACGTGCCACACAAACAATGAAACTGCAGCCGGATTTTCTTCATGAATTCGTTCCGGGTCACTCGAACCGAACGCTCTTACTCTTGCACGGCACCGGTGGAAATGAGCGCGATCTCATACCGCTCGGGCGCGAGCTCGATCCGAATGGGTCGTTGCTTAGCCCGCGCGGAAAAATTCTGGAGAACGGAATGCCGCGATTCTTTCGTCGCCTGGCGGAAGGTGTATTCGATTTAGAAGATTTGAAAACACGCACGCTCGAACTTGCAGATTTCGTCACCGCCTCAGCGCGGCATTACAAACTAGCAGCGAACCACATCGTTGGCGTTGGTTACTCTAACGGCGCCAACATCGCCGCAAGCATGTTACTACTTCGTCCGGAAATCCTGTACGCGGCGATTCTATTTCGCGCCATGGTGCCGCTGATTCCGGAGAATCTGCCGGACCTTTCATCTGTCCGGGTTTGGATCGGCGCGGGTGATCAGGATCCAATTGTTCCCGCATCGGAGACAAAGCGCTTGGCAGAACTGCTTCGTCGCGCAGGCGCGGATGTGACGATTCGATTTTTCAATGCCGGCCACGGCCTAACGAGCCGTGAGATCGAGACAGCAGGCCAATGGTTCAAAGATCTTAAGCCGTGAGCCGCGCGAAAATGAAAACAACCAGGCTTGAAGCGTTCAGCGACGGTGTTCTTGCGATCATCATCACGATTATGGTGCTGGAATTGAAGGTGCCGCATGCAGTTGAACTCGCCGCGTTGAAACCGGTGCTGCCGGTGTTGTTGAGCTACGTGCTAAGTTTTATCTATCTCGGCATCTATTGGAACAACCATCATCATCTGTTCCAAGTCACGGAGGAGGTCAGCGGCGGGATTCTCTGGGCCAACCTTCATCTCCTGTTCTGGCTGTCGCTCTTTCCGTTCACAACAGCCTGGATGGGTGAAAATCACCTTGCCGCAATCCCGACCGCTATTTATGGCTTTGTGCTGCTGATGGCGGCAATTGCCTACTACATTCTGCAGCGAACGATTATCGCAAAAGAAGGCCGCGAATCGCTCCTTGCGCAGGCTGTTGGCAGGGATTGGAAAGGTAAGCTCTCTCCCCTGCTCTATCTCGCCGCCATCCCGCTCGCGTTTGTCAGTCCATGGATCGCCGGTGGGCTGTACGTGTTCGCCGCGCTGCTCTGGTTGATTCCTGATCCCCGAATCGAGAGAGAGATTGAGAAGCGCGAAGAGTAAAAGAAAGGCCGAAATGGAGTTTCGATAGCAAAGCGCGACGCTCTACCGATGAATCCGCCTGAAAATTCAATCGCATTTGGCGCGCCTGGAATCGAACCGCGCTGGACTTCGAGCGCCAAAGAAGGCGTGGGGACATCCTATCATACCAGTTGCCGCGTTTGGTTCACGCTGAGTCACGGCATCGT
>Ga0209267_1001020_pt1 | contig 19575 bp, 17 predicted proteins | sample GraSoiAngelo_137_FD_185894 | JGI IMG/M metagenome (GOLD analysis project Ga0209267, IMG submission 185894) | Grasslands soil microbial communities from the Angelo Coastal Reserve, California, USA - 14_0929_09_30cm (SPAdes) (version 2) | ecosystem: Environmental > Terrestrial > Soil > Grasslands ... | reverse complement strand
CGCAAAGCACACTGATGATTGTGGTCGGCGCGATTGTCGGATGGTTTTTTGATCGACGCGCGGACCGGACTCCGAAACCGGAAGCAACGAAGCAGCTTGGCGTGTTGCTCGCGTCAGGCTTGATCGTTGGTGAGGGCATTATCGGCGTCGTGATATCGGCAATCGTGGTGTTCTCCGGAAAGGATGCGCCGCTCTCCGTGGTTGGGCCGGCGTATGAAACAGCCGGAGTCATTATCGGCGGCGCGGCTTTTGTGGTCATTGCGTTTGTGCTCTATCGCTGGATCCTGGGAATGGCGTCGGCAAGGCCTGTCCTGAGTGAGCGCAGCGAGTCGAATGGATCGACATGAAACGAAAATGGAATTGGCCGACCTGGATCGGCTTCGTCGTCGCTGTCGGCGGTTTGTTTAGTTACGAATTTTTTGTTCAGTTCCCGATCACGCGAGATTTTCCGTGGGCGAATCTTTTGCTCTTTGGGATCGGCGCAGCTCTGCTGCTGGTCGGTCTGTTCCGAGCGTTTGGGCGACCGCAGCTTTATCGTGGTAAAGTTTTCGGATCGAGCTTCGCGGCCGTCAGCCTCTTTCTCTTTGCTTTTTTTGCTTACGAGACTTTTTATGTGCTTCGGCAAGTCCCGCTTTCAGCTCAAGCGCCGCGCGTCGGCGAAAAAGCGCCGCAATTCTCGTTGCCCGATCAAAATGGAAAGCAAGTTGCGCTGACCGATCTGCTCTCGCCCAACGGTGCGGTCCTGATTTTTTATCGCGGGCACTGGTGACCACTTTGTAACTCCGAGTTGCGGAGTTTTCAGAAGCGTTTTTCCGAATTTACCGTACGCGGCGTTCATATCGCGGCCATCAGCGTTGATTCTGTCGAAATCAATCGCGGACATGCGCAGAAGATGGGTTTCACATTCCCGCTTCTTTCGGACGCCGGCGCCGGAGTCATTCGCCGTTACGATGTTCTTCATCGTGGCGCCGGACCTAAAAACACCGACATCGCAAGACCGGCTGAGTTTTATGTCGATGCAAACGGAACGGTTCAATGGGTGAACTTGACAGAGAACATCGCGGTGCGCGCGCGGCCGGAACAAGCATTGAGCGCCATCGATGCGGCCAAAGGTGGCCGGCGCGATTGACGGCGCTTCTGCGACTTAATAACTTCAGCGCACGTGCAGGCAGAACTGGAACAACTCCTCATCCTTCAAGATCGACAACAAAAGATCCGGCAGATCGAGAACGAGATAAGAAATCTGCCGCTGCAACGAAAGCATCTCGAATCGCAGCTCGCAGAAAGCGCTGCCCACCTGGAGGCTCTGAAGCAGAAAGCGAGGCTGGTCGAGGTTGATCGCAAAAAACTTGAGCTCGACGTCGGCACGCGCACCGAGAGCATCTCGCGCCTCAAGACTCAGCAATATCAAACGCGCAAGAACGACGAATTCCAGGCGATGGGTCACGAGATCGAACGTTACGAAGACGAAATTCGGAAACTGGAGGACCAGGAACTCGAGCTAATGGAGCAGGGGGATAAGCTGAAGGTCGAGGTCACGGCCGAGGAAAAAAAAGCTGCCGCGACCAAGGATTCGATTTCGCGGCAAATGAACGACCTCGGCGAAAAATCAAAGACCCTTGAAACCCGGCTGCAAGAATTAGCGAGGCAGCGAAAAGAATTGGCGGAGAAGATGGACGAGGATTTGTTGAATCGGTTTGAGCGACTGTTCACGAGCAAAGGCGATTCGGCCATCGTGGCGGTCGAGCATGGCGTTTGCACTGGTTGCCATATGAAATTGACGACCGCGACGGTGAAAGCTGCGGAAGCCGGCAAGGAAATAGTCAATTGCGAGCAGTGCGGCCGAATTCTTTACATCGCTCAATAAAACTTAGACGTTAAATCGAAACGTGATTACGTCGCCGTCGCGGACTTCGTAATCTTTGCCTTCGATCCGAAGCTTGCCGGCCTCCCGCGCTTTCGCGAACGAACCGAGCGCAACCAAATCGTCGTAGGCGATCGTTTCGGCAGCGATAAAGCCGCGTTCGAAGTCGGAGTGGATCGCGCCTGCTGCAGCCGGCGCCTTTTCGCCGGCATGAATGGTCCAGGCACGCGATTCCTTTTCACCGGTCGTTAAAAACGTGCGCAGACCCAGCAAATGATAGACCGCGCGAATCAGCGCGTGGACGCCGCTGTCTTCCACGCCGAGGTTGCGCAAGTATTCGAGCGTTTCTTCCTCGCTAAGATCAACCAGTTCGCTTTCGATCTTGGCGCTAATTACGAACGCTTCCGTTCCGAAATGATGTTGGGCGTAATCCTGAACGAGATCGACATACTTCGCGGCGGCATTTGCTTGATCATCTTTTGCAACTGGGGCCAGATCCGCCTCGGCGACGTTACAGGCAAAAAGGGTCGGTTTTGAAGTCAGTAGAAAGAAATTGCGCGCAACGATTTTTTCCTCGGGTTCAAGCGGCGCCGTAATCGCCGGTTTTCCGGAATCGAGATGCGGCAAAAGTTTTTCAACGACCGCGTTTTCCATCTTCGCGTTCTTTTCGTCGGCCCGGACTTCTTTTTGCAATCGGTCGTGCCGCTTCTGGAGCGACGCGAGATCGGCCAGCACCAGCTCGGTGTTGATCACTTCGATGTCGCGAACCGGATCGATCGTCGCGCTGACGTGATGGACATCCGTGTCCGCAAAGCAGCGTACCACCTGGACAATCGCGTCTACTTCGCGGATGTGATGGAGAAACTGGTTGCCGAGTCCTTCGCCCGCGCTCGCGCCTTTGACCAGACCGGCGATATCCACAAATTGGATCGCAGTCGGCACAATTTTTTTCGAGCGCGACATCTGGCCGAGTTTTTCCAACCGCGGATCGGGCACGGTAACGACGCCAATGTTGGGATCGATTGTGCAAAAGGGATAATTTTCCGCCGGCGCGTTGTGCGTCCGCGTAACCGCATTGAACAACGTCGATTTGCCGACGTTCGGAAGTCCAACAATTCCAGCGCTGAGCATCCTTTCCTTTAGCGGCGGTCTAAGACGGTCGCAAAACTTCCTGCAAAGATATTTTGCCCAGCGATGGCGATTTCCACCTAGTTAGTAGATAGTTGCCATTCTTGATCGGGCTGTAGTTCAGCTTGGTAGAACGCTTGAATGGGGTTCAAGAGGTCGTGGGTTCAAATCCCGCCAGCCCGAGATCACAATTTTGACCTTCCAGAATGAACGAGACCAGAATTGCCATTCTCATTGCGGCTTTGATCTCCTGCGGTGGGAGCGTCGCCTTCGCCAGAACTCCGGCAGAACGCCATCCGATCACACTTAATCGTGCTGCTTTCGATTACGCCCGCGAACTGATCGCACACGGTCGCTTGGTTGCCGATAAGAAAGGCAGCTGGCGCAAACATCATCCTTCACGCTCGGAGGAAAACGAATTTATCCACAACCACGGCTTTCAAGAATACGCGAAATGGCATCTTGGGGTCGACCGCAGACACGGCGAAGAAACAAAAGAGCATTACAAATTCCCGTTTGGCGATTTCGCAGCACTCCACCGTTGTGGCTTGCTCGCGGTCAGAGCTCGCGCGCATCAGTATGGCTACGCCGAGATCGAAGCTGCTGCGGATCAGTTACTGAGTCGGATTGAACTCAGGCAACCCACGCGGTGAGAAACGCATCGATCAATTCCGGCAAATCGTTGCTGTAGCCGCCTTCGGCGACGGCGGCTGTCGGGATGTCGATCTTGTGCAACCACTGACCGAAGCTCGCGAAGTCTTCTTGTTCAAGGGTCATCTGCACGAGCGGATCGCGCGCGTAAGCGTCGAATCCGGCCGAGACGAGAATTAATTCTGGTTTGAAGCAAAACAATTTATCGAGCGCGCGTTTTACAACATCGACATGTTCTTTCCGCGGCGTTTCGGGCGCGACTGGATAATTGTCGATGTTAGCAAACGATTTCGCACCGGTTCCGGGGTAGGCGGGGAATTGATGGATCGATGCGAATTGGATCCGGGGATTGTTCGCGACAATGGCTTCGGTCCCGTTCCCGTGATGCGCATCGAAATCCCAAATCGCCACGCGCTCAGCGCCGTGCTCGAGCGCGTCAAGCGCCGCGATGGCGACATTGCTGAAGTAACAAAAACCCATCGCGCGATTGCGCGTGGCGTGATGTCCCGGCGGCCGCATTAAGACAAAAGAGCGTTCTCCGGCAAGGGCAGCGCATGCGGCTTCGATGCTGGCGCCGGCAGATTTGAGTGCGTGATCGTAAATTTTTGGAATCGCCGGGGTATCGGGATCGAAATCGCCGGTCGGATTTTTTACATGCTCGATATGTTCGCGTGAATGCGCGCGTAGCAGTTCATCGATTGTGGCTGCTCGCGGCTCGCGCCACTCCCAGGGTAGATGTCGATCTTTCAATATCGGCACCGTTTGGACGATCCGCTCTGGTCGTTCGGGATGGCCGGGGCTCGAATATTCGACGCAATCCGGATCGTGAAAAATGATCATAGAAAAAATTGGGAATTCACGGACGCAACCGTACTTCGGCGTGGTGGTTGCTGCATTTCCAACATTGAATCCACCGGAGATTAAAATGAAACATTACATTGCAAAAATTGCTGTTGTGATTTTGTCGGGGTTTGCCGTCGCTACCGGACTGCGAGCCGGTCCAAGCGCCGACGACGTGGGCGACGCCGAGACATTCGGCCACGCGGCACTTTACATGGGCGCGGCGAGTGGGTTCGTCACACTGTCAACCGATCCATGTCCTTCACCCAGGCCCACGCCATCGCCGCCCTCCACCGTGAATAACGATCAGTGTTTCCAGATTGTGGCCGCTCCGGGGACAACAAACCTTGACGCGCAAGATATTGCTCGGATCAAACTGCCGAAGAAAGCCACGAGAAATGTCATCTACCCAGTCCTGAACATCTTCCTCGACTATCAACTGGAGAACTCGACCGGGGCTTCGGTACCTAACGCGCTGTTTCGCTTTACCGCCGGCATGTCGATCGAGAGCGACGCGTTACTGGATCCAAGCGTCATAGATCCCGGAACCGGCCTGCCAGCTGCGGCAAGCTAACATTCGTGTTCAACTACAATTTTCGGGACGATCGCAGCATGAAGGATGGCGATCGGCAGAGAATACGTGAGACCCTGGTGCGAGCGGGGAACACGGCCTTACCAGGCGCCAATTCATTGAGAGCTTCGGCTTATCGCCAGCTGTGGTTGATGCGATGTTTACCGGTCCGATGACGACCCGCCTGAATGTCGTCGGCAGCGCTCGATACCTTACAGACGCGAGCATTACTGGGAACATGCGCCTGTTTGGCGACTAAAAACCGCCTCGAAAATTATATCGCCGCTTCGGAGCAATTCGAAGCGGCGATTTTTTTTGATGCGATTCAGACTTGATGAACGGAACGCGAATGCGGATGGTGCGCGTCGTTCGGTCAACCGATTAAAATGTTAAGCGGCCAAAAGATCGTCGTTGTGATGCCGGCTTATAATGCCGCGCGAACACTCCAAAGAACGTACGACGAAGTAATGGAGCAGGGGATTGTCGATCTTGTCATCGTGGTAGATGACGCCAGTCACGACGAAACGGTTGCGATTGCGCGCACGCTCAAGGACGTGCAGGTGGAAGTGCATCCGGAAAATCGCGGTTACGGCGGCAACCAAAAGACCTGTTATCGGCTCGCGCTCGCCGCGGGCGCCGACATCGTGGTGATGATTCACCCGGATTATCAGTACACTCCGCAACTTCTTCCCGCGATGGCGTCGCTGGTGGGGAGCGGTCTTTATCCATGCGTTCTCGCCTCGCGCATCCTCGGCGGCGGCGCGCTCGATGGCGGGATGCCGTGGTGGAAATATATCGCGAACCGCTTCCTCACTTTGGTCGAAAATTTTTTGATCGGCGCGAAGCTTTCAGAATATCACACCGGTTATCGCGCGTTCGCGCGGAGTTTGCTCGAGCGCGTGCCAATCGAACAAAACTCCGATGATTTCGTATTCGACAATCAGATGCTCGCCCAAGTCGTCTGGCTCGGCTGCAAAATTGGAGAGGTCACCTGTCCGGCGAAATATTTGCCCGAAGGCTCTTCGATTAACTTTCGCCGCAGCGTGCGCTATGGCCTCGGTTGTCTTGGGACGGCGTTGCGTTTCCGGCTGGCCCGGTGGCGGCTGCTCCCGCCGCCAGTTTAACGATGCCGACAGTGCTGGCGCAAGCCAACTCGCGAAACGATCGCCGAATCACGATCGCGGTCTGCATTTTTCTGACCGCGATCGTCTGGGTCGTCTTCGGCCAAACACTCGGTCACGATTTCGTCAATTTCGATGACGACCGGTATGTTTACGAAAACCCAGAGGTCAGTCGTGGACTCACTATCGACGGATTGAAATGGCTTCTAACTCATAGTCACGCCAGTCTCTGGCATCCGCTCACGACCCTGAGTCACATGACGGATTGCCAGATTTATGGCTTGAAGGCTGGCGGCCATCATTTCACCAACGTCGTTTTGCATAATATCGGAGCGGTCCTCCTCTTTTTGGTTTTCCGAGGAATGACCGGCTCCATTTGGCGAAGCGCATTTATCGCGGCGATTTTTGCGATTCATCCCATGCGGGTGGAATCCGTCGCATGGGTTGCGGAGCGCAAAGATGTGCTCAGCGGTGTTTTCTTTATGCTGACGCTCGGCGCCTACCTGCATTACACACGCGCGCCCAGCCTCTCGCGCTACGTGACGATGTCGATGTTCCTTGTGTGCGGATTGATGTCGAAAGCGACTTTCGTAACCGTGCCGCTCGTTTTGTTGTTACTGGATTATTGGCCGTTGCAGCGCGCGAGCGATTTTCGAGCATGGCAAGGACTCGCGATCGAGAAAATTCCATTATTTGTTCTTTCGGCTGCCGCGTCGCTCGCAACCCTGTTCGCGCAGACGGTCACGATGGCTTCGCTGGATCAGTTGCCGGTTTTGCCCCGGCTCAAAAACGCGGTCGTCAGTTTGATCGCGTATATCCGGCAAATCTTCTGGCCCACGGACCTGGCCGTGTTCTATCCCCATCCGCACGATCAATTAAACATTTGGATCGTCGTCACGGCTGCGGCGTTGGTCATCGCGATTACGCTCGTCGCGATCTTCGTTCGCCAGAAACATCCTTACGTCTTCGTCGGATGGTTCTGGTATTTACTTCTGCTCGTCCCAGTGCTTGGCATCGTTCAAGCCGGTCTGCAGGCGCGGGCCGATCGATTCACTTATTTACCGCATATTGGAATCACAATGTTGCTGACATGGACGTGCGCGGATTTGACGCAACCGTGGCGAAATCGTCGGGTCGTTCTGACTTCAATGGCTGCGTGCGCAATCGCGGCCTCGATCATTCTGGCCTATCAGCAAACAACTTATTGGCGCGACAGCATTTCACTTTGGGAGCGTGCCCTGGCAGTGACTCAGGACAATCAAACCGCCCATCAAAATCTAGCCGCAGCGTTGTGGTCGAAAGGTAAAACGACCGATGCGCGCATGCATTCGCGCGCTGCTGCCATCACCCACGCCCGGACGACGCTTAAGGATTATCCATTCGATGTCCCCACACATAATGATCTCGGAGTGCTCCTCGTTCAAAATCGGGATGTCCGGGCCGGGATCGAGCAATGGGAAATAAGTTTACAAATCGACCCGGATGACGGGAACGCGCTGAATAATCTCGCGTGGGTGCTAGCGACCTATCCCGCGGACACAATCCGCGACGGCAAGAGAGCAATTGAATTGGCGGAGAAAGCCGCAGTTCTTCCAGGCGGCGAAGCGCCCATTGTTCTTCGGACGTTGGCGGCAGCCTACGCCGAGGCAGGCGATTTTTCCAACGCCGTCAACACCGCACAACACGCCTTGGATTTGGCGACCGGACAAAACAACACTTCATTGCTGGCCACATTGCGGCATGAAATCGAACTTTATCAGGCCCGAACGCCTTATCGTGAATCGGCGCCGCAGTAAGCTCAAAGAGTCGCCCGCCGTATCTCGCATGAAGGTTCGTGCCCGAACAGTCAAAACACGCTCGCCGTCGCGTTTAGCGCTGCTTGCCGTTTGCGGCATCATCGTTGTTCTGGTTTGGATTGTTTTCGGACAAACGTTGGCCCACGATTTCGTAAACTACGACGACAAAACTTATGTTTACGGAAATTCGTTGGTCGACGCTGGCCTGAGTTGGCATGGCTTAACGCAGGCGTTCATCGACACTCAAACCGGCAACTGGCATCCGTTCACGATCATCTCACACATGATCGATTGTCAGCTCTTCGATCTCAAAGCTGGTGGTCATCATTTCACAAATGTTCTGCTTCACACGATCGCCGCGGTTTTGCTTTTCTTTTTCTTTCGTAACGCCACCGGTTCCGGCCGGACTTCCAGTATTTGGAGCAGCGCTTTCGTCACTGCGCTTTTCGCAATCCATCCGCTTCACGTCGAATCGGTCGCGTGGATCGCGGAACGCAAAGATGTCCTCAGCGCGCTCTTCTTCTTTCTGACTCTTATTACCTACGTGCGTTACACACGCGCGCGCTCACTCGGCCATTATCTGACGATGTCGATCTTGTTCGTGTGCGGGTTGATGTCGAAACCAATGCTGGTCACAACACCGGTCATCCTGCTCTTGCTCGATTACTGGCCGCTCCAGCGCATGCCAGATTCAAAATCATTCTGGCAATTAATTGTCGAGAAACTTCCGCTCTTGACGCTTTCCGTGGCGTCGTCGATCAACACGTTTGTTCTGCAAGAGCGCTCCACCGGTTCGATCGCGCAATTACCTTTCGGCTGGCGACTCCAAAACGCGCTTGTCAGTTACGTCACCTACATCTGGCAAACGATCTGGCCGGCGGATCTCGCGGTGTTTTATCCGCATCCGGAAAATCATCTCGCACTTTGGCAGGTGGCAAGCAGCGCGGCGTTTCTTTTGGCGATTACATTGTTCGTTTTTCTTTTTCGGCGGACGCGTCCTTATCTCTTTGTCGGCTGGCTTTGGTATCTCGTGATGCTGCTGCCAGTCATCGGCATTGTGGAAGTCGGTCTGCAAGGCCACGCCGATCGCTACACGTATCTGCCGGCAGTCGGATTGTATCTCGCGGTGACGTGGCCGATTGCCGACACCGCGACTGCATCGATCTTGCGAAGGAAAATTTTCGTGGCGTCGGCAATACTTGTCGTGCTGCTTCTCAGCGCCTGTGCCTGGAAACAAACGACCTATTGGCGCGACAGCGAAACGCTTTGGAAACACACGCTCGCGGTGACAAAAGAAAATGATGTTGCCCACGCAAACTTCGGGATGTTGTTGATGGACCGCGGTGAATTGGACAATGCGCTCTCCCATTTTCAAACCGCGCTCGACGTTCGCTCCGCCAGCGCGCATGCACATTACGATTTGAGTTTCGCGCTCATTCATGGCGACATCGGCAACGTCCTCGCGCGCAAGGGTCGCCTCGACGAAGCCATCGGCCATTTGCGCCAGGCGATCGAGTTTCAACCCAATTACGCCGACGCGCATTACAATCTCGCTACCGCCCTTTTTCGGAAGGGCCAATTGGACGACGCGATTGGGGAATATCGAACGACGTTGTCGATCCACCCGAACGACGCCGGTACTCACGCAAATTTAGGGAATGTTTTGGTCCAAAAAGGACATTTGCGCGAGGCAATGCAGCATTACGAAAACGCGCTCCAACTCGAGCCGGACTCAGTTCTCTCGTTGAACAATCTCGCCTGGATCCTATCGACCACTCCGGATGACGCGCTGAGAAACGGCGCAAGAGCGGTCGAGCTCGCGGAAAAAGCAAATCGGCTGTCCGGCGAGAATAATCCGGTCTTCACTCGAACTCTGGCCGCGGCTTATGCCGAAGCCGGACAATTTGAGGACGCGATCAAGACTGCGCGACGCGCATCGGAGCAGGCGAATGCTCAGGGTGTGCGTGACCTCGCCCTTCAGATCCAGGAGGATGTCGATCTTTATCGGCGTCGCACCCCGCTGCGGGATCCCAACCTGCGAAATGCGCGATAAAATTTCCGAACGTTCGCTAGTCGCCGGCATTTGCGTCGCTCTGGTCGCGCTCGTTTGGTTCGTGTTCGGGCAGGCAATCAAATTTCCCTTCATTAACTTCGATGACCCGGAATACGTTTACGAAGTTCCGGAGATAAATGCCGGTCTCACGTTGCACGGCGTCAAATGGGCCTTCACTCATTGGCCCGCTACGAACTGGTTTCCGCTCAAGAACGTCTCGCACATGCTCGAGTTCCAGTTCTACGGATTCAATCCGGGCTTGTTTCATCTGACGAACGTTGTTCTCCATGCCGCAACTGTCGTCTTGCTTTTTCTCGCGCTGCGGAAATTCACTGGATCGATCTGGCGAAGTGCGTTTGCCGCCGCGATTTTTGCAATTCATCCATTGCGGGCGGAATCGGTCGTTTGGATCGAGGAACGCAAAGACGTTTTGAGCGGAATCTTCTTCATGCTCACGCTCGCGGCATATTTTTATTACACGCGCAAACCAACGGTCGCCCGCTATCTCACGATCTCGATCGTATTCGCGGCCGGGTTGCTTTCGAAGGCGATGCTCATAACGACGCCGATCATCCTCTTGTTGCTCGATTACTGGCCGTTGAACAAAGATCACGGGTCAGAGATCGGAAGTCAGAAATCACAAAATAGTAGCAACTGGCCAAAATTAATCCTTGAGAAAGCGCCGTTGTTTGTGCTCTCGCTGATCGTCGCATTTCTTACATCGCGCGGGATTGCGCCAGCACATAGCGCCGCCGATCAACTCCCGTTTCTCGCGCGCATCGGCAACGCCTTTGTCAGTTATCTCGTTTACGTCTGGCAAATGATTTGGCCGACAAACCTCGGCGTCTTTTATCCCTATTCACAAAATGGTTTGCCGATCTGGCAGTCGATAGTCGCCGCAGCAATCTTGGTCGTGATCACAATCGCAATTCTCGCGGTCCGAAAATCCCGCCCGTATCTGTTCGTCGGCTGGTCTTGGTATTTGATCATGTTGCTGCCGGTGATTGGAGTTATTCAGGTCAACCTTCAATCACACGCCGATCGTTATACGTATCTTCCCCAAATCGGTCTTTATTTAATCATTGCCTGGGGTGGGGCCGATCTATTGGCGAGTTGGCGTTATCGAACTCAAATTGCAAGCGCGGCGGCGGTTGTTGTTATTCTCGCGTTTGCATTCGCCGCGCGCGTGCAAGCCTCTTACTGGCGCGACAGCGAAGCGCTCTGGACACATACGATCGCGGTGACGAAGGACAATTATTTCGCGCACGCCAGCCTGGCCGATCTTCTGATGCGGCGCGGCCGCGTGAACGAAGCAATCGAACATTCCGAGGAAGCGTTGCGCATCCGCCCCGGTGACGCGGACGCGCAAAATAATCTCGGGCTCGCATTGTTACAGACCGGCGACACGCAACGCGCGGTGGCGCATTTGGAGAAAGCGCTGGAGATCGATTCGGGTCACATGAACGCGGAAGTAAATCTCGCGTGGGTTTTGGCGACTTCGTCGAATGAGTCAATGCGCAACGGTGCGAGAGCGGTCCAGCTCGCGGAAGATGTCGCGCGCCGCGCCGGTCATCCAAATGCGATTGTGCTACGTACGTTGGCCTCGGCTTATGCAGAAACGGGACGATACAGCGACGCGATTGAAACTGCGCAGCAAGCAATCGCAATCGCGAAAACGACTGGCAACGAAGGTCTGGCCGCCGATCTTGAAAGAAATATCGCGGCTTATCGTTTGAACCAACCAATCCGCAGCGCGCCTTAGTCTAGGCCACCCAGATCGTCTTTGCGTTCATGAATTCGCGGATGCCGTGAGCGCCGAGCTCGCGCCCGACGCCGGAACGTTTCACGCCGCCGAACGGCAATCGCGGATCCGATGCCGACATCGCGTTGATGAAGACCATTCCCGATTCCAATTCGGAAGCGAAAAGTTCCTGCTCGACCGGCTCGTTGGTCCACGCACTCGCCGCCAGCCCGAATCGGCTGTCGTTTGCCATCTCGATCGCCTCCTCAGGGTCGCGCACGCGGAAAACCGCGGCCACTGGTCCGAAAACTTCTTCGCGATAAGCGGGCGATTCTCTCGGCACACCGGCAAGCACCGTTGGCTCGTAAAAAAAGCCCGGTCCGGCGATTCGATTGCCACCGGTCAGCAATTTGGCACCGGCGGCCATCGATTTCTGGACCTGCTCGTGCACGCCGTTCAAAATCTGTTCGGTCGCGAGTGGCCCGATCTGGGTCGTTTCGTCAAATGGATCGCCCACTTTCAGCGTGCGCATTTGCTCGACGAACTTCTCCAAAAAATTGTTGTAAATTTTGTCGGCGATGAAAAATCGTTTCGCCGCGATGCACGATTGACCGGTGTTGATCGTGCGCGCTTTGACGGCAGTGCTGACCGCAAGTCCGAAATCGGCGCTGGGCATGACGATGAACGGATCGCTGCCGCCGAGCTCGAGCACGGTCTTTTTAATTTCGCGCGCCGCCGCGCTGCCGACCGCGCTCCCAGCTTTTTCGCTACCGGTCAGGGTTACTGCTTTGATCCGAGGATCGACAATTAGCTTTTCAACTTGATCGGCCTCGATAAGCAGCGTTTGAAAAACTCCCTCGTCGAATCCTGCGCGACAGAAAAGTTGCTCAATCGCCAGCGCGCATTGCGGAACGTTGGCCGCGTGTTTGAGAATCCCGACGTTGCCGGCCATTAAAGCGGGCGCGGCGAATCGGAACACCTGCCAGAACGGAAAATTCCAGGGCATAATCGCCAGAATCGGCCCCATCGGCTCATAGTGAACATAACTGCGACGCGCGTTCGTTTGCGCGGCTTCATCTTCCAGAAAACGTTCGGCGTTCTCGGCGTAGTAGCGACACCCGCGTGCGCACTTTTCGATTTCCTCGACTGACGCGCGAAATAATTTTCCCATTTCGAGCGTCATCATGCGGGCAAGATCTTTCTTCTCGCGCTCGAGCAGTGTCGCCACGCTGACGAGCAATTGAGCGCGTTTTGGAAAAGATTCTCGGCGATGTTGCTGAAATGCGTGGTCCGCCCGCTTCAGTCGTTTCTCGATCTCAGCGCCGCTGAATGCGCTGAATTCTTTGAGCTTTTCGCCCGTGGCCGGATTGGTCGACGCGATCGCCATACATTACCTAAACGCAGCTCAACGGATTCGCGAAGTCAAAAAACTGCTAGCGACATTTACAACCGCAATCCCTTTGGAATCAAAACGCGATCGAGCAAATCGAAGAGCGATTGCACCAGCAACGCGAGCACCGCGGCCGGAATTGCGCCTTGAAGGATCGTTGCGTGATCGTTCAAATTGAGGCCGCTCAAGATCGGCTCGCCCAGGCCGCCGGCGCCGATTAACGCCGCCAGCGTCGCCGTGCCGACATTGATCACGGCGCTCGTCTTAATTCCGCCCAGGATCGACCGGGACGCCATCGGCAAATGAATTTGCCAAAGCCGCGCTGTCGAGCTCAGGCCCAGCGCAATCGCAGATTCGCGCAAGCCACGCGGAATGTCCTGCAGTCCAGTCGCGGTGTTGCGGACAATCGGCAGGAGACCGTAGAGGAAAAGTGCTGCGATTGCGGTGCGCACGCTGATTCCGAAAAACGGAAGCGGAACAAGCAGCGCAAGCAATGCCAGCGACGGAATGGTTTGCACAACGCCGGCAAAACCAAGAATAACATGGCCGGTCGCGCCGCCGCGACTCGCCCAAATGCCAAGCGGAATTCCAACTAGCACTGAAAGCAGCAGAGAAGACCCAGCGAGCTCGAGATGGCGAAGCGTCCAGCGCGCGAGCTTGTGCGAAAAATTTTCGCCCGCAGTCCACGTGGTGGATGTCGCATTGCTTGCCGCACCGTAGCCTTGGCGGAGGCGGGTTGATGTTGTGGCGGGTTCAAAATACAAACCGGCTGCGCGCGTATAATTTTTCGTGCGCTCCGCTTCCGCGTTCAGCCTCACCATCTTTGCTTCATCAATGGTTCCTTCCAATTTGCGCAGCACGGTGATCGTTGGCGCTGGAAGCGCGTATCTAAACAACAAGACGGCTTTGTATTGCGGAAAAAAATGGTGGTCGTCTTCGAGCACGACCAGATCGTTTTCTGAAATCTTGGCATCGGTTGAATAGGCGTCTTTGACGTCGATCGAACCGTTCGTGAGCGCGGCGTACCCAAGCGCGTGATCGATTCCGATAACGCTTCGTGGATTCAATTGGTAATCCTGCGCCAACGGTCGCCATCCATCTTGTCGATCCAAAAATTCGTGAGTCAGCCCAAACTTCAATTCCGGATGGTTCCGAAGATCGCTGACTGTGCGAAGACCGAGTTTCTCGGCACGGCTTCGCGACATCACGAGCGCGTAGGTATTGTTGAAGCCGAGCGGTTCGGTCACTCCGATCCCAACTTTGCCTAGCTCGCTTGCGATTTGTTCGAAATTTAGTTGATCGGTCCGCTTCAAAATCTCCTGCGTGATAGTTCCCGTGTACTCCGGATAAACGTCAATCTGTCCGCTGCGCAGCGCTTCCCAAAGAATGATGGTGCCACCCATCCCTTGCCGATGCTCAACCGAAATTCCAGCATCAATCAAACTGCGTTTCGCAATTTCGCCCAGCACGTACGACTCAGTGAATTTCTTGGAACCAATGAAGACAGGAGCTGCACGCAACGAACCCGAAAAGAAAATTAGGAACGCGGGAACGCAGATAAAAAGAACGATACGAATGAACGTTTCTTGTTTTCCTGTTTTCCTGATTCTCCTCATAAAACGGCGAGGCTCCGTTGCGCGTTGATAAATTCGGAAACAAAGTTGCTGGTCGGTTTATCGCGAAGATCAGAGAGCGAACCTTGCTGAACGATGCGGCCTTCATTCATGAGCACTATCTCATCCCCGAGATAAGCGGCTTCGGCCAGATCGTGTGTGACCAGGAGCGCGGTTTGGCGGAGCCGCGCGAAAATTTCTTTCAAGTCTTTTTGCAACGCCGCGCGTACCAGCGGGTCGAGCGCGCCCAGCGGCTCGTCCAGCAGCAACAGTTCCGGCGAAAGCATTAGCGCGCGCATCAAACTCACGCGTTGACGCTGGCCGCCGGAAAGCTCGAGTGGATAGCGATCGAGAAGATTCTCGGGGAACCGGGTGAGCGCGCGGAGTTCGGAAAGCCTCGCGCGCATTTCATTCTCGGGGCGGTGAAGATGACGCGCCATGAGCAAGATATTTCCGCGCGCGGTCAGATGTGGAAAGAGTCCGCCTTCCTGAATCACGTAACCGGCGCGATGACGAACGATGTCGATCTTATCGGGGCGAAGTTGGGTTCCATCGAACTGGATTTCGCCACTATCCGGTCCGAGCAGACCAATGATCAGACGCAGAAGGGTTGATTTGCCGCAACCGCTCGGTCCGATCAGCACCGTCGTTTTGCCACGCTCGACCGAAAGATCGACTGCGTGGACCGCGGCAGCGTCGCCGAATGTTTTTGAAACGCCGACCAGTTGAACCAACGCGCTCATTTTATTGCAGTCGGTCGCCGCGGCGGCCGCGTCAAAAGGCGGCGGCTACGGTACCGTGAAATAAAAAACGCCAAACCAGCGCGCATCGTCGGTCCAGACTTGCACGAATTGAAACCCGGCGTCGCGCGCGAGCTCGATGAATCCGGGGACCGTGTGTTTGTAGGAGTATTCGGTGAGAACCTCTTCGCCGGCACGAAATTGAAATTCGCGCGCGCCGATGTGAACCGCCTGTTCGTTATCGCTGATCAGGTAAATTTCGATTCGACCCTCGGTTGAGTTGTAAATCGCGTGATGCCGCCAGCGGTTTAAATTGAAGTCGGCGCCAAGCTCGCGATTGATGCGTGCGAGAAGGTTCTTGTTGAACTGCGCGGTCACTCCGGCGCTGTCGTTGTAAGCACGCTCTAGAACATGTCGATCCTTCTGAAGATCAACGCCGATCAGCAAACCGCCGCCGTCGGCGGCGAGCTCAACCAGGCGGGCGAGGAACTCGCTGGCCGCTTCCGGTTCGAAGTTGCCAATGGTCGATCCCGGAAAATAAATCACGCTTCGCGAGGAAAGGCGACGCGGCAGCGGCAGCTCGAATGGCTCGAGATAATCGGCGCAGACTGGCAGGATCTGCAGACCCGGGAACATTTCTCGAAACCGGGCGGAGGATTTCTCCAGCTGTTCCTTCGAAATATCGATCGGAACGTAAACTAGCGGGTCGCGCAATTCTTCGAGCAGAATTCGCGCCTTCGTCCCCGCACCAGTGCCGAGACCGATCAGCTCGATTTGTGGACCGAGCGCCTTTGCCATGTCCGCTCCGTGCAATCGAAGAATCTCGATCTCGGTTCGGGTGATGTAGTACTCAGGCAGATCGCAGATTTGTTGAAACAACTGAGCGCCGCGCTCGTCGTAGAAAAACTTACACGGCAATTGTCTGGGCGATTTTGAAAGCCCAGCCAGGACTTCCTCGCGAAAGTTTTCGATCGCAGCGGCGGCAACAGCAGAAGTGATTTGCTCTTTCACGAGAGATCGTGCGCCAAACGGATCCCCGTGAATTGCCACCGTTTATCGGGTTGAAAGAAGTTTCGGTAAGTTTTGCGAATATGAGTCTGTGACGTGGCACAGGACCCGCCGCGCAAAACGTATTGATTGCACATGAATTTTCCGTTGTATTCGCCGAGCGCGCCCGGGCTTGCGCGGTAGCCGGGATAGGGGGAATAAGCGCTCCGCGTCCACTCCCAAACGTCGCCAAACATCTGTGCGAGTTCTCGATCTTTCGGCGATTTGTTTAGCACCGTGGGATGAAACCGCTCGCGCTCAACGAAATTGCCGTCGATGTCCATCTTCGCGGCCGCGCGTTCCCATTCAAATTCAGTCGGCAACCGCGCGCCGGCCCAGTTCGCGTAGGCGTCGGCTTCAAAATAACTAAGATGTGTCACCGGTTCGTTCGGATCGATCTGGCACAGGCCAGACAAAGTAAAATTCCGCCATTGACCATCGCGCTCGATCCAGTAAAGCGGCGCGCGCCAATTCTGTTCGTTGACCGTGGTCCAGCCTAACGAAAGCCAAAACTCCGAACGCGAATAACCGTTGTCGGCGATAAATGCGAGATACTCGGCGTTGGTGACCAAGCGGTTTGCGAGCGAGAAAGGCAGAACCAGCGCACGATGGCGCGGACTTTCATTGTCGTAGGCAAAGCCGTTGCCATCGTGACCGATCTCAATTATCGCTTCGTCGAACTCGACGAACTTCAACGGGCCGATATTCCCCGCGGCGAATCCGTCTTTTGGCGGATCGATCTTGCTTGCCGAGCCGTAGCCTGGCGAAGGCTGGGCTTGGCGAAAAACCGGGAAGAGCGGGTTTTGCGCGAAAACGTGTTTGATATCGGCGATGAGCAACTCCTGATGTTGCTGTTCGTGATGAATTCCGAGCGTAAGGATCGGTTTGATCTCACGAAACAATTTCTCGTCGGCACTGGCAACAAGAGCTTCGATGTCCGAATCAATGGAAGCGCGATATTTTTTCGTTTCGTCCACTGTCGGCCGTGAAATCAGTCCACGCAGGTCGCGCCGATGCATCGCGCCGGCGGCGTTGTAATAGGAGTTAAAAAGATAGGCGTACTCGGAAACTGCATCGCGATAGCCAGGCACCCATTTTTTCAAAATGAAGGTCTCGAAAAACCAGGTGGTGTGCGCAAGATGCCATTTCGTCGGGCTTACTTCCGGCATCGATTGCACAACGCAATCTTCGGGAGCGAGATTCTCCGCCAATTTCGCGGTGAAATTTCGAACGTCGTGAAAACGCGCGAGAAGTTGTTCGGCTGGAGACGACTCCGCCCGCGAACGCTCTTGCGCGGTCGCGGCTCGATTTGCTGTTGCGACCGCGGCTTGGATCAAGTAATTCCGCCCTCCTGTTCGAGCTCTTCTCTACGCGCCTCAAGCATTTGATCGTGGGCCGCTTCTTCCCGTCCGTCACTGACGAGATGTTCACCGACCGTCTCTTCTTCGTCGTCAATCCCGGAACGGGGCACACGATGACCGCGGTCGTCCGGAGTTACTTGCCACTCTGCGGTCACTTCCGAATTATCCGGCGTTTCTTCGGGCGGGTTATTATTTTCAGCACCCATCAATTCTTGGCGCGCGTGGCTCCAATCGGCATCGGTAAATTCGTCCGGATTGCGCTCGTCGATCATCGCAATCTCGCGCGCACGTCGCTCGATGTCTTCGGGGGAGGGAACTCCCATTCCGTTGCCATGAAGCTCGATTTTTCCACTACTCGGTTTCTTTTCCTTCATACACTTGAATTACGAAAACCGAATCAGGTCTACGTGCAAAAAGTTACAGCGCGAAAGTCCGGCGGGAAAGAGGATTTTGCTTCGGGCCGCGATAGCGGAAAATAGATGGAATTTCATGGACGACTGCAAATTACTCTCGTTGAAAAGTGGCGCCGAGCTCGCCTACGCCGAATATGGCTGCGCTGCGGGCACGCCGGTTTTCTTTTTTCACGGTTGGCCGAGCTCGCGCACGATGGCGCTGCTGACCGACCCGGCCGCTAGCCAACTAGGCGTGAGAATTATTTCAGCTGATCGCCCCGGCATTCGCGATTCCAGTTTTCAGCCGAATCGCAAATTGGTCGATTGGCCGCAAATCGTTGAGCAGTTGGCGGATCACTTGCGGATCCAACAATTTCGAATCTTGGCGATCTCGGGCGGCGCGCCCTACGCCTACGTCGCCGCGTGGGAAATTCCGGAGCGAGTCCAGGCAATCGGGATCGCAAGTGGCGCTCCGCCGATTGTCGATCTTGGCGATCATTCGGGGCTGCTTTCGCTTTACCGTCGACTGCTCTGGCTCTATGGCCGATCGCCACAAGCGCTGCGGGCGCTTTTTTTTCTGACCGGCGCAATTGCGAGGATTCGTCCCCCGGTTCGTTTTCGTCCGCTCATGTTGAAGCTTTTGCAATTACAAGCGTGCGACGCGGCGTCCCTGGAAGATTCGGTCGCGTTTGAGGCGTGTTTCGAAAGTCAACGCCGCGCCTGGCGAGCATCGGTTAAAGGGCTGACCGCCGACGCGGAAATCTTTGCCGCGCCGTGGGGATTTCGTCTGGAAGATGTCAATGTTCCGGTGCGTCTCTGGCATGGAACGAAAGATCGTGCCTTTTCTACGCGCGTGGCCGATTACGTCGCGGCGCGACTTCCTGATTGCAAAGCGCGCTACGTGGAAGGTGAAGGTCATTATTCGCTTCCGATCCGGCACATGCGCGAAATCCTGGCGGATTTGATCACCGTCGATGGAGGGGGCCGGGCTATCGGCGCCCATTAATTTTTGGACACGAGTCGCCGCGGCGACCGTATCCCTCCAAGACAGAAATCCCGTGCGCTCAATGCCGCGCGCGTTAAATGTTCCGCGTGGAAGATTTTACTGGGGAAGCAATTCACGATCAGCCGACGCGACGTCTGTGGACAGTTGATCCGCCATTTGATGCGCGGGTAAAAGATCTCGTCCGCGATTGGGGTGCGAACAAGAATCCGGAACTGATCGAGGAGATGATCGTGACCGCGCTGAAAATGGCGCGGGATGAGA
>Ga0209267_1001017_pt1 | contig 19651 bp, 15 predicted proteins | sample GraSoiAngelo_137_FD_185894 | JGI IMG/M metagenome (GOLD analysis project Ga0209267, IMG submission 185894) | Grasslands soil microbial communities from the Angelo Coastal Reserve, California, USA - 14_0929_09_30cm (SPAdes) (version 2) | ecosystem: Environmental > Terrestrial > Soil > Grasslands ... | reverse complement strand
GTGCTCGACGCCAAGCTGAAGGCACTCCAGGAGGAGGTGGACGCCCTGAAGAAGGAGATCGAGAAGTCCCGAAAGGCGCCCACCGTCGTCGCGCCACCCGCACCGGCGCCGACGAGCGGGACGCCGCCTCCAGGTGAGCCGGCCCCGGCGACCGCTCCCACGACCGCCGCGCAGCCGCAAGCCCCGCCGGCGACGACCACGCCGTGGATCACCGACTTCAAGATCGGCGGCTACGGGTCGACACGGTTCGAGGCGTCCGATATCGACAAGGTCGGGGACACCTTCACCTTCCGGCGCTTCGTCTTGAGCGGTGACGCGACGATCGCGAACCGCATCCGCAGCGTCGTCGAGCTCGAGTTCGAGCATCTGACCGAGCTGGAAGTGGAAAAATCGGCGCCCTCGGAGGGCGGTCTCCGCGGCTTCTCGAACTCGATCGAGAGCAGCAACGGCTCCGAGATCTCACTCGAGCAGGCGTGGGTCGAATTCATGCTCGCCGAATGGCTTCGGTTCCGTGCGGGGATGCTGCTGGTGCCACTCGGCCGCTTCAACCTCAACCACGACGACAACCGCTGGGACCTCCCGCGGCGCTCGCTGGTCGATCGCGGCGTCCCGGTCCTTCCGTCGACGGCCGCGTGGTCGGAAGTCGGTATGGGATTCGCCGGGGACGTCGACGGCGGCTCCTGGGGCAAATTCGGCTACCAGGTCTACGTCATGAACGGCGTCACGCTCGACGCGAGCCTGGAGACCGTGGCGCACGCCAGCGGCGAGCTGGAAACCGAGGTTGAGATCAAGCCGCAGCGTGGCACCGCGAACATCGACGTGAAGAAGGACAAGGCCGGGGCCTTGCGGATCTTCTGGAGCCCGTCCCTCGGCAACGAGATCGGAACGTCGGTCTACTACGGCCGCTACACGCCGGACTTCCTGCCGTCGGAGACGGTATGGTCCCTCAGCACGGACGGCAAGCTCACGCTCGGCCCCTTCGAGATCGAGGGCCAGTACGTGTACACGCGCTGGAACGGTATCAAACGGGTCGCCCAGGGCTTCGCCAACGCCGTCGCCGAGAGTTCCTGCGCGGGACCGTCTTCGGTCGGCCCTTCGAGAATCCGCAGTTCGTCCTGACCACGCGCTGGGAGCAGGTGTGGCTGCACAATCTCGTGAAGGAGATCCTCTTCACCGGGAGCACGCTGAGCGAGATCTCGCGCGAGGACCGCTACGTCAACCGCGCGACTCTCGGGTTCACCTATCGCCCCGTGCCGCTGGTCGCCTTCCAGCTCGCCTACGAGCGCACCTGGACCGACAACGGCAAGAGCCTCGCGTCGGTGACGAACTTCATTCCGGCGCGGCGCAGCGAGGATACGCAGAACTCGTTCCTCTTCGGGGTCGCGTTCGGCTTCTGATGCTCTCGCGGCGTCGATTCCTGGGCGGCGCGACCGGCGCCTGGCTCGTTCTCGGGCCGGCTGGTCTCGCCGCTCAGGAAGGCGTCTTCCTGACCGCAGACGAGGCTTCGCGCCAATTGTTCCCGGACGCCGCGATCACCCCTCGCACCGTGGTCGCGACGCCGGCCCTGCAGCAGCGGATCCGGGATCTGCTCGGGCGCCCACCGAGCCTCTGGGAGGAGTCGTATCGGATCAGCACGCTCACGCGGGCCGACGCCGTCGCGGGATTCGTCGTCGTCGTCGAGGAGATCGGCAAGCACCGGCCCATCACGTTCGCCGTCGGCGTCCGGCCGGACGGCAAAGTGCAGGACATGGCGGTCCTCGCCTACCGGGAGGCGTACGGGGGCGAGATCAAGGACAGGAGATTCCTCGGCCAGTACCGCGAGAAAGGCCTGGGGGACGTCCTGCTTCCATTCCGCGACATTCGTAACATCTCGGGCGCGACTCTGTCGGTGCAGGCGACCGGGCGGGCCGCTCGCAAGGCCATCGCCGTGCTGCGCGCCGCAGGCGACCTCCCGTGAGCTCGGTTCGACTGGTGACCCATGTCAGACCCCGGATGGGCACCCTTCTCGCGGTCACGCTGGCAGGCGACCGATCCAACGTTCCGCCGGACCTCTCGCGCGTCTTCGCGACGGCGGCGGCATGGGAACGCGTGATGAGCCGCCACGCACCGACCACGCCGCTCGCGCGATTGAACCGGCGCGCCGGAGATCCGGCTGGTGTCGTTTCGCGCGCCCTGGCGACCGCGGTCGGTCTGGGTCGTGAGCTGGCCGCGCGAACGGGTGGCGCCTTCGACCCGACGATTGCGCCGCTCGCGAAGCTCTGGCAGAGCGCCGCCCGCCGCGGCCGGCGGCGCGAGAGCTCGAGCGCGCGCGCCGACTGGTCGGCTGGCGCTCGATCGAGATCGCCCCACCGCGCGTCGCGCTGCGCGCGCGGGGAATGGCGCTCGATCTCGGCGCGCTCGGCAAGAGGATCGCGCTGGATCGAATCGCGAGACACCTCCGGCGCGGTGGCTGTCCCTCGGCGCTCGTCAATTTCGGCGAATCGAGTCTCGTCGCGATCGGACGGCCCCCGCGCGGGCGGTGGCGCGTCGCCCTGCGGCATCCCGAAGGCGGCTTCGCCGGCGAGTTCGCGCTGGACGACCGCGCCTGCTCGACCTCGGCGACGTGGGGTCAGACCGTGCGCCTCGGTCGCACGGTGCTCGGGCACATCGTCGATCCCAGAACCGGCAAGCCGCTGCGGCGGCACGCCCAGGTGACCGTGCTCGCGCCCTCGGCCACCGTGGCCGAAGCCCTATCGACCGCGCTCCTCGTCCTGGGCCCTCGGGCCCTGCACGACGTGGCGCGCGACTTCGGGATCGACGCCTGCTGGATCGATCGCCTCGGGATTCGCACGACTCCCGGCTTCGGTATCCGCCGAGCGGCGTAGCCCCGCCATGCGGGAGTTCGCCAAAGGCTCATTCACGCTGCGTCAGGCGCCGCGGCCTCTGCGTCTCATCTACGCCGCCTTCCTCCTGCTGGTGGGCGTCGGCATCGCCACCGAGCTCGGCTTCGAGATCGAGCGCATCGGCCTGACGCCCGCGCGCGTGGCCGCGTACTATCGCGGGGGCGAGGACGCGACCGTCATGACCTTTCCGAAGACCTTCGGCCAGCTGCTCGAGGTCACGCACGCGCATGCCTTCATGATGGCCGTGATCTTCCTGATTCTCGCTCATCTCTTCGCCGCGACATCGACGTCCGGCGCGTTGCGGGCAATCGTGCTCGGCGTCGCCTTTGCCGGCATGCTGGGGAACCTGGCGGCCCCGTGGCTCACGCGGTACGGCGCGGCCTGGTGCGCCTGGATCCTGTTGTTCTCGTGGGCCGCCCAGGGAGCGGGATCCGTCCTGATGGTCGCGGTCAGCGCGTGGGAGTGCCTCACGCCGAGCTGAGAGCGTCCCCGATAGGGCATTGACACCCACCGACCGCGCGTTACCATCCTGCCACGCGCGAGCCGTATGCCTCACCGAGGAGGCAACATGATGGCTGGACCGATCAACCGTCGTACCTTCATCACACGCAGCGGAGCCACCGCGGCCGGGCTCCTTGGCGCGCCGCTGCTCTCGGCCCCACGCGCCCGCGCCGCGGGCGAGCGGCTCGTGGTGGCGGTGGGACAGTGGGGCATCGAAACCCCGTTCGCGTGGCGCTCCAGCCAGTCCGAGAAGACGTTGTGGGACTGCGCGTACGACCCTTTGATCATGCGCGACCCGAAGACCTTCGAATATCGCCCCGGGCTTGCCACGGAATGGAAGCCGTCGCACGAGCTCAGGACGTGGACGTTCAAGCTGCGCTCGGGTGTGCAGTTCCACGAGGGCTTCGGCGAGATGACCGCGGAGGACGTGAAGTTCACGGTCGAGCAGAACCTCAAGCCCGATTCGCAAGGTGGGTCGGCGCCGTTCTTCCGCACGCACCTCGAGCGCATCGAGACGCCCGACAAGCACACGGTCGTGATGCACTTCAAGAACCGGGTCTGGGAGGTGCCGTCGAACTTCACCCAGTTCGTCGGCTACCAGAACATCACCTCGAAGAAGTACATCGAGTCGGTCGGCGAGGACAAGGCGTCCCTTCACCCGATCGGCACTGGCCCCTTCCGGCACGTGGAGGGCAAGCAGGGCGACTATCACCGCTTCGAGGCGGTCGCCAGCCACTGGCGAAAGACTCCCGCGTTCAAGGAGCTCGTCATCCGGCGAATTCCCGATCCGGCGACGCGTCTGGCCGGGCTCCGGTCCGGCGAGATCGACATCGGCAACGTGTTCGGCGACTACCTGGATCAGGCGCGCAAGGCGGGCCTCAGGATCCACGAGACGCCGAACGCCGCCTGTCACTGGGTCGTCCTGCAGGGCCAGACGACGCCGGACCGCGAGGACTACTGTCCGACATGCCCGTGGGCAGGCGACCCGAGCGATCCCAAGAGTCTCGAGAACGCGCGCAAGGTCCGGCTCGCGCTGAACCTGGCGGTGAACAAGAAGACGATCGTCAGCGCCCTCTGGAAGGGCATGGGCTCCGAAGCGCCCTTCATGTACTGGTACTACCCCTTCCACAAGGGCTTCAAGACGGACTGGAAGGTGCCGCCGTACGATCCCGAGCGCGCCAAGAAGCTTCTGGCGGAGGCGGGGCACGCCGGCGGCTTCGAGGTCCGGATGAATCCGATGGTGATGACCTACGCGCTCGACGGCCCCGACATGGTCGAGGCGGTCGCGCTCGACTGGGAGAAGATCGGCATCAAGGTCCGACGCGTTCCCGAAGCGTTCAGCAACTTCCTGCCGAAGAACCGCGCTCGCAAGACGAACAAGACGCACTGGGTCTACGGCTCGCCGCCCTTCGACGAGCCCGTGCTCGGCTGGCAGCGCGCCATCTACTCGAAGGGTGCCTTCAACATCCTGTGCGACGGGGCGTACGACGAGGACGTCGACACGATCTCGCGCGAGCTCGACACGGACAAGCGGGCGAGGATGACGCAGGCGCTGGGCCAGCGGCTCTACGACGACTACCGCGGCGTGATGCTCGGGATGCGCTCGCTGACGTGGGCGGTGAGCAAGAAGGTCAACAGCTGGCAGACGCTCGTCTACGTGCCGCTCGAGAACAACTACGAATACGTGGGCTGATCCAGGGGAGGCCCCCATGAACGGTCGGGTCGCTTCGCTCCTCACGGCCGTGCTGCTGGCTCTGGCCGCGAACCCGGCGGGCGCCGCCCAGCCCGGGGAAGCGGTGATGGCGTGGCACGTCACGCTCGCGCCGACGTGGTTCGATCCCTCGACGGCGCCGCCGCAGATCACGCCCTTCGGCATGCTCTACGCCATCCACGACGCGATGGTGCGCCCGCTGCCCGGGGCCAAGATGGGGGCGAGCCTCGCGGAATCGTGGCGGGAGAGCCCGGACGGGCTCACGTACGAGTTCAAGCTCCGCCCCGGTCTCAAGTTCCACAACGGCGATCCCGTCACGGCCGAGGACGTGAAGTTCAGCTACGAGCGTTATCGGGGTGCCGGCGCCAAGGAGCTGCAGACGCGCGTCCGCCAGGTCGACATCGTCGACGCGCTCACGATCCGCTTCCAGCTGAAGGAGCCGTGGCCCGACTTCATGACCTTCTACGGCACGACGGCCACCGCCGCCGGCATCGTCGTGCCCAAGAAATACCTGGAACGAGTCGGCGACGAGGCCTTTCGCAAGAATCCGATCGGCGCCGGCCCGTACAAGTTCGTGAGCCACACGCCGGGCGTCGAGGTCGTGCTGGACGCGTATCCGGGCTACTGGCGGCACGCCCCGTACGTCAAGCGGCTGGTCATGCGCAGCGTCACCGACGGCACCACCCGCGCGGCGATGCTCAAGACCGGCGAGGCGGACATCTCGTACGCGCTCGATGGACCCGATGCCGACACCGTGAGGCGTGACCCGCGGACCCAGATCGTGGCCTCACGCCACGCCTCGATCAACTGGCTCGAGTTCGCGGACCAGTGGGATCCGAAGTCACCGTGGGCCGACCGACGCCTGCGGCTGGCGGTCAACCTCGCGATCAACCGCAAGGCGATCAACGACGCCGCCTGTCTGGGCTTCTGCCCGCCGGCGGGCGTCATCGTGCCCCGCGTCATGGACTTCGCGCTCCAGGTCGAGCCGCCGCCGTACGAGCCCGCGAAGGCCAGACAGCTCCTCGCGGAGGCCGGCTACCCGAACGGCATCGACGCCGGGGACCTCGTCCCGATCCCGCCGTTCTTCACGATGGGCGAGGCGATGGTGAACTACCTGAACGCCGTCGGGATCCGCGTGAAGATGCGCCAGATGGAGCGCGCCACCTTCTATACCGCCTGGCGCGAGAAGAAGCTGCGCCCGCTCTTCATCACCGGCGTGGGCAATTCGGGCAACGCCGCCAGCCGCGTGCAGGAGTTCATCTTCTCCAAGGGGACCTACGCCTACGGCGGCTACCCGGAGATCGACGATCTGTTCGAGCAGCAAGCGCGCGAGCGGGACCCTCGCAAGCGCGAGACGCTTCTTCACAAGATCCAGCAGATCACCATCGACAAGGTCATGTTCGCGCCGATCATGGACTTCCGCGCGCTGATGGGGATCGGGCCGCGCGTGACCGAGCACACGATCACCTGGATCCACAACTCGCCGTTCCCGTCCTACGAGGACATGAAGATCAAGGACTAGCGGCGGTCAGCGGACCCGGTCGCAGATCGTAGAGGCGCATGCCGCCGCGGCGGCCGCCGAGCGCGCTCGAGCGCCAGAGAGCCGGGTCCACGAGCTGCCCTCTCTCCTGAACCCAGTCGGTGATGGGCCGCGCCGCCACGTCGGCGCCGAGGCGGCGGCTGATGAACGGCGCGTCGCCGACCATCACGAAGCGGATCTGCTTGGCTTCGACCATCCGGGCGAGCGTGGCGGGCGTCAGGATCGGATCGAGCCCGTGGAAGCCGCCCATCGCCATCACCGGGTGCCCGGAGCTGATGATGATCGGCGCCGCGAGCCGGGTCGTGGTGGTGGCGAGCAGATAGCGTTCGCCCGCGTGATTGGCCTCGAGGAACGCGACGAGCCCCGAGGGGTCGTACGGCTCGACCGGTCGAATCCGCTGGGGCGTCTCGCCCGCGACGGGAACGAGTCGACCGAGATCCGCCGACGGAATCGCGCCGGCGCCGGGCACCAGCACGCTGCTCAGCGCCCACGCCGATGGGACCACGAGCAGCGCGGCGAGCCCGATCGTGACCGCGCCGGCGGCGAGGGCACGCGCCGAGGGGCCCGCCGGCCCAAGCGGGCCCAGCGGCCGTGACGCGAGAATCACCAGCAGCACGCCCGCTGAAAGGAGCGTGCCGCCCATGAGAGCCAGGTGCAACGGATGGTACTCGCCGAGCCGCCAGCCCATTGCGCTCGCCTCGATGTAGAGCTGCCACGCGGCCGTCAGCAGAAGACACCCGGGCAGCAAGAGGGCGCGCCAGCCTCCACGCAGATAGAATTCGCATGAGCGTACGAGTCCGATCCCGGCGAGAGCCGCGAGCGGTGGCGCCATCGTGGCCAGGTAATAGAAGTGAGAGAAGCCACCGGCGTAGCTGTAGATCACGGCATAGGTGACGAGCCAGCCGAGCCACAGGAGCACCGCGAGGTGCGTCCGGAACAGCGGCCCGCCGATTCTCCCACATCCCGCGCCGGACGCGAGCCCCGCGATGGCGAGCGGGAGGAGCCAACCGACCTGACCGGCCAGCTGACCGTCGGCGAGCCTCAGGGCTCCCGCCGGCGCGCGTACGAAGAGTCGCGACAGGCCGCGGCGGGGTCCCGTCTCGAGCGTACGACTCGCGTCGCTCGCCGCCTCCATCGTGGAGCGCAGGGGTGGCGGAGTCACCGAGGCGGTCGCGGCGCTCCTGAACTCGGGTGCCCGAACGAATCGCCCCATGCCGTAGGGACCGACCACGAGCTCGAGCATCGAGTTCTTGTCGCTGGTGCCGGCGTACGGCCGCCGCTCCGGCGGCGTCAGGTCGTACGCGAGCACCCAGCTCAGCGACACCGCAGCCAGGACGACTCCCGCCACCGCGAGGTGGCCGATCCGGCGCCACCAGCCGAGCGGCGCGCCCACGAAGTAGACCAGCGCGAAGGTCGGGAGGACGACGAAGGCGGCCAGCATCTTCACGTTGAATGCGAGACCGATCAGCGCCATGGCGAGCACGAGCAGCGGCCAGCTGCCCTTTTCGACCGCGTGGGTCAGCGCCCAGGCCGCCAGGAGAAGGACCAGCACCAGACAGCTGTCGGTGTTGCTCGAGCGATCGATCGCGACGCTGACCGGCGTGAGCGCGAGGAAGAGAGCGGCCAGCAAGCCGGCGACGGGCCCGAAGCGGCGCTCGACCAGGTGGTAGAGAAGGGCGACCGCGGCGACGCCCTCCAGAGCCTGGGGGATCAGCACGCTGAGCGCGTGAAAGCCGAAGAGCTTGACGCTCGCCACCTGGATCCAGAGCGCAACCGGCGGCTTGTCCACGGAGATGAACCCGGCCGGGTCGAAGGCGTTGTAGAAGAAGTTATGCCAGCTGAGGCTCATGCTCCGGACCCCGGCCGTGTAGTACTCATTTCCGAAGCCGTTCTGGCTCAGGCGCCAGAGCCGGAGCGCCGCCGCCGCGGCGAGCACCGCGAACAGCCCCAGCCTCAGCGACCGGCGCCAGATCGGCTTCACGTTGTCCATGGGCGGCCAGCAGGATACTAGGACGTCGGGTCGGTTGTCGCCGTTGACACGCCCGAGGAGCGCTCGTTACCATCCGGCCACACTCGCTTGCCGGGGGACGCCAAGCCATGGCCCGATCTCTCAATCGCCGAGCGTTCTTGAAGCGCGCCGGAGTCGCGTCGGCCGCTGTCGTGGGCGCTCCGTTGATCTCGTCGACTCGACCCGCCCGCGCCGCCGCCGGTCACCGCCTGGTCGTGGCCGTCGGCCAGTGGGGCACCGAGACTCCGTTCGCCTGGCGAACGGTTCAAGCCGAAAAGCCCCTGTGGGATTGCATCTACGATCCGCTCATCCAGCGAGACCCGAAGACGTTCGAGTACCGGCCGGGGCTCGCGACCGAATGGAAGCCGTCGAACGAGCTCAAGACCTGGACCTTCAAGCTGCGCTCCGGCGTGAAGTTTCACGAGGGCTGGGGCGAGCTCACCGCCGAGGACGTGAAGTTCACGGTCGAGCAGAATCTGAAGCCCGACGCCGGCGGCGGCTCGTCGCCGTTCTTCCGCATGCAGCTCGACCGCATCGAGACGCCCGACAAGCTCACGGTCGTCATGCACTTCAAGAATCGCGTGTGGGAGGTGCCCTCACTCTTCACGCAGTTCGTCGGCTACCAGAACATCGTCCCAAAAAAATATCTGGAAACGGCCGGCGAGGAGAAGGCGGCGCTCCACCCGATCGGCACCGGGCCGTATCGCCACCTCGAGGGCCGGCAAGGCGACTTCCACCGGTTCGAGGCGGTCGCGAACCACTGGCGCAAGACGCCCGATTTCAAGGAGCTGGTGATTCGCAGGATCCCCGATCCGGCCACGCGGCTCACGGGCCTGCGCGCCGGCGAGATCGACATCGGCATCGTCTTCGGCGACTACCTGGACCAGGCCGCGAAGTCGGGCCTTCGTCTGCACGACGCGACGAATGCCGCTTGCTACTGGGTGATCCTGAGCGGCCAGACGACGTCCGACAAGGAAGACTATTGTCCGGCGTGTCCCTGGGCCGGCGACAACAACGATCCGAAGAGCCGCGAGAACGCGCGCAAGGTTCGGCTGGCGATGAACCTCGCCGTCAACAAGAAGGCGATCATCAGTGCCTTGTGGAAGGGCAAGGGGTCCGAGACGCCGTTCTCGTACTACTACTATCCGTTCCACAAGGGCTACCGTGCCGACTGGAAGATCCCGCCCTACGATCCCGAGCGCGCGAAGAAGCTCCTCGCCGAGGCCGGCTACGCGGGCGGCTTCGAGGTGCGGGTGAACCCGATGGTGATGGTCTACGCCCTCGACGGGCCGGACATCATGGAAGCAGTCGCGCTCGACTGGGAGAAGGTGGGGATCAAGCCCAAGCGCTTCCCGGAGATGACCAGCACGTTCGGGCCCAAGAGCCGCAACCGCAAGACGAACAAGACCCACTGGGTGTACGGCTCGCCGCCGTTCGACGAACCCGTCCTGGCCTGGAACCGCATCATCCACTCGAAGGGCGCATTCAACCTCGTCGCCGAGGGCCCGTTCGACGAGGACATCGACACGATCATGAAGGAGTTCGACGTCGCCAAGCGGGCGACGCTCACGAGCGCGCTCGGGCAGAAGCTCTACGACGGCTACTACGGCGTGATGCTCGGCATGAAGTCGATCACCTGGGCGATGACCAGGAAGGTCGGCGGCTGGCAGTCGCTCGCGTACGTGCCGCTCGAGAACAATTACGAGTACGTGAGCCCCGCGAGCTAGGGCGGCGATGCAGCGCAGCACCGACCGGATCCTGACGACTCACGCGGGAAGCCTGCCGCGCCCGGGCGACTTGCTCGAGCTGATCCAGGCCAAGGCCACCGGCCGACCCTACGACCAGGAGGCCTTCGCCTCGCGGGTCAAGCGCGCGGTGGGCGAGATCGTCCGCAAGCAGACCGAGCTCGGCGTCGACGTCGTGGACGACGGCGAGATGGGCAAGCCCGGCTTCATTCCGTACGTCAACGAGCGCCTCACCGGCTTCGAGCCCGATCCGGAAGGCCGGGGGAGTCCGTGGAGCGGCTCGCGCGAGGTCCGCGCGTTTCCCGAGTTTTACGAGTGGTTCTCGCGCGCGATGCCGAGCCCCGCCGTGCGCTCGCTGCACATGCTGTGCACCGGCCCGGTGACCTACAAGGGTCACCAGCACGTTCAGGCGGACATCGAGAACCTCAAGACCGCGCTCGCGGCGACCGGCGCCGCGGAGGCCTTCATCCCCGCGATCTCCCCGACGAGCGTCGAGGACTGGCAGCGCAACGCCTACTATAAGACCGACGAGGACTATCTCTTCGCGATCGCCGACGCGATGCACGAGGAGTACAAGGCGATCGTCGACGCGGGGTTCCTCGTGCAGATCGACGATCCGCATCTGGCGACCCACTACGTGTCGCGGCCCGAGCTGAGCGTCGATCAGGTCCGTCGCTGGGCGGAGGTGCGCGTGGAGGCGCTCAACCACGCGCTGCGTGGGCTCCCGCTCGAGCGCGTCCGCTGGCACACCTGCTATGGCATCAACATCGGCCCGCGCGTCCACGACCTCGAGCTCAAGCACTTCGTCGACGTCATGCTGAAGATCCGCGCCGGCGCCTACTCGTTCGAGGCCGCGAACCCGCGGCACGAGCACGAGTGGCGGGTGTGGGAGCACGTGAAGCTCCCCGAAGGGGCCGTGCTGATCCCCGGGACGATCACGCAGTCGACTGTGCTCGTCGAGCACCCCGAGCTGATCGCCGAGCGCATCGGCCGGTTCGCCCGCGCCGTCGGGCGAGAGCACGTCATCGCCGGCGCCGATTGCGGATTCGCGACGTTCGCCGGCTCGACCGAGATCCATCCGAGCGTGGTCTGGGCCAAGTTCGAGGCGCTGGTCGAGGGCGCGCGGATCGCCACCAGAGAGCTCTGGGGGCGCGGCTGAGATGGCCGAGCCCGGTCGTCCGCCGGCGGCGCTTCGCAGCGACGACATCGGCTGGCGCGCGCTCGCGACGCGCGGCGCGTCGGTCAAGGTGCTCCGCCACGACAAGGAAACCGGCGGCTCCACGTCGCTCGTCCGATTCGAGGCCGGCACGCGCTTTCCCGTCCACAACCATCCGGCCGGCGAGGAGATCTTCGTCGTCGAGGGCGATCTGCAGGTCGGGCGCGAGCACTTGAAGGCGGGCGACTATCTGTACACACCCCCCGATGTCAAACACGCGGCGTCGAGCGAGGGCGGCTGCGTTTTCCTCGTGACCTTGCCCAAGCCCGTCGAGTTCGTCGAGCGCTGAGGCGCATGCAGCGTTTCATCATCGGACGCGTGATCCAGTCGATCGTCTCGATGTTCGTGGTGTCGGTGGTGGTCTTCGCGCTCGTGCGGCTCTCCGGCGACCCGATCCAGATCATGATGCCGGCGGAAGCGTCGAAGGCGGACATCGAGCTCGTGCGCGCCCACCTCGGCCTGGATCGCCCGTGGACCGTCCAGTACTGGCGCTTCCTGACCCAGGCGCTTCAGGGAGATTTCGGCCGCTCCGTTCGCTTCCGCCGTCCGGCCCTCGACTTGGTGGCCGAGCGCTACGGGGCCACGCTCGAGCTCGGTGGCCTCGCCGTGCTGATCGTGATCGCGGTGGCGCTGCCGGTCGGCGTGTACTCCGCCGTGCGCCGCGGCAGCCCGCTCGACTACGCCGCCCGGGCCTTCGCCGCGCTCGGCCAGGCGGTGCCGCCGTTCTGGCTCGGGTTGGTCCTCGTGCTGATCTTCGGCGTGATGCTCCATCTGCTGCCGACGTCCGGCCGCGGCACGCCGCTGCACGTGCTCTTGCCGGGGATCACGCTCGGCTGGTTCGCGGTCGCCGGGCTCATGCGGCTCACCCGCTCGTCGATGCTCGACGTCCTCGGTAGCGAATACGTCAAGCTCGCGCGCATCAAGGGGCTGCCGGAGCGCCGGGTGATCTGGCGCCACGCCTTCAAGAACGCCGCGCTGCCGGTGGTGACGTTCGCGGCCCTCCTGTTCGTGGCGCTCCTGAACGGCTCGATCATCGTCGAGACCGTGTTCGGCTGGCCCGGGCTCGGCCTGCTCGTGATCGAGGCGGTCGACTCGCGCGACTACCCGATCGTACAGACGGTCGTCCTGTTCCTATCGGCGATGTACATCGGCGTGAATCTGCTGGTCGATATCCTCTATGCGTACCTCAACCCGAAGATCCGGTACTCGCGATGAGCGGCGCCGCCGCGACCGAGACCGCGGTCCTCCAGCGACGCGCCCGAGAGCGCCGCTGGCCGCCCGTGGTCCCGCTTGCGGTCGTCGTCACGCTCGTGCTGTGCGCGCTGCTGGCGCCCGTGCTGGCGCCGCACTCGCCGGTCGAGGGCTCGCTCGGCGATCGTCTGGCGCCGCCGATCGGGCTCGAGGGCGCCAAGCCCGGCCATCTCCTCGGCACGGATCGCCACGGCCGCGACACCTTGAGCCGCCTGCTCCACGGCGCGAGGATCTCGCTGGCGGTCTCGGTCGTCGGCATCACCTTGACGGGCGCGGCGGGCAGCCTCATCGGCCTCCTCGCCGGGTTCTTCGGCGGCTGGGTCGACACGGTGCTGATGCGCCTGGCCGACATCTCGCTCTCGCTCCCGGGCATCCTGATCGCCGTGCTGCTCTCGGTGGTCTTCGAGCCCTCGTTCACGAACGTGATCATCGTCGTGGTCTTTCTCTTGTGGCCGAGCTACGCGCGGCTCACCCGCGGCGAGGCGCTCGGCCTCAAGCAGCAGGAGTTCGTGGCGCTGGCGCGCATCGCCGGTTGCTCGAACGCGAGGATCATGTTCCGCCACATCGCGCCGAACCTGGCGCCGTCGATCCTGGTGCTGGCCACCTTGCACGTCGGCTACGTCATCGTGCTCGAGGCCGCGCTCTCGTTCCTGGGCGTCGGCATCCCGCCGCCGACGCCGTCGTGGGGCGTGATGGTGGCCGACGGTCGCGGGCTGATCGAGCAGGCCTGGTGGGTCTCGATCCTGCCGGGCATCGCGATCCTGATCACGGTGCTCTCGCTGAACATCCTCGGCGACTGGGTCCGCGACCGGCTCGATCCGAAGCTCCGGCAGGTCTGAGCCGGCCATGGCCGACACGCTCCTGGAGGTGCGGGACCTCCGCACCTACATCTACACGCGCCGCGGGGTCGTGAAGGCCGTCGACGGCGCGAGCTTCTCGGTCCGCCGCGGCGAGACCCTCGGCATCGTCGGCGAGTCGGGCTCGGGCAAGTCGATGACGTGTCTCTCGATCCTGCGGCTCGTGCCCGAGCCGGGCGGGCGGATCGTCGGGGGCCAGATCCTCTTCGACGGCGAGAACCTCCTCGACAAGAGCCCGGAAGAGATGCGCCGCCTGCGGGGACCCCGGATCGCGATGATCCTGCAAGATCCCATGGCCTCGCTGAATCCCGCGATGACCGTGGGGGAGCAGATCGCCGAGACCCTCGCGCTCCATCGCGGGTTGCGCGGCCGCGCCCTCGACGACCGGGTCGTCGAGCTCCTGCGCCAGGTGAAGATCAGCGATCCGGAGCGGAGGGTGCACGCCTATCCGCACCAGATGAGCGGCGGCATCCGCCAGCGGGTCGCCGGCGCGATCGCGATCTCCTGCCAGCCGAGCCTGCTGATCGCCGACGAGCCCACGACCTCGCTCGACGTCACGATCCAGTCGCAGTATCTGCGCCTCCTGAAGGAGATCCAGCGGGAGACGAGCTTGGCACTCGTCTTCGTCACGCACGATCTCGGGATCGTCGCCAAGCTCTGCGATCGAGTGGCCGTGATGTACGCCGGGCGCATCGTCGAGCTCGGACGGACCCGCGACATCTTCAACCGCCCGCGCCATCCGTACGCGATCGGCCTCCTCGATTGCCTGCCGACGCTTCGCCGCGGACGCGAGCCGCTGACGGCGATCGAGGGACAGCCCCCGGACCTCGCCAACGTGCCGGAGGGCTGCAGCTTCACGCCACGCTGCCCGATGGCCGAGCCACGATGCAGCCAGAAGCGCCCGCCGCTGGAGTCGGTCGACAGCGAGCATCTCGTCGCGTGCATTCGCGCCGGCGAGACCGCGACCCTGGGCCGCCGAGCGGCCACCGTGTCACGGGCGTCCGCCGCTCCCGTCGCCGAGCCCGTGGGCAGCGGCGACGTCGTCCTCGAGGCGCGTCAGCTCACCAAGCACTTTCCGCTCGCCCGCGGCACGATCTTCGGCCGGCGATTCGGGACGGTGAAGGCGGTCGACGGGGTCGACTTCGTGCTCCGGCGCGGCGAGACGCTCGGCCTGGTGGGCGAGAGCGGCTGCGGAAAGACCACCACGGCCAGGCTCGTGCTGTCGCTCGAGCGGCCGACCACTGGCGGCGTGTTCTTCCGCGGCCGCGACATTCACTCGCTGGGCCGCCACGAGCGGGGCGGCTACCGCCGGGCCGTACAGGCCGTCTTCCAGGATCCGTTCAGCTCGCTCAATCCGCGGCTGACGATCCGCACCACCGTGAGCGAGCCCTTGGCCCAGATCGAGCCCGATCTCACGCGCGCCGAGCTCGCCGAGCGGGTGGCCGCGTCGCTCACGCGCGTCGGGCTCCAGCCGCGCATCGCCGACGACTATCCCCACGAGCTCTCGGGCGGACAGCGCCAGCGGGTCGCGATCGCCCGCGCGCTGACCACGAACCCGGAGTGCATCCTGCTGGACGAGGCCGTGTCGGCGCTCGACGTCTCGATCCGCGCCCAGGTGATGAACCTCCTGCGCGAGATCCAGGATCGCTCGGGCGTGAGCTATCTCTTCATCGCCCACGACCTTGCGGTCGTGAAGTACGTGAGCGCGCGGATCGGGGTGATGTACCTGGGCAAGCTCGTCGAGACTGCGCCCGCGGACGAGCTCTACGCGAACCCGCTCCACCCGTATACGCAGGTGCTGCTCAGCAACGCGCTCCCCGCGCATCCCGACGATGTGCGCGACGAGGTCATCCTCAAGGGCGAGGTGCCGAGCGCCTTCAATCCGCCGTCGGGATGCCGCTTCCATCCGCGGTGCCCCCAGGCGATGCCGATCTGCGGTGAGGTGGAGCCGCCGCTACGCGAGCAGGCGAGCGGCCACCCGGTGGCCTGTCACTTGTACTGAAGCCAGGCTGCGGGAACCTCGACGTAGGAGCGATCCAGCTCGCCGGCCGATGCGCAGCCCACGAGCTTGAGGGTGCGGACCAGGTCGGCACGAAGAATCTGAATGGCCCGCGCGACTCCCGGCCCGCCGCCCGCGCCCAGCCCGTAGGCGTAGGCGCGGCCGCAGAGCACCGCGCGGGCCCCGAGACACAGCGCCTTGGCGACGTCGCTGCCCCGACGGATGCCGCCGTCCAGCAAGACCTCGGCGCGGCCATTCGCGGCGCTGACGATCTCCGGCAGCGCCCGCAACGTCGCGGAGACCCCGTCGAGCTGGCGGCCGCCGTGGTTGGACACCACGAGCGCCTCGGCGCCCTCGTCGATGGCCCGGCGCGCATCGTCGCCCGTCAGCACACCCTTGATGACGATCGGCCCCCTCCAGACGTCGCGGATCCAGCGAAGATCGGCCCAGGAGACCGTCGACTGCTCGAGCGCGGCGGCGACGTCGGCATACGGCATCGGGCCTTGCCCGGGGATCACCACATTGGGGAACGACATCAACCCGCCGTCGGACAGAAAGCCCGCGAGCCAGCGGGGCCGCGCCAGGAACTGTGGCAGGAAGGGAAGCCTCGCCCAGGTGCTCGGACCCAGGAGCTCCTTCGTACCATTGCGCACGTCACGCTCGCGCAGCCCCGAGACCGCGGTGTCGATCGTCACCGCGAGCGCCGAGAAGCCCGCGAGCCGAGCCCGCTCGATCGTGGCGCCGGCGACCTCGCGACCGCCGACCAGATAGAGCTGGTACCAGACGGGTCCGATCGACGCCGCCTTGACGTCTTCGAGCCTGCAGCCCGACAGGGTCGAGAGAATGTAGGCGGTTCCCGCGGCGCCGGCGGCCCGGGCGGCCGCCTCCTCGCCGCGCGGGTAGAACATGCGGCTGCTCCCGACCGGCGCCAGGAGAAACGGAAGCTCCAGGCGTCGCCCCAGCACGGTCACGTGGAGATCGCACTCGGGAATCGCGACCGCGTTCCGAGGTCGGAGGATCACGTCGTCGTAGACCCGGCAGTTCTCCCGCAGCGTGAGCTCCGCGTCGGCGCCGCCGTCGATGTAGTCGAACACCGCGCGAGGCAACCGGCGCTCGGCCAGGCGGCGGAGATCGGAGATGTTGACGACGCGAGGCGAATCGACCGCGTATGGCATGTCTGGGCGAGATTCTAGCGCAGGATCAGATACCGAAGAGGTAGCGGCCAACGGCACTAGCGCCCGGATGGATCTCGACGCGCCCGCCCGCTCGAGAACACGCGCGCCGGTGTCAGCGGGAGCGCGGTGATCGAGACATCACGCGGCGACAGCGCGTCGCACACGGCGTTGGCCGTAGCGGCGCCGAGACCGGGGTTGCCGCACTCGCCGAGGCCGCGCAGGCCGAGCGGGTTGGTCGTTGCGCGAACTTCCTGGTAGAAGCCGTCGACCGGAGGGATGTCGGCCGCCGCGGGCAGCGCGTAGTCCATCAGGGTCGACGACAGGAGCTGGCCCTCCGCGTCGTAGGCGAGGCTCTCGTGCATCGTGTTGCCGATCCCGAAGGCGACGCCGCCGATCAGTTGGCCGTCGACCAGCGCGGGATTGACGGCGCGGCCGACGTCGGCGCCCACGACGACGCGTCGCAAGGTGACGACGCCGGTCTCGGGATCGACGTCGGCGACCACGGCCGCCGCGCACCCGGCGTAGGTCACCTTCGGCACCTCGAACGAGGCTCCGGCCGCCAGACGCCGCTCGCGTGCCAGGTCGGCGAGCGTGAGGCGTCGCCCGCGCGCCTCGACGACACCGCTCGCGTAGGTCACCTCGCTCTCCGGCACGCCCCACGCCTCGGCCGCGCGCTGGCGAGCCTCGGCGATCAGCTTCGCCGCCGCGAGATGCGCGGCGTTGCCGGCGGTGACGGTCCCGCGCGAGCCGTAGGTGCCGACGCCGCTCTCGACGGCCGCGGTATCGGCGTGTCGCACGTCGAAGCGCGAGGCCGGCAGACCCAGCGCGTCGCCGAGAATCTGGGCGAGCACGGTCTCGAGCCCGGGGCCCATCGATGAGGCGCCCGTGTCGACGATGAGCCTGCCGTCGGGACGCGCCTCCACCTGGGTGGTCTCGAAGGGCCCGAGACCAGTCTTCTCGACGTAGATCGCGAGCCCGATCCCGCGGCGCGGCCCCGACGGCCGCGCGTTCATCGCGGCCTGCTCGGCGCGCGTGCCCGCGTAATCCAGGCGGCGCAGCAGCTCGTCGAAGAGCGCGGGAAAATCACCGGAGTCGTAGACGGTGCTGACTCCGAATGACTTGGTGCCGCAGTCGTAGGGCATCTCGTCAGCGCGGATCAGATTGCGACGGCGGATCTCGGCCGGATCGATCCCCAGGCGCGCGGCCGCCTGATCCAGCAGGCGCTCGCGGACGAAGTTGCACTCCGGGCGCCCGGGCGAGCGCAAGGTGCCGGCCGGCGTCTTGTTGGTCACGACCGACCAGAGATCGCAGCCATAGTTCGGCACCCGGTACGGACCGGGCAGTAGCGCCGCGCCGAACTCGGCGGGCACCAGCGCCGCGGTGCGGACGTAGGCGCCGATGTCCGCGTGGATCACCGCGCGCATGGCCAGAATGCGCCCGTCGCGATCGAAACCCATCTCGATCTCGTACGCAACCTCGCGCGCGTGGTTGGCGGCCATGAGGTTCTCACGCCGGCTCTCGATCCACTTCACCGGGCGGCCGAGCTTCAGCGAGGCGAGCGGCACCAGGATGTCCTCGGGATAGAGCTCCCCCCGGACGCCGAAGCCGCCGCCCACGTCCACCTCGGTGAGGCGCAGAGCACCCACCGGGATGCCGAAGATCGGCGCCAGGATCGTCCGGTTGATGTGGATGCACTTGGTCGAGCCGATCAGGTGCAGCTCGCCGCCGCGCGGGTCGGGCGGCACCGCGACGAGCCCGCGCGTCTCCAGCGCCGCCGCGGTCTGCCGCGGGTAGGTGAACCGCTCGCGCAGCGTGAGCTGGGCGCCGGCGAGCGCCGCATCGGCGTCGCCCACGCGCATCGTGATCGTCGCGACGTTGTTCGAGTCGGTGCCCGCGAACAGCCGCGCGGCTCCGGCCCCGAGCGCCTCGCCGGTCGAGGCGCACGCGGCCAGCGGCTGGTAGACGACGTCGATCCGGTCGAGCGCGTCGCGGGCGATGTAGGGATCGTCGGCGACGACGAGCGCCACCGGCTCGCCCACGTAGCGGACGACGTCGCGGGCGATGGCCGGTTGCAGGTACCGGTCAGTCCCTTTCGGCGCGGGGACGCGGTTGGGGATGATCGCGGCGGCCGGCACATCGGCCGCCGTCAGCACGACATGCACGCCGGGCAAGTCCCGCGCGCGCTTTGCGTCGATCGACACCAGCCTCGCGTGGGCGTGGGGGGAGCGCAGCACCGCGGCGTGGAGCAAGCCCGTTACGCGGACGTCTTCGACGAAGCGGCCCGTGCCCGCGACGAACCGATCGCCGCCCAGACGAGGGTGAGCCTCACCGATCATCGCGCCATCCTAGCACTGTGGTAGCGTAGCGGCGCGAACCGTGACGGGATCCCAGGAGAGCGCCATGCCGCGCCCCGATACGATGAAGGCGATGATCCTGCCGGAGTTCGGAGCTCCGCTCCGGCTTGCGACGGTGCCCGTGCCGAAGATCGGGCCCAACGACGTACTGCTCCGCGTCCGCGCGACGGGCGTCGGGCTGACCGTCGTGATCATGACCCGAGTTCCCGGCCGTGTGACGTCGTTTCCGCGGATCCCCGGGCACGAGGTGGCCGGGGAGGTCGTCGAGCTGGGCTCCGAGGTTGCTCACGTCAAGGTCGGCGATCGTGTCACCTGTCACTTCTATCTGACCTGTGGCGTCTGTCACTTCTGCCGGAGCGGGCGCGAGACCTTGTGTCCGGCTTCGCCCGGCAACGTGGGCATGGCGTGCGAC
>Ga0209267_1001014_pt1 | contig 19663 bp, 15 predicted proteins | sample GraSoiAngelo_137_FD_185894 | JGI IMG/M metagenome (GOLD analysis project Ga0209267, IMG submission 185894) | Grasslands soil microbial communities from the Angelo Coastal Reserve, California, USA - 14_0929_09_30cm (SPAdes) (version 2) | ecosystem: Environmental > Terrestrial > Soil > Grasslands ... | reverse complement strand
AGACTGACGAGTACACGCGCTACGAACTGCTGTCGCCGGAGAGCGCAAGTTTCGCGATCCGCTACCAGGGGACGGCCACGATGGCCGGGGCGAAGTTTTACTTCAATCCAATCCGCAAGGGCAGCGTGGCCACTGGCGAGTCGGTGGTTGACGTGATGACCGGACAGCAGCTGCGGTTTGAAGTCGTAAGCGGCTCTGAGGCGGTGAAGGACCCTCTGATGAAGGTGGAAGACTCGTCGGTGGATTACATCAAGGTGTATCTGGCACGTCCGGTACCGCCCGAAGGACAAGCGCGCCTGCTGATCCTGAAAACGTACAAGGACCTCAAGAGTTTCTACCACGAGGGCCATGCGCTCGTGTTTAAGCGGCCGTTGAGCGTTCCGCGCAACAGCGTGGTGCTGCCCGCGGGATATGAACTAGTGGCATGCAACGTGCCTTCGCAGGTTCTGGCGGAGCCCGATGGTCGGATCGCCATCAGCTTTTTGAATGGCAGCGGCGCGGAAGTGCCGCTGATCGTGAAAGGCAAGCTGGGCGCTCACGCGGGCGCTGCGGCGGCGCCACGTCCACCGGGTTCGGCGAAGAGCTGGGAAGCGCCATTCGAGGGAGAGACCGAGCGGGAGCGTCTTTCGGAGCGGGCGCACCAGGATCGCGAGATAGTTTACTTACTGCAGCAGCCGGAAACGCACGCTTTCCGCTTGTATCACGACTACACGGAGTCACGCCCGGGAGTGGAAACGTACTTCAATGTTGTCCGCAGCGGCAGCAAAGTGTCAGAGCCATCCGCCTACGTGCTGGACACTGGCGAAAAACTGAAAACGAAGATAATGACCGGCGCCGAACTGGTGGCGGCAAAGATGGATGTCGGAGAGCCGGTCGACGCGACGGCACAGGTTGTGGTGATTCCCTTTTCTCCAGTGAAGGCGGGGCAGTCCACACGCTTGCGAATTTCTGAGACCTACACTGCGGCAGCAAGCTACCGTGTGGAGGGAGATGAACTGGTGTTTGACCGGAGCCTGGGACGTCCGCGAAACGCCGTGGTGCTCCCCGAGGGATGGTACCTGCTGGCCAGCTCGATTCCGACGACGGTCACGCAGATGGCGGATGGTCGGATCCGGCTAGATTTCTGGAATGGACGGCCGGGCGCAGTAGACGTGCTGATCAAGGCAAAGAGGCGGGGACGCTAGCCGACGAAAGGAGGACGCGAGCCCATTGGCCGCGTAGTCGACTACGCCCGGCAGCCTACACACTCTGAGAGGCGCACCTGCGTTTGGACGCTCTGTCCCGAAGACTTTGGCGATTACCCCGAAGAGTTTCGATTCGAAGAATCTGCTGCGCGGAGTGGCGTATTCGTGAGCGAGCTCAGCGGCCTCGCGATGCGCCGGCAAGTACGGCTTCGCTCTCCTGGCTCACGTTGGAAATGTTCTCGAGTACGGCGCGAACGATGTGCATCCGGTAGTAGGTATGAACGAGATACATTGCCGGCGCAACCAGCAAAGCTACGCCTAGATTGGTCCCATGGCTCGCGGCGCTAGCCAGACCTGCCACAGCCGCGCCCACAAGAAAGTACGGGAAGGTCCATTCATAACAAGAGGACCAGAGATCTCTTAGAGGCCGGCCCTCCGCCAAGGCGATGACGATGACTAGCGAGACCAGTCCGGTGTTTAGCACCACGTAGACGCAGGCTCCCAGGACCATCATCGCTGCCACAGAATTCAATCCCGCGGGAATAGCGTGCGAAATCCAAAACGCCGCCGCCGTACAAACCGTCAGACATGCCGCATTGAAAAGCACCTGCACCGGCTTGGGCCGACTCCGCGTCTTCCAGAGCGACTGCACGAGCGCCCCGCCTAGACCGATCAGCACAGTCTCGCCAAAGCTGAACAAAGCGAGGCCGATCAGAACAAAGACAAAGTTTATGGAGATCGTTGTCTTGAAGCCCGGGAGGCGGATCTTCATTGCGGAGGCCAGCGTCGCCAGCGCGAAGAACAGGACGAAGCGCCCGAGGTTTTCCGGATTCCATCGAGAGGTCACGACAACAAGTACGGCCGAGGCAAGTGCGGTGATCATTGCGATGTAGGCTTTGGCTGGGCTTGGCATCTTCTTGATTCCTCCTCTCGTCATTTGCGCCAATGCTTGCCTACTATTTATCTCCTGTACCTCCCTTGTGATGGCCCTTGCCCACCCAGTTGCCCCAAACGACCGAGTCACCCCATACGACGGAGTTGCCCCAGACCACGGAGTTACCCCAAACCACGGAGGAATCCGTCACGATAGAGACCGTGTTCGTCGACGAGTTATACGCCACTTTAGGTGACTTTGCGGCACCCACGGTTGAGGGAGCGAGATCGGTATTGGCCAGTGCAGCAGAAGCGTCCACCGCGCCAGCGCCCACCGCAAAGATGTCTTGCTCAATACTGTAGACGATGCCTGTGGCGAGGTCCGTGGCGGTCGTGGAGGAAGAAAACCCCTTCCAGGCGGTCTTCATCAATCGAGCCTTCACCTGATCGGGCGTGAGTGAGGGGGTCTTCTGCAGCAGGAGAGCCGCGATGCCGCTAACCACTGGCGTCGCCATGCTATTATAGTGCCGCTGAGACGCATGTATCGAGCGCTGCCGTATGTTGCTCCACAGCTGGTTCGCGAAGAGTTGCACGGACAGACGGCGAGTTCGGGGTACGAGGCCACTAGCGAGTTACCCTGAGAGCCGATGCGTGAGACCACTCGATTGCCTGGGGCCATGAGGTCGGGCTTGACGATATGATCGAACGACGTGGGACCCTTTGAGCTGTAGCTTGTCATCGTCTGAGCTGCTTGCGAGCCCGTACCGTGCGTGTTAGTCGCACCAACCGTTATCACGTACGGATCGTTACCCGGCGCGCCGATTGTGGCGTAACCGTTTGTGCCGGCACCGTTGTATTGACCCATATTACCGGCGGCGACGACCACGATTCCTGCTCTCCATGCGGATTCCACGGCCTGGCAGAGCGGATCAAGCGTATAGCTTTCATATACTCCGCGAGCTAGGGACAGGTTGATGACTCGAATGTTATAGGTATTCTTGAGTGTGATCGCCGCCTGGATAGCCGAGATCACGGAACTAACTGTGCCGGCACCATTGGAATCCAGCGCGCGGAGATTGATGATTTTTGCTTCTGGCGCGATGCCGCGGTAGACGCCCGGATAGTATGATGTCGAGGAAGTGTAGGCGTTCCCCGCGATGATTCCGCTAACTAATGTGCGTTCCGTGGCCAAACGCGTCGCCGCTGGAGAAATCGCCCGGCACAAAGCTCTCATTGTAAGAGATGCGCGACGATTGATTGTCGTCGGTATTTAGGTCATAAGCGCTGCCGACACCGCTGTCAATGACAGCGATTCCGATGCCCTTGCCATTCCAGCCGCCGGCGAAGGCAAGATCTCCGTTTACAGCAGTGACTACGTCGTCGAGGGCGCCTGCTACAGGGCGATCCGGAGAGATGTACGCCACGCCGGAATGGGAGGCCAGACTGCTCAGGCTGCCACCTTTGACGTTGACCAACTGTGCGTGGATCAGGGGCAGGTCGCTTTTTGCGGTGGCGCCATCGGCCGTCAGGTCTGTCGCGTCATTCTTGAACTGGACGATAACGTCTATGGAAGCTTCGGGGTCCACTCCCTTTAGGTCCGGGGCGATCTTTGCGACCACTACTGACTGGTCGTCGTTGGGGCTCGCGCTGGCAGAATGGGTGCCGATTTCATTGATCGGAACGCTGGAGTGGCCAAGATCAGCTTGATTCGAACCTATCGGGATTTCTCGAGTGGCCGCAGCGGAAATGACGGGTGTGGCAGTGACGGTCGGAGTGGACTTGGCGTGGCTGGAAACAGCCCGGCCAGGCGCTTCACCTTTAAACGAGCCATCTTGACTCGGCGTCCGAGGATGCGCGGCCAACGGCGGGGCCTGCTCCGCTACTTGAGCGTAGGGGCGACCAAGATCGCGAGAATGAGTCCACGGGTTGTATCCGAGAACTCCTGCCACGAAGATAGCGCCCGAGAGAGCGATGAGCGCGCCCCAAGTCGTCGTTTTGAGCACGCTGCTGGTGGTGCGGGGAGTTTCGTAGCTACCCGGCATGGGCTTGACTCGTGCGAACTGGACTGCGGGCCTCAAATCTTGTCGAGAGACCCGGTAGACGTTTGTGTTCTCTGCACAGCGAGTATCGCGGACAGGTCGAATCCGGGTCGATGGTACAGAGGACCCCCAGGTTTAGTACCTAGAGTACAGGTGGTTCTGTGTGCCCCTGAGACTCGCCCAGGGAGAACTTCGTACAGGATTGGTCAATATCCTGTGAGCACGCCCGTCTAGCTGAAAGACAGTACCCTTTCAATACAAAGCACTAGCCGTACTATTCCCAACCCAGGCCTCGCCTCTCAAGATTCTACGGAAGGGTTCGGTTCCGCCGTTCGCATCGGGTTGGGGCTATGTCAGTTATCTAGCCGCCCGTGCAGACCTGTTGGTGGTGTGCCGGAAGACCGGTTGTTCGCAGAGTTCCGCTCATCGCCAGGGTGAAAGAACCTTCGCATCCGGATAGTAGAGAGCGAGACCGTCAGTGGAAGTAGCAAAAAGAGAAGATTTCTGGAGCATCACCTGGCTTGACTTACAGTCACTTGGGGTTCCTGCGGTCACGTTCATTTTCACCCAGCTCATTGGTGGACTGCCGCTCTTGCCATACGCTATCTACTGCTGGCAGTCGGATGACTTGTTTCGATATGTGTGCTTCCTGGTTGTGGCCCTCGCCGCCTCCCTCTTGAAAGTGCGCCTGCCGGGCATCAAAGCCACGATGTCCGCCAATTTCCTGTTCATTTTGGTCGGTATCATCGATCTCTCCTATTCCGAGACCATGTTCATGGGCTGTTTCGCCGGTTTGGTTCAGATGCTATGGCGGGCGCATCCGCGTCCCCGTCCGATTCAATGGCTCTTTACCCTGGCCAACCTGGCTCTATCCATTACCGCTGCGGAAATGGTCTTCCACAGCCGACTGGCGGCAACGATTGGGTTCCGCTGGCCACTTCTGATGGCGGCGGCGGCAACCACTTACTTTGCCTTCAACACTATCTCCGTCTCCGGCATCATCGCCATGACCGAGGGACGTAATCCCGTCCACGTTTGGAAGGAATGCTATTTGTGGGCCTTTCCCTATTATTTGCTGGGTGCGCTGATCGCTTGTGGCGTGAGTGTTGTTAACCGGCTGCTCGGGTGGCAAGTCGCACTTCTGGTTTTCCCTATCGTCTATTGGATCTACCGCTCCTACCAGACCTACCTCAGCCGCCTCGATGCGCAAAAGAAACACGCCGAGGAAATTGCGGCTTTGCACTTGCGCACCATCGAAGCGCTCTCCCTGGCGATCGAAGCGAAGGACCACACCACGCACGATCATCTGCGACGGGTGCAGGTTTACGCGGTAGAGATTGCCAAGGATCTCGGGCTAGATGAGGCCATGTTGAATGCCATTCGTGCGGCCTCCATGCTGCACGACATTGGTAAGCTCGCCGTCCCGGAGAACATTCTCTCCAAGCCGGGACGCCTCACTCCGGAAGAGTTCGAGAAGATGAAAATCCATCCGATTGTTGGATCGGAGATTCTGGATCGCGTTGAATTCCCGTACCCCGTTGTCCCCATCGTGCGCTCCCATCACGAGAAATGGGACGGCACGGGATATCCCGACGGCTTGAAACGCGAAGCGATACCCATCGGGGCCAGAATTCTTTCGGCCGTGGATTGTTTCGATGCCCTGGCTTCCGAGAGGCCCTATCGGCAGGCATTAAGTCCTGAAGAGGCCATGACGACGCTTAGCGCCGAAAAAGGACGCAGTTTCGATCCGCGCGTTGTAGAGGTGATGGAGCGCCGCTATGCGGAATTGGAAGTGACGGTCAACACCATGGAATCCGAACGTAGGCGCTTGGACATCACTCCAAAGATGGACCGTCCGGTCGCCCCCTCCTCGGGTTTCGCGGAAGTGCCGAACGAGGCTGAAGTTCGCGCCACCTCCTTCCTGACTTCGATCATTTCGGCGCGCCAGGAGGCTCAGCTGCTTTTTGAGCTGGCACAGACACTCGGAAACTCCTTGAGCTTAAAGGAGACGCTTTCAGTTGTTGCCGTCCGTTTGAAGGAAATGATTCCGCACGACTCGATCGTTTTCTTCGTTTGCCAGGGTGAAACGCTGATTCCTGAATATGTTCATGGTGTGGACTATGATCTATTTACGTCCATCCGTATTCCTTTGGGTCAAGGTCTTTCCGGTTGGGTGGCGCGCAACGAAAAACCCATAACCAATGGCAATCCCGCCGCTGAAACTTTCCATCTCGGCAGTTCCTCGCGAGTCACATCCTTGCAGTCGGCCCTGTGCGTCCCCCTTCGTGGCCGCGATGGCGTCGCTGGCGTGCTTACGCTTTACCATCACGAGAGAAATTGCTTCACCAAGGATCATCTGCGCTTGCTGTTGGCAGCGAGCTCCAAACTCGGGCTTTCCGTGGAAAATGCCCTCCAGTACGAACAAGCTCAAAGCACCGCCAGCACCGATTACCTCACCGGATTGCCCAACGCCAGATCGATTTGCCTGCATCTTGAAAAAGAACTCACCCGCATCCAGCGTTCCAGAAGACCGCTTGCTGTCCTGCTGTGCGACCTCAACGGGTTCAAAAAGGTAAACGACAAGTTCGGGCATTTGACGGGAAACAAGTTACTTCAGGAAGTGGCTACGAAGTTCAAGGGATCCTGCCGAGAATACGACCAGGTCGGCCGGCTGGGCGGGGATGAATTTGTCTTTGTGCTCCCGGAGGTGACCAAGGACCTCTTAGCGGAGATGGAACGACGATTGGCGCGCGCTGTGCGGGAAGCGGGCCGCACCGTGTGCGGTGAGACGATCGTGTCTGTCAGTGTAGGTAGTGCCATCTTTCCTGCGGACGGGGTATCCGGAGAAGCGCTTCTATCGGAAGCGGACCGCAGCATGTACGAGCTCAAAGAAAAGCACTATTCGAGCATCCAGCCAGTCCCCTAGTCGGATGGCTCACTTGGCAAGCTTTTTTTGCGTGGACGGAAAGTGATCGAGACAAGAAAATCTACGAACTTTTTTCGGCTCGGGCTGAGGCGACTGCTGTTTCTTGTCTGTCTCGGCCTCGGCGGCGTCCTCGCCAGTGCCACCCTCGTGCGTTTTGCGCCTGGATACGGCGCTGAAGAACGTGAACTCGATCCAAGATGGCGCGCCGACAGTGTTGAAGCCTTACGCCAGAAGCAAGGGCTCCATCGAGGGCTGCCTTCATTCTACTTCCATTATCTCTCGGCACTCGCCCACGGCGACCTGGGCGAATCCGATTCGCTGAAGCGGCCAGTTGGCGAGCTACTTCGGCGAAGATTGCCGGTAACCGGCAACTCCGTCATTCGAGGACTCGGCGTTGCGTGGCTGGCAGCCGCAGGGCTGGCGTCGCTGGGACTTGTTACACGTGGCTGGTGGTTCGAAGCTTCGACTACGGCGTTCAATAGTTTGCTGCTGTCTCTACCCTCGGCCGTAGTTGCCATGCTTGCCGTTCATTTGCGAACCCCGGTCTTCTGCGCGATCGCGGTAGTCGTGTTTCCGCGGCTTTATGGTTACATCCGAAATTTGCTGGTGCGATCCTACGACCAGCCCCACGTGCTCGCGGCTCGGGCGCGAGGACTAGGGAGCAGCGCCATCTTGTTGCGGCATGTCCTGCCGTTGGCAGCTCCGCCGCTCCTGGCTCTTTTCGGTGTATCGTTCGCCATTTCCTTCGGTGCTGCAATTCCTATCGAAGCGCTCTGTGATTCACCGGGGTTGGGCCAGCTCGCCTGGCAGGCGGCGCTCAGTCGTGACTTGCCCCTTATCGTCAATGTGACTCTGGTTGTCTCCCTGGTGATGCTCGCGGCGAACTCGCTCGCCGATCTGGCCGGCCGCGCTTTCGCGGGGAGCACGCAATGAACCCTCTACAGAAACTGGCAGCCTCCGCCCTCTGCGCGATCTTCGTATTGATGGTGCTCGCAACCTTTCTGCTGCCGACTCCCTATGCCCGGCAGTTCAGAGACATTCCCAACGCCGATCCTTCGACCGCACATCCTCTTGGCACCGATGCACTGGGCCGCGATTCACTGTCTCGATTGCTCTACGGCACACGCGTTTCCCTGCTCCTCGCGCCGGCTGCCGCTCTTCTTTCGACCATGATTGCGGCTTTGTTGGGAAGCATTGCGGGTCTGCTGGGAGGCTGGTTCGAACGCATTGTCCTCGCTGCGACTGATCTCTCTCTCGCTTTGCCGTGGCTCTTTCTTCTTCTTGTCGTGCGAGCCACGTTGCCCCTGGATGTTCCGCCGTTCGTGTCCGTCGTCATCGCCTTCTTGATGATGGGTCTGCTGGGCTGGCAGGCTCCGATCCGCGTCATCTGCGCTGCCGCGCGCGGCGTTCGAGATTCCGATTACCTGCTGCTGGCGCGCTCTTCCGGCTGCAGACCTGCGCGCCTCTTGCTGGGTCACGTAGCGCCAAACCTGCGCCCTCTTTTCTACGTGCAATTCTTTATCTCCATCCCGCTTTTCATTTTGACCGAGGCAAATTTGAGCATCCTGGGTCTCGGTGTGATGGAGCCGATGCCGTCCTGGGGAAACCTGGTGCGTGGCTTCGAAGATTTCTCCACGCTCGCGGCAAGTCCTTGGAGGCTGGTGCCGCTCATCCTCCTCGTGATTGTGGTCATGTGCTTTCAATTGGTTCTTCCGTCGCAGGAGGTCACCCAGTGATACGCCGCGTTTGGTTTGTTCTTGCTCTTAACCTTGCCTTTTGCTGGCCAGCCCTCGTTAGCGCCCAGGCTCCCGGCCAGTCTGGCGGCGAGCTTCACTTCTGTCTCCGCGCGGAACCGAAAACTTTCAATCCTCTGCTGGTGGAGGAGGATGCTTCCGAGACCATTCGCTACCTCACCGGCGGCGTTTTGATCCGCTTGAATCGGCAGACCCAGGCCCTCGAACCCGGCCTGGCAGTTTCCTGGAAGGTCAGTGAGGAAGGCCGCAAAATCTCATTCCGTCTCCGAAGCGGTCTGCATTTCTCCGATGGCACGCCATTCACCTCCGAAGATGTCGCTTACACCATGAAAGCATTGATGGATCCGCAGCTGCACTCGCCCACCGGCGACTCTTTCCGCTCCGGCGATGGCCAAGTCGTCGTCCAAACACCTTCTTCGGACTCGGTGGTCGTCACCTTTCCCGCTCCTGTGGCAGGACTCGAACGCCTCTTTGATCAAGTCGCCGTTCTCTCCGCCCATTCTCCCAAGAAGGAGACAGCCGTCCTCGGCCCCTTCTATGTCGCGGACTACTCTCCCGGCTCCTACATCCTGCTGCGACGGAACGCGAACTACTGGAAGAAAGATAAGGAAGGAAAGTCTCTGCCCTATCTCGATTCTGTTCGCCTCGATTTTCAGCGCAACCGCGACATTGAGCTGCTGCGCTTCCGCCGCGGTGAAATTCATTTGATCAATACTCTGGACGCCGATTATTTTGACCGTTTGCAGAAAGAAACGCCCGCCGCCGTCCATGACGCCGGCCCCGGCCTCGATTCCGAGTTTTTGTGGTTCAACCAAGTCTCCTCCGCGCCGCTTCCCGAAAACAAGAAGACCTGGTTCCGCACCACCGAATTTCGCAAAGCTATCTCCATGGCCATCAATCGCGCCGACTTGTCCCGCATCGTTTTTGGCGGACACGCCCATCCCGCTTTCGGACCCGTTTCGCCGGCAAACCATTTCTGGTTCAATTCCTCGCTTCCCATCCCGCAGTACGATTCGGCCGGAGCGCTTCGCCTGCTTGCTCAAGCAGGTTTCCGGCTCCAAGGCGGAACGTTGCGCGACTCTTCCGGAAATCGCGTGGAATTCACCGTCATCACCAATTCCGGAAACAAATCCCGCGAACAAATGGTCGCCATGATTCAACAGGATCTTTCGCAGATAGGAATCAAGGCGAACCTGGTCACTCTTGATTTTCCTTCCTTGATCGAGCGCATCACCCGCACATACGACTATGAAGCTTGCCTGCTCGGCCTAGTGAACACGGACCTCGATCCCAACAGCCAGATGAACGTCTGGCTCAGCTCGGCGGAGAATCATCAGTGGAATCCAAAGCAATCGAAGCCTGCCACCGCGTGGGAAGCTGAGTTGGACCGCCTGATGCAGGCGCAATCCTCGGCCACTACCGAAAAAAAGCGTAAGTCGGACTTTGACAAAGTCCAGCAAATCGTCGCCGATCAGCAGCCTTTCATCTACCTCGTCAACAAAGATGCCATGTCTGCCATTTCTCCCGTCATCAGGGGATCCTCTCCCTCCGTTTTGGATCCTCACGCGTTCTGGAACGCCGACGTTCTCCGTCTCGGCCCCGATCCTGCCCTCGGAGCACAAAAGTGACCGACGCAACTCCACTTCTGTCGCTCCGACTCTCGGTCGACTACCGCAACAAGGCCGGAGTCTTGCGCGATGTCTCGCTCGAAATCCAGCCCGGCGAAATTCTCGGCCTCGTGGGGCAGAGCGGCTCGGGAAAAAGCACCTTGTCGCTCGCCATTCTGCGTCTGCTGCACTTGAAAGGCGGCGTGGCGCGCGGCGACCTGCTCTTCAAGGGACAAGACTTATTCGCCAAGACCGAAGCGCAGATGAGATCACTTCGTGGCCGCGAAATCAGCATCGTTCTACAAAGTCCGTTGTCCTCTCTCAATCCAGCTCTTCGCATCGGCTCCCAGCTCAGCGAAGCCTGGCGCGCTCACGCCACTGGCACGCGAGAAGAGTGTGCCGCGGCCACCAGGGCCGCACTCACCAGCGTGAGTCTCTCCCACGACAGCGACTTTCTCCGCCGCCGCCCAGGGCAGCTTAGTGTCGGCCAGGCCCAGCGCGTCATCATTGCCATGGCTGTGCTCCACCGCCCTTCCCTGCTCATCGCCGATGAAGCCACCAGCGCACTGGACACCATCACCCAGTCCGAAATCCTCGGCTTGTTTGCGCAACTCAATCGCGAACTCGGCATGGGCATCCTCTATATCTCCCACGACCTCCTGTCCGTCGCCGCCCTTTGCCATCGCATCGCTATTCTCGACGCTGGCGAAATCGTCGAATGCGGCCCCCCGTCGCAAATTTTCGGTGCACCTCAGCACGCCTACACGCAAAAACTCGTCGCCGCGCTCCCGCGGCTCCCAGTCTTCACCTCCCCAGCTTCCCCGACCTTCGCCCGCCACGCCGAACCGGTTCTAAGCCGGACCTAAACTCCTTTGGAATGCATAGTTTATCTTGGCTCTTCTGGGGGTCGGGTTTTTTCTGAAGCCCATCCGGACCCTCAGCTTTCAGCATGGCACTCCACAACGTCGCGAGTGAGGAGTCACAATTCACGCGCTCATCGAGTATTCATCGAGTACCATTGCCAAATTCCCACCTCCTTTGTATACTCCCGGCATGTCGATTTTCCCCCAGAAGAACGCGCAGCTGTGCATCTGTTGTATGTGCTGTATGCGGGTGTCTTCTGGCGCGGGGAGGCTGACCTTCTAGAGTTCTAAATCAGCCTGAAAAGTTTTCGTACCCACCGCCAGGAATAAACTGGCAGGTGGGTTTTTTGTTTGTGATCAAACGAATTTCAAAACCGAACGCACAAGGAGAAGCAATGTCCGACTACAAACACTCCGAAGTTCTAGTCTCAACCGATTGGGCCGCTCACAATCTCAATTCCCCTAATCTGCGCTTCGTGGAAGTTGACGTGGACACTACCGCCTACGACCAGGGTCACATTCCCGGCGCCGTCGGATGGAACTGGCAAACGCAGCTCCAAGACAACATCCGCCGCGATCTGATTGACGAGTCAACCCTCGAAAAACTTCTCAGCGCTTCCGGCATTTCCAATGACAGCACCATCCTTCTCTACGGCGACAACAACAACTGGTTCGCCGCCTACGCCTTCTGGCAATTGAAATACTACGGCCACAAGGATGTTCGCCTCATCAATGGCGGCCGCAAAAAATGGCTCGAGGAGAAGCGACCGCTCACAGCCGATGCCGCAGGCATCGCTCCCGCGTCCTATCACGTTTCAGGCGTGGACGAGTCCCTGCGCGCTCGCAAGGAAGAAGTCTTCGCCATCCTCAACGGCCGCAAACAAGGCCAGCTCGTCGACGTTCGCTCCGTCGATGAGTTCACGGGAAAAATTCTTGCACCTCCCGGTCTCTCCGAAACGGCGCAGCGCGCCGGCCACATCCCCCAGGCCGCGAATATCCCTTGGGCCCAGGCCTCTAACGAAGACGGCACTTTCAAGTCCTTTGAAGACTTAAAGAAACTCTACGAGTCCAAGGGCATTACCGGTGGCGACGAAGTCATCGCCTACTGCCGCATCGGCGAGCGCAGTTCGCACACATGGTTCGTCCTCAAGTATCTGCTGGGCTTCAACCGGGTCCGCAACTACGACGGCTCGTGGACCGAATGGGGTAACCTCATTGGCGCCCCCATTGTCAACGAAATACGCGCTGCCCGACCTGAGCTGGCAGCCGCAGCCCACGAATAGCGCTCGTTTGCGCAATTTTGCAGGGGCGGGGCCTGCACCGCCCGTAAGGAGAGATCATTCACAAGAGCAGTAGGTGCAACACAAGGTAGAGAACTGGACGGGGAAAAGCTGCACTCTCTCCGGGCTTCACCCGTCCAGATCTCATTCAGTTCGGTGGACTCTTGATTGTTTTTCCTTAAACTGACCACTGATTATTGAAAACTGGCAACTTCTTAGTCCGGTGGCCGCGGTCGCCGAGTGGTAAGGCAATGGTCTGCAAAACCTGCTGAATCGGGAGCCTCCGTGCGGTATCAATAGTTACGGAGACTTGAATAGGGGTAAATAGGCGTTGCGGGGGCGGTTTGGGTACAGCTTTGGGCATAGATTTGGGTATAAGGTGGCGATGCCGAAGTGGTCGAGGCGTCGGTCTGCAAAACCGACCTTAGTGGGTTCGAGTCCCACCGCTACCTCCAATTTATTCATCGTGCTGCTTTCGGTCGCGTAAACAAGAAGGCTCCTGCCGCATTCACTTGCGTTCGAGAAGCTGAACAAGTTCAGCGTTAAGCTGTGAGAAGTACACTTCGTTCAAAGGCAGACGAAGCACTTGACCGGACCAATCATCAGCGGCGTTTTGTAACGACGCAAACAATATTCGTCTGAACCATTCCGGCTTTATGACTGAGCCCAATGCCGGTCGATTTTGGTTACACCAAGTCATCGCGTTAAGCATTAGGCGGTCCATTCGAATTGCCTGCGGGGGATATGCCAACCGGAACAGAGTATGTTGGTCAAAGACAACCGCAGGAAAGATAGCAAATACGGTCGCGACAGAGATCACGAACGAACATAAGAGTATCTCGTCCAATTCGCTCTCTGTGAAATTCAACGTGAGCAACGCGCGGCTGTGGTCACGCCGGAAGCCCGTAATTAGATGGCTTAAGACCATGTATGTTGCCAACCCGTCCGCATCAACTTCTTGTGCTTGTAGTTTAATTGAGCCGGTTTGGTGTGAAAGTTCGAGGTGCAATTCGAGTGGTGATGGGAGGTGCCCTCGCTTGTGGTGCGCAAATTCGTGCGCAATCACAAACGACAATTGAGTCGCAAACAAGAAAGCCTGAATTGCCCAAGGTTCGGGTATCCCCGGCTCGACCTTCAGAATCTCTCGGACAGCTTGCTCGTAACTAAGCTGTTCGCTGATGTGCCATAGCTTCCGAATCAGAGGCATTGTTATCGCAACGAAAATATAGCCTTCGTCGGCGAAAGCAAGGGCGTTAGTTAGCCTCGGATGACTCGATGTAATCGAAGTAGAAGTTCGGATTTTGCTGTTGCAGGTCTTTATTGAAAACGTCTTGGATATTTGCAAGCAAGCTACTCAGCCCTGGCTCCATTTTTGGGTCTTCTAAGTCTTGTTTGCCTCGGAAACGGCGACGAAGGTCCAGCCTAAGTTTTTGGAAGTACCTGTGGAAGACAATTTCCTCTGGGGGCCTCGATGAATTAGATGCCATCTTTGCTCCGCGGTCGTAAATCGTCATGTCAGAATGCAACTAGATGTTCCAGTTTGAGATGGTCGGGAAATTCGTATCCCTGTGCTTTCGGATGAGTTTGGAAAAACATCCGAATATTTGAAATTGACCGATACACTTCCGCAATAAGCTCCTGCTTCTTGTCCTGATACTTAATCGAGAATTCGTCGTCAACGAATTTGTGCGCCGGGCTCTGGCGCAGCTTTCGCACTTCTTTGAGAGGCGCGATGACCACGGCAGGGCCGTTCTCACCCTTGATGTGTTGATGTATTTCGTCAACCACACCCCTAACAGACGCAACGTCCCCTTTTGCATCTTCGATGGCGCGATCCACGAAAAATCCCTTCGCCATGTTCGGTTTGTTCGGGTCCAAGTCGATGAGTTTCCGCGCAGCCAGAATCGTTGCGGCAAATAAAATGGCGACTTTCTTTCCGCGGTCACGCGGGGACTCCTGCATTCTGCGGGCCTAGATGCGATTCGACACAGCCCTGCCGCTGTCTTGACACCGCCCATCCACGGGTGTAGCGTCTGCCTCAATACCCTTCCCGGAATCTCTCAGCCAAAGGAGGCAGTCATGTTGAGGAGAGCCGTTTGGGCCCTTGTAGTTGTCGTGTGCCTGGCCGCACCCGTGGCGGTCCATGCCCAGGGAGACTATCTCGATGTTTACATCGTTAAAGTAAAGCCGGAGAAGCTGGCAGACTTCCAAGCTCTTACGAAAAAATGGATCGACGCGAATCGCCGGTTCAACGGCGATCATTGGATCGCCATGGAAACCGTTTATGGTGACGGCAACGTGTTCCAGTTTACGAGCGTCCGTCAGGACTACGCGGACGTCGACAAAGTCAACGAAGCCGTGATGAATGCAGCCAACAAGACCTTTGGTAAGGAAATCGCCGACAAGATGGGGCGTGACTTTCAGAATTGTCTGGTGTGGTCGCGTTCCGAGTTGCGCCGCCGACGTTGGGACCTCAGCCGTAAAGCACCTACCGATCCTGCAACGTACGCCAAATTCATCGGCGAGTCCCGAGTGCTGCGCACCAACGCCGTGCATGTGCGCCCCGGCCACGTGCCGGAGTTCGAAGCGCTCATGAAGGAAGCCAAGGAGGCGGGCGAGAAAGCCGCCAATGCTCAACCGCTCTTCATCTCCCAGGTGGTCGAAGGGAGCAAAGGCCCGACGTTCTACGTTACTTCGCTGCGCACATCGCTGGGCGGGTTCGACAAGAACCCCACTATCCGTGAGATTCTGGGCGAAGAAGGTTTCAAAAAGTTCCAGCAAGTGAACGCCGAGTCAGTAGATCATACCGAGTCGACGCTATTTCGTTTTTCACCCGAACTGAGTAATCCGCCCGAAGAAGTCGCCACAGTAGCGGCAGACTTCTGGCGCCCAAAGGCGGCTATGGCGGCCTCTGCCTCGAAACCGAAAGCCCCGACCGCCAAGAGCGCCGAACTCAAGCCAACCGCCGATAAACCAAAACAGTAACGTCTAGCACGTCCATCGAAGCGTACGGTCGGGGGATCATCCCTCAGGGTCCCCCGCCATATCAACCGTGTGTAGAGTTCCGAGTGGCGCTTTTTGGCAATCCACTTCGACCGCAGCAAACTGCGCGGCGTAATAGGAAAGAAAATGACGTGGCTGCATTCCCTGTGGAAAGAAGGAACCTTCCCAGCCCGTCGCCGTGAAGGCCGAAGTGCCGATAAGAATTCCCTGTTCTCTCTTCCCGATATCGCGGGTTCTCGGCGTCCTGAACGGGGTTTCCGGACTCCAGCCTTACCCGCTGGCCAATTCCTTCAACAGCGCCTTGCCCTTGCGGAACCACGGCCGCTCCCGTCTCTGCATATACCGGGGCAGCGTACGCTTCTTCGCCAGGAGCTTTTGCGCCCATTCCCGAGACTCATCCCGGCGGTTCGCCGTCTTCAGAAAACTCGCGTAGTTGTAAAGCGTCTCCGGAGTCGTCGAAATCTGCGTGACTTCGGCGAAAACCGGATCCGCGCGTTCCAGCTGACCCGTTTGCGCATACGCATTCGCCAGCAGTCCCGCGGCCCGGTAATAATCGAACTTCCGGTCGCCGGCGACTACTCGCTCCAGGTCCGGAATCGCCGCAGCCAGATCATTCATCCCCAGCGACGATTGGGCCCGCGAATAGAACGTGTAGATCGAGTCACTTCGCCCCGTGATCGCACGATTGAATGCTTCGCGCGCCTTCTCATACTGCCCCTGATCTCTGTAAAGCTCCCCCAGCTCTTCGTAGTTTGCCGGAGAGGGATTGTCGAGAATGTCCGTTTCCACCTTTTGTATGCGTGACCGTCGCCCAAATCCCTGAAACACGCCGCGAAGAAGTCCGAGATCCGGAATCACTTCAGCGACAATGTACACAGCTGCCCCCAGCCATCCTAAGAAGAAAATGACATAAAACCAATAGTTCTCCGGGCGCCGTCTCACAAAATGCACAATGGCGAAGATTTGAACCAGAAATCCCCAAGGATAAAAGAGATGGCTAAGCCCAAACATGGATGACCGTCCTGTCAACAGAATCGCTTTCCTTTATCAGCCGGTCAAACAGAACCTCAATCCTGCGGATGCAGGAGTAACTGGCTGTCCGGACCATGCTGGCCTGCTATGATGACCCTGCATGGACTCAATGGAAACCCTCGGTCTTGCGCTTGGTACGGGATTTTCCTCGGGATTGAATCTCTATGCCACGGTTGCCACGCTGGGGCTTCTGCAGCGCTCCGGAGTGCTCCATCTTCCGCCTGGATTGCAGGTTCTTTCTCATCCCTGGGTACTCGGAATTGCGCTCGCACTCTACCTGATCGAATTCCTTGCTGACAAAATCCCTTATTTCGACACGATCTGGGACGCCATCCACACTTTCATTCGTCCACCCGCCGCCGCGCTTCTTGCTTATGCCGCCGCAGGAGGAGCTGCACCGGAATGGCGCTGGGGCGCCACGTTAATCGCCGGCGGAATTGCCCTCACCGCCCACGGCACAAAAGCCAGCGCGCGCGCCGCGGTCAATGCCAGCCCCGAGCCGTTCAGCAATTGGGCGTTAAGTTTGGGCGAAGACGTTCTCGCCGTTTGGCTGACCTGGATGGCCACCGCTCATCCGCTCGCGACAACGGTCATCATTGCCGCACTCATCGCGCTCTCAGCCTTCTTGCTCTATCACCTCTTCCGCTTCGCGCGCCGCGCCGTGCGAGAGATTTTCTCTGTCGGCTAAAGCAGCGGCAGTACTTCCCCGCTCGTTCTTACTCCGGCGCCAATCGCGCTCTCATTCGCAGGGCTGGACTCCACATCCTGTGCGCCAAACGATATTCGGCCGATCTGCTGTCTTGCGTAGAAGCGTGCCGACGGCACGCGAATCGCTTGCCCATCCTTGTTGATTGGAGCGCTGAACGGCCCTAACGTCCCGGTCGAAATCAAAGTTCCTCCCTGCGAGGACGCGGTTCAGGTCAGCGCGTAGCGAGTCCTCATAACTCGAGAACGGCGTTGTCAGCAATTTGATCCGCTCATTCGGCTGATCTGCCACCGATGCCGTGTTGCCTCCGTAAAAGGTCAGCACGGTCGGCCGGTTGGGATTCGATCGGTTGGAGGTCACCCAGTCCGCAATTACAAAATCCGCCCAATACTGGCTTCCCCAGTAGTATGCGTCGTAGCCCAGGTCCACGACCGGCGCCGCGCTGCGAATCGTCACATTGGCTACGAGCGCGGGGCTGAGCGTGACTTGATCGAAAGCATCCGCCTGCGATGCACTTAGCAGTTGCGCGCACGCGGTCCGCGCCGTGTGCGATTGTCCGGCGAAAATCACTGCTTTCGCCGTCGCGCGGTAGAATTGTCCGTTGCTAAAATAAACGACGCTCGCATTTGTATTCGTTGTATCTCCGCGAACTACCATCGCTCTCTGTCTGATCCGCACGTTATTGTTCGGGCCATCCATTGCCGCCAGGTTGAAAGGGTTGGCCAGCAGTTCGGCGTCACTCGTTCCGTTGACCGCTCCGGGAATCAGCCACTTGACGATGTGCCTCAGCATTCCCGAGTTCCCTCCCTAGTATGCAAACTCGGGGAAATATTCCGCTCTCAGAAAACTGATGGACGTGTGGGCGCTGGCCTGGCTGGTTGTTCCGTCGAGAGCGTCCACAGCGTAACGCGTATAAAAATCCGAGACCGCCGGATGAAATCCCTTGGTCTCGGTGAGATAAGAATCAACAGTCATCGGCGATAGATAATCGTATTTCGGATCGCTGTTATCAGCTGGATCAGTTGGCGCCCCCGGCTTGTGATACCAGTTCATCAGGTCCGCGCGCGCCGCCTTCAAGTCATTGACGATGTTTACTGGATAAGGCACGCCATCCAGTCCCTTCCCGTAGGTGTCAAGGTTCCAGCTGTGCGTCCCCGCATTCACGTACGGCGTCATATCGTCAAAGTAATAGCTATAGAAGGGTGAAGGCACGACATAGTTCTGCCAGAGAATCCCTGTCGTGTTGTAGATGTCATCCAGAAACGGAGCGTAGGGCTGTACCGCGTACGCCGTCGCTGTGGAAGCAATATCGGGAATCGGCGCGGCGTCATCCCGGTTCGCATTGCCTCCCGGTGTTTGCTGCCCGTCGAGAATCAGGATCTTCGTCCCCGGCCGCTGCCGGGTGATGTAATAGGCCGCCGAACATCCGCTCATTCCCGCACCGACAATGATCACTTCGTAGTTTCCATTGTCGGCCAGGATCGGTTGGCTCCCTTGGTAGCTGTCGCAATGAGAAGAAGAGATCAGCGCGCTGTTGGTCTTGAACGTGAGCCGGTTGTCTCTCAACCAGTGCGCAATGTTGAAAACCGAAGGCAAATTGCCGCCACGCAGGGCTCGCGGATCGCTGCCGATCGGCCCGTCACAAGGAAAAGTCGTTCCCCCATCGTACGCTGGCATGGGCAAGGAGCCGCCAACGGCAGCCGCGCCGGCGGCAATTAGCATCCCGTTGATGAAATCGCGGCGATAAACCTTGTCGTTTCCTTTTTTTGGTGTCATGGGTGATCGGCCTCCTTGGCGGCATGCACTGTGGAATCATTACTGAGGACTTGCGCGGAATCTAAACTCTTGGAAAGAAGAATGCAAGATTATTTCTTTCTAGCAAAGATAGGAGGCAGGTCCCCGTATCTTGGAGCCGTTTGTTTTCGGTGCCTGCCTTAACGCCCAGATGATTGGAGTGAAGAACGGCTGGTCGCCCCCCATGGCACCTTGGCTTTCAGAATTAGAACGACGGCTATTGGAGGTAGGTTCCCAGCCAATCCAAAAACGTCTTGTACCAGAACTGGCTGTTTTGCGGCTTCAGCACCCAGTGCCCTTCGTCGGGGAAAACCACCAGCTTCGACGGTACTCCTTGCCGCTGCAGGGCGCTGAAAAATTCCAGCGATTGCGTGTATGGCACGCGGTAATCCCGCTCTCCTGCGATCACCAGCGTCGGCGTTTTGAATTTTCCCAGCTCGCCGGCATACGTCGACGGCGACCACTTCTTGTAGCTCTCCGGATTCGTCCACGGCGCGCCCTGCATGTCGTGTTCTTCAAACCAGAGCTCTTCGGTCGCCCACATGGCCGTCTTGTCGTACACGCTCGCGTGGCTCACGATCCCCTTGAACCGTCCCGTGTGT
>Ga0209267_1001006_pt1 | contig 19725 bp, 20 predicted proteins | sample GraSoiAngelo_137_FD_185894 | JGI IMG/M metagenome (GOLD analysis project Ga0209267, IMG submission 185894) | Grasslands soil microbial communities from the Angelo Coastal Reserve, California, USA - 14_0929_09_30cm (SPAdes) (version 2) | ecosystem: Environmental > Terrestrial > Soil > Grasslands ... | reverse complement strand
GTTTTCGCGCGATTGGGCGGCGGCATTTATACCAAAGCGGCCGATGTCGGCGCCGATCTGGTCGGCAAAATCGAGCAAGGTTTCGAAGAAGACGATCCGCGCAACCCCGCGACGATTGCAGATAACGTTGGTGATAACGTCGGCGATTGTGCCGGCATGGCAGCGGACGTTTTTGAAACTTACGCGGTCAGTTTGATCGGCGCGATCCTGGTGGGCGCGCTTACGCTCGTCGGAAATTCGGCGGCGATCATCTATCCGTTCGTGCTCGGCGGCATCTCGGTCCTCGGCGCAATTTGCGGGGTGTTATTTGTAAACATCGCCAACGGCAAACCCGCAGCTGTGCTGATGGGCGGCGTTCTAACCAGCGCCATTATCTCCGCGATTTTGTTTTGGCCGGCGACGCATTATCTGTTTCCAACCGGCTTGACGATCGCCGGCGCAACGCGCACGCCCACGCAACTCTATTTCGCTTCTGTCATCGGGCTGGTCATGACCGCAGTCGTGGTTGCGATCACAAATTACTACACGTCGATGCGCTACGCCCCTGTCCAAAAAATCGCGCGCGCATCCGAGACAGGCCACGCCACTAACATCATTGCGGGATTGGCCGTCGGCCAACATGCGACGGCGTTGCCGGTTGGATTCATTGGCATCGCCATCCTGCTCAGTTTTCATTTCGCCGGACTTTATGGAATCGCGATCGCGGTGATGTCGATGTTGTCGATGGCGGGAATCATCATCTCGCTCGATTCGTTTGGCCCGATCACCGATAACGCCGGTGGCGTGGCGGTAATGAGCAATTTGCCGAAAGAAGTTCGCGCGGTCACCGATGAGTTGGACGCAGTCGGCAACACGATGAAAGCCGTGACCAAAGGATACGCGATCGCGTCGGCGGGCTTGGCCGCGCTCGTTTTGTTCGGATCGTACGTCGAGGAATTGTGGGCGCATAATGTTGCTTACGCTGAATTTCATTTTTCGCTCACAGAACCGAAAGTGATTATCGGTCTCTTTCTCGGCGGTTTGCTGCCATTCATTTTCACGGCATTTAGCATGGACGCCGTAGGCAAAGCCGCAGGCGCGGTCGTGCGCGAAGTCCGCCGTCAATTGAAAGCCAAACCGGGAATTTTGACTGGGCAAGACACGCCCGATTACGCCACGTGCGTCGACATCGTGACCAAAGCTGCCTTGCGCGAAATGATTGTGCCGGCGCTTTTGCCCCTGATCTTTGTCGTCGCAGTCGCAACCATCAAACCACTTGGACCGGTGGTTTTGGGCGGTCTGCTCGTCGGAACGATCGTCACTGGATTGTTCGTCGCCATCGCCATGACATCGGGCGGCGGTGCGTGGGATAATGCCAAGAAATTCATCGAAGAAGGAAATCTCGGCGGCAAAGGGTCGTTCGCGCACGCGGCATCGATCACCGGTGATACCGTCGGCGATCCCTACAAAGATACCGCGGGACCTGCCATCAATCCGATGATCAAAGTCGTCAATATCGTCGCGATCCTGATCATTCCGATTTTCTTCTGAGCGCGCGCTTGGCAGAAAAAATTTAGCGCGCCAAAGTCCGGCCGATCTGTTACAAGATCGACATATCCGAGCCGGACTGGCATTAAAAGATCGACATGGAAGAGAGTCACGATTTTCAAATTGTTCGGCCGGAGCCAGGCGGACCCAGAACACGAAGTCTGGCGAAGGCTGATCCGGCCGCGACGCCATTCAAGGTCGTAATCGATCCGAAACTGCGGCTCGACCTGCGACGGGCGCTGGTCGATTTGATCGATTATCACGATGAAGCTTTGGCCGAGCATTTTGCTCAAGGCAAGCTCGCGCTCGATTCCTACAAGGAATATGTGGAGCTCTTCGCGCGCAGTTTAAAAGAAACAATGGAGAGCCGGGAAGGCGTTTCCTATCTACTGCGGTCGGTCGGCTTCGACATTCCTGTGGAGGAAATTAATTTGCATCCTGAATTGCGCTGGAAAAAAGGACCTGCGCCTTTTGGTGTAAGTTTGCTGTAACCACCCGCGCTACTTCGGTTCTTGCGGCGACTCGATCAACTCACGTTCCGTGGATTTAGCGGTCACGCGGCACCGTCGCGATAATCGCCGTCTAACGATTGCGACGGAATTCCGCAAAAACTCTTGGTTTCAGGGCGGTTGCGTGACACATTCGATGCCGATTATCTATGTCGGCGCCATCGGCATCCTCTACACGCCTGAAGCTGTGGGGAGTCCGCGGATCAATTCCAGTTCCAGGACCAGCCACGGTGCGTTACGGCGGCAACACCACCTGCGCGGAAGTACGCGCTGACGGCGAGATTATTGTTCTCGACGCCGGATCGGGAATTCGAGAGCTCGGTCTCGCTCTCGAGAACGAATTCGGTTCGCGCCCGATTAATCTCAGCCTGCTTATTACCCACGTTCATTGGGATCACATTCAGGGCTTTCCTTTTTTTGTGCCTTCCTACAACGACAAAAACCAAATCCAGATTTTCGGTTACGATGGAACGGGCAGCGGCTTGCGCGAGATTCTCAAGGGTCAGATGGCAACCCCCTACTTTCCGGTTGCGCTTTACGATCTACCGGGAAAGATCAAAATCGAAAAGCTTGAGACGATGGATTTCAAGATCGGCAAAGTGCATGTCCGTGCAAGATTCATGAATCATCCAGGCGTTTGCGTTGGTTATCGCCTTTTTACCAGCAAAGGCTCGATCGCTTTTATGCCTGATCACGAACCATACGACGCCTTTAAACTGCACTCGGCAAAGTCACATTTGTTGAGCCTGGAGCAGACGCAAAAACGAGCTCGCGAGGATCGAGCCGAGCTCGTGAAATTTCTCCAAGGTTCCGATATTCTGATCCTCGATACCCAATACACCGACGAGGAATATCAGGCGCACGTAGGCTGGGGCCACGGCTCGCTCAGCACCGCGATCTCGCTCGCGCGCGATGCTTCTGTTCGAAAACTCATTCTTTTTCACCATGACCCGACGCACGATGACGATATGATCGACAAGATGGTTCAGACCGCGCGAAAATTAGCGGCCAAGAGCGAAAATTATCTGGAAATCGAAGGCGCACGCGAAGGCGCCGAGATCACCCTGGATTGACTGCAGTGCGTCGGATTTCCATCCGCTTGCGAAACGCGCAAATTCAGCTTTAGATCTTGTCCCCAGCGCGTTTGCCTCGTGGTGTAATGGTAGCACCAGAGATTCTGGATCTCTTTGTCTAGGTTCGAGTCCTAGCGAGGCAGCCACTTTCGACCTTATCGATGGCAGTGGTGTCAAGAGTTATCGATCTGATTCCGATCGCCGCGTTTTTTTTGAAAAAAATCCTGCAGCAGCGCTGCACACTCTGCCTGTAAGACACCGCTCGTAACCTGGCAACGATGATTGAGCGCCTTGTGTTGGAGCAAATTCATTACCGTGCCAGCGGCCCCGGCGCGGATATCGGAACACCCAAAAATCACCCGTCGTATCCGGGTGTGAACGATCGCGCCCGCGCACATCGGACAAGGTTCCTTTGTCACGTAAAGATCGCAGTCAGTCAGGCGCCAATCGCCTAACGCTGCCTCAGCCGCGGTCAACGCCAGCATTTCGGCGTGGGCGGTCGCATCTTTGAGCAGCTCGACTTGATTGTACGCGCGCGAGATAATTTTCTCTTCCCGAACAACAACCGCGCCGACTGGAGCTTCGTCAGCGGCGCGCGCTTTCGCCGCCAAGCGTAACGCCTCGTGCATGAAGGTTTCGTCCAATTCCATCGTCAACACCGTTTGCCTAACGATCTCGGAAGATCGACATCTTCGTCGAAAAGACACGTCCACGGAGCCTTAAGGCAGCGAAGTAAGGGTACTGCAATGAAAAAGCTATTCTTCATCCTAACGATCTTTTCTTTATCACTAACTGGGGCGAATGCGACCGAACAGGAGACAGTGAACCGGTCTGCCAACACGATCAGGGAATTCCGGCACATGCCCGAAAAAGGCATTCCATCGAGAATTCTCCGAAATGCACGGGGACTTGCCATCATCAGCGTGGTAAAAGCCGGCTTCATTGTTAGCGGGAAAGCTGGCGAAGGCGTGGTGGTGGCGCGAACGGGGCGTGGCTGGTCGGGGCCGTCATTCATTGGCACGGGCGGTGCCGGTTGGGGACCGCAAATTGGCGCGCAAGTGACCGATTTTGTGATCGTGCTCAACAACGAACGCGCCGTTCGCGCATTTTCCAAGGGAGGAAACGTGACGCTGGGGGCGGACGCGAGCGTTGCGGCCGGACCCGTGGGACGCGCTGCGGAAGCCGACGTTACTGCGAGGGCGGCAATTTACACTTACAGTAAGACAAAAGGCCTTTTTCTGGGTGCTTCACTGGAAGGCGCTGTTATCGGAACCCGCAAAGACGCGAATGAGCGTTATTATAGGCGACCGGTGACTGCTTACGACATTCTGCATGGACGTGTCGCCGCTCCAGCGGGGGCAGCCAATTTGCGGGCCACTCTTGGCCGCTGAAAAGATCGACGACGACGCGGGCGATTGATCCGACAAGGCGTCAATTCGCCCGCTCTGATAATTTGCTTTACAAGCAAGTCGACGCCTCGGCAGTTTGGGCGGGTGCGCTGGCTCACGACACTTTGTTTTGTGTTTCTTTGGATGCCGACGAGTTGGGCGCAGCATCAAGAGCCTAGCTTGGTTGATCGCTTGCTTCGGCCGAATATGGAATTGAAAAACAATGCTCAGGGCAAAAAATTCAGCGCTAATTCAGCGGTGATCGAGAGGCGAGGCACGGTTGGCACATTTTCTCTAAAGCCAAACCGGAACGAGAAATCATTTGTAGACATACGCGTGCTCACCACGGCGAAATACCCATCGCGGCCGTTTCATGAAGCCGCCGCGGCCGCTTCCCTTCAAGACCGGAGTGTAAACGCGCCTGCGAGTATATCGACTGCGTCGGTGCGAGGCATTCACGACACGTATGATGCCCACAGCGCGATCAACAGCCGCGGCTTCGCCGATCAGCGTCCATTTCAGGAGAAAGGGAAAAGTCAAAAATCGTTGGATCGGCGGAATCCGCCCCTGACCATTGAGCAAGTGCGCGAGCTGCTGAATAAAAATAAATAGCGCGCTTGCCAGTTGCACTATCCCTTAGGAACCATGCAACCAAATGAAGCCCTTGCTCTTCTGAGGAAGGGCGCCGCGCAAATCATCAGTGAAGCTGAGCTGCGCGAGAAGCTGGCGCTTGGACGGCCATTGCGTGTTAAGCTCGGCGTCGATCCGACAACGGCCGATATTCATCTCGGCCACACGGTTGTCTTGCGAAAACTGCGCCAATTTCAGGACCTCGGGCATCAGGCCGTTCTCATAATCGGCGATTTTACCGGAATGATTGGCGACCCCAGCGGTCGATCGGCGACCCGGCCGCATTTGACGCACAAGGAAGTGCTGCACAACGCGCAAACCTATCGCGAGCAAGCGTTCAAGATTCTAGATCCGGCTCGCACCGAAACCGTTTGCAACGGGGATTGGTTTCGCACGATGTCCTACGAAGATGTGCTTCGGCTGAACAGTCGCGTCACGCTTCAACAGATGCTGCAGCGAGAGGATTTCCGCGCGCGGATCGACAATCAACAGCCGATCCACGCCCACGAAATTCAATATCCTATCATGCAAGGCTGGGATTCGGTGATGGTGCGCGCGGACGTTGAGCTCGGCGGCACTGATCAGCTTTTTAATATTTTGGTCGGGCGCAATTTCCAAAAAGAAGAAAACCAGCCACAGCAGGTTGTGCTGACGATGCCGCTTCTTGAAGGGCTGGACGGTGTCAAGAAAATGAGCAAGAGCCTGGGAAACTTCGTCGGTGTAAGCGAGCCGGCCGCAGACATGTTCGGCAAGCTGATGAGCATTTCGGATAATTTGATGGCTCGTTATTATGAGCTCTTACTCGGGCAGGACCTGCCGAAGCGAGCAAGCCCCGTTGAACAAAAGAAGCAGCTCGCGTTCGAGATTGTCCAAACGTATCACTCGACTGCAGCTGCCCAAAAAACACTCGCCGATTGGAACGCGCGTTTTAGCGAGAAACGTTTGGACGACGCCGAACTTCCAGGGTTCGCGCCGACTGCCGATGAAGCGGTAGCTATCGCAGTCGCCGCTTATTCACAGGGTTTTGCTATCAAGAAGTCACGCGCGGATGTGAGTCGATTGATCAAACAGGGCAGCTTCCAAGTCGACGGAAAGAAAATTGTCGATCCGAAAGCGAAAATATCGTTGCGGTCCGGGCAGATCCTTCGCTTGGACAAGACACACGCGGTTCGAGTCAAATAAAAAAGAAAAGCACGGAGCCGAAACCCCGTACTTTTGATTGGACTTATCTTGAAAGATTATGCCGCCGCCGCAGTCTCAAACCGTGGAATAATCGGCATGCGCTCAACGTAGGATGTAGCGATCCCTTCAAAGTGCGCCCTAATGCTGCGAAGTTCCGCATTCACAAATGTGTCGACGAAGTGCAAGTGGCGATCGAGCCACGCGAACAGGCGGTTCTTAATGTCGTAATGGATCGCAAGTGTGATCTCGGTGCAGTTCGGCCGGATCTCGGTGAAATCAACGAGGCCCATAACCTCAATGTTTCCACTCGCTGATTCAAAGGCGAATTGGTCCTCCGAATCGCAATTCACCGCCAACAGGGTAGTGCGTGCTTCAAAACCGAGCGGACCGCGAAAACTGAAGTCCACGGTTTTTGACGAGGTCACCATCGCCTTGGTCACCATCAGGAACTGGCGTTTATAGGATTGAATGCTGGTCAGCCGTGCCTTGGACTCAGCCAGCGGCTGGCTCATATGAAACATTTTTTCGAGGAGCATATTAGTAGGATTGTTGCCAGATGGTTTAGCAACGGAGGTGCCACCCAATTTACGCTGGGGAAGCCCGGCGAAGAGCACAACTTTGTGTAAAGTTTGTTTACGCTTGTGTCCGATTGATTGACAGACACACTTATCTCGAATCCCCCAAAATCTGCCTCCATTCCGGGGCCAATTCTGCCGTTTCCGGCCCCAATTCAGGCAGCAACGGAAGATCGAGAATGCTCGCCAAAACATCCGCGTTTGTGGCGGACGCGACGTCGTCGCCACCCGTGGGCCCGTTTAAAACCACGCCGGCACAGCGTAAGCCTGTGGCCTGAACGCTACGGACGGTGAGGAGCGCATGATTCAGGCAACCGAGGCGGTTTTTAGCTACGACGAGCACTGGCAGTCGCATTTCCATTGCCAGATCTCTGACAAAATAATCCGAGCGGATCGGAACCATCCAACCTCCAACCCCTTCGACGAAAACATCGTCAACCCGAGCTCGCAGCGCTTGAAACGCGCCGAGCAAGGGCTCGATGTTGATCTTCACATCTTCAATTTGTCCGGCGGTCAACGGCGCGGCAGGTGTTTTTAGCCACAGCGGATTAATCTCATCAATCGTCAGACCGTCCGCGCTCGCGCCTAACAGGCGCTCAGCATCTTGCCGATCGCCGCAGCAAATCGGCTTGAACCCGGCGCACGATTTTCCACTTGAGCGCAATATTCGCAACAACTGCACGACGGTGTGGGTCTTTCCGACACCTGTGTCGGTGCCCGTGACGAAAAAGCTCACGATGTGGATCTTATGCCGCGCGGACGTGCGCTGCCTCAATCGTTTGCATCATCGATTGAAAAATCTTTGTGCCATCGGCGCTGCCGAGTCGCGCATCACATTCCGACACCTGTGTCGGTGCCCGTGACGAAAAAGCTCACGATTGTTATCTTATGCCGCGCGGACGTGCGCTGCCTCAATCGTTTGCATCATCGATTGAAAAATCTTTGCGCCATCGGCGCTGCCGAGTCGCGCATCACAGGCTCGGTCAGGGTGGGGCATTAATCCGAACACATTTCCCTCGCGGTTACAGATGCCCGCGATGTTTTCGATTGAACCATTTGGATTCGCCTCAGGCACAACTCGGCCGCGATCATCGGCGTAGCGCATAATCACTTGTCGATTGTGATTTAGCTCATGTAGTGTTTGAGCGTCAGCAAAATAGCAGCCCTCGCCGTGAGCGATGGGCATTCGAAAAACAGTCCCTTCCGGACAACCGTGCGTGAACGGCGAATCAGGAACCTCTACCCGAAGCGTCACCATTTCGCAGACGAAGCGAAGTGATCGATTGCGCACGAGCGCGCCCGGGAGAAGGCCGGCTTCGCACAAAACCTGGAAACCGTTGCACGTGCCAAGCACGAGTTTCCCTGTGCGCGCATCGCTGATTACCGCTTTCATGATCGGCGAGAAGCGCGCGATCGCACCACAGCGCAGATAGTCACCGTATGCGAAGCCGCCCGGCAACACGATCGCATCGTAATCGCGCAGCGACGTTTCTTTATGCCAGACATAATCAGCCTGCAGGCCTTCAATGCTATTAATACCGGAAACGCAATCCTGGTCGCAATTGGAGCCGGGAAATTGGATGACAGCGAACTTCATGCCGAATGAGCAAGCGCGCGACTTCGCTGTTCTTCGTGGTAATCGTTCACCACAAGGCATGCATGAATGACTCCGGGAATCCAGCCCAGCAAGGTCAGGAGGATGCTCAGAAAAAAACTTGCGATCCGTCCGGTCATCAGTACCGCCAGCGGCGGGAGCACCACACAGAAAAAATACCGCAACGCTTTCATTTCTGTTTTTTCCTGATCGCTGACGTCTTGCGCGCGCCGTTGGTCTTCACCAATTCGTAGTCTTCAATTACCGGATTAGAGAGAAGGTCGCGACAAAGGCCGTGCAACCGCTTCTCAAGATCGGCATCTTCTCCGTCGAGGTTGATTTCCATATACTTGCCAATTCGAACGCTGCGGACTTCCGGCATGCCGAGGTGGCGCATCGCGTCGCGCACCGCATTACCCTGCGGATCGAGCACGGCCTCCTTTGGTTTGACGATCACGTTAACTTTCACGTGTGACACGCTAACGTGAATTCGTTCCGCAACAAGCGCAAGGCTGTAGCTTTACGGCATGAACGATCCGCGCGAGTATCGCCGCGAATGCAACGCATCGGTTGGCGGATTCCAGCGGCGTGGCTCACCCTTTGTATCGTTTGGAGCTCAACCTGGCTCGCGATTAAAGTCGGTTTGCGCGATCTGCCGCCCATTTCTTTCGTCGCGATTCGATTCCTGATTGCAATTGTCGCCCTCAGCGCCGTCTCTGTCGGTCGGGTGCGACTACTGCCGTTACATCGCGCCGATTATGTCGTGCTCGCATTGACCGGCATTTTAATGTTCGCCGTCAATTACACGCTGCTCTTTTGGGGCGAGCTTTATGTGTCTTCCGGTCTCGCTGCCGTGTTGCAGGCCACGATCCCGATTTTCGGAATGATTTTCGCGCACTGGATGTTGCCAGATGAGCCGTTGCGTTTGCAAAAACTCATGGGCGCATTGCTCGCGCTCGGCGGCGTCGCGCTCATTTGCATGCGCTTGCTCAGCTTCAGCGGACTGCTCGCGTTTTGGGGCGGCGTTGGAATTTCGTTAGGCGGCGCCGGCGCTGCTTTCTCAAATGTCGTGCTCAAAAAGCGTGCGATTCAGATTGCGCCCGCAATGCTCGCGGCCTGGCAAATGATTTTCGGTGTCATACCGCTGTTCATTCTTGGCTTCGCCGTCGATGGGAATCCGGCGCATTTTCATTGGAGCACAATGTCGATCTTCTGTTTGCTGTATTTGGCGGTCATTGGATCGTCGCTGACTTTCTTGTTGCTCTACTGGCTCCTGCCACGGATGTCGGTCACCAATTTGCAAACAATCTCGCTGATTACTCCACCCGGCGCGGTGATGTTGGGTTGGGCACTGGGCGGTGAAAAGTTTCCACTCTGGTCGCTCTTGGGCGCAGCTGTCGTCCTCGCGGGCGTTTGGATGATTTTTCATCGAACCAATGATCAAAGCATCGCCGAAGCCGCAGCCGCCGTTCCCGATCGCGGGTGAACGGACGCATCCATGAACATCCGAACTCGCAACGACGGTCCGCGCGGTTACGGACCGTGGCTCGTCGGTCTTGGGGCCGCCCTTTGGGGGACCGAGAGCGCGTGGCGCATTCCGCTTAATGAATTGTTCGACGCTGATGTGATCGTGTTTTGGGAGCACGTGCTCATTCTGCTAATGTTTCTGCCGCTTCTTCTGCCTAGTCTCGGCGACTTGCGTAAGATCGACATCACCACCTGGGGCTATTTGCTTTTTTCCGGCTTCGCCGGCTCAGCGGTCGGCACAATTTTTTTCACGCTCGCGCTCAAACACGGGAATCCGACCGTGGTCAATGTGATCCTAAATATTCAGCCGGTGATTTCGACCTTCGGCGCCTTTGTGGTTTTCGGCGACCGGCTGGCGCCGCGTTTTTTTCTCTATGCCGCGATCGCCGTCCTCGCCGGCATTTTTCTTTCCGTCGAATATCCGGCGCTTATCGGTGTCTCTTTTGAGCGCGCCGGACTCACACTCGGCACGGGCTACGCCCTCATCTGCGCTTTTTTCTGGGGTGGCTCAACCGTTGCAGGTCGCGGTGTCATGATGGGCATGCCGCTTCGACTCGCGTCCAGCATGCGCGTTGTCATCGGACTGACCTGTATGACGTTGATCGTGTTGCTACACGGCAAACTTCACGGCGTCGCGCTCTGGCCAGTTGCGGCCCAAACTCACGCCGTCAAAGCGATCGGTTTGCTACTCTTGCTCGCCTCGATCTCGGGCGGTGTCCCGCTACTTATTTATTTCGAAGGACTTCGTCTCACTCCCGCTTCCACGGCCGGTTATTTTGAAATGATGCAAACGCTCGCCGCGGTTTGTATCACGTGGGGGTTCTTTCACGCGACACTGCGGCCCCATCAGATCGTTGCCGGCGTCGTGCTCATGGCCGCCGTGGCCATGGTCCAACGCGTCCAGGCAACCGTCGAAGCTAAATAATCACGCCGCCGCGCGGCGTTTTTGTTTCACCAACGTAGGTGCCGATCTTTGTCGGCCACTTGCGCCATTGCCTCCGCGCTTCACTCGCCCGGACTGCGACCGGTTGATGCTTTCCTGCAAAACTTTAACGAGATCGACAACATTCGTGCTCCGCGGCGCCGCAACCGGTGCAGCCGGCAATGTTTTGTTCTTCGCCTTCGTCTCGATCATCTCCATCACCGCATCCCGATACTCATCGCGATATTTTTCTGGCTGCCAGTCCGAAGACATGCTGTCGATCAGCGCATTCGCCATCTTCAGTTCTTTGTCGTTCAACTCCGTCTTTGGGCGGTTCAATTCTTCCGGCGTCAGCACCTCGCTCGCGAAATGCATCAGCTCAAGGACGAGAAACAATCCGTCAGGTTTGACCGCTGCTAGATACTCGCGATTTGCGATCACGACTTTTGCAATGCCTATCTTGCCCGTTCCGCTCAACGCCTTGTGCAAGAGCGCGTACGCTTTTTCGCCGCCTTTCTGCGGTTCGAGGAAATACGGCTTGTAGAAGAATTTCGGATCCACCCGCTCAAGGTCGACAAAGTCCGTGATGTCGATCGAGTGCGTGGATTCGATCCGCACTTTTTCGAAATCCTCGTCGCTCAAGACCACATAGCGCCCGCGCTCGTACTCGAAACCTTTTACAATTTGATCGGCCGGCACTTCTTTCATGTCGGCCTCGGCGACCTTCTTGTATTTGATCGGGCTGAGATCGGTCTTGCGCAGCTGCCGAAAACTGAGCTTTTCTTCGCGGGTCGCCGGATAAACGGCGATCGGAATATAAACGAGGCCGAAGCTGATGCTGCCTTTCCAAGTTGGACGCATAATCAATCTCCTTTGCTTGCTAGACCAGGTGCGGGACTGTCGATTTCCGCCAATTGTGAACAATTGTCAATAACTTCCACATTTGACGAATCCCGGAGCACGAAGCGTTCCGAGAGCGTCAGGCTGCTTCGCGTTTTACTTCAGTCGCTGCCTTGTCTTCACGCATGCCGAGGAAAACAGGTTGTCGCAATTTCTGATCGCGGGTCCACTCGGCGAATTTGATTTCGGCAACAAACTTGGGATTCACCCAGTGCATTTTTTTCATCTGATCGCGGGTCCACTCGGCGAATTTGATTTCGGCGACAAACGTGGGATTCACCCAGTGCATTTTTTTCATCATCGAAGGTGTAATTCCTTGCACCCACTCGCCGCCTTGTTTGGATGGAAGATCGACAAACGGACAGTCGTCCTGCTCTTCCCCGCGAAATTTCTTGTGCAACATCGACAACGACTTCTCGGTGAACCCGCTTCCGACTTTGCCGGCGAACCTCAATTTTCCTATTTCGTAATAGCCAACCAGAATCGCGCCGAAATATTTTCGGGATCCAGCCGGCGGTGTGTAACCGCCGATTACAAATTCTTGCTCATTAATGCATTTCAGTTTGATCCACGTCCCACTCCGCCGCCCCGGTTCATAAACGGAGTTGCGTTGCTTGCCGATTAATCCCTCCAATCCACGACGTTTCACTTCCGCGAGCAACGATTTTACATCGCCGCTGATTTCGCCGGAGTAGCGAATTGGATCGCCAACGTTTTCGCAAATCTTAGCGAGGACTTGTTTGCGCTGTTCGAGCGGAAGCCCGAGCAGACTTTTGCCGTCGAGTTGGAGCAGCTCGAAGACGTAAAAGCGCAACGGCGCTTTTCGTCCTTCCATTTCGAGCCCTTGTAACAATTGAAAAGACGAACGGCCGTCTTCATCGAGCGCGACCACCTCGCCATCAATCACATATTCGCGCACCGGCAGGTTCTTCACGGCCTCGACAATTTCAGGAAAACGCCCGTCCAACTTGTTTCCGTTGCGTGAAACCAAGGAGACTTTCCGGTCGTTCTTAATCGCCATTGCGCGGATACCGTCGAATTTGAGCTCGTAGAGCCAGTCGCCGTGTTTTGGTGGTTCATCGACCAGACGCGCTTTCATCGGCTCGATAAACTGCGGCTTGGCGGATGGCAAACCTTTCAACAAGCGAGTCGCCTGATCAACGGTTTCATTTTTGCCGACGCCGTGTTCTAGGTCTTTTTTTTTAAGCGCCGCTTTAATGCGCGCCTTCAATGTCGATCTTGCGCTGGTGTCTTTTTCTTCGCGATTTGATTGCCACTCTGCATCGCGTTCGTTCGCAATTTGTTTCATCGTTCGGCCGGTCTTGACCGATTGGTCTTCAAGTTTCTTCGAAGGCAGCTTTGCGCTTCCGCCAGTTTTCAAGATCAGCCACTGGTTCTTTTCGTCGTCTCGGCCGCGGATCCGCACCAGTGTCCACTCGCCTTGTGCTTTCTTACCCGCGAGCACGAGATGAAGTTTTCCTTCGCGCAAAGATTTCAACGGCTGCTCGCCGTAAACGTAGTAGGCGCCGCTGTCCCAAACCATCACCGTGCCGGCGCCGTAATTTCCTTCCGGGATGACGCCCTCAAAAGTTTCGTATTCAATCGGATGATCTTCGACTTCGACCGCCAGATGTTTCTCGCCCTGCTTCCAGGGCAGACCTTTTGGAAGCGCCCAGGATTTGAGAACGCCCTCCATTTGTAGCCGGAAATCGTAATGCAATCGGCGCGCATCGTGTTTCTGAATAACAAATCTGCAAGCGCCGCGTACTTGTTTCGGCAGCGGCTTTCGGCCTTTCGGCTCGGCGGTCTTCGAGAAGTCGCGCTTCGCTTTATATTTTTTCAGGCCCATTGGGAGCAATTTAATCGCCGATCACCCGGATTTTCCCCTGGGTGGCGCCAGCAGTTGTGAGACATACTTGGCCTTCGGCCAGGATGAGGGTGTAATTCTAGGCTTCGGCTGCAAGCGGCTCGCCGACGAGATAGCGGGTAAAGCGGCGGATCACAATGTTCTCGCCGAGTTCGGCAATTTTCGCGCTCAGCAGATCTTTGATCGTGACGTCGGGATTTTTGATGAAGCCCTGTTCGAGCAAACAGACCGTGCTGTAAAACTTGTAGCCCTGTTCGAGCAAACAGACCGTGCTGTAAAACTTGTCCAGCTTTCCATCGACAATTTTCTCAGTCACGTTCGCGGGCTTTCCTTTGACCTGCGCCTTGTAAATCTCACGCTCGGCCTCGATCAATTTTCCGGGCACGTCTTCGCGACCGACATAAAGCGGGTGCGCTGCCGCAATGTGCAGCGTGATGTCTTTGACGAAGCCGCGGAAATTTTCGTTCTTGGCCACAAAATCGGTTTCGCAGTTCACTTCCACCAGCACGCCAACCTTGCCCTGCAAATGAATGTAAGAAGCGACGATGCCTTCCTTGGTCGCGCGCGATGCCTTTTTGCTCGCGCTCGCGATCCCTTTGGTCCGCAAAATCGTTTCCGCCCTGGCGAGATCGCTGCCGGCTTCTTCCAAAGCGCGTTTGCAATCCATCATCCCTGCGTTTGTTTTCTCACGGAGTTGCTTGACCAGTTTTGGATCAATATCGGCCATAACCTTCATTGAATTCGAATTCGACGGGCGCCGTAGCCGCTCGCTAGGCGGAAACGCCGGCCATTTCGATTTGTTCGCGAATGCGGGCTTCGCCGCTCGCCGAAACGATCGCATCAACCAGCTTCTGCAACACGATTCGAATCGCGCGAATCGCGTCGTCATTTCCCGGAATCGGGTAATCGATCAATTCGGGGTCGGCGTTCGTGTCGACAATCGCAACTACGGGAATGTTGAGGCGTCGCGCTTCGTTGACCGCATTCTGCTCGCGGGTCGTGTCGATTATGACCAGAGCATCGGGCAATTGCACCATTTCGAGAATTCCATCGAGGTTGCGACGGAGCTTGGCCGCTTCCCGATTCAGCGCTGCGAGTTCCTGCTTACCCATTTTTTTGTATTCGGGCGATTGCTCGATCTGCTCGATGTATTTGAGCCGGCCAATGCTTTTCCGAATGGTTGCCAGATTGGTCAACGTACCGCCGAGCCAGCGCTGATTCACGTAAAACTGACCGCACGCGAGCGCTGCTTCCTTGATCGCTTCCTGCGCCTGCTTCTTGCAACCAACGAAAAGGATTTTTCCACCGCGGCGCGCCACTTCCTGAAGAAACTCGGTCGCGCGATGAAGTTGCTTCACCGTCTCATCGAGGTTGATGATGTAAATCTGATTGCGCTGCTGGAAGATGAACGGCTTCATCTTCGGATTCCAGCGCTTGGTCTGGTGACCGAAATGCACGCCCGCTTCCAAAAGCTCAGGCACCAATTCAACTGTGTTTGCCATACAAAAAATCGCGCCGCAGAGGAGGGGGAACGGCGGACGGGGAAGATGCTATATACAGGCCATTACCGCAACTGCTATTTCGGCCGGAGGCCCCGCGGGCTCTGCCCGTGAGGAAGGGTAATCAATCGCTCGATCAGAACCAATCCGGCTAAGGTCCATGAAGCCGCCGCTGAGGCCAGGCAGTACTTGCAAAAGGAATGGATCACAAACGCCTGAAGATAAACCAGCCATAGGCTGACGAGCGCCATGATCGTCGCCAGAATAACGAGAGCCTGTCGACCGAGCTTCGAGCCGCGCGCCGCGAATACAGCCGCGGCAATCACACTACCATACGCCATTGCCCCAAAGGCCGCCAGCGGCACGCCCGCGACTCCTTCCGCATACTTACTGCCCAGAACAGCAGAGCAATCGTCCCCGCAGCGAATGTAGCTGCCTTGAAGATGTTCTATGGTGAGGTACCCGCTGTCCACAAAGCCGAAGCAGCCAACGAGGGCCGCGATAATAGCAATCCGTGTTGGCCACATCACGGAGCTGCTTTAGCCAACGCGGCTTTGATTGCGGTGCGAAACCCATTTTCGCCGAACTCGGAATTCGGAACGTTGTAGCCGTTTATGACGACCGAGGGCGCAGTTTTCACTCCGACTGATTTTGCATGCCTTTGATCGGCTCCAATCCGCTCGCGAACCTCGGTGCCGTCCAGGTCCTTTTGGAACTGATCGAGGTCCAATCCTAATTCCCTAGCCTTGTCCGTCAGAATTGCGCGCGGTGCAGGAGCCTTAGCCCATATCCATTGGCTACGGTACAGAGCTTCGGCCATCTGCCAAAACTTTCCCTGCTGAGCAGCAGCCTCTGCTGCGCACGACGCGAGCATGGCGTGCTCGTGCGCTTGCATCGGAAAATGCCGCAAGACCATGCGCACTTTATCGCCGAACTCAGTTTTTAAATTCTTCACCATTGGTTCGTATCGAGCGCACTGCGGACACTGCAAGTCGCTGAAGAACTCGATCGTCACTGGCGCGCCGGCGGGACCTAATGCATTGGCGGGTCGGACGTCATCGCCAGGCGCCGCGATCGCGCTCAACGTAAAACATCCCGTAATCAAGAGTCGCGCGATTCGCGCGGAAGAGCCTTTTGGCGGATTCAGGATTTTCATCGTGAAATGGTAGCCCGATTTTTCGCAAGCGCTTCGATCACGCGAGCCAGTATCCAGCATAAATCCGACAATCGGTTTAGGTAACGCAAGATTTCGACATTCGGATCTTTTAATGTTGCAACCTTCCTTTCTGCACGGCGGCAGGTCGTTCGTGCAAAATCGAGGGCGGCCGAAGCAGAGGTCGCGCCGGGAATGACCCAGTCCTTTGGGTAAAGTGATTTGTCCTTTTCAAGATCGACAATCACCGCAGTAACGCGATCGACCATCTTCGCGTCGGCCATGTGAAAGCCATCCTTCGCGTATCGCTGTCGATCTTCAGGCACCGTGGCGAGTTCGCCCATGACGTTGATCAGATCTTTTTGGACTGCGAAGATTTGCTCGCCCACGAATTTGTCCTCGCAGATAGCGCGGGCGAGTCCGAGCGCGGCGGTCAGTTCATCCACCGACCCGTAAGCTTCAACGCGCGGATCGTTCTTTGCCACTCTCCGGCTGTACATGAGCGACGTTTCGCCCTCGTCGCCGGTTTTGGTCACGATCGACATCAAACGAATTGTAGGGCGTTTCTGTGAAACGCCAATCCGTTAGCTCTCCGGGATGTCGATCTTACCCGATCGCCGGCTGCATTTCGGCTTCGTCCATCGCTGGTGCGCCGATTGGCTCGCCTTTTTCCACGAGCCGGACTTCGCGATGCGCCGGGAATCCCGTGCCCGCCGGAATCAAGTGACCCATGATGACGTTCTCCTTGAATCCGCGGAGGCGATCCACTTTTCCGAGCGTAGCCGCTTCGGTGAGCACGCGCGTTGTGTCTTGGAACGACGCTGCCGAAATAAAGCTGTCGGTTTCGAGGGATGCCTTGGTGATGCCGAGCAACACCGGAACGGCTTCCGCCGGTTTGCCGCCTTTATCGACGACTTGTTTGTTCTCTTCCTCGAAATCGAGCTTGTCCACTTGATCGCCCCAGAGCAACGAAGTGTCGCCCGGATCAGTGATCTTCACTTTTCGCAACATCTGACGAACGATGATCTCGATGTGTTTGTCGTTAATCTCGACGCCTTGGAGACGGTAAACTTCCTGCACTTCGTTGACGAGGTGTTCCTGTAGCTCCTGCGGACCGCACACTTCCAGAATTTCGTGCGGCACAATTGGACCTTCGGTTAATTGCTGGCCTTTCTTCACGAAATCGCCTTTGAACACGATGATGTGTTTAGTCAGCGAGATCAGGTGCTCTTCTTCCGCGCCTGTCGCCGGGTCCTTCAAAATAAGTCGACGCTTGCCGCGAACAGTTCCGCCCATTTCGACGACGCCGTCGATTTTCGCGATCTCGGCCGCATCTTTTGGACGACGCGCTTCGAACAATTCCGCAACTCGTGGCAGACCGCCGGTGATGTCCTTGGTCTTGGCGACCTTTCGCGGCGTCTTTGCCAACAATGCGCCCGCGCGAATTTTTTGGTCTTCTTCAACAATGACGTGCGCGCCCGCTGGAATTGAGTAGCTCGCCAGCACTTCCTTTTTGTCGCCGACGACGACGATTTGCGGATGCAAATCTTCCTTGTGCTCGATAATCACAGTGCCCATCAGGCCCGTCGCTTCATCGACATCGCGCTTGATCGTCACCCCCGCGATCATGTCGCGGAATTCAATCTTACCGCTCTTGTCGGTTAGAATCGGCACGTTGTACGGATCCCATTGCACGAACGTCTCGCCTTTTTTCACATTCGCGCCGTCGTCTTTTGAAACCATCGAACCGATAACGACATTGTAGCGCTCGAGTTCGCGGCCCTCGGCATTGTGGACGCTGATGGAGCCATTTTTGCTTAACACGATCCAGCTGCCATCGAGCGCTTGAACCGTTCGCAAATCATTGAAGCGCACCGCGCCGTCATTCTTCGCTTTGATGATTGGCTGTTTGAATGTCTGGCTCGCCGTTCCGCCGATGTGGAAAGTCCGCATCGTCAGCTGGGTTCCCGGTTCGCCGATCGATTGGGCCGCAATAATTCCAACCGCTTCGCCCATTTTCACAAATTGGCCGGTCGCGAGGTTGCGTCCGTAACACATTCCGCAGACGCCTCGCCCGCATTCGCAAGTCAGGACCGACCGGATTTTCAAGCTTTCCACACCAATTCGCTGCAAGTCCGCCGCGATTTTCTCGTCGATCAGTTGATTCGCTTTGACGATCTTCTTTTTCTTGTCGACCGGGTCCGCGATCGTTTCACAGCTGACGCGCCCAATAATTCGCTGGGCAAGATCGACAACTTCCTCGTCGCCCTCATAAATCGAGCGCACGACGATTCCATTTACGGTGCCGCAATCTTCCAAGTTGATAATGACGTCTTGTGCAGCGTCGACCAATTTGCGCGTAAGATAGCCGGAGTCCGCGGTTTTTAGCGCGGTATCGGCCAAACCTTTACGAGCGCCGTGAGTCGAGATGAAATACTCGAGCACGCTCAAGCCTTCGCGGAAGTTGGAAGTAATCGGTCGCTCGATGATTTCGCCGCTCGGCTTGGCCATCAAACCACGCATGCCCGCGAGCTGACGCACCTGCTGGCGATTGCCGCGCGCGCCGGAGTCGACCATCAAATAAACCGGATTGAGTTCTTTGCGACCGTCGTTGTGTTCCAACGTGCGGAACATGACGTTGGAAATTTCGTCGCCGGCGTGCGTCCAGATGTCGATGATCTTGTTGTAACGCTCGCCGTCCGTGATGATACCTTTGCGATATTGCTGCTCAACCTGCCGGATTTGTTTGTAGGCATTCTCCAACTCGGTCTCTTTTTCTTTCGGAATAATCATATCCGAAATACCGATTGAGATTCCCGCGCGTGTCGCTTCGGTGAAACCGAGCTCTTTCAATTTATCGAGCGTCGCGACCGTCGCCGCTGGTCCTGCAACCTGATAGCAGCGCCAAATGATGTCACTGAGTTGTTTCTTGCCAGCGGGTCGATTGTAGAAACCGAGTTCCTTTGGCCAAATCTGATTGAAGACGACGCGGCCCGCGGTTGTTTCGATAGTCTTAACGTCGGATTTTCCAAAAATCGTTTGGCGACCGAAATCCGGGTTTTGGAAACGGATGCGATCGTGCGTTTTGACTGAACCCTCGCTCATCGCGAATTCCACTTCGATCGGGTCGGCGAAGAGCGGCATATGGCCATCCTTTTTCGCCGTGCGCGGATTCTGCGTCATGTAGTAGCAACCGAGCGTGATGTCCTGAGATGGCGTCGTGATTGGTTTACCGCTCGATGGCGAGAAAATGTTGTTCGGCGCCAGCATCAGCATGCGAGCTTCCAATTGCGCCTCGACCGAAAGCGGCACGTGCACCGCCATCTGGTCGCCGTCGAAGTCCGCATTGTAAGCGGTGCAGACGAGCGGATGAATCCGA
>Ga0209267_1000988_pt1 | contig 19910 bp, 20 predicted proteins | sample GraSoiAngelo_137_FD_185894 | JGI IMG/M metagenome (GOLD analysis project Ga0209267, IMG submission 185894) | Grasslands soil microbial communities from the Angelo Coastal Reserve, California, USA - 14_0929_09_30cm (SPAdes) (version 2) | ecosystem: Environmental > Terrestrial > Soil > Grasslands ... | reverse complement strand
CGAAAAGCCGGAAGCGAACGCTTGAGCGGGCCAAAGACGAACTGCGCGACGTCTTTGGCAGAAACTGATCGGAATCAGCGCGCAGTGACGCGGCGTTGTTGTTTAAACATTGCCAGGTGCTGCTGCAGCGTCTTCGTCATCTCGGCGGCATCGTATGCTTGCATCGCCTTCTCCACGTAGCGGACCGCCGACTCAAAATCGCCGCTCTCAGCACAGGCCACCGCGAGTGTGTCGATTGAATCCGCTTCGCGCCATTGTGTTATGCTGCAGGCCTTCTTCGCGTCCTCGATCGCTTGTTGTGGTTTCCTGAATGAGGGATTTGGACATGTCGCGCGGAACCACGCCCGTTGGTTGAAAGCCATCGCGTAGTACTGCGGGATTGGCTCAATGGCCACGACGTGGTCCAATTCTTTGCTGGCGACTGCGTAATTCCCGAGTTTGACGTTGGTCTGCGCGCGCAACAATGCGGCTGGCACAAACGTGCTCGCCTGTCGCATGATCTCATTGCAATCGCGAAGCGCCAAATCCCATTTTCCTTCTCTGCTGAAAATTTTCGCACGCGTGTACAAAGCAGGCCAATAGGTCGGGTCTCGCCGCAACGCTTCCGCGATGTTCCGGGCCGCGCCGTCCAGATCACCATTGTGAAGTTGTGTTTCGGCGTCGTTGCTAAACTTGATTGCCCAGGCGTGCGCCTTGCCACTGTAGAGTTTGATTGGCTCGCTCGCGTCCGACGCCATAGCGATGCATAAATTGAGAACAACGATGAGGGGGGACACTCGCACGGTCGAGTTTTAACACGATCGGGAGAAACTTCGCAAGTTCGCGACAAAGCGCAGGATCTTGACTTAACCGCGCAACGCTTGGGTAAAACGGACCAGTTCGTCCGCGGCCTGCTCGATGCGAGTAAGAACTTTTTTGTCGATGATTTCGTCGCCTTTGAACGCATCACCGGTCGCATAAACGAATCGCGGGATAATCACCGTTCGAAAATCGAGCATCAAACTGTTGGCGTAGGCCATCACCGCCATGTAACTGCTCGTTCCGCCGGCAGAGCATAGAAATCCAACCACCTTTTCTTCCCACGAGCTGCCGGTGAGCTCGATCATATTCTTGGCCGCAGCAGCGACATCGTAATTATAAACCGGCGCGGCAATCAGAATTCCGTCCGCCGATTCGACCGCCTTGTTCAACTTCTGTGCGCTGGCGTTGAGGTAACATTTGTCCGCGTCGCACAGCGGCAGGTCCATTTCGCTGATGTCGATCCAGGTGCAGTCGACTTTTCGCCTTTGTAAATGTGCAAACGCCGCCCGGCCCATGCGACGACTGTTGCTGTCAGGATTTCCGCTGGTGCTGACGACGAGATATTTCGGCATGATCGGCTCTCGACCTTACGCTGTCGCGACGAATTTCCAACCGGCGTCGGCCTTGGCGAATGAAGCGAGCGGGACAAGCGACATCGCCCGAAAAGCCGCGTGGGTAGCGGTCGACCGCAGCGGGAGCTGACGCGATACAAGACCGCTACGGCGTCAGAAAAACTTTTCCGGTGTAAGGATCTTTTACCGGCGTGCCGGGAGCGAAACCGCGCACATCGATGTAACCGCTGTTCGGTGAGAAGGGACTGGTCACGAAACCATTCTTGCCCGGCACCGGCGTCCCGTAGCGCAAATCGTCTCCCTTCTTGGAAACCGCTCGTGTCGCCGTCCGCGTGTTACGTTCGTTCGGCGACACGCTCATTCCAGGAGTTGTTGCTGCGATTGGCGTAGGGGTTGCGGTCGGAGTCGCAGTGGCCCCCTTTTGCTCGCGCTTGCTTCCGCGCGATCGTTCTTTGTGTTGTGGCTCGCTGAACGCCTGTCTCAACCTATGGAAGAAATTTTCGAACGGTCCGGATTCGGCCAGACCGCTCCCTGCGCCGGTCAGTAGGATCGACATCATCAAAGCGAACCCTCTCAGCCCAGGTCGTTTTCTCATTTCAATATCTGGAAGTCGTACGCCAAAGCTTGTTGGCACTATTGTCAGTCTACTTTTGCCCAGCCGCTATTCAACAACTCTACTGTCTCTTGGACGGCCACGCGCCAGATTTTCATCATCTCTTCATCGCTGCGTTGATAGATGCCGCCCCAGTTGCCATCCTGCAAATACACACGCAGCGCCTTCGGATCGAGCTGGCGAAGGTGATTTATATCAACCTCCGGCTTTTGCTCCGATGGCATTTTGATTTTTTCCAGACGCGTCCACGGAAAATTTTCCATCCAGGACGCGTGCGATGCCACCGGGTCAATCGCCTGCACTTCCGCCCACGTTTTCGGCGCGTTCCACCAATTGTGAAATTTCACCCGGATGCCGGGATGATCTGCCATCCATTCGCCGACCAGTCCCTGCGCCGGAGTGTTTCCACCGTGACCGTTCACAATTAGAATTCGCTTGAACCCCTGCTCAGCCAGCGCGCCCAGGATGTCGCATACGACCGACATGTAGGTTTCCACCCGCAGCGTGATCGTTCCGGGAAACGCACGGAAATATGGCGTGATCCCGTAAGCGAGAACGGGAAACACTGGAACGCCGGCCAACTCCGCAACTTCGGTCGCAAGCCGTTCCGCTAAGATGCTGTCCACGCTTAAACTCAGATATGCGTGCTGTTCGGTGCTCCCAAGCGGCAACACGCAACGGTCGTCGCGTTTCAAATATTCCTCCACCATCATCCAATTCATCTCGCTGATGCGCACACTTGAATGATGAGCCGCGGTGGGTGGGGATTCACGCATTTTTATTTCGCGATTGGAAATTCGACTGGAATCATGCAGCATCGCGCGCCATGAAACTTTTAACCATCATTGCCCGCGTCCTTCTCGGGCTCATCTTCGTCTTCTTCGGCTCGAACGCCTTCCTGCATTTCCTTCCCATGCCGCCGCTGCCGCAAGGCTTGGCCGGACTCTACCTGAAAGCGTTTCTTGACAGCGGCTACGTTTACATCATCGGCGGGATGCAAGTAATCGCCGGTTTGCTTTTGCTCATCGGTCGTTTTGTTCCACTCGGTCTAACCATCCTCGCTGCGATCGTTTTCAACATCTGGGCGTTCCACATTCTGATGGCGCCGGAAGGCTTTCCGCCCGCGCTCGTCGTCACCGTGCTCGAGCTGTTCTTACTTTGGCAATATCGCAGCGCCTTTGCTCCGCTGCTGAAACCGTAAGGTCGAATCAATCGGGACGAACAAAGGAAATTGTCGTGTTCGCCGCGCGGTGATTCGACCAGAAATCTTCCCCATCAAAGGTAAGTGACCGCGACGCGAACGGCACCACCGCGAGGTCCGTGACTTTCGGCGTTTCTTCGCGCGGATCGAGTCGCGCGATCCGCCAATCCTCATTTGGCTTTTCCACGCCGCGCAAAACGTAAATCATTCCGTCGACAAACGTGTGGCCGCAGATTTCAGCGCCGATGTCGATCTCGCGAAGGATGTTTCCCTGGTCGTCGTACTTCAGGATGCGCTTTTCATACCATTGGCTCAGATAAAGATTTTCTCCGTCGTAACTCAGATATGAGCCGGTGAAATCCGGACAGGTAAAGAGCTTCGTGAAGCCGTTCTGCGAATCGTAGCGATAGACGTAGCGATCGTCATTCAATCCTTTACCAATAGTGAAATGCATCGCGCCGTTCGTCGCGACTGCCGCCCAAACAATTCCCGGCGGGTCGATCTCTTCGACTGCTTTCCAGTCGTTGATGTCGATCTTAAAAAGAGTGCCAAGGTCGCGCGAACTCATCCAAAGCACGCTGCCATCCCACTCCAGCGCTTGAGGCGTTACCGTCGGCGATCGAAATCGTTTTCGCTCTTTGATCGTTGGCAGTTTCATATCTCGCTCAACAACATCGGTCGTCCCCGCGCGGTTTTCTACTTTGTTCTTTCTACTTCCCATTTTCTAATTTCTACTTTGTTTCGTGCACAATCCTGAGGACCGCAGTTTCATCGGGCATCCGCGCGGGCTCGCCTACATCGCTTTCGCCGAAGCATGGGAGCGTTTTTCCTACTACGGCATGCAGGCGCTTCTCGTCCTTTACATGGTCAACCGGTTGCTACACCCGCCGCATGTCGATCATATCGCCGGATTCGCTCCATTCCGTCATCTGATCGAGAGTTTTCGCGGACCTCTCGACGTTCAACCGCTCTCTTCGACGATCTTTGGCCTCTACACTGGCCTTGTTTATCTCACGCCGATCGCCGGCGGTTTAATCGCGGATCGTTGGCTTGGTCGCACTCTTACCATCACGATCGGAGCCTCGCTCATGGCGCTCGGCCATTTTCTGATGGCGTTCGATTTCAGTTTCCTGCTGGCCCTGCTTTGTCTGGTTAGCGGTGTCGGTTGTTTCAAAGGAAATCTCGCGAGTCAGGTCGGCGCGCTTTACGCGACCGGCGACAATCGCCGCGCGGACGCTTTCCAAATTTATTACATCTTCATCAACGCGGGCGTCATCATCTCGCCCCTGATCGCCGGCACCCTCGGCGAAGTTTACGGCTGGCACTGGGGTTTCGGCGCCGCCGGCGTCGGCATGTTGATCGGGCTGACCATCTATTTGTCAGGCCGGAAATATTTGCCGCCCGACTCGCCCGTTGTCGAAGAAAAGGAAACGAGCCCGAATCACACCGCCAAAACGAAGCTGACGCGTCGCGACAAGATCGCAATCCTTGTGCTGATTGCGCTTTTGCCATTTCTGACGATCGCGATCATTCCCAACCAGCAAATCTTCAACGCTTATCTGGTTTGGGCGCAGGACCACGCCGATCTCATCTTCTTCGGAAAAAAGATGCCGACGACGTGGTTGATCACGCTCGATTCGATCGTGTCGGTTAGTTTTCTTTTCATCGCAGTCATATTCTGGCGCATTTGGTCGAAGAAATATCCGGAACCGACGGAGATCAACAAGATCGCGATCGGCAGCCTCATCGCTGTGACCGGCATGCTTTCGCTCGTGATCGGCGCCGCGCTCGCCGCAGCTTCCGGAGGAAAAGTATCAATCGGCTGGCTGATCGCGTTTCACGTCCTAAACAGCGCCGGATTCGCAAATGTCTTTCCGGTTTCGCTCGCGCTCTACGCGCGGGTAGCTCCCGCCGCATTGTCCGCCACCATTATCGGCGTTTATTATCTGGCGTTTTTTGCCGGCAACAATCTTGTCGGCTGGATCGGCGGCTTTCTCGAAAAAATGCCGGCGACCCAATTCTGGCTTCTTCACGCAGCCTTGGCCGGAATTGCCGGAATCATCTTTCTTGCCGCCGGCAAAATGTTCGGCCATCTCCTCGCGCCGAGCGATAACGCATCGGCCGCGTGATCTATGAGTGGCATCGTTGTCATCGTCGCCTATCGTCCAAAGCCGGGTAAAGAAAACGAGCTTGTCGATCTCGTGCAAAGCCGCGTGCCGACTTTGCGCAAAGAAAACCTTGTGACTGACCGCGCTCCGACGATCATGCGCTCGCGCGACGGCACGATAATCGAAGTCTCAGAATGGAAATCGCAGGAAGCGATCGAAGCCGCCCACAAAAATCCGAACGTGCTTGCGATGTGGAACAAATTCTTCGTGGTTTGCGATTGCGTTCCGTTGAAAACGCTCGCGGAAGCAGAAGACTTATTTGCCGGCTTTGAGCCTATCAAGGAATGAATAAAAGAAATGCCTGCCACGCCATAGCCCCCGCGCTCCGGGGCGACGGCGGGTTCGCAGGTTTTGAGCCGATTGCCGATTGAGCAACGTCACCGCGGAAGGCGCACCTGTTTTTACTTGCGCAGATTCGCACCTTCCCAGTTTTCGCAGATTCAGATTCTGTAATCTGTGTAAATCTGCGAAATCTGTGGATGATTTTCATATGAGCGCGCGAATTTTCTTCCTGACCCTGTTGGCGATGATCGCGTTCGCGAGTAATTCGCTCCTTTGTCGAGCGGCGCTCAAAGAAACCGGCATCGACGCCGCCAGCTTTACCTTTATTCGCATTTTTTCCGGCGCGCTCGCGCTTTGGCTCATCATAACGATGCGCAAACGCACTTCTTCTGTAACGGCGGTCTATGACCGTCGCACTCATGGCAATTGGATCTCCGGGCTCGCGCTGTTTGCTTACGCCGCGACCTTCTCGTTTGCCTACAACACTCTCTCTGCCGGAACGGGCGCGCTCCTTCTGTTCGGCGCAGTCCAGGCAACAATGATTCTCTGGGGATTTCGCAAAGGCGAACGGCTCCGCGCAATTCAAGTCATCGGTCTGCTCATTGCTGTGATCGGACTTGTTGTCCTCGTCTTCCCCGGTCTTTCCGCTCCACCGTTGATCGGTTCCATGTTGATGTTAGGTGCCGGCGTGGCGTGGGGCGTTTATTCGCTGCGCGGAAAAGTGAAAGGCCAGTCCGGCTCGGACCGCGACGCCATCGCCGCTACCGCTGGAAATTTTTTGCGCGCGGTTCCATTCGCGGCGCTGGTCAGTGTCCTCATGCTGCCGAAAATGCATCTCGACTCGTTAGGCATCACTTACGCTGTCATCTCGGGCGCGATCACTTCCGGACTCGGTTACGTGATCTGGTACGCGGCGCTGCCCGATCTAAAAGCTGCGAGCGCGGCGACGGTTCAGCTCAGTGTGCCGGTGATTGCCGCCACCGGTGGCATTCTGTTGCTCGGCGAACCGATTACTTTGCGTTACGCGATAGCATCGATCGCGGTTCTCGGTGGAATTTTTCTGGTGATAATTGAAAGAAGACCGGCATCGCGGACTCCGGCCCCGATCGTTACGGACTGAAGATCAGCAGTAAGAAAACGGCGAACAGCACCAAATGGACGCACCCCTGCAAGATGTTGGTCTTGCCGCTGCCGAACGTTACTACGCTCGCACCTAAAGTAAGGACCAGCAGCGGAAGATTACCGCCTTCAATTCCGAGGATGACCTGGCGGTTGGTCGTCATGCCAATAATGAGCACTGCCGGAATGGTCAAACCGATGGAAGCGAGCACGGACCCATGCAGAATATTTACTGACCGTTGTAACTGATTTCCTCTCGCCGCCTTGACCGCACTCAATGCCTCCGGCGCCAGCACCAACCCAGCAACGATCGCACCCCCAAACGCTTGCGGCATGCCGAGACGCTCGATGCAATTGTCGAGAGGAATTGCGAACTTCTCCGCCAACACTACAACGACGATCAGATACAGAAACAACATCGACGCGTGGAAACCAGTGGACTTGAAATGTGATGGAGAAGGATGCCCGCCGGCCGCAGTTGTGCCCGGCGCACCTGTGGCCTCTTTGAAATATTGGTGGTGTCGTCCGGTCTGAATGAAAAGAAAAACTATGTAAAGACTCAGAGACGTGACGATGAGAAACATTTCCTGGATAGATGAGAACCGCGGCCCGGAAAGCGAAGTCGTGAAGTTGGGCAGAACCAATCCAAGGACGATCAGTGCCATGATCGCGTTCAGATATGCACTCGCTCCCTGGAGATTGTAATTTTGCTCGTGGTGACGCAATCCGCCTAACAAAAGAGAAAATCCCACCAGGCCATTAAGCGCAATCATGACCACACCGAACATCATGTCACGAGCGAGGGTCGGGTTATTCGCGCCGTGGAGCATCGCGGCGGAGATCATCACCACCTCGATGCTGATCGCAGAAAGCGTGAGGATAAGTGTCCCGTAAGGCTCGCCGCACTTTACCGCCAGGCAATCAGCGTGACGCACGACCGAAACCGCCGACCAGAGAACGGCGGCCAGTAGAACAACGAAAATTGCGCTGACCAATAACGGATGCGCGACGTCTTCCAGGATCTGGTTTCCGAGCGCGAGAAAAGTCACGGCAGTCGCGAGCCCGATGAAGAACGGATATTCCGCGCGAACGAACGCCACGAAACTCCGTGATGTTGTCGGTCCGCTAGCGGCTTTCATCGACCGCCAGCTTATACAATTGGTCTTGGGCAACTCACGCAAAAACAACGCGGTCTCGGCGATTCGGAAACGAACTCTGTTAATTCTGTCTTAACCTCCGAATTCCTGCTTTTCTTGGCGCCGGCGATGAAACGACTGCAGTGGCTGGATGTCTCTAAGGGTCTGGCCATTCTTTTTGTCGTCTATTTCCATTTCTTCCGAACCGTTTTCGAGCATTACCAGCTTCCGCCTGCGGATTGGAGCGGTCTCGTCGCGGGAACCATGTCGATCTTGCGCGGCGGCTGGTGGCAAATCTCCGGCCTCGGTTTCCACGCAGTCGGTGCGTTCATCATTCTAAGCGGCTGGACGCTGATGCAATCGACCATGGGCCGCGCCGAATCAGGCCACTTCGCCTGGGGTGCATGGTACGGCGCGCGATTCGTTAGGCTTTATCCGATGTATTGGGTGGCACACATCGTTTATCTTGTTTCGCCTTTCGTCGCGCGACTAGAGCCGGTCGATGGCCGGATCATTCTCAGTCTACTGGGTCTCCGCTTCATCGATATCTCGATGAACTTCATGTACCTCAACGCCGCCTGGTGGTACTTCTCCATGCTCATCCAATTTTATCTGATTTTTCCCCTGCTCTTTTGGGGGGCGCGAAAATTTGGAGCATGGCCATTCTTCCTCGGCGCGTGTGCGCTCGGATTTTTCGTTCGCTATCTGATGCTCGATGTTTATCCGCAACATGGTTTTTGGATCCTCGGCGGCTTTGCGATTTGTCGCCTCCCTGAATTCGCTTTGGGAATGGCGCTCGGAATGTGGCACGTCGGATCGACCCGCACGCAGCGGGCCCAAACGGCAGCGAGTTCAACCGAACTGGCTGGGTCGCCCAGCCCTTTCGGTACGCATATTTCTTCACAACGCGTCGCTGCGGTTGAAGGGGCTGCCCGCCGCGGGGCGGGCCCGGCGACATCGCGCGCGGAATGGTTTCTCTTGCGCGGCCCCGGACTGATTGCCGGTCTGATTTTGTATCCGCTGGCGCTGAAACTTTACGACAACGGCATCGCTTACGTCTTTTGCGATTTTGGCACGGGTGCGTGTTGTTTTCTCGCAACCGTCGGCATCGCCGGATTGATCTCGCGCGTTGCCGGCCTCGCCAAAATCGTCGGTCTCGTCGGGGTTTATTCCTACGGCCTCTATCTCATTCACCAGCCTTATGTGATTTGGCTTGGACTTCGGATTCGACCACAACCGATCTCGGTCTTTCTCTTCATCTTTCTAATCACGGCCGCAGTCCTCAGTGCGTGGGGGATCTTTTTGGAGAAGACAACTAATGCTTTGGTGAACAACCTTCTTCCAGTAAGAAAAACCGCACGCTCTTAAGAAAACGCTTATGAAAGACAATATCCAACTCAGCGCAGTGGAAGATCATGACGGCATACTAACCATTCGCGGAGGCGGCGCTCGTCGTGATTGGAATGGGATTCATTATAAGCAAGGAATGTCCTCCAAGAACGTCGGCACGACCAAGTTATCCGCTAACATCGCCACCATTCCGCCGGGCGGCGTCGCCTACGCGCACATTCATGTCGGCTTCGAAGTGATCCTTTACATCATCGAGGGAAAAGTACGCCACGAGTTCGGAAACGAATGCAGGAAAATGCTGGAAAATGAAGCCGGCGATTTCATTTACATCAAACCCGGCGTGCCTCACGAAGTCTTCAACATGAGCGACACCGAACCCGTCGTCGCCTTTGTCGCCCGCTCATCCGCCGACGAATGGGACAACATTATCCCTTACGATCGCAATTTTCCAACTCCCAGCTCCTAGCTCCGATCTCCTTGCTCGGCCGATGAAACATTTTTTGCTGGCATCTCTTTTTCCGGCACTGTTAACAGCTCAAACCATGCAGCTGACCGAACAGTTGGGTAAGACTGTCCTTTATAGCGACGTTGCTCTTTCTCCCGATGGCAAAAATGTGGCGTGGGTGCAGTCCACCGCCGCAACCATATCCAAGCAAACGTATGTCCGCGAGGCGTCGGAAAATTCGCCGGCAACGATGATTAACCTTGCGATGATTGGCGATAGGACCGATGCCGATCCTGCGTGGTCGCCCGATTCCAAAACGCTCGCGTTCTTTTCTACTGCGGGCGAGAAAGACCAGAAACAACTCTGGACGGTCAATAGCGACGGGTTAACGCCGAAAAAACTAACCAAATTGAGCGGATACGCCGCGCGCCCGCGCTGGTCGCACGATGGGAAACAAGTTGCCTTCTTATATATAGAGGGCGCGGGCGGAGGCGGTCCGCTCCTGGCCGCGCCTACCACGACGGGCGTCGTCGACAAGGCGATCCACAATCAGCGGATCGCAGTTCTCGACGTTGCGACCGGCCAGCTCCGGCAAGTTTCGCCGCCCGATCTGCACATTTACGATTTCGATTGGTCGCCCGACGACAAAATGTTTGTCACAACGGCGGCCCCGGGGCCAGGCGACAACAATTGGTGGATCGCGCAGATCCACAAGATCGACATCGTCAAGGGCACCGCCACATCCATCTACAAACCTTCGCTTCAGGTCGCGGTTCCGCGCTGGTCGCCGGACGGGAAATCGGTCGCGTTCATTGAAGGGTTGATGAGCGATGAAGGATTTCACGGCGGCGATTTATTCACGATTGCGGCAGACGGAGGCGGCCTGATAAATCGCGCGCCCGGTCGCAAAACCTCGGTGAGTTCGCTCTTCTGGCAGGCGCCGGAGCGAATCCTGATCACCGAATACGTTGGTGGCGGAGGCGCGATCTCGGAATTGAGCGTGGCGAACAATTCCGTACGCACAATTTGGAAGGGGCCGGAAAGCTTTCATGCTTTCGGCAATTTTCCTGATTTCGCACTCGCAAAGGACGGAAAATTCGCCGCCGTTGTGCGCAGCAGTTATGAAGCGCCTCCTGAAGTTTGGGCCGGACGCATCGGCGAATGGCGCCAGCTGACAAAAAACAACGGGGAAATTTCGGCAACTTGGGGGAAAGCGGAAAACGTCGAGTGGACAAATGAGGGATTCAACGTCCAAGGCTGGCTCCTACCGCCGGCGAAAGTCGAATCGGGAAAAAAATATCCGATGGTGGTTCTCATTCACGGAGGGCCCTCCAGCGCCACAACGCCGGAATGGCCAGCTTCGTTTGGAATGTCGCGAGCGATTATCGCGGCTCTCTCGTCGCGCGGTTACTACGTTTTGTTGCCGAATCCGCGTGGCAGCTACGGTCAGGGCGAAGAATTCACTCGCGCAAACGTGAAAGATTTCGGACTCGGCGATCTCCGCGACACGCTGGCCGGAGTCGATGCCGCGATAAGAAAATATCCGATCGATCCAAATCGTCTGGGAGTCACCGGCTGGAGTTACGGCGGATACATGACGATGTGGACAGTGACGCAGACAACTCGTTTCCGCGCCGCAGTAGCGGGCGCCGGCATTGCCAATTGGCAAAGTTACTACGGCCAGAACTTGATCGATCAATGGATGATCCCGTTCTTCGGCGCATCGGTCTACGACGATCCCGCCGCTTACGAAAAGAGCTCACCGATTCACTTCATCAAAAACGTGAAGACTCCAACGCTCGTCATTGTCGGCGAACACGACGCTGAATGTCCGTCGGCGCAGTCATACGAATTCTGGCATGCGTTGCGAACGTTGAATGTACCGACCCAGCTCATCATCTATCCCGGCGAAGGCCATCTCTTCCTCAAACCAGAAAACCAAAGCGACCGTCTCGATCAAACCGTCGCCTGGTTCGACAAATATTTGAAGTAACGCTTGCCTTTAAAACTCTGAATTGCTTTCCTGATTTCCTGCGTTCTTTAGGATGAATGCAGATCGAAGCACGAGAAGAAATCTGGCCGCTCAAGCAGTTGTTTCGGATTTCGCGGGGCAGTCGCACTGAAGCGCGAGTTGTCGTCGTTACCGTGACCGATGGGCAACACACCGGACGCGGGGAAGGGGTCCCGATCGCCCGCTATAATCAAAGCGTTGCATCTGTCCTGGAACAGATTGAATCGATCAAACGCGAGAAGAGCTTGGATCGACATCGAATCCAGCAATTATTGCCAGCAGGCGCTGCGCGCAACGCGCTGGACTGCGCGTTATGGGACTTGGAAGCAAAAATCTCGGGCAAACGCGCCTGGGAGTTGGCCAACGTTCTGATGGTCCCGAAAGTTGAAACGTCATTCACGATTAGTCTGGATACGCCGGAGAAAATGGCGGCGGCGGCCAAAGCGAATCCAAGCGCGCCAATCTTAAAACTCAAGCTCGGCGGCGATGATGTCGATCTTGCGCGAGTTGAAGCGGTGCGTGAAGCAGCTCCGGCGGCGCGTCTACTCATCGACGCGAATGAATCGTGGTCGCCTTCGCACTTTGAAAAAATTGTCCCAGCGCTGAAAAGATTGGGGGTTGAACTGATCGAACAACCTTTTCCCGCTGATGCTGATGAAGTTCTCCTAACGCTCGACCATCCAGTTCCAGTCTGCGCGGATGAAAGTTGTCACACCGGTGATGATCTTGCGCGCCTAACGAGTCGTTACGAAGTAATCAACGTGAAACTCGACAAAACTGGCGGACCCACTGAGGCACTTCATCTGTGCGAGCAAGCGCGTAAAGCCGGGTTCAAGTTGTTGATCGGTTGCATGATTGGCACCTCTTTGGGCATGGCTCCCGCCCGGCTCCTCGCCAGCATCGCCGACTATGTCGATCTTGACGGACCGCTGCTCCTAGCCCGCGATCGTGAGCACGGACTCTCTTATCAGAACAGCCGGATTGGAATTCCTTCTCGCGAACTTTGGGGCTGACAGCGAAGGTTATTGCGGTTTTTGGTTCAACTTCTTGAGGACTTTTTCCGCGCCGCGGCGAATCTCACCTCGGTACTCTTCGGTATCGCTCCATGATGACGCCGCTACAGTATGGGCATCCAGCATGGTCAATGCTTTTTCGGCATGCTGCCGTGCCAGACCCTTTTGTCCGTCTTTCAAGTACGCATCAGCTAAGTTCTCGTTTGCATCAGCCGAATCGGGATAAGCGAGAAGAACCAGCTTCAAAACTTCAATCGCTGCCTTCACGTCGCCATCCCGCATGTAGTCGAAGCCGACTATACTGGCGGTAATGCGTCTGCATTAATCGCCATTTGAAAGGCATCACTATCATTAGGTCAGTGGCGTCTTCATTTTTGGGATTGCTTCAGCTGCGCCATCATTTTTTCGATGTCTGCCGCCGCATAAGGCAACGGTGGATTGATGAGCTGGTGTCCGTCCGCTGTGATGAGGGAGACGTCCTCTTCGTAGAAACCTTGTCCATCGACATCGAAATCGGGTCCGAACGCCACTGTATTACCGATGTGCAACTCCTTTGGTGGGTATATCTCCACCATATCGAGACCGTGGGTGTACATGACCCACCTCGTCGGTTTGAGTAGCTCCGCAGCAGCTCGTTTGGCGAGATCCGAATGAAGTCCATCCTTGTGATTTTCAACGTAACGGATGCAGGTCTGGATGATTTCGTCGCCGCTAACCCCGTCGTGCATTGCCTTCAGCCCGCTTTGATATGCGTTGTTCATGAAATCGATGACCTCGCGCTGGTCGGGCGTGAAGTGGCCCGAGACAGGAAGAGTTCGCCCAACATCTCCTTTATAGAATTCAGAGCTGAAACCGAGATCCATCGGCGCTGTTTCTCCCGCCTGCAGCGTCCGGTTCAGGAGGTGATAATCGTAGAACTTCTGGAAGACGGTCCTGCTCGACACCGGACCTGACCTGAGCTCGGGCCACGAAAGTCCGTCCGCACCGGCACGGAACGCTGCTGCGATGGCAGCTCCTTCAATTTCGCGGTTGGTCCGTCCAGGCACGATCGCGGCCATCGCCGCGCGGAAGCCTGCATCGGTAAATTCCGCCGCCTTCTTCATGAGCGCGATCTCGGCGGCGGTTTTGACCGCGCGAATCTTGTGAAGGATCGGCGTTGCGTCGGCGATGTTTGCATCCGGCCACTTGGCTTTGATCGCTGCCGCCCACAGGAGATAAGGATTTTCGATTGGCACCAGACCCGGCGGATTGCTGACGTCCGCTACCATTTTGCCCTCGCCGCTTTGATCCAGGTAAAACTGGATCTTTAGATTCGCCTTGCGCTGTGTCTCGATGAAATCGGCAAATCCGTCCCACGCGACGATGTGGTCGATCCCAAGAAGTTGTTCCGTCTGATGATCCGGGGCGAGATAGGCAGAATCCCACCCGTTCAGAACGGAACCGGAAAAACGACGCTGCTCCCTCGCCGTTGGCGTCATCACGAAAAGCCAGCTTTCCTTCGTCGTTCCATCGACCGCGAGAATCGCGTCGTGAAGATTCTCGAGGCCTGTCAAATAGTAGAAGTTGGAATCCTGGCGGAAACCGGATTCACTCCAACTCTTCGGACCTGAAAAGGAATGCAGGAGAACGATTCCGTCCGACGCCGCGTTCATGACTGACTGCCGCCGCGCCTGGAACTCGCTCGGGTCGATTCCCATGTGCGCAAGTGCCGTTCCGAACGAGCATGCAAGCAGCACGAACAGCAAAATCTGCCTGTTTACGATCGGCTTCAGCGCGACGTGGCTGCGCGAAGAACTATTCATATCGGAGTGCCACCATCGGATCGACGCGTATGGCGCGGCGCGCGGGAACGTAACAGGCAAGTAAAGCCACGGTGATAAAAAGTAACGCCACGCCGGCAAACGTCAGCGGATCGGTCGGATTCACACCGTAGAGTAAGCTCAACATCAACCGTGCAACGATTACCGCGCCGACTAGTCCGACGGCCGCGCCGGAGAGCGCAAGACGAAGTCCTTGCCCAAGCACCATCCCCAAAATGTTCTGCCGTTGCGCGCCGAGCGCGAGTCGGATCCCGATCTCCTGTATGCGCTCAGCCACCATGAAGGAGATCACTCCGTAAATTCCAATGGCCGCGAGCAGCAACGCCGTCGCAGCAAACGCCGTGATCATTTCCATTGAAAATCGCCGTTGGGCCAGAGAATCCGACAGGGTTTGGGTGAGCGTTTGTGCACCGAAAACGGGAAGTGTTTGATCCACAGCCTGCACTTGCGCACGCACCTGGTCCGGAATGGCCGCGGTATCGACACGGCCGCGCATGAAGATCGCCAAATGTTTCGCCGGGTTTTGATAAACGTTCAGATAAAGCTGCGGCACGTCCATTTGGGCGAGCGATTGTGTTCTCGCATTCGCGATCACGCCCACGATTGTGATCCACGGCGAATCAGGCTTTATCGACTTGAACCGTTTACCAATCGCGTCGCCATCAGGCCAGTAGTTGCGGGCAAATGCTTCATTCACGACCGCCACCTGCGGCGTTGTGTCGGTGTCGAATTCGTTGAATAGCCGGCCGCGCAGCAGCGGAATTCCAACCAGCTGAAAATATTCCGGGGTAACGCGGGATCGTTCAATCAATGTTGCCGCGTCTGGTTTTGCGCTCTGTCCCTCAAAGGTTACGAATAATTTGCCCTCGAGTGTGTTCAGATTCCGTTGACTTTGGTCCAACGGAATCGCGGCCGGATCGCCGATGGCTGCTTCTTCGACTCCGGGAAGCGATTTGCACCGGCGCAGCAGCTCGCAGATAAACGGCGCTTCTTGGGCCGCCGTTGCATATTTGTCTACGCTGGCGTCATTCGGATATGGAAGTCTCGTTCGGACACTCATCACGCTTTGAGGAGTGAAACCCAACCGCGCGCTGAGTAGATCCCAAAAGCTGTGCAGGAGAAGTCCTGCCGCAATCATCAACACGAACGACAGCGCGAACTCAGCGATAACGAGCAGCCGACGCGTCCGGGCTCGCTCGCCCGAACCGGTCGACCCGCGTCCGTCCTGGTTAAGCGCATGATTTAAATTCAATCGGCCCGCTTGCAACGCAGGCGCCAGCCCGAAGATCACGCCGGATAAGATCGACACGATTACAGCGAAGATTAATACGCTCCAGCTAATCGATGTGTCGTTTAGTCGTGGCAAAGTCTCGGGTATCAGTCGCAAGAGCGGTTCTCTGGCAGCGAAGACGATTGCCACTCCGGCGGTTCCGCCGACCAGCGAGAGTATCACGCTTTCTGTGAGCAACTGTCGGATCAGCCTGGCTCGGCCGGCGCCTAGCGCACGGCGAATTGCCATTTCGTGCGCTCTCGCGCTGGCGCGAGCGAGCAACAGATTGGCGACGTTTACGCATCCGATGAGCAAGACGAGCCCGACCGCGCCGAGTAAAAGAAGCAACGGCTGACGGACATCTCCGACCACGATGTCCTTCAGCGGGCGAAGTCGCACTCCCCATCCGTTTGGATAATCGCTCGGGAACTGTTTTTGCAGCGACGCGACGAGCGCATCAACCCGACTTTGCGCCGCCGCGATCGTCAATCCAGGTTTCAATCGCGCGATTGCGGTAGGAAGATTTCGACGATTACGCGCCGGTTGATCAGGGAGAGGCGGACCGTAAAAACTAGTCGCCGCCCAAATCTCAATGTTCCGTTCTTCAGCGGTCCGGCCGGGCGAATCGAAACCGGGCGGCATGACACCAACGATCCGGTAAAGATCGGTGTCCATTCGCACACTTTTCTCCAAGATGTTCGGATCGCCGCCAAAGTTGCGCTTCCACAGTGCGTCACTGATCAAGATCTCCGGCATAAATCCCGGCGAGTTGTATTGCGGGTCGAATGCGCGGCCCAGCTGAGGTTGCGCTCGCAACAACGCAAAGTAATCGGGTGCGACAATCAACAAACGGACCCGCGCGGGTTGCGACGAGCCGGTCAGATTGTTTTCATCGAACCATGTCGGGGATACGTATTCGAAAATTCCCGACTGCTGAAGGTCCTGCCATTCCGGTTGGGACATTCCTACGTCGTGCGCGTTGATTCCCGGTAGATCGGATTCAATAGAAATTAACTCCTCGGGATGCGAGTACGGCAGGGGCTTTAATAATGTAGCGTCGACGACGCTGAAGATCGCCGTGGTCGCCCCGATGCCGAGGGCGATCGTAAGCACAACTATTGCGGCAAATCCGGGAGACTTCCGCAACATTCGCAAACTGAAGCGCACATCCTGAAGCAGGACGTCGATAAAATTGCCGGCGATTGCCTCGCGACATTCTTCCCTGAATTTTTCCTGGGATCCAAACTCGATCCGCGCGCGGCGTTCTGCTTCGGCGCGGCCTAATCCGAAACGTTCAAGCTCGTCAGCGCGGAGCTGGATGTGTGAGCGCAACTCTTCTTCCAAATCGTTCTCGGTTTGAGAACGATGAAAAAATCTCGCCGCCAAGGATCTAAAATACGCGAGAATCATTTGTCAGTTCCCAGGTCGCAAATGCCAGTCCGGCTCTGACTCATATTTCCTGCGGTTGCGCGGCGAGGGCGGAGGCAATGGCCGCGACCAGGCGGTTCCATCCATCGGTTTCCTCGCGCAGACGCTTGCGCCCCTTCGACGTGAGTTCGTAAAACTTGGCGCGCCGATTGTTCTCTGATTTATCCCAGCTCGTTTTCAAAAGCCCCTGCCGCACCAAGCGGAACAGCGCCGGATAAAGGGCTCCCTGCTGAATGAGCAATGCGCGCCCGGAAATTTGCCCGATCCGCAAGAGCACTCCGTAGCCATGAAGCGGGCCGAGGGAAACTGCTTTGAGAATGAGGAGATCGAGGGTGCCGGGAAGAAGGTTCGCTTCGTAATCCATTTATCCTCCTAAGTTGATTAGGAGATTAGAACAGTCTCTCCTAAGCTGTCAAGGAGAGAAGATTGCTCGGATTCGGCGAGATCACCCCCACAGCTGGTTCTAAAAATAGTTTGAACGAGGGCATCCGGCTTTTTGTCCAACCGGATGTGTTCGGCGGCACTGCTACTCCGGCCAATCCACCTGGCAGGTCTTGCCTGATCGATACTGTCGCCGCGCTCCAACGTCAGATCCACAACGACCTTCGCGCCCAACACCCGGAGTGGGTTGAGCCCAATGGAGAAAGTCCGATGTGCGATTTTTATGAGGCCCGCCTCGCGCAGCTCTTGGACAGCTATGCGCACACCGAATCTGATGAGTCCGTCGCGGCGGTCCACCGCGCCCTCAAGGAGCAAACGTTCATTAACGACCTCGCGGTCAGCCCGAGTTAGGTGAACGCTTCCCTGTTCACTACATAGGGCATCCTCGCCGGATCACCGCCGTAGTTCCCTTCCAACACGTCGATCAATCCCTGCACCGTGCGCCCGGCCATGCCTTTGTCCGGATCGACATCGAGTCGCGTGATCTGCGCGCCACTGGCGAAGTGATGAAAAACGCGGCAGCGATCAGCGATTTCGGGATCAAGCAGCGGCGAATCCGGCGGCAGCGGTTCTTTTTCAAACACGTCCAGCGCCGCGCCGGCGATGACTTTCTCTTTCAACGCTTTGGCCAACGCCTTCTCGTCCACGACCGGGCCGCGTGAGCTATTCACCAGATATGCCGTCGGCTTCATCAGTTTGAGCGTCTTCTCATTGATCAAATGATACGTCGGTTTGTCGGTCTCGCCTTCGCGCAAGAGCGGCACGTGAATGCTCACGTAATCGGCGCAGCGCAGCGCCTCCTCAAACTCCACGTACTTAATATATGTCTTTTCCTTTTGGATCCCGTTGGCGTGGCGCAGGTCCATCACCTGTTGGATGGAGGTGATGTACTTGTCATTGTGATACGCCGGGTCGTAGCAAAGCATGTTCATGTCGAACCCCGAACATTTCTTAATCATCGCCAGCCCAATCCTTCCGGTGCCGATGATCGCGATCGTCTTGCCGGTGACTTCGTCGCCGAGAAACGGCAGAAACGGATGCCACGACGGCCACTTCTGTTCCCGCACCAGGCGTTCGCTCTGCCACATCTTGCGAGCGAGCATCCCCGTCATGAAAAACGCGAACTCGGCGGTCGCTTCGGTGAGTACGTCGGCCGTGTTGGTGAATGGAATTTTGTATTTGTTCGCGTCGGTGCGGTTAATGTTGTCGAACCCGACCGCGATCTGCGCCACGACTTTTAATGTCCCCTTCCCCACTTCGAAAACTTCGGCGTCGATCGGATCTCTCAGCGTAGTGATCAAGCCGTCGATGCCACTCTTCACTTTCTCGATGATTAACTTCTTCGGGGGCGCCTCCGGGCCCTGAAAAACTTCGAGGTCGTACCCGCGCTTACGCAGACGGTTCTCGGCCGGATCGCCGATGCGCGACGTCGCGAACACCCGAAACTTTTTCCTTTCGGCCATGAAGCAGGAAACTAGACAGGATTTACAAAATTAACAGGATTCAATCCGCCACTCCGCTCTCATTTTTGTCACGCGGCGCACAGCTTCCCCTCCCTTGTTCGGGAGAGGATCGAGTGAGGGTGATCCCTTAGTAAACGCTCAGTCCCTCATACGCGGCCTGACATGAAGGACAATAACTAATCTCGGTCGGAACGGTGAATTCCTTAGTGCGTGACCGCGAGAAACCAAAATAGGAAATAAAATTTGATTTTGCTCCTTTAATTCTCGCTGATACTGCTCCAAAGGAAACGATTCGCCCCAATCCCCTCCGGCCCGCCTATTGTGATGAGCGGAACGTAGTGGACGCCGCAAACCTTCTGTCCCGATTGGAGCGTAATAATATTAGCGCGATCAGCGTCAGTGTTACGGCCAAAGCGCTGACTATTTCAGCAAGGGCAACCAGGACCTGTAGGTTCATAGGCTGAAGGAAAATCTCTCAGGAAGGCACGAAAGCAGGAAGTTTTGTAATTTCTACTTCCTACTTTGTAATTTTTTCAGAGGTTCTTCTTCGCCCAGGCGGCGACGCGATCGAGCGCTTTCTCGATGTTCTCGATCGAGTTGGCCACGCTGAAGCGCAAATAGCCTTCGCCGAAGTCGCCGAATGCAGTTCCCGACAGCGCGGCCACGCCGGCGTCATCGAGCAGCGCGTCGGCCAGTTTCTTCGATGGCCAGCCAGTTTTCGTGATGTTCGGGAAAACGTAGAACGCGCCCTTGGGCAACCGGCAGGAAAATCCTTTA
>Ga0209267_1000981_pt1 | contig 20000 bp, 18 predicted proteins | sample GraSoiAngelo_137_FD_185894 | JGI IMG/M metagenome (GOLD analysis project Ga0209267, IMG submission 185894) | Grasslands soil microbial communities from the Angelo Coastal Reserve, California, USA - 14_0929_09_30cm (SPAdes) (version 2) | ecosystem: Environmental > Terrestrial > Soil > Grasslands ... | reverse complement strand
AGCGCGTGCGCGAGCGGCACATCGACGTGTTCGATCAGCTGAGGCCACCCCCGGGCAGCGTGAGCGCCAGGGAGCTGGGGGTGGAGGCGAAGCCACCGAAGATCGTGTCTCCGCCGCGGAAGTGACTCCCTGGACTGAGGGGAAGTTCGTTCGACCTGTGGTCATCACGAAGAGGAAACAAAGCACTCTCCCACGCGAGGCCGCCTCCCTTGTGCGGTCTCCAACCACCGAACGGTAAGGAGCAGTCAATGGCAACGTCGTACTTGTCCCCCGGCGTCTATATCGAGGAGGTCGACCGCGGATCGAAGCCCATCGAAGCAGTCGGGACTTCGACCTGCGCGTTCATCGGCGAGTCGTCCGTCGGCCCCACCAACGAGGCCGTGCTGATCACCAACTGGGCGCAGTACACCCGGACTTTCGGCGACTTCACGCACTCGACCAACCTCGCGCACGCCCTGTACGGGTTCTTCAACAACGGCGGAACCAAGGCGTTCATCTGCAACGTCGCCCCCAAGTCGGTGACGGCAGAGCAGGCCGCCAAGGAGGCCGAGAAGAAGGAAGCGGAGGCGAAGAAGGCTGCCGAGTCGGGCAAGCCCGCTGCCGCTCCCGCTCCGGCCGCCGCCGCGGCGCCTTCCGGCGCCCCGAACCCGGCGCTGTACATCGGCAAGGACGAGGGTCCCGGCCGCCGCACGGGCCTCAACGTCTTCAACGACATCCCGGAGATCTCGCTGGTCTGCGCACCCGGCCAGAGCGACGCGGCGATCCAGGACGCGGTGATCTCGCACTGCGAGAACAACAAGTACCGCTTCGCGATCCTCGACCCGGCGGAGGAGCTGGGCAAGGATGGCATCGCAAAGATGCCCAAGCCGCGCGACTCGCAGTACGCGGCGTATTACTTCCCCTGGATCCAGGTGTACGACCCCGAGAAGGGGAACATCTTCGTTCCGCCTTCGGGCCACGTGGCCGGCATCTACGCGCGCAGCGACTCCGAGCGCGGCGTGCACAAGGCGCCCGCGAACGAGATCGTCCGCGGAGCGCTGGGGCTCAAGTACACCATCTCGCGGCCTGAGCAGGACTTCCTCAACCCGCGCGGGATCAACTGCATCCGGAACATGGGCGATCGCGGCATCCGCGTCTGGGGAGCGCGCACCGTCTCCAGCGATCCGTCCTGGCGCTACATCAACGTCCGCCGCCTGTTCCTGATGATCGAGCAGTCGATCGAGATCGGCACCCAGTGGGTGGTGTTCGAGCCGAACGACGAGGGGCTCTGGAAGCGCGTCTCCCGCAACATCACGGCCTTCCTGCTGCGCATCTACAACTCGGGCGCGCTGATGGGCAAGACGCCGGAGGAGGCGTTCTACGTGAAGTGCGACTCCGAGACCAACCCGCCGGAGGTGGTCGACGCCGGCCAGATGGTCTGCGAGATCGGCATCGCTCCGGTGAAGCCGGCGGAGTTCGTGATCTTCCGCATCGGCCAGATGGCCGGGCAAGCGAAGTAACGGAGGGGGCATCCCGGGGGCGGGCTCGTCCGCCGCCCCCGGGACGCATGACTGTGTCGGGGCAAGGGCGGCGATCCGGGAGGGGCCCGGAAAGTGTGAAGTGGAAGCCCGGAGACGGAGCGACCCGCCGCCGGATCGCAGTGCACGGCCCCCGCGGGGGCCTCACAGGAGCAGTTGAATGCCAGTGAAGTTCAGCCGTGACGTCCTCAAGGGGACGACCAAGAACACCGCCGGTGACTTCAACCAGCAGAGCCGGTTCACGGTCGAGATCGACGGTGTCACGCAGGGCGGCATCCACAAAGTGGATGGCCTCGATCACGAGCACGAGATGGTGGCCTACCAGGATGCCGACGATCACTTCCAGCGCATCCGCCCCGGCCGCCAGAAGGTCGGCACCCTGATGCTGGAGCGCGACTGGTCATCGAGCACCGAGTTCTACGACTGGTTCAAGACGGTCTACGAGGGCAACGTCCAGCGCAAGAGCATCAGCATCGTCTACCTCACCGACGACGGCGGCGAGTCCACCCGCGTGAACCTGCACGAGTGCTGGCCGAAGAAGTGGAAGCTCTCCGGCCTCAACTCGCGCACTTCGGGTCACGTGAGCGAGACGCTCGAGATCATGTACGAGAGGATCGACTTCGCGTAGCCCCCTTCAACGCATTCGAGGAACGGAGAGACGACCATGGCAATCAAGTTTTCACGTGACACCCTGAAGGGGCTGACCAAGACCAACGGCGACTTCCACCTGAGCCACAGGTTCGGGCTGGAGATCGACGGCATCACCATCGGCGGCATCCACAAGGTGGACGGGATCGAGTTCGAGGCCGAGGTGGTGGAGTACAACGACGGCGAGGACGCCTGGACGCACTGCCGCCCGGGCGTGCTGAAGCCGGGCCGGATCACCGTCGAGCGCGACTTCTCCTCGACCAAGGAGTTCTACAGCTGGCGCAAGGAAGTGATCGACGGGAAGGCCAACCGCAAGAGCATCTCCGTCATCTTCCACAACGACAAGGGCGACGAGGCGAAGCGGCTCAATCTCTTCAACTGCTTCCCGGCGAAATGGCACGGCCCGGCGCTGAACTCGAAGAGCTCGGGCCACGCCACCGAGCGCCTCGAGATCGTCTTCGAGGAGTGCAAGTTTGCGTAGCCGCTGCCGCGCCGAAAGGCGCGGCACTGCGGCTATGCAGTGGCCGGTACATTCTCCGCCCTGGCGGTCGTGCTGCTCGCCAGGGCGGGGTTTCTGCTAGGGAGGGAGCTCCACCGCGATGGCGTTCAAGACCGAGTTCGAGTTCACGCTGCCCAAGGGATTCGTCGACGAGCACGGCAACCTGCACCGCAAGGGCGTGATGCGGTTGGCCACCGCCAAGGACGAGATCATCCCGCTGCAGGATTTCCGGGTGAAGAACAACCGCGCCTACCTCGTCATCATCCTGCTCTGGCGCGTGATCACGAAGCTCGGCGACCTCAAGGAAGGCGAGGTGAATCCGGGCATCGTCGAGGGGTTCTTCTCCGCCGGCCTCTCCTACCTGCAGGAGTTCTACCGGCAGATCAACGAGAGCGGCACGGCGAACGTCGCCGCCAAGTGCCCGAGCTGCGGCCAGGACTTCCAGGTCGACATCGGGACGGGAGCGACGGCACTGGGGGAATCGTAAGCTACCCGTTGGACAAGCTCTCCGGCGAGGTAGCCTACATCGCGTACCACTTCCACTGGGGCATGGACGACATCCTCTCGATGGAGCACAAGGAGCGCCACATGTGGATCAAGGAGATCTCCGAGATCAACAAGCGCATCAACGAGGCGTCCAAGGGCCCCGGCGGCAGTGGCGAGAGCTCGTTTTGAGTGGCGGGTAGATCATGAGCAGCCTCTACAAGTCGCCGGGCGTCCACGTCGAGTCCGCCGGCGATCGGTACATTCCGCTGGAGCGTGTGGAGACCGGGGTGACCGCTTTCTTGGGCGCCACCGCGCAAGGGCCCCGCAACGAGCCGACGCGGCTCGGCTCGTTCGAGCAGTACGAGAAGGTCTTCGGCGCCGGCGACGACTTCATGAGCCACGCTGTGCGCGGCTTCTTCGACAACGGCGGCCGCACCGCCTACATCCTGAACGTGGCGCCTGCGGGCGGGCTCGATCCTGCTCCAGACGATTTCATCGGCCAGCAGGGGACGGAGGTCCGCGGCCTGCAAGCGCTCGAGCGGATCGAGCACGTCGATCTCCTGGTGGCGCCAGATCTCATGTTCCAGTACGGGCGCTCGGTGGCGTTCCAGGATCCCGGTCGGGTGCTCGCCGTGCAGCGCGCGATGATCGAGCATTGCGAGAAGCTGCACGATCGCTTCTGCCTCCTCGACGCCTTGCCCGGACACGACCTGGAGCAGGCGATCGACTGGCGCCGGCAGTTCGACTCCTCGCATGCGAGCTTCTATTTCCCCTGGATCAAGGTACGCAAAGGCGAGGAAGTGCTCGCGCCCGTGCCCCCTTCAGGCCACATCGCCGGCATGATCGCCCGCAACGACAAGGTCGAGGGGGTCCACCGGGCGCCGGCCAACCAGCCGCTGGAGGGGCTCGTCGACGTGGCGCAGCGCTTGCGCAGGCGCGACCGCGATCGTGCGTTCGACCACCGGGTCAACACCCTGGTTCCCTTCACCGGCCGCGGCATCCGCATCTGGGGCGCGCGTACGCTCAGCTCCGATCCGGCGTTCGTGCAGATCAACGTGCGGCGGCTTTTCGTCCTCGTGCGCAAGAGCGTGGAGAAGTACGCGCAGTGGGTGGTCTTCGAGCCGAACGAGCCGAGCCTGTGGAAGAAGATGGTCCGCTCGATCGACGTGTTCCTCGGCGATCTCTGGAAGGAGGGCGCCCTGGTCGGCGCCGCCCAGGACGAGGCCTACTACGTCAAGTGCGACGAGGAGACCAACCCGCCCGAGGCGCGCGACGCCGGGGAACTGATCTGCGAGATCGGGATCTCCCCGGTGAAGCCCGCGGAGTTCATCGTCATCCGCATCCATCAGTGGACGCGCGAGCGGACCGACGAGGACAAGGAAGCGGCTCCAGCCGCCGCCGCTGCCGCCGGATAGGCGGGCGGTTTCGTCGTCCTCGAGCGCACTTACGGCCGCCCCCTAGGCAGGCTGCCCGAAAACTGGTAAACTTAACTCTGCTCAAGTTTTATCCGTTTTCAGGGGACCTCCGATGCCCGGCGCCGCACGCAAGGACCACCATGCGATCTCGTTCTTTCGCGTGGAGATCGATTCGATCGACAGCGCCTCGTTCCGCAAGTGCGCCGGCCTGAAAAGCGAGAGCGAGGTCTTCGAGCTGCAGGAAGGCGGCGACAACGAGACCGTGCGCAAGCTGATCGGTCCCACCAAGGCCTCCAACATCGTCCTCACCAAGGGCTACGTGTCGGATCCTGCGCTCTTCAAGTGGCGCGACGAGGTCGCATCCTCCGGGACCAGGAAGATCACGCGGCGCAATGGGTCGATCATCGCGCTGGCGCCGGACGGGAAGACGGAGGTCGGGCGCTGGAACTTCCAGAAGGCGTGGCCGGTGCGCTGGGAGATGACGGAGTTCGACGCCAGCACCGGCCAGGCGATGTGCGAGATGCTGGAGCTCGCAGTCGAGAGAGTGACCAAGGGATAGCGGCCGCGCGCCTCGGGTCCCTGGAATCGAGCAAGCCGCAGCGCAGAAGCGGTCGTCGTCGGTGGAGAACGGAACGTGCCCGAAAGCTCGACGCAGGAGAGCGGACCGTCGCTGGAGCAGATCCTCTGGCGGGCGATGGATCGCTTCCGGGAGGAGCCCGCGCTCCTCGACGCCGAGGAGTTCGCCGAGCACATCGCGCACGCGTTCGACGCCGAGGTTCCCGAGGAGGCTTTCTGCGACCACTTCTTCGCGGAAGTCGAGGGTCTGCACCGGCCGCCGAAGAGCCTCGCCGAGGTGGTGGTGCGGGCGGCGAAGCAGCGCCTGCACGTCTACGAATTCGATCTGAGCCACCTCGAGTACGTCATCGTCGAGGACAAGGACAAGCTCGTCGTCGTTTCCGACTTCGGCCAGTTCCAGCTGCGCAACGACGACGTCCTCGGCCGGGCACTGGAGGCGGCGGTGGTGAAGGCGCCGGAGCGCGGCGCGGGACAGCCGCGAGGCTACTTCGTCCGGGCGAGCGGCGAGGTGGTTGGCGTGGACGTGAACAAGATCGCCCGCACCCTCGAGCGGCAGATGCTGCGGCAGGTTTCGCTGCCGGCGGTGGAGGCGCCGAGCCGCCGGCTCGCGGCCTTCAAGCCAGTGCGCAAGGTGCTTGCGGAGGAGCGGGAGGAGCAGGCACTGCGTCAGGACCCGCGCATGTCGCAGCCTCCCGGTCCTGGGCCTTCGCCCCCTCCCCGCGCTCCACCGCCAGGGACACACGAGACCGCGCTCTTCGTAGTGATGCCCGACGGATCGGTTGCTCGCGCCGCAATCGGCTCGGCCAGCAAGTGGGAGCAGATGCTGGGCCGGTACGCGCAGACCGCCGCCCGGCATGTCGCGGTGCAGACGGCCAACGCGATCGCGATCATCGCCGGCGGGCGCGCGGAGAGGCCGGGCGAGCGCGCCGAGTCGCGAAGCCAGGCCCTGTTGGCGGTTCGATCGGATGGGGCGCCGGTTCGCGCCCTCGCGGGGGACGACCTGGCCCGTGCGCTCGGCGGCGGCGCCCGCGTGGTGCCGGCCGTATCGGAAGGCGACCGGTTCTGGATCCAGCCGGAGAAAGCCTTCCATTCCGACCTTCCGCTGCCGGAGAAGACGGTGCTTGCGCAGCCGCTCCAGCTTGGAGAGATCACCGGCGATCCCTGGGCGGACTGGGCGCTGCTCGCCGGGGGCGCCCGGATGCGGCGGGCGGCGATCGCGGGCGCGATCGAACCCGAGCCGTCGCCGATTCCTCCGGCGTTGGGGGAGCGGCTGCGGCGCATCCGCCCGCAGCCGCTGCAACTCGCGGGCGCGCCAGTGGTCGCATTCCGCGCGCCGGACGGCAGCGTCGTCGTGAATCGCGACGCTGGAGCCATCCGCCTCGCCTCCGTGGGTCGCCCGGATGGAGCGTCCGCCGCGGATCGTCGGGTGGCGCTGCGCGAGCGCACGGAGTTGCTCCCCCGCGCCGGCGCCGTTCCCTTCACGGCGCTGGAGGCGTTGCGGATCGCGCTCGAGCGCACGGCTGCGGCTGGAGGCTATCGGCTGCCCTTGACGAGCCTCGCCTCGACGAACGACGCCATCGAAACGGGACGTGCCATGCAGCTCGATGCGCGCGACGAGCGGCGGCGCAGCGTGCGTCTCGCCGGACCGGCGACCCTGGCGGGGTGGACGGGGAAGCTCCTGCTCTCGATGCCGTTTCCGAACCGGAGCGAGCTGCACGTCGGCGAGGACCTCTCCGAGGCGCTGCAGGCCTGGCTCGCCGCGCCGGTGCGGCCGATGCCGTTCCCCTCGATCTCGTTGCAGCTTCCAGACGTTCCCGCTGCGGCAGGCCCGACTGCGACCGCGGCCGGCGGACCCGATTGGAGGGGCCTGACCGCGACGCCCCCGCTCGCCCGGGGCGATCCCTCGCTCTCCGGTCTGCCGGTTCTCCTCCAGCAGGCGGTCGCGCAAAGCGGGGGTTGGACGCCGGGACCGGGCGCGCCGCTGCCGCTCGCGGTCCGGGATTTCGCGCTCACGGCGCCGTATGTCCCATCGGCGGAGACATCACCGCCGCGGATGCCGCCTGCGGTCCAGCCGCGGCCGCTTTCGCCTGGCGAGGAGGAGATCGTCGTCCCATTGCCGCTCTGGGCGCAGATGGGGCGAGGCGCGGTCGGGGAGACCGATCGCATCATGGCGTCGCCGATCGCTCCGCGCGGATATCGCCCACCCCTCGGGACGTACCGCCTGGTGGTGCCCGGCGGCGGTCCGCTCGACCTCACCGGCGGCGCTCCGGCGCACGCGGAGGATGTCGTCGCGATCTCCGGACCGACCGCGCTCCGGGTCGGGAGAAGCCTCACGGGCGGCGTGGCGGCGACGACTCCAAGCGGCCGCCACTTCCTCGGCCGCGTCCTGCTCGACGAGGCCGGGTCCTACGACGCCGTCCGCAGGCGCATCCGCGTCGGCGAGCCGATCCGGAGCCCCGGGTTGTCGGAGGCGCTGGCCCGGGAGGAATCCGCGACGGCCGGCGACCCGCCAGCCATGGCTCTGCGACGCGCTTCGCCAGGCGCCCGCGGAGATCTCGTGGCGGGCACCGGGCTGGCAGCGACGCCGTTGCCCCGGCTCGCGGAGCCGCCGAAGAGCAACCTGCCGCCGCCGACTGCGGGGCGCCGTGCGTCTCCAGACGAGCTGCGCGCGGCGTCGTCCGGCGCGGCGGAACTGGAATCTGGCGCTCAACGGATGGCTGCCGGGCCGTGGCCCCGGATCGACGAGCGGCGAGGCCCGCCGGATCTCGCGCGGCCGGTCTCCTCGCGCAACGTCGTCACGGGACTCGAACCGGGGATGTGGAGCGGCCATCGTCAGGCCAACACCGCGAGCTACCGCCGCTGGACGTACGCGTGGAGCTACCGTGACGAGCCTCAGGTCGTCGGCGGCGTGCCTCTGTCGGGTCTGAGCCGTCCAAGGCACCCCCAGCTCCCCGCGGCGCTCCGGTTCCGCTACGCGGGTGCGCCGCTCTGGTGGGTCGCGCCGAAGACCGATGCGTCGATCGATCCGGAACAGGACACCTCCCGGGGCGCTCGCGCGATGCGGGCAGGTCTGCAAGCGGCGAACTCCGCTGCGGCGATCTGGCGTTCGATCCTGGTGGCGAGCGCGGCGCAGGAAGACGCCACGGGAGGCATGGACACCGGCCGCGAGTCATCGGCGGACGCGATGAGCAGCGTCGCGCGCTCCCTGGACGTGTTCCCGGCGCCGCCCGCGTCCGCAGTTCCTGCGGCGACACCCGCGAGCGCGGCTCCGGCGTACATCGCCATGAGCAACTCGGGGGCCGCCGGCGCGGTGTCGTCTGCAACAGCGTCCGTCAAGGCCCGAGCGCAGGCCCGCGCGCAGTCCGTGGAGATGTCGATCGTCGCGGCCATTCCGCCTGCGCCGCCGCCGCTCGAGTCGATGAGCTCGGTGGCGCGGGGAGTGGAAGCGCCGCGCGCCCGCGGTACCGGCCAGGCGCAGAACGCAGCGCACGGACATCACAAGGAGGCCGATGACGCCGTCAGCCACTCGAAGATCGAGGGGTCGGTCGACGCCATCGCACAGCGCATCTACCATCGCATCCGCCGCCGCATCGAGAGCGATCGGGAGCGGTTCGGAGGCTAGGCCCGCCGGGCGCAGGCGGTTGGAAGGCTGCGCCGTAGCGAAGAAGGAGCGGTCATGGCGACGCTGGAGAAAGCCAAGCTGATGAACGTCGACACGAACGACACGTGGGACGTTCTCTTCAATCCCAAGGAGTACTCCGTCCAGAAGAGCGTCCAGTGGGAGCCGCACAAGGCGCCGGGCCTCGATACGCCGGAGCACGAGTTCACCAGCGGCAACCCCGCGGTCCTGAACGTCGAGCTGTTCTTCGACACCTATGAGGAGAAGAAGGACGTCCGCACCGAGCACACGGAGAAGATCCTCGACCTCGCGGTGGTCAACGCCGACAAGCACCGCCCGCCCAAGGTGATGTTCGCCTGGGGCGGATTCAAGTTCACCGGGTTCATCGAGAGCCTGACCGTGCGCTACACGATGTTCTTGCCCGACGGGAAGCCCTGCCGCGCCACCGCGAACGTCTCGATGAAGGAGCTCCTGACGGCGAAGGAGCAGCTGGAGAAGAAGCCGCGCAACTCGCCCGACCACACCAAGCGGCGCACGCTCAAGACCGGCGAGACGCTGGCGCTGATCGCCCACGAGGAGTACGACGACCCGGCGGAGTGGCGCCGGATCGCCGACGCGAACGGCATCATGGACCCGCGCGACGTGAAGCCCGGCACGGTCTTGACCTTGCCGCCCATCCTTTAGGAAAGAGCCTCGTGGCCGAGAACCTCTACAAGCTGATCGAGAAGGCGCACGACACCGCCTCCACCGCCGACGCGAAGCAGTTCGGCGTGGAGATCGGCATCGTCACCAACGTCAAGGACCCGGACCAGCTCGGGCGCGTGAAGGTGTGCTTTCCCCGGCTGCCCGGAAAACCCGAGTCGGACTGGTGCCGCGTCGTCCAGCCGGCAGCGGGGGCGGGACGCGGCTTCTACTGGCTCCCGCACGTGAGCGACGAGGTGCTGGTGGCGTTCGAGCGTGGCGAGGCGCACCGGCCATATGTCGTGGGCTCGCTCTGGAACGGCAAGGACAAGCCGATGAAGACGGCTTACGCCGACGAGAACACGACCGTGATGATCCAGACCAAGTCCGGACATCAGATCGTGTTCGACGACAAGAGCGGCCAGGAGAAGATCCTCATCGCCGACAAGAGCGGGAACCGGACCCTCACCTTCGACGTGAAGAACAAGAAGTTCCTGGTCGAGGCGAAGGAGGGAGACGTCGAGATCCACGCCGCGAAGAAGATCGTGCTGGAGTGCGAGGACCTGGAGATCAAGACGAAGAAGACCGGGAAGATCGACATCGGGACGACATTCGATCTGAACGTGTCGGACAAGGCGAACATCAAGGCGGGGCCGCAGCTGAACATCAAGGCCAGCCGGGTGAACATCAACTAGACGCGGCGGCGACGTTTTTTTGAAGTGATTCGGATTCGCTGGTACGAATTTTCCGTGCGCATTGGCAGCTTCATCCTGCTCTTGGCCGGGGCGGCGAATGCCGCTCCCAACGACTTGCAGCTGTGGAGGCTCGGGCATCCGGATCCGCTGGCGTGCACTGCCTGCAACGGCAGCCCTGGCGACGTTCCCGAGCCGGGGACGCCGGGAGCCCAGGCGCGCTTTCATCGGCTGGCCAGCACTCTGGGACTGGCGTTCGTGCCGCCATTCCAGGATCCGGCGGCGACCACGGGGCAGGCCGGATTCGAGATCGGTTTGAGCTCGTCGCAGGCGCTCCTGCGCATCGGTGCCGATGCCTGGCCGACGGAGGCGACGCAGGCCATCGGGGCGCCGCCCCAGGTGCTGCTCCTCCCGGCACTGACCCTGCGCAAAGGCCTCGGCGGATCGCTCGAGCTCGGCGCCGGCGTCCAGTGGCTGGGGAGCTCCACGATGATGGCCGTCTCAGGCCAGCTGCGCTGGGCAGCTGTGGAGGGCCTCGAGAATGCGCCCGACGTGGCGCTGCGCGCCTGGGGGACGCGGGTGATCGGCTCGCAGGACCTCGGCCTCGCGTCGCTTGGTGCGGACGCGCTCGTGTCGAGGAGCTTCGGCATCGCGGGCATGATGAAACTGCAGCCGTACGGCTCGTTCGGCGTGGCGATGGTGAACGCGTCGTCTACTTCGGTCGACTTCAAGCCCGGCGTCGAGGATCCTGCGCAGCCGGCTGCCGACAATGAGGTCTTCCACGCCGTGACCTTCTACAACAACCGGTACTGGCGCGCCGGCGCCGGCGTGCGCCTGGTGACGGGAACCCTGGTGGTCGCGGTGGAGGGTGCGATGGCCTGGGGCCGCAATGCCGTCCAGGACGGAGCAAGCACGGCGCCGGAAAATTTCGTTCGCCTCTGGAGCTTCGCCGGCCGCGTCGGCGCGGGGTTCTAGTCGCTTAGCGACTCACGTGATGGCGTCACGGCGGCGCTGGCCAGCGGGCGCGCATCAGCGCGGGCACGTTCGTGAAGATCCCGTTCACGCCGCTGCCGTGCAGCCGGGCCGCCACCTCGGGATCGTCTACGGTCCAGCACGCAACCGAATAGCCTCGCTTGTGCCAGCGCGAGACCCGCTCCGGGGTCGCGAGCACGCGCTCGGGGTGCATGGCGCAGGCGCCGAGAAGTGGCGCGAGCGCGGAGCGGAGGATCCAGCGCTGCTCTGCTTCGAAGAGCAGCGCGCGCGGGATCGCCGGCGCCATCGAGCGCGCACGCCACAGGCAGCCCAGATTGAAGGAGCTGAGCAGGACCCGGTCCTGCGCGCGTGCGGCGCGGACCAAGCGGACCACTTCGGCCGTGAGGCCGCGGTCGTCGGCGCGATCGCATTTCAGCTCGACGTTCACCAGGCGCGGAAACGCCTCCAGCGTCTCCGCGAGCAGCGGGATGCGCTCGCCGCGGAACCGCGCGGACTTCCAGGCGCCTGCGTCGAGCGTGCGAATGACGGAGTACGGCGCATCGGTGACGAGCGTCCCGAGACCGGTCGTCCGGGCGAGCGACTCGTCGTGGACGACCACGACCTCGCCGGAAGCGCACCGTTGCGCGTCGAGCTCTACTCCGTCAGCACCCTGCGCGAGCGCGAGCGAGAACGCGGCCAAGGTGTTCTCCGGCGCTTCGGCGGACGCGCCGCGGTGGGCCCAGAGCAGAGGCCGTCCTGTCCGGTTGAAGTGCGCCGGGAGCATCTCCGTGCTAGCTTGCCACGAAGAGGAGGTCTTTCGATGAATCTCGGGTTCGGCGAACTGCTGCTGATCTTCATCGTGATCCTCCTCATCTTCGGCGCCAGCAAGCTGCCGCAGCTGGGGGACGCCCTGGGCAAAGGCATCAAGAACTTCAAGCGATCGGTGACGGGGGACGACGAGATCGACGTCACTCCGAAGAAGGACTCGCTGCCGCAGAACCAGACGCCCGCCGCGAAGCCGGAGGCCCGCTCTACCGCGGAGAAGAAGTAGCGCTCTAATCCCCTCGGGCGGCGAGCAGCCGCCGCGCATGCACCCGCACGTCGCTGGAGATCGTCAGATCGCCCGCCACTTCGCGCAGGTCCGGTGCTGTGAGCAGCGCCAGCGCCGCCGAGGCGAGCGCGGGCGGGCTATAGGGATTCAGTGCGAGCGCGCGGCGCACCCGGCGGTTCGACGACCAGCGGCGCGAGAGGAAGATCTCTTCCAGCACCTCCTGGCGCTGTGGCCGCCGCGACGCCGCAGTCAGCACTTCCCGCTCCGTGCAGCGTGGGTTCTGCAGGACGTGCTTGACCACCGTGGGGTCCTGGTCGGTCGCCAGCCGCGAGAGCAGGTCGCGGTCGCGCGTGCGCGCGAGAGAGCGCCGTTCGCCGAGCGTGCGGGCGCGCATCTCCCGATCGATCCATTCCTCGCGGTCGTGGTCGAAGTTGCGCGCGGGCTGCGTGCGCGCGAACAGGGCCTGCACTTCGAGGTGCCCCCCGGCCGCGGCGTGAAGCGCGTCTACCGTGGGCTCGTCCAGCAGATCGCGCACGGCCCGCAGAAGACCCTCCAGGGCGGCGGCTTCCGGGTCACTGCGTCGCTCGGCGCGACGGATGAGCTCCCCGAGGACGGCGACCGCTTCCAGCGGCGGGAGCGCCGACAGCACCGCCGCCGCCTTGTGCGCCCGCAGCTCCCCCGCCTCGAGGGAGGCGAGGGTGCGCGCCAGCTCGGATGCATCCATCAACGGTTCCGCGCCGCTTTCGCTCCGGGTTGGGTCCACGCCTCGACCGTCTCGACGCGGACGCGCAGCCGGTGCTTCACCAGTTCGGGCGGCGGGTCTGGAATGACGGCGAAGAAAGGCAGGCTGCCACCCGGCGGAAGCTTGCGCTCCACCTGGACGCCCTGGAGCGTGCGGGTCAGCTTCTCGACGTCGGCCGGGGAGCGGACCGACCAGACGTCCTCGGGTGTCGGCTCCGATCCGGCAATCGCATCGGCCTTGGCTTCCGGGGCACCGTCCGCCATCAGCTCGGCGGTCACGCGGACCGGACCGCGCACCTTGCCACTGCGGTTCTCGACCCGGCCCCGCACGTAGAACACGGGCTTTCCTCCCGCCGTCTCGTAGAGGCCGCTCACCACGCCAGTCGCGATCACGTCCGCGGCGGAGCCGAAGCCGAGCCAGCCCGAGGCAGCATCGTCGGAGAGCGCGGAAGCGATCACGACGACGATGGCGAGGGCGGCGCCGAGAAGACCCGTGATGGCGCTCGAGAGCAGCGCGCGCGCGGGCGCGATCTCCGGCTCCGCTGCCCGGACCGGCCCGGTTTTCGGGACCGCTTGCCGCCGGACGGGATCGGTCCTGGGCCGCAGCGGGTCGGTCTTCGGCCGCAGCGGGTCGGTCTTCGGCCGCGCCTCCTTCGCCGGCTTTTCTTCCGCGGTGGCGCCGTTCGCGACGACCGCGGATCCGCCGGGAGCGATCGCATCGAACGGATCGTCAAATTCCATCGGCCCGCGGGGGTCCGCCAGCGCGTCCGCGACGCTGTCCGGGGGCGGCATCGGTGGATCGAGCGGCGGAGGCGGAGGAACGGGCTCCGGTGGAGGGGAAGGGGGTCGCGCCGCCTTGGCCGGCGGCACGTCGATCTCGAGGTTCAGGTCGTCGAAGCCAGGAAGGCTTGGCGCAGGCTTCGCGGCGGGGGGCTCCGGATCGGGACCGGCGGGCGCGGGCGGAGCAGCGCCGATGGCGAGCGGCGCATCGCCGGTGAGTTCCGCCATGCCGAACAGGTCCTCGGCATCCAGCCGCCGCGCCGCGCTCTCGTCCGCCTGGAGCGACGCGGCAGCCCGTACCTTGTCCGTAGAAGGACGGACGGTGCCCGTGGCAGGACGGACGGGTCCGGTGGAAGGTCGCCCACCGGACTTTCCCCCGGCGCCCGAGGCCGGCTTGGCGACGGTGGAGGCGCCTAGCGACGAGAGGTCCATGGTCGTGCCGGACCCTGGCGATGGGTCGGCCGATCCGCTGCCCGGTTTGCGGACCTGGAACACGTTCTTGCAGGAGGTGCAGCGCACCCGTACGCCGCGGTCCGTCACCTTGTCGTCGGCGATGCGGAACTTCGACTGGCAGGTTGGACACTGGACGACCACCGTCGCATTCTCCCTTGCGCCGCGCGTGGGTGACAAGGAAACGCCCTCTGCAACAAGGTGCGTGCAACGCTCCTTGACACACACCGTCGCCTGTGGACAGATGGCGCCGTACCGCTTCGCGTCAACGCGCTCCCAGCCCCCCAAGACCGTGGAGTTTCAAGGATGAGCGAGCAGGATCAGGCCCCAACGCCGCAGGCGGGCAACGGCTCTCCGCAGGCCGAACGCAAAGAGCCCAAAGTCATCAAGCGCTACACGAACCGCAAGCTCTACGACACGGTGGAGAGCCGCTACGTCACCCTCGACGAGATCGCCCACATGATCAAGGGTGGCGCCGAGGTGAAGATCATCGACAACCGCAGCAAGGAAGATCTCACCTCCGTGACGCTGGCGCAGATCATCTTCGAGGAGGAGAAGAAGCGCTCCCAGATGCCGCTCGGCGTCCTGCGCGAGATCATCCGGCATGGCGGCGAGGCGGTGGCCGGGTTCTATGCGGAAAAGGCGGAGACCATCGTCGGCAAGCTGGGCGAGCTGCGCAGCAAGACGGAAACGATCCGCGACGATATCGAGCAGAAGGTGCGCGGCGTCACCGGGATGTTCCGCAAGGAAGGCGAAGCGGTGAGCCCGGTGAAGGAAGCCGTGGACGAGCTTCGCGGCCGCGTGGACACCGCCGTCAAGTCGGTGGTGGAGACGTTCGGCGGCGCGGGTTCGGCGGAGATCGATCGCCTGCAGAAGCGCATCCAGGAGCTGGAGAAGCGGATCGCCGAGCTGACGAAGGGCACGTGACCCTGGCGGAGGCGCTCGAGCCGCTGCACCGCAGCTACCTGCGACGCCTCGACGAGATGGTCGCGCGGTTGCCCGAAGGGGCCGCGCTCAGTGAACGCACCACGCGCGATGACGACGGCCGCCTCGTGCTCGGGGAGGACGGACTGCCGTTGCGCTTCGACGTCGCTGACGCGCGCGACGGCCACACCTGGGAGGTCCACGGCGCGCGACCCGACGAGCCGCTGCAGAGAGAGGTCCGCGTCGGTCGCGTCGAGGTGCGCCTGGAGCCGGGAAACTGGGAAGAGCTGCCGGTGGTCTGCGTCTTCGATGGGCGCCCGCTGCCGGAGGACGCCGAGGCGCTCGCCAGCCTTCTTCGCGGCTTTACCGTTTTCGCCTGGTACGGCGGGTTCGCGGGCGCACGTGCTCCGCGAGGAACTCCCGGCAAGGATCGCTGGAGCGGTCGGGCGCACGGCATCCGCGTGGAGCTGCGGGACAACGAGCTTTGCGCCCTGATCGATCTCGGCACCTGCCCGCCGGCAGCGGTCGAGGCGCTCTGCGCCGCACTCTGCGGCTACTGCGAGGAACGCGTCCCCCTCGCCTACGTCCGCATCGGCGGAAAACCATAGAGATCGCTTCCCGCGCACTGTCTGCCGTGTTTGGCGGTTGATCTGAGGATTCGTCGACGGCATATAGCTCTCCAATGCTCGAAGGTTTCCACCCCTCCGTCCGCACCTGGTTCGAGGCGCGCTACGGCACGCCGACGGAGCCGCAGGCGCTGGGCTGGCCCCGGATCCAGACTGGCGAAGACACCCTGATCGCGGCCCCGACCGGCTCGGGAAAGACGCTCGCCGCGTTCCTCGCCTGTCTCGACGCGATGATCCGCCAGGGCGAGTCCCTGCCCGACGAGACGCAGGTGCTCTATGTCTCGCCGCTCAAGGCGCTCGCCAACGACGTCCGCATCAACCTGCTCGAGCCGCTCGCGGCGCTGCGGCGGCTGCCCGGCGTCCCGGAGATCCGCGCAGCCGTGCGCACCGGAGACACGCCGCAGGCCGAGCGGCAGGCGATGCTGCGCAAGCCTCCGCACATCCTGGTCACGACACCGGAGAGCTTCTACCTGCTGCTGACGAGCGGCAGCGGCCGCGGCGTACTGGGCACCGTGCGGACCGTGATCGTCGACGAGATCCACGCGGTCGCCCGCGACAAGCGCGGCGCGCATCTGGCGATCTCGCTCGAGCGGCTGGACGCCCTCTGTGGGCACAGGTGCCTGCGGGTCGGCCTCTCCGCGACCCAGCGGCCCATCGAGGAGATCGGACGCTTCCTCACCGGAGGACGCCCGTGCGCGATCGTCGAGAGCGGGACGCGCCGCGCGCTCGACGTGCAGGTCGAGGTGCCGCGCGACGAGCTCAACGCCGTCGCCTCCAAGGAGCAGCGGGAGGAGACCTGCGAACGCGTAGCCGAGCTGATCCGCGAGCACCGGACCACGCTGGTGTTCGTGAACACGCGCAGGCATGTCGAACGCGTCGCGCATCAGCTCGCGCAGCGCCTCGGCGAGGACCAGGTCGTCGCGCACCATGGCAGCATGTCGCGGACCACGCGGCTCGCGGCGGAGGAGAAGCTCAAGCGCGGCCAGGTGCGCTGCGCGGTCGCCACTGCCTCGCTGGAGTTGGGGATCGACGTCGGCGCGGTCGACCTGGTCGTGCAGCTCGAGTCTCCGCGCAGCTTCTCGGTGGCCCTGCAGCGCATCGGCCGCGCCTCCCACCATCGGGGCGGCGTGCCGAAGGGCCGGCTCTTTCCGGCCACGCGCGATCAGCTGGTCGAGTGCGCGGCGCTGGTGCGCGGCATGCGAGCCGGCAATCTGGAATTGACCCGCATTCCGCAGTGGCCGCTCGACGTGCTCGCGCAGCAGCTGGTCGCCATGGCGGCCTGCGAGGACCTGCCGGAAGACGAGGCGTACGCGCTGGTGCGGCGAGCCTGGCCGTACCGCGAGCTTCCCCGCGCGGAGTTCGACGCCGTGATCGAGATGCACGCCGAGGGCGTGGCGCGGCGGGCGGGCCGGGCGCAGGGAGCGCGACTGCACCGGGATGGCGTCCATCGGGTGGTGAAGGCGCGCAGGGGATCGCGCATCGCCGCGCTCACCAGCGGCGGGGCCATCCCGGAGACCGCGCAGTATGCCGTCATCGCCGAGCCCGAGGGCGTCGCCATCGGGCAGGTGGACGAGGATTGGGCCGTGGAGAGCATGGCCGGCGACATCTTCCTCCTCGGCAACGAGAGCTGGAAGATCCGCAGGGTGGAGGCGGGCCGGGTCCGGGTGGAGAACGCGCACGGAGCGCCTCCTTCGCTGCCGTTCTGGAACGGGGAGGCGCCGGGGCGGACGCCCGAGCTGTCCGAGGAAGTGTCGCGCTTGCGCGAGGAGATCGAGCCGCTGCTGGACGATCCTCCGCGTGCGCAGCAGTTCCTGGTGCGCGAGTGCGCGGTGCCGCAGGCTGGCGCGGAGCAGATCGCGCACTACTTGCGCGCCGGCCGGGATGCCCTGGGTGCGCTTCCGACCCAGCGCACCCTGGTCGCGGAGCGGTTCTTCGACGAGTCGGGCGGAATGCAGCTCGTGGTCCACGCCCCGTTCGGGGCGAAGCAGAACCGCGCCTTCGGTCTGGCGCTGCGCAAGCGGTTCTGCCGGACCTTCGATTTCGAGCTGCAGGCGGCGGCCACCGACGAAGGCATCCTGCTCTCGCTCGGCCCCCAGAACAGCTTTCCGCTCGAGTCCGTGTTCGACTTCCTCGCGCCGGGCACCATCGACGAGATGCTCACGCAGGCGGCGCTGCGAGCTCCCATGTGGGGGGTGCGCTGGCGCTGGAACGCGACCCGATCGCTCGCGGTGCTGCGCTCGCGGGCGGGGAAGAAGATCCCCTTCAACATCCTGCGCATGCGCACCGACGATCTGCTGGCGCAGGTGTTCCCCGCCCAGGCGCAGTGCCAGGAGCATGACACGGGCGCGATCGAGCCGCCCGATCACCCGCTCATCCGCGAGACGTTGCGCGATTGCCTCACCGAGGCGATGGACATCGAGGGGCTGCGCGCGCTGCTCGAGCGGATGGACCGGGGCGAGCTGCGCCTGCTCGCGCGCGATACGCCAGAGCCGTCGCCGCTCTCGCACGAGATCCTGAACTCCGCTCCGTACGCGTACCTGGACGACGCGCCGCTGGAGGAGCGCCGGTCGCGGGCAGTGCAACTGCGGCGCACGCTCGATCCGGGCGATGCCGCATCCCTGGGAGCCCTGGATGCGGAAGCCATCGCCGAGGTGGTCGCGCAGGCCTCGCCGGATCTGCGCTCGGCCGAGGAGCTCCACGACCTGCTGCTCACGCTGGTGCTGCTGCCGCAGGCCGAGGCGGGCGCCTGGAAGCCATGGTTGGAGGAGCTGGCCGCTGCCGGCCGTGCCGTCCTGCGCGACGGGTTCTGGCGCGCGACCGAACGATCCGGCGCGGAGCTGCTCGATGCGGTCCGCGGCTGGATCGGGATCACCGGTCCCATCACCGCTCCCGAGCTCGCTGGCAAGCTCGGCGTTCCGGACGTGCAGGCAGAACTGGCGGCGCTGGAGAACGATGGGCTGGTGCTGCGCGGACGCTATCGAGCCGGTGCGGCGGAGACCGAGTGGTGCGAGCGGACGCTGCTCTCGCGCATCCACGGCCTGACGCTGGGCCGCTTGCGCCGGGAGATCGAACCCGCCACGACGCAGGACTTCCTCCGGTTCCTGTTCCGCTGGCAGCACGTCCAGCCCGGGGCCCAGCTCCATGGCGCGGGAGGGCTGGCGGAGATCGTCGGCCAGCTTCAGGGCTTCCAGGCCGCCGCCGGATCCTGGGAGAGCGACGTGCTGGCCTCTCGCATCTCCCGGTACGACCGCGCGCTGCTCGACCAGCTCTGCTTCTCCGGGGAGATCGCCTGGGGCCGTCTGGCCTGCGCGGACGACTCTCCGCGGCGCGCTCCACCAGGGCGGGCGACGCCCATCGCGGTCGTCCGGCGCGAGGACCTTCCTTGGCTGCTCGACGCCACCCGGGGCGGGTGCGAACCGCTGGGGGATCGGGCACGGCTGCTGCTCGCGTTGCTCGAGCAACGCGGCGCGCTCTTTCCCCACGAGCTCCGCGGGCAGACCGGTCTCTCGCCGCGTGAGCTGAACGAGGCGCTGTGGGAGCTGGTCTCGGGCGGACGGGTGACCTGCGACGGATTCGGCGCGCTGCGCGGCTTGCTGGAGGGGAAGGCGCACGGCGCATCCGGCCGGTGGTCGCTCTTGCGCGCGTACGAGGCGGAGCAGCGCGAGCCGGAATGGCTGGACAAGCTCGCGCGGCAGTACCTGCGCCGGTACGGGATCGTCTTCCGCGATCTGCTCGCGCGCGAGCCGCGCTGCCCACCCTGGCGCGAGCTCCTGCAAGTCTACCGGCGGATGGAGGCCCGCGGAGAGATTCGCGGCGGCCGTTTCGCCCAGGCGTTCTCGGGCGAGCAGTTTGCCCTGCCGGAAGCGGTGGACGCGGTGCGCGCCGTGCGGAAGCTTCCCAAGGCCGGCGAAGAGCGCGTCACCGTGAGCGCCTGCGACCCGCTGAACCTCGTGGGCGTGCTCACGCCAGGTGCTCGCGTCCCGGCGATGCCGCAGAACCGTGTCGCGTACGTCGACGGCGTGCCCGAGGACGGGTCGGCGCTTCGGACTGCCTGACCGACGCGACATGGTCACGCGCGGACGGCGAAAGCCGGTCAGTGCGCCTGCGTCTGCGATTGCGCCGCGGCTTCCTTCTTCTGCAGCTCGGCGATCTTCTTCGAGAGCCCCTCGAACACCTTCTCGAGCTCGTCGATCTTCCCTTCCAGCTTCCTCACGTCGTCGGAGGTGGGAATGTTCATCGCCGACAGCGCGCTGTGCGCGGCGCGCTCGGCCGTCGCCTTTACGTCCAGCGCCGCGCTCATCGTCTTCTGCAGCGCTCCCATGA
>Ga0209267_1000979_pt1 | contig 20020 bp, 14 predicted proteins | sample GraSoiAngelo_137_FD_185894 | JGI IMG/M metagenome (GOLD analysis project Ga0209267, IMG submission 185894) | Grasslands soil microbial communities from the Angelo Coastal Reserve, California, USA - 14_0929_09_30cm (SPAdes) (version 2) | ecosystem: Environmental > Terrestrial > Soil > Grasslands ... | reverse complement strand
CGCTTCGCCGCCGTTCTTCCCAAGTAGCGGTCCAGGTCCGGTTGCAACCAGTAGCGCCGCCCACTCGCAGTTCGCCGGGCGGGAAGTACGCCCGCCCGATCCATGGCCTGCAATGTCTTGGGATGCCAGGAAATATACTTGGCCGCCTGTCCGGTCGTGAGTCCTTCGTGCAGCATTACTCACATTTACACACATCCTACTCACCTAGGTCAAGCTCCTTCCTTGGGGATAAAACGGTACTACCGGAACGGGGATTCGCGCCATCCGTCTAGCGGGACACGACTTGGACGCCCTGGCGGTCGATGGTCATGGGCAGGGCTTGTGCACCCGCATCGACAATGGCCTTCTCCAGGCGTGGGCGGGCCTCTGGCTCGATCAAGAGCACCACGCAGCCGCCTCCGCCCGCTCCGCATACCTTGCCCGCCAGCGCGCCATTGCGACGGGCGCTGTCGATGACGCGGTCGATAGTCTTTGTCGAGATCGTGGGCAAATTTCTCTTGCGGAAGGACCATTCTTCGCGCATCAGGCGGCCGGCCTCAGGCCAGTCGGGTTTTTCAAATGCCAAGCGCATTTTCTGAGCGACATCGGAAATCCGCTCGAGGCTGTTCTGCACGGCGCGCTTCCCGCCGATGTGCGCTTTGTAGACTTCCCAATTGTTGATGCCATGCTGGCGCGGTTTGCCGGTATAACAGACGACCACGCGACGCTCGAGTTCGTCCAGATTCACACGCAATTCAACGCGATGCTCGCCGCCGGGCGGGAGCTCGATCGCAGCAGCGCCGCCGAAGGCCGGAGGATAGTGATCCTGGGTTCCGGTAGGAACATTGATGACGATGGCTTCGGCGTCGCGGCTGATGTGGATCCAGTCGACCTTGCTCATGCCTGCTCCGGTGAAGCGGTCCAGCGCGGCGCAAATGGCCACGGCCATGGCGCTGGAGCCGCCGATGCCTGCACCGGCGGGAGCCTCCGAATCCGTAGTTAGCGTAAAGCCGCCCTGCGGCTGGAAGAACTTGGTAATTTCCGCGAGAAGCGGAAGGCGGTAGCGCTTGGCTTCGACGAGTGCGGCGAAGGAGGCAAAACTCTCTTCGCGCTTGATATCGCGGGAAACCAACTTGATACGGTTGTCGCCGGTTCTAAGCGTCTCGATGACGCATGAGGCATAAAGCGAGATTGCGGCGTTCACGGTGACCGCGCCCGGATGAAACAGATAGAGCGGCCAAATGTCGAGGGTTCCCCCGGCAAAATCCACGCGCGTCGGTGCTTTGGACTCGATGATCATGGGTGCGAGCTAGCTCGATTCTGGGGGATTGTCAGCCGAGCCAGTTTGACGGAATAAGACGACCATCTCAAGCAATGACCGTAATGGCTGTCCACGGAAAGGCAATAATCTCTACACCGGTGGACGAGCGCCTTCAGTAGAGATGCAAGCCTCAGCTACCGTCGGCAGAAGCGGCGCGGTTGCTGGCGATGAGTTGGGGGCCGTCCTTCTTTTCATGGGCGAGAGCGGGATTGGGCTCGAAGCAGCGGCGGCAGCGCGCTTCGTAGGCACCCATCGCGCCGACAACAATTAGATCCTCGCTATCGACCAGCCGCTGCGTGTGAACCGCGGGATTGCCGCAGCGGACACAGATCGCGAGCAGTTTGGTGATTTCTTCGGCGATGGCGAGGAGGCGCGGCATGGGTTCAAACGGGCGGCCTCGGTAATCGGTATCCAGGCCGGCGACGATTACCCGTTTACCAAGATTCGCGAGCTTGGTGCAAACGTCGACAACTTCGTCGCCGAGGAATTGCGCTTCGTCGATGCCGATGACTTCCGTGCGCGGCAACAGTTTTTCCATGATTTCAGAAGCCTTGAACACGCTGTCCGAAGGAATGCCGAGGCCGGAATGCGACACGATTTCGTTGGCGGCGTAGCGTTCGTCGATGGCCGGCTTGAAGATCTGCACGCGCTGGCGCGCGATTTCCGCGCGGCGCAGCCGGCGGATCAGCTCTTCACTCTTGCCGGAAAACATCGGGCCGACGACGACTTCGATCCAGCCCATATTGCCTTTGACGATGTCCACGGTTGCTCCCTCAAAATCAGTTGTCGGTATCCAGTAATGAAATTCGATCCGGAACGATATGAGCCGATATCCACCAGCCTCTACCGAAATGCGTCCGAGGCGCCGACGACGGCGGCATGGTACATCTTGGCATTATAGAACGGCGCGAAGGCCGCAATCACAGCAACTCGAAATGCCTCCTGCCGCGTGATGAAATTATTCGAGAGCACACCCCAGGCGCCTTGCGCGTCGCGGATCCCCACGGCGCCGGCAAACCGATCGATCGCTATGGAAAGCTCCACGCCATTTTCGAGAACTTCGTGAGCCAGCGCTACCGGCAGTTCGATGCTTCCGGAGCGGCCAAAGTGGCCTCGAGCGCCGTCGGAGACGTAGGCCCAACTTTCCAGGAATACGCGGCGATGCCGGTTCTGCTGCAATCCCGAATGACTGAAGATCTTGTCCGCTGACGCTCCTTCGCACACCACGTCGAGCCCGCCTTCCAGACCCACGAAGTATTGCCAGTCCGCTCCGCCCTGCCGCGCTGTTTGCTGCAGCGCTTCCGCGCGCTGGCGGGCACCACGCATCAATTCATCCCGAGATGTGGGCGTGTGGCTGACTCCGCTCTCCACTTCCACGCCGACGACTTCGAATTGCGTATCGTGAGCAAGCGCGGCTGAAAATGACTGGAGCGCTTCGGTGATGGCGTTGAGCTTGGGGCCGCGCTTGCTGCCGACGGCAATGGTGATTTTTTTCATTTCGAAAAATGGCGACCGCCCGATTTTAACGGTAGTTGGACAAAGATTTCACTGGGAATCTTGGACTAACCGTCGGCAAATGTGGGGAAGTCGTTCCAGAGCCGTGCGGCGGGTCGCTTCGGGGAGAAAATTGTGAGCCAATCGCGCCTCTCTAGCTGCACCCATTGCCTCCGGTGGTGGACGCAGTGGGACCGAGCCACCAGGGTGTGGCAACCGACAAGTGCGTGGACCACCGGTCAGAAGTCTTCGGCCATCCACGCGTTGCAATCCCATTTTGCGCTCAGGATGACAACGCGGCGGTTATCGGGTGACGACAACGCCCACATCTGGTACACGCCGCGCTCCTCCCAGAGGGGGCGGGCATGGCCCTGAAGGTCCACGCGGAGAAGCGTTGTGCCAGTGGCCGAGGGGCTGGAGATAAACAAGCTCCGGCTGTCGGCATACCAATCCATGCCGCTGAGTTTGGCCCGGCCGCGTACATTCACTTCATAAGCTCGACCGTTCTTCACGGAAACGAAGCGAATAGCGCAGGCGCCTGTCTAGCCCACCGTGGCGAGTGATTTCTTCATTCCATTCCGTGAGGTCTGTGGGTCACGCCCGAGGTTTCGCCGCCCGCCGTGAATCGTTTATAATTTGTGTTTCGCCGTGAGAGTCAACAATTCACAGAATGTTTCCGTGGGCCTCGAATGGGCCCATCCGCTGGTTCGCGATTGGTTCATCGGCCGGTTCGGCACTCCCACGGAGCCGCAAGTGCAAGGTTGGCCTCCCATTCTGGCGGGCAGTACCACGCTGATTTCCGCCCCGACAGGCTCCGGTAAGACTCTGGCAGCGTTCCTGGCTTCGATCGACGGCCTCGTACGGGGAGCGTTACGCGGCGAGTTGGCGGACCGCACGGAGGTGCTCTACGTTTCGCCCCTGAAGGCGCTCGGCAACGATGTCCGCACGAACCTAGAAATTCCTCTTGGCGAAATTCAGGAGCTGGCTGCCAATTGCGGGATCCTCATGCCGGAAATCCGCACCGCGGTGCGCACGGGTGATACGCTGGCCCACGAGCGCCGCGCCATGCTGGCTCGCCCGCCGCATATCCTGGTCACGACTCCGGAATCTCTCTACATCCTATTGACCGCGGAGAAGAGCCGCGAAATCCTGCGGAATGTCAAGACTATTATTGTGGACGAAATCCACTCCGTCGCTGATGACAAGCGCGGCGCGCACTTGGCGCTTTCCTTGGAGCGATTGGAATATCTGACCGATAGGCGCCCTGTGCGGATCGGTCTTTCGGCTACGCAGAAGCCCATCGAAGTTGTTGCGCGCTTCTTGTCCGGTTCCGATCGTCCCGACCCCGCAGTGGTGCAGATAGACCACCGACGCGAGTTGGACCTGGCGGTCGAAGTCCCTCGCAGCGAGCTCGGACCAATTGTCACCAACGAGATGTGGGGCGAAATCTACGACCGCATCGCAGAACTGGCACGGCAGCATCGCTCCACACTGGTCTTTGTGAACACGCGCCGCCTGGCGGAACGTGTGGCGCATCATCTGGGAGAGCGCCTGGGAAGAGACGCGGTAGCCACACACCACGGAAGCTTGTCGCGCAAGTTGCGGCTAGCTGCCGAAAAGAAACTGAAAGCCGGAGAAGTGTGCGCTCTTGTTGCCACGGCTTCTCTTGAACTGGGTATCGACATTGGCTCGGTAGACCTGGTCTGCCAGATCGGCTCTCCGCGCTCCCTCTCTGTTGCCCTGCAGCGCATTGGACGCGCGGGTCACTGGCGCGGCGCCGTCTCGAAGGGCCGCGTCTTCGCAACGACTCGCCATGAATTGCTCGAATGCGCCGCCCTGGTGAGAGGGATCCGCCAGGGTGAGTTGGATCGCATCGAGATACCCGAAGCACCGCTGGACATCCTGGCCCAGCAGATTGTGGCCATGTGCGCTGCCGAAGATTGGAGCGAGGACGAACTGTTCCGAATCGTCCGCCGGGCGTATCCCTATCGAAATCTCGCGCGTAACGATTTCGACGCCGTCGTGGAAATGCTCTCCGAGGGCATCGCCGGCGGCCGCGGACGTTACGCCGCCTACTTGCACCGAGACCGCGTGAATGGGCGTGTCCGCGCGCGCCGGGGTAGCCGGCTGACGGCTATCACCAGCGGCGGCGCGATCCCCGACAATGCGCTCTATGCGGTTCTTGCCCAGCCCGAAGGCATGTTGGTTGGCACCGTGGACGAAGACTTCGCGGTGGAGAGTCTCGCGGGCGACATCATCCTGCTCGGAAACTCCTCCTGGCGCATTCGGCGCGTGGAATCCGGCCGGATGTTGGTCGAAGACGCCCAGGGAGCGCCGCCCAATGTGCCGTTCTGGCGCGGCGAGGCACCGGGACGCACGTCTGAGCTTTCCGCATGTCTCACCGACCTGCTCGAAAGAATCAGTTCGATTGTGGCGGCTGCTGTTCTGGGCGACGCACTCGAACAGTCGGCGCACGCCGCTGCGGCGGTGAGTTGGCTCAAGAGCGAATGCGGCCTTGACGATGCGGGCGCCGAGCAGGCGGTCGAGTATGTCGTGGCCGGGCGCGCCGTGCTGGGCGCGGTCCCCACTCAGAAAACCGTGATCGCCGAACGCTTCTTTGATGAGAGCGGGGGTATGCAGCTCGTCATTCATGCCCCGTTCGGCGCTCGGATCAACAAAGCCTGGGGCCTGGCGCTGCGAAAGCGCTTCTGCCGTACATTCAATTTCGAGCTGCAGGCCGCCGCGACAGACAATGGGCTGAATATTTCTCTCACGGAGCAGCACAGCTTTCCCTTGGCCGACGTTTTTCATTTTCTCCACCCGGCGTCGGCACGGGAAGTGCTGGAACAGGCGGCCCTGGCGTCGCCATTATTCACGTCGCGGTGGCGTTGGGACGCGGGACGTGCCCTGGCACTGGTTCGCTTTCGAAACGGGAGGAGAGTTCCGCCGCCGATTCAGCGTATGCGCTCCGATGACCTGCTGGCAGCGGTTTTCCCGGAAGCCCAGGCCTGCCAGGAGAATGTCTCCGGGCCGATTACGATCCCGGACCATCCGTTGGTCCGCGAGGTGATGAAAGACGTTCTCAACGAGGCCATGGACCTCGAAGGCTTCGAACGGGTACTAGGCGATCTTGTCGAGAACCGAATTCGCTGCGTTGCGGTAGACTCGCCGGTGCCCTCGCCGTTTTCGCACGAGATTCTCAACGCCAATCCCTACGCTTATCTGGATGATGCTCCTCTCGAGGAGCGCCGCGCACGGGCGGTGGAAATGCGCCGCTCGCTCCCCGACGCGGTCTTGTCCGAAGTTGGCCGGCTGGACCCTGCGGCGATTGCGGAAGTGCGCGAAGAGGCCTGGCCTGATGTTCGAGACGCGGAAGAACTACACGACGTACTTTTGACCCTGGTGGCGCTGCCCGCCTCGGCAAAGGCCGGGCCGCACCAGAACAATCACTTGGACGAGAAGCTCCGAGCGTCAATTCCCGCCTGGTCTGAATTTTCCAAACAGCTTGCCGCCCGACGCCGTGCCGCGCTCGCCCAGGTGGGCGGCTTGAAGTATTGGGTCAGCGCGGAACGCGCCAAGGACTTCGTGCAGGTTTTTCCTGCCGCGTGTTTTGAACCATTACTGCCCGACCTAGAATCCAAAGCAGCCTCGCGCGAAGATGTGCTGCTCGCTCTGACAGCGGGCTGGATGGCGCACTGCGGTCCGCTGACGGCAAACGCGTTAGGAGAGACGCTCGAAACTCCCGTTGCAGATATAGAGAGAACTCTTCTGAGAATGGAGGCCAGCGGCGCTGTTCTGCGCGGGCGTTTCACGGATTCTGCCGCCGGCGAAACGGAGTGGTGTGATCGGCGCCTCCTGGCGCGCATCCATCGACTGACGCTTGGGACGCTGCGGAAACAGATCGCGCCTGTGACCCCGGCGGAGTTCATGCGCTGGCTTTTCCGCTGGCAGCATGTGGCGCCGGGCACGCAACTTCTGGCCGAACGGGGAACGCTGGAGGCGCTGCGGCAGCTTCAGGGTTACGAGGCGCCCGCAAATACATGGGAACGCCACATCCTAGCGCGACGCATCGGCGGATACGATCCGAGGACGCTCGACCAGCTTTGCCTCACAGGCGCGGTTGGCTGGGGAAGGCTGTCCCCTCATCCGGCGACGCTCGATTCTGCGACGGACGGCAAACGCCGTGTCGTGCCTACTAGCGTCGCGCCGATCACATTTTTCGTGCGCGAGGATGCCGACTGGATGATCCCGCACCGCGAGGCAGGCGAGGAAGAAACTCGCGGACTGAGCCCTGATGCGCAGACGGTCGTGGCGTTTCTGCGACACCATGGGGCATCGTTTTTCACCGATATCGTGCGCGGCACCGGCAGGCTGAAGGCGGAAGTGGAGACTGCGCTCTGGGAGCTTGTCGCGGCGGGCGTGCTGACTGCGGATGGCTTTGACAATCTTCGGGCCCTCATCGATCCCCAGCGTCGCGCCGGACGGGGGAGGGGGCGGAGCGCGCGTCCCCGGCACAGCGCGGGGCGCTGGTCGCTCCTGTATGCCGGCGAAACAGTGGATCGCTCGCGGGCACTGGAAGCGACTTGCTGGATGCTCTTGCGCCGCAACGGCGTCGTCTTTCGCGACGTGCTCGCGCGCGAGACCCTGCTGCCCGCTTGGCGCGAACTGCTGATCGCTTTGCGGCGGCTCGAGGATCGCGGCGAAGTCCGCGGCGGAAGATTCGTCAGCGGCTTTCTCGGGGAACAATTCGCTCTGCCGGTGGCGGTAGAATCCCTCCGGGCGTTGCGCAACCTCCCGCCCTCGGGCGAGACCATCGCCGTTTCCGCTGCCGACCCGCTCAATCTGGCGGGCATCCTGGTGCCAGGCGAGCGCATCTCGGTCACCTCGGGCAGATTTGTTGCTTTCCGCGACGGCGTGGCCTTGCCGCCGCCGGAAAGGGCGGGAATCGTAGCGATGGCCGCGGCGCGCTGAGCCTTTCGTGGTTCGATGGCATACCGTGTCATCATCGTCGCGTCCATCCGCCAGCGCAGCGGTTTCCGCAACTTCAAAGAAACGCTTCGGAGAGCCTGCCAGATCAGCGACCCATTCCCTCGATTTCCGCCGCGTCGGACATGCCCTCGAATGCTTGCTGGCAGCTTTCCTTACCGTGAATGGACTTGCCGCAGCAACCTCATGAAAATGTCATGTTTATCAGACCCCAGCCCCATCCCGGCATAGGCAACCTGGATCAGCGGAACATTCTTCCTCTGCGGGTCCCGAATAAATGGAAATGGACTCGGTGCCCCTACCGCCCAGAAGAAATCCGCCTGTGCGCCCTGCATTTCATCGGGCAAGTTGAAGTGGTCGACCGTCGCCAGATCGAGCCGCATTCGGCCCTGTGCCTCAAACACGTAAAACGTCAGCCCGCTTGCCTCCACTTTTTCCATCGGTGTAAGATAAAACTCCGGATAGATCCCACCTGCGAACTCCACTCCGTTGGTGACTTGAAAGAGTACGCCTGCGCTCAACTGCCTCGAATAAAAACCTGCTAACGTAGGTGGGTGTTGGCAGTCGGTGCGAATACTCAAATCCGGCGAAACCGCCGTGTGATCCGGCAATTCCGCCTGGTTCTTTGCTTTCCGGTAAGCCTCCGAGCCTCCATCCAAACAATCCCGCGGTGCCGAAAAGAAAAAGTAGAACAAATAATCCGCTAGGCCGCTGCCCGAACCAGCTGCGCTATGCATTTGCACATCCAGTGCAACCTCATCGCCTCCCAGGAACGGATTGGTGGTCGTTGCAATCCGCAAGGTCGAGTGCATCTTCGGATTTTCCAGCGCCATAAACTCCAAGAACGTCACTTGCGGGGCGAATCGCGCCAGCCTCGGCGAAGGTGGCAGCGGCATCTGCTCGCGCTCGATCCAGTCCGGGGAGAGATCAATCGAAGTTCCGCTCAAGAGGGAAAATCGCTTCAACTCCAGCTGCGGCTGAACTTGCGAGGACCGAGGACTTTGTTCCGCCCCGCGCTCGGGCGACGCTGGCCTCTGGGCCGCCACTCCTGGCACCATGAATCCACACCATGCCACTCTGATAATTCCACCCAGCGTCATACGCACCACCCTCGTTTCATTCGGTTTCTCTCCATTGGATGCACGGGCCATCGTAACGCTACCGCTTTTTCCGTAAGAGTGAGATTAGGTTTTGGACGCTTTTTGCAAGCTCCACGACTTCGCCACCTCCGTGGAGTTCGAAGTCGATCTCATAATTCCCTTGGCAGCGTGATCCATGGCTTCTTTGAGGTTGACCAGAGGCTCAGTGACTTGGCGGGGCAGGATTAAGCTAACCAACACGCTAAACAAAAGAGTAACGGCCGAAACGATGCTTAGGGCCCATTCAGCTCGACGGATCAACTGACGAGCTTCCTGGTGGTCCATTTGGACACGCGCCCAATTGTGCTGCTCCATGTCGGAAGTCAGATGCAGGGTCTCTTCACTTGATGCCTGGAGGTCCGGCGTGACTCGCCGCAAGGCGGGGCTGTGGGGTCGCACAGAGAGATGAGCGCATTACTGCCGTTGGGTCATGATAATTTTGATCACCACTTCGGACCGGGAAGAGACGCCCATCTTGATCATGATCATTCGCAGAAAGGCCTTCACTGTGTTGGGACTGATGTTCATGCGATTCGCAATCGCCTTGCCGGTTAAACCTTGCACCAGATGCTTCAACACTTCTTGCTCGCGTTGCGTGAGGTTGAACTGCTGCGAGACTCCCAACAAGGGGGCCACTCCACATGGTCCTCGTTCCAGCAGGACGGCTATGCTCGGGTACGAAGGATCTTTGGCGCATGAATCCACGGAGAATGCTCGGCAATAATAACGTCTCCTGCCTGACTGGAACTCAGTCACAAAGGGCGATTCACCACGGGCCTGCCGGCTTACTAAGTTCGACCGAATCTTTGTCGCAAGGAGCACGTCAGAGTGCGTTAGGTTTGCGAGTTTGTCCGGATAACTAAGAATCTCGACGGCCGCGGCATTGAACGAGACGGGGCGCAATGCGGAGTCCATCAGAAGAAATCCTGCCGCAGTCTTGGGCGGAAACCCACCGACTGGTCCGCTTGGGCGGCTGAGCTCCATCTGTATTTCTCTCCTTCGACTCCAATCTCTTCAATCGTGGCTGTTCGTCACATAACTCTACGAGGAATCTGCGAGCAAAAGCCCGCGCGGGTTATGGTCAGCCGCTTCCCAATAGACACTCTGGCGCTGGATTGTGGTTTCAAGGAGGCGCTCTCGATTTTCAGTTGCATGATGCTCAACGAGGGACATGGAATGATTGGGCTTCATCGCCTGCCACGTTAAAATCCAGACATGCAGAGAGCAGAGATTTTCACTGGTCGCACGCTCCGCAACGGCCGGCTCTTGCAATCTGGAAAATCCTGGGGGCACCCAGTTGGATACGTTTCTCAGTACGCACTTCCTGGGGAGGCCTAAACGCGCCTAACCCTCCCCAGCTGGTTAGGCGACCTCTTTAGCCGATAAAGTGTTAGTTATCGTTGGGGCGAAACACAAATGTCGCCGACTCCCGCCCAAGGTATGTTGGCCCCTGGCCAGCGGAACACAAGCCTGTCAAGTCTCTATTTCTGAGTAGCAAAAGACCCGAAGATCCCTAGGGGGAAACCCCTACTTTCGCGAGGCCGAAATCTGCCCTTTGGCACTGGTAACGCTATTGTTCGTAAGCGCCGATGTCGATATTGCTTCCCAGCACGCGCGGATTGCCAGCAAAGTCCAAGGTACCGACGACCGTCGACCCCAGGTCGATTCCTGCGTTGACTGCCGGTGAAGTCGGCCGGATTTGCAGGGCAGGCGTGATCAGGCTCAGGAACTGCGGATCCATATATTGAGAATGGCTATCCTTCCCAGTCGCTGATTGATAGGACGGGAAACCAGCGTAGGGAGTAGCATTCCAGAGAAAGTTTGCTGTTGAGGAGCTCAAAGAGGAGTAATAAAGGTTGTAATCTACGTCCGCCGGATCGGGCTCGCTGCTCGTCCAGTTGTTGATGAATAGTCCTTGTGACGAAGCATATACAATATTGTTTTTGAACACGTTGTTCGTGGCGTAGTATTGGATCTGAAATTCACCGCTCCCCGTGTTCTTCGTATCGTTCTGGAACAGGGTGTTATTTACAATCGTGCAGTGATCAGTGCCGCCCACCGTGCCGTCATACCCTCCAATGCTTATGCCCGTCGTATTCGCCGCATACACCAGGTTGTTCCGCGCGATCACAAAGCTGGTTACGTGGCCCTGGTGCTCGCTGGCCATCTCGATGCCGATGTCTACGTCATGGATCAGGTTTCGCTCGATGACAACCTGAGAGCCACCGTCCACGTAAATACCATTGGCATCGTACTGGTTACTCTCACCAGGATTGTTTATAGCCGAAATGTTGTAGATGGTATTGCCGGTGACCGTACCGTTGCGGGCGTAGTCGTACGCTGGGTCGGGCGAAACGCCCTCGAAGCCAATAATGTCGATTCCTATGTTGTCGTTATCATGAATGACGTTATTGGTGATCGAAAAGTTGCTGACGTTCCCGTCCACATTCACCGATTCGCTCTGGCCGGTCTTAAGGCCATAAACCTGGTTGCCGCTAATCGTGACACCATCGAGGGAGGCGGGCGCTGCCGTGCCGTACACGGCAATGCCGAAAGCGTTGCCGTTGGTTTCTGAGGTGGTCACGATGTTATGAATCAGGTTGTTCAGTATCTGGATATTGCTACCTGCGCCTGATACCCAGATCCCCGCTGGAACGGCAGACGCGCTCGAGGTCTGAAAGTTGCGGATCTCAAACCCTTGGATGGAAATGTAACTTTGATTCGTTATGTTGATCAAGCCCTGGGTGCTCGAGGTAGAGGGCACCAGTCCCGTACCATCTATAATCGCTTGCTCACCGGGGAAGCTTTGGAATGTAATCGGACCTGCTGCCGCTGAGCCTGATACCGAAATGTTCACCGACTCGTTGTACGCGCCACCACGCACGTAAACGGTGTCGCCCGGCTGTACGGAATTGGACGCGTGCTGGATAGTTCTCCATGGAGAGATGACCGTGCCCGGATTGGAGTCACTGCCTGTGGTCGAAACGTAGAAAGCTACGCCAATGACTGCCGTGATGGTCACCTGTGCCGAGGCTGACTTTGTGGCGTCCGCCTGAGACACCGCCGTCACCGTCACTGTGGCCGGACTCGGCACTACCGCCGGCGCTGTGTACAGACCCGCACTCGAAATCGTCCCTGCCGTGGCATTGCCTCCCGGCACCCCGTTCACCTGCCAGGTCACTGCCGTATTATTGGTGTTCGTCACCGTCGCGGTAAACTGCTGCGTGCCCCCGGCTCCCACCGTCGCCGACGTAGGCGAAATCGCGACGCTCACCGGAATAGTCGACACGCTCCCACAGCCAACGATCTCTAATACACTCATTGCCACTCCGCCCAGCCACACGCAAGACGCAAGTAGTCGTATCGGTTTTCGTTTACCACCACAGCCAGCAGTTTTCATTGCATCCCAGGACCTAACTTGTCTTGCGGTTGGCTATACAATCGAAGCAGTATCTTCATGCGCTTGCAGCACCACGTCGTTGCTCTTGCTGCGTTCCGCCCGTGGTGGGCTGGCCAGGCTGAGGCGTAGGTCGTATGCTACTTCATCGATGATATCCGGCGGCACACTGGTTAGTTGTCTTGCGAAGGCGGTGATCAAGGCGTTTTCGCAAACTGTGTTGATCAGTCGTGCAACACCCCCAGAATGATGAAAGACTCTTTCGATCGTTTCCTCGCCAAACAAGTTACACGCTTCAGAAGGGGTGCCCGCAAGCTGCAGCCGATGCCGTATATAACCGCTCGTCTCTTCTAAGTCTAATGGTTCAAGGTGAGAACGCAACGCTATCCTTTGTTTCAGTTGCCTAAGCTTAAAGGAATCCAGCTTTTCGTCGAGCTCGGGCTGCCCCACAAGCAATATCTGGAGCAATTTCTCTTCGTCTGTCTCCAGATTACTCAGAAGCCGGATCTCTTCGAGGAGCTTGAACGAGAGGTCCTGGGCATCGTCCACCACAATCATAGTGGTCAATTTTCTCTGATGGCGGGCAAGAAGATATTTGCGGAGGTCTTGCAGAACTTCGCCCTTGGTTTTGCCCGATACCGCAAGCCCGAATTCCGTGGCAACGTAGTGCAGGAACTCCAGCGTTGACAAGCGACTATTGAAGACATAGGCGCAGGCAGTGTCGTTATCCTTGAGCATTCGCAAAAGACAACGGATTAGCAAGGTCTTGCCGGTACCAACGTCCCCGGTCAGTGCCACGAACCCTTTCCGCCGATGAACACCATAGTAAAGGGCAAGCAAGGCCTCTTGATGTCTCCTGGTGAGAAACAGAAAAGAGGGATCGGGGGCAATTTCAAAGGGATTAAGCCGCAATTTGTAAAATTCCTTATACATAATTTTGGGAGAGACTTTGTGATCTTGACTTCACGATGCCCCTCACTGTCCTGCCTTAGTGTCTGAAGCTTGTTGCTGGTGTATGTGGTAGATACGGAGAACTTCGTTCTCAAAAAACACATCGGCATTGGAGTGGTATTGCCGGTAGCTCTCACAGAGTTGTAGCGCCGCTGCCTCCAAGCTGGCTCGACCTCCCGGTGAGCGATAATTGCGGTAAGTGGGGTCGGTCAGCACGGAGAAAGAGACGGTCTCAGGTTCGCGCGAGAAAATCTGAAACGGTTTCTTCTCAACATAAATAAACAAATCTTCCCGTGCATCCTGAAAGCGGAACTCCGGGCTCGAGACCTGGCTGCGATATTTCTCGACAAATCCGGCCAGATCTTCATGCCCTCCCAAGCCAAATGTTTCGGCTAACTGCTCAACAGGGGCTGCCACAACCCAGGTCTGCCGGGCAAATCTATGTGCGATTTCCTCAGTCACACGGGCTGCGGCTTCATACTCGAGGCATCGGCCGAGCAACCTTTGCGGTGGTAACCAAATCACAGCAACGCCCAGACAGGCAGTGAGAAGTACTGTTTCAGCCCTCCTGCTGGCGCGGGCGGCTAATTCCGTTTCTATAAACGCAAAGAAGCAACCCACGAGGATGGCGGCGGCAACTGGTAAGATCGTGCGCATTTCGTCAGGGATAGTGATGCCGGTGGACAAAGTCGCGCCAGCCACCAATCCATAACACAGCAGCACGAAAGCCAAGAGGCCCGCCATTGGTCGAAGAAGCAGAACCCCAGCCGCCATCACCAATACTAGGAGTAAGACCTGCGAAACGATGCCGGTCAACAACAGGCAGCACGTGAAATCCAGCAATGAATCCCAACCCCGTGAGTTCCTATACCAATCCGCGAGAAAAACGAGAGCTAAGAGAAGGAATAGCGAGCCGAGTGCAAATTCGGGCATGGCTCGGATGGTTGCTGGGGAACCGCTGAAGACACTCTCAATTTTCTCCGTCGCGGAGACCGCCACGCCCATTTGGTTTCTGGCAGGCGGGAACACAGCTGCTCCTAAGCAGTAAGTAGCAGCGACGCAGGCAACCCCCGCGCGGGCGCATACCTGAATGAGCAAGCCAGTGGCCAGAATAACTAACAGGCCGATTGCCGGTGTGAGGAAACGCGTTACCTGGGTGGGATCCGTACTGCTAAGCAAAGATGTGGCTGCGATCACCGCCGGAAAGACGAACGGTCGGCCGGCCGGGTGGATATTGAGCATCAATTCTCGTGCACGTAACAGAGTAGAGTATTGCTCAGGTTGATCAAAACGCAGTTCCCGAACCGCATGCTCGGTGCGCAGAACGACGGTCGTTCCCAGCACGACGACAAAGCATGCGCCCAGCAGTTCCCTGCCTTCCAGGGCTTCCAGCCACGAATTTAAGCGTAGTCCCCAAGGCGGGCGAGCCGAGGTGGGCGAGAGCTTGCGCGGCAGGAGGAACTGGCCAAACGACCGAGACTCAACTTGGCGTAATATGTTTATCGTGGCTGCTTGCAGGTTCGTCAACCAACGGCGAGGCATCCCGGCACTCTGGCGAAACCAACTGACGGCTATCGCGCCAAAAAAAAGCAAAACAAGCGTGATCGCACCGAGCACCCGCAAACTGCTCAAGAGAAAAACTAGGATCGTCACACCTAGCACGGTACGGGCCCAGTTGCCGGCAATCCGAATCACCCGGGGAGAATTCGGCCTGCCCGAAAAGAGATGTGTTGGAAGCCATAAAAACACTGCAAGGAAGACGCCGATGATCCAAAGAGCCTTTAGTGCATCCAGAGCGAGCATCAGGAGATCTCACGAAATGGAATAATGATAATCGGGGTGGCGCAAGACACGTCGAACCGCCGCGTTAGATATCCACAGAACGACAGCGGACCCGGCGAGCAGCCCGACAGCGGCATATTGCGCTCCGCACAAATGGCTGAGCCCATATCCAGTTAGCAGGTTCACTGCGACCCCCAGTGCAAAAGCCAGCGAGGCCGTCGAAATAGCGTTTACGCTGGCCAAAATTATGATTTCTAGCAAAGCCACGCTTAGCATGAGATAACCGAGACCGCCGAGCACAGCGGTCTCCAACAACCTGGGGGCAGGGGCTAGGCTGCTCAAACGAGAGAAGGCGAACCAAGCGCTCAAGGAAATCACAACGAACGCAGTGAAGATAGCTAACATCGATTTCGAGTGACGTTTCCACAGACTTACTATCAGTTGGTCGCTGGCGGCTTGCGGCAGTTCCGCAGCCAGCCTTTGCCAGAACCGCAAGAACGAATCAGCGAGATACTCCACAAGCGCGGCGGTAATCAGGAAAGCTAGCAGTACCAGATCTGTGCCCTTCTTATATGCGGCGTCTATTCCAAAACTTAAGCCGGAAACCCATGGAACCGCGCTTCCCGCGGTCAGTCGGTCGGCAAAGAGAAAGCTGAAATAAACGGTTCCGTAGACATAGAATTGCACCAGCGAGATGAGCATGACGCCGCCTCGTGGACGAGCGCTATACTTGCTCTCCGGATGCTTTTTCTCTGCGTGATAAGAACCGGCCAGCACACAACCGAGCGCGAGCCCTACTGCCAGCGACGGACAGAGTATCAACAGAATGGTTGTTCCCAAGTTTAAGAGAATTTTTATCAAACCAATAGTTAGAATGCTGAGAAAAAAAATGACCGGGATACTCCAGCCGATCCCCTGCACAGAAAGCACGGCGCACAGCATCCACAGAAGGCTTAGAGCCAGGTAGTTGATGGCCGCCAGCACAAGGTAGTTTCCGGCAAATAAATGAAAGTAAGAACCCACCATTATCCCAAGCAAGGTCAGAAAAAGAGTGGTAGTGAGCCCAATGTTCACGAGTGACATGTAGGTACGATGCGCCAAAACGGGTTCTTTCAGCCCGTAATAAAAGTTCCCGCTGCGGAAGATCATCTGGACGAATCCGCCTGTCGTTATAAGACTGCCAATCAGAGAAAGACTTAACGCTCCGCCGATCTCGGGGGAAACCCGCAGAGCGTCCGGTCGCAAGTACTCCAAGGTCAGCATCACCATCCAGGGGATAGCGTAGGCCAAGCTGAGTGAAAACTTGCGCAGCGCGCATCTTGTTTCTTCCCAGAGGGAAAGCCGCTCACCCTTCTGGCGGACCCTCTGATCCGGCACGGGGTTTTGCTGGAGACGCGCGAAGAGATGCTCGGCTAAAGAAAAGATATCCGGGAAGCCCCACTCGCGCGCGGACCGATCGGTATGCCCCAGTGACTCAATCAGGGCTGCAACCTCGCGGGCATGCACGACCTGTGCCGTACTTTCCTGCGCATCCATCAGCAGGACTTTGTCCTCTTTATGATTCATGCGCCTCCCCCGCAGGTCAAAAGTGATCCTCCTCGGGGAGAAGTCAACAAGGTTTCGACGTCCTTTGGTTTCACGGAGCTATCGGAGGGGACAAGATGAACAGAGTGAGTAGCGGTATCGCCGACAACTAAAAAATTGCCCGCTTTCCTCCAGAAGCGCGTGCTATCAGAACCGACCGCGGATGACTGTTCGAAAGCGCGGAGCATGGTACTTTCCAAGCGGCATCGACGATCAGGTAGAGCGTTGCTCAGAGCAGCAAAGTTCGGTTCTCCCCAGCTAAAACCATCCAGGCCGTAGAGAATGGCAGTCCACCATGCATAATTGAACTTTTCCGCACTGAAAGGCTCCTGCTCCGTCGTTGTGGTGGTGGCAAAAATGTGGGCCCCGAAGCGTCGACGATACTTGAGGGCTTGGTTCAAGCGTGCCTGCCACTCGGATGCACTCTCATAGTTTCCATTTCTCACTTGAAATGATTCCAGCAGGAAAAGATCACGCCGGTCTAAGAGTGGAGGCAAGTGTTCAGGATTCTTGGCGGTACCATTCGCGTAAGGGAGCTTGTCTTCAAGACTGAAAATATGGTCCAGAAAGTACGCATTCATGAATGCGCTGAGACCGAGCTCATGGATGATCCTGACGGCCATATTCTGTCGCTGGCGAGTGACTACGGCAAAGTCGTAACCGGCCTCATCCAGGAAAATGCCGGCCACACCCATATGCTTCCACAGGCGCGCGCGCTCTTCCAATTCTCTGGACGTGAGAGATATTTCTTGGCCCTTACGAGATGGGATCTCACCCAAGCAGACATAGCCGTAAAAGCGCGTTCCTGACCTGCGATCCCGGACGGCCTCCATGATCCGGAGGGCCTTCTGGTGCTCCTCCGGGTCCCCCGGAGGGTAGCGCCCGGACTGCTTGTCCGGGAACTCCAGGCCATCGCCCAAGATCACCACGTCGTATGCGCTGAAAGCACTCGCTGCTTTCTCCACATCTCCGTTGGCCCCATTTACCAAACTGGGATACCCGTAATAGATTGCCAGGCGCGCGGCAGCAGTAGCAGCGGGGACGGTGCTCATGGTGAAGAGCAAGCTTGATCCTGCGAGCGTAATAGTAGCCAACCCTAACCGAGACAACAGCACACACACTCCGATCACGAGCTATAAGCCGGCAAGAACTCCTGGGGCCGGCACGACAGCAAGTCGCAGTAAGTGCTTCCGTAGGAATTCAAGAATTGTTTCTCCGTAAAATGTTTTAGGACGCGCGCCCGAGCCATCTGGCCCAATCGTTCGCGTTCGGCCGCATTGCCGAGTAAGAAAGAAATTGCTCCGGCCATCGCCTGCGGTGTCCTGGCGGGCACCAGCAGCCCACAATCCCCTAGAGCCTCTCTCACCCCTCCTACGTCGGTAGCAACTATCGCGGCACCGCACGACATGGCCTCCAGCACAACGTAGGGAAAGGCCTCTGAAATACTCGGGAAAGCCATGACATCGGCGTCGCTGTACACTTTCCATGGTTCTGTTGTGGACCCCGCAAAGGTGACGCAGTCGTGCAGATTGAACTCATCGACCTTGCACCGGCAGGAATCGAAATATTCTCGGTCGGCAGGCGTCCCATAAAAGCTTACTTCCAGGTTGTCGAACTTGGGTTTGAGCATGGCAGCCGCGTCAATCAGATCGAGCTGGCCTTTCAGGGGATAAATAAGGCCGACAGTCGAAACCCGTGCCCGGCCGCTGTTTTTCTGCCTACAGGGGTAGAATTTCTCGGGATTAACTCCGTTGAAGATCACCTTGATGCGGCTGTCGGGCACGCCTAGATGCTTTTCCCAACGCGAATTGTAGGCGCACACCGGGACGACCAAGTCGGCAAAGTAATAATTTAGTTCCACAACGTTTTCAACCACTCGGTAAAGGAACCAACGAACAAAGAATGACTTCACTTGACGACGCAGGTTCAAATATTGCTCGCGCAGGTAGACCCCATGCTCAGTGAGCACAAAAGGTGTGCCATTCGCGAGTTTTGCCAGCACGCAGGGCAAGCCACAGAAAGATGCCGCCGATGAATGTGCGATGTCTGCGGAAGGAACGGGGAAGTGAAGCACCATCAGCCAGTGATACAGCAAACGGTAAACTTGCTTCACTTCTTCGAGAGTTGGCTGTTCCGTGGGCTGAGGACGACACGCCCATGCAGCGCGCACCGCGTACTGAACCACGTTCCACACCTCTGCGGAGTTCATGGTTTTCTGGTAGTCGAACCATTGAAAGTAACTATGCAATTTGAGCAAGAGTTGGCCAAGTTCTTCCTTGTCACAATTAGGGGAGAGCAAAAGGAAGAGAAATCGCTCGAAGATTGGTTTGAAACGGGCAGCGATGACTTGTGGCGTGGTATTCCATAGATTGCGCAGTACCACAGAATTGGATTGATGACATGAATATTCTGCGGGCTGTAGGAGGCCCCATTGCGGCACTTTAATCAGTTCCCGCACATTGGGCGCAAGGTCGTATTTTGACTGCGGGGACGGGTTGGTAACCACGGCGAGCACGGTGAAGTCAATATTTGGCAAGTCGTGCGTGAGCCGGTGGCACCAAGTGCTCACACCACCGGTATAAAAAGGATACGTTCCTTCGGTTGCCAGTAGAACGGAAATCGGTTCTTGGCGGCTCATGGCTTCACAAACCTAACCTCTGCCGGCTGACCCGCCACCAGCAGAAGAGTTGGATTATCGAATTCGACTTCGACGACGTGCGTCATGTTCTGAGACGGGAGCGGATTGATGGTTCTGATTCTGCCCTGCACCTCGCGAGAGGAAAAGGAAGACAGCCCCACTTGAGCCAATTGGCCGACTCTCAGCTCCGAAATCATCTGTGCTGCCACCGGGACTTCCGCGATCATCCGATCCAGTTTCGCCAGCCGCGCAAGGACCGCGCCACCAGGAACACGATCTCCCAAGCGGATGGGGATTGCGGAGACCACACCGGCTGTCGTGGCACGCACGACGGTTGCATCGGCCTGCTGCTTGGCGCGCTCATAGTTCACCTCGGCCTGGCGCAATTGCCCTTGTAGTTCCTGTCGAGTAACCTTGGCTTGCAGGTTGGCCTGATCGGCCTGATCGTGCGACAGCTTCGCTGATACAGCCGCCAGTTCTTTGGCGTTTTCCAGGTCATCCCGGGCCATGCGCAGTTCAGTGCCTCGAGCATCCAGCTCTTGTTGCGCAGTGAGACCGGCTTCGAACAGTTTCTTGGTGCGGCCGTAGTTGAGCAAGGCCTGGTCGTAAGCAGCGGCGGCCCGTTCCGGAGAGTCCCGCCATTGCCGCGTAGGAACTAACTGCTCTTGGCGTTGCGATATGGCCACACGGGCGTCCGCGTCGGCCAGCTGTACGCGAAATTTGTCAAGTTTTGTCTCGGCCGCCTCGAG
>Ga0209267_1000978_pt1 | contig 20037 bp, 17 predicted proteins | sample GraSoiAngelo_137_FD_185894 | JGI IMG/M metagenome (GOLD analysis project Ga0209267, IMG submission 185894) | Grasslands soil microbial communities from the Angelo Coastal Reserve, California, USA - 14_0929_09_30cm (SPAdes) (version 2) | ecosystem: Environmental > Terrestrial > Soil > Grasslands ... | reverse complement strand
CATGCGGTCAGGTTGTCGTGGATCTGACGTCGCGTTTCGCGAAGCTTTGCCTCCAGTGTTTTTATTGCCGGATCAAGATCGACATCGTGCTTATCAGAGTGATTCTTCAAATCCTCCAATCGCCGGTCCAAATCAAAGATCGGTCTTTCAAAATCCAGCGGTTGCCATTCCATGAGCAGTAAAGCGTTGAAGCGATTAAAGCCGAAATCCGTTCTGTGTCATTCTGAGCGAAGCGAAGAATCTCTGATTATTTCTGAGTACTGAGCCGCTGCAAGCCGATACCAGAGATGTTTCGCTCCGCTTAACATGACAGACGAAGAAGACCCTTCAACCGTTTAACGGGTCAACGCGTCACTGACTTCAGTCGATAATCGTGACGGGGATCCCTTTCTTTACAAGGCTGCTTAGCTCCTCGAGATCGGTGGCCGCCAGGCCGAGGCCCACAGGCGGAGGCGGTTGGTCGAGATTAGGATGCGCGGCGTCCGGGACAGAATACAGAGTGTAACCCGCAGCGCCAGCAATCCGAATCCACTTGGTGCTGGCAAGATACTCCTTGCTGCCCAGACCAACGCGTTTGCCGCCTTTCCAAGCCATTGTTTCGGCGACTTTTGCATTGATTTTTGTCGACTGTTTGCCCGATAACTTTGCCTCATGCACGTGATATTGCTTAAAAAATGCGCCGTGATTGAGAACCACAACCAGGTTCGCCTTGCGTTGAATGACAATTGCGAAGTCCGGGTGTGAAATGAGCAGGTGTTCACCAATGTGCAACATGGTTCCGCTCATATTGTTCATGCGCATGATGAGCTCAGGGGTCGTGTTCAGTTTTCGCGCAATCTTTGCCAGCACGTCTCCAGATTTTACGACGTAGTCGATTTTCTCTGGCGAGGGATGACGCGACAGGAAAATGTCAATGTTGATTTCCCCGAGCACATCCCGCGCTTCATCGAGATGTTTTCCAGAGGGGTATTTTTGGATAAAGGCGACGAGCGCGTCGCGAGCTTCGCTTAGTTTTCCCTCCTGCCGCAGTTGAGCCGCCGCCTGAAATTCCGGCAGGCCGATGTCTGGCGCAGGTGGCGGAGTAACTTCTCCACGTTGCTCCTTTTTCACTGCGATTTCTTCTTTGACGAAAGTGTTGTAACCGAACCACGCGGCGCCGCCAAAGATGATCAGTGCGAGCAGTAGTACGAAGAGCCACTTCATGGCTGGTAACAGGCGATTGTGACTGCAGGGGAAACTCGACAGATGTCATGCCGGAGAGAACAAGAAATGCCGATGGCTCTGGGCAAATGAGAATTCATCACAAGAAGAATCGTGTGCGACGAATCAAGTGCCAGGAGAATCAATCGATCGCCTATGAGGCTTCCGTGCTCGATTCACTTCCGGGAAAGAACCGATGCCACAGCCGTCCGATCGTAGGCTCTTCCTGGTTGCTCCAGGTAAAGTGGCAGTCCTGGCAGTAAAACTCCTTGGGAATAATTTTCAGAGCGCAAAGCACGCCGACGAGCGCGGGAGTCACGAATTTTCGGGTCATCTGTGGATACTCGATATTTGAAGAGCCGCATTGCGGACATCGAATGAGAGCGGCGGAGATATCCGGATCGGTGGCCTCCCACTCGATCATGAGCTCCTGCGCCTTTTCGAAGTCGCTGTCTTCCACCATCACCTTCGCATTCGCCTGCGGGCGCGACATGAAGCCGACCTGTTGCAGGGGCGCCTCATTGTGAACATCGGCGTTGACCCCGGCGTCGTGAAAGCGCCGTTTCAGCTGCCGCGCTTTGGCCGGCTCATTGAACGTCGCAATAGTTACCATAAACGTTTCTTGCACGCGCAGCAGCGCGCATTGGTTGATCAAACATCAAATCATTGCTGTGTGCAAGATTTTGACGTGACGCAGGCAATCCTGTCTGCGTAGGTGATCTCTTGCAGGCGGGATTGCCCGCATCACGTTCCCGGGGGAAACCATTTGTAAAGCATCAAATATACAAACACGCCCGTGACGGAGACGTACAGCCAGATTGGGATCGTCCAACGCGCGATCCGCTTGTGACGATCCCATCGGCGACGAAAAACCTGAACAAGCGTCACGATGACCAGAGGCAGCGTCACAAAGGCAAGCAGAACGTGCGAAGCCAGTATTGGGAAGTAAACGGCGGCGATCCAACCGGTGTATCCGGAAGATTTTTCGCCGACGTGAGCGTGATAAATGATATAGCCAACCAGAAAACAGGTCGATGAGACCACGGCCGTGATCATGCACATCATATGGCGTCGCCATGCGCCATGCCGGATGAAGTACCACCCCAGCGAAATGAAGATGGTGCTCACCAGATTAAATGATGCATTGAGAGCAGGCAGGTCTGAGGTTGAAATCACGTTGAAGCTTTGAACCATTGAAATTAAAATGTCATTCCGAGCGAAGTCGAGGAATCCCGTTGCATACTTTCTCGGTACCATCGCGGGATCCTTCGACTTCGCTCCGCTCTCCTCAGGATGACCAATTGTCGCTTTAACACTTCAACAACCACGCATGCCCGCTGTTCTTGAGCCACCGCAGGTTCGGCCCTTCACACGGTTTCGGAAACGGACGTGGCGTAAGCGCATCGCTCTGAGCCTGATTCGTTTGACGATCCTCGCCGCAATCGTTGCCATTATCGGCGGCGGCTATTATCTGGCGCGCCGGGGATTTGGCCGGCAATGGCGCTACCGTGTCGTGGAGGAATTACACAAACGCGGCGTCGAAGCCGACATAGGGCGACTGACGCTGGATCCCTTTCGTGGTTTGGTAGCAAGGAATGTTAGGATTTTCGATTATAAGAATCGCGAAAACACGCTCGCCCTGATTAGCGAAGTCTCGCTCGATATCAATTACGCTGCGCTGATCCATAATCAGTCATTTCTCAATTCTCTCGATGTGCGTGACGCCCAAATCACGCTTCCCCTGAAAATGGCAGCCGGAAAAGGGGACAAAGCGCAACTCACCAACTTCCGCGCGCACGTTTATTTTCCGCCGGAACAAATTTATGTCAGTCAAGCCGAGGGAACGTTCTGCGGAATTCGCATTTCCGCCGCGGGACAATTAATCAAGCGTCAAAATTACCAGCCATCACCGGCGCTGCCACCGGAAGAATGGCAGAGGCGATTGGTGATCGCGCAGCGCGCGTTGAATGAATTGGAAAAATTCAGCTTCCCGACTGGGTTGCCCTCATTGCAGTTAAAATTCAGCGGCGATGTCGCGGAAATTGAGAAAGCCCGCGTAGAGGCGACGCTGCGGGGGGACCGATTGCAACGCGGCAGGTACGAAATGAGAGATTTGTCTGCTGCTGCCGAGTGGAGTAACCAGCACTTGAATATCGCACATTGCGAGTGGAGGGACCGCAAGGGCAATTTCGTCGGCCGAGCGGATTGGAACAAGGAAACCGCCAGTGCGAATTTCCAAATCCGCAGCAGCCTCGATCTAAAAGGCTTTCTTACCGCTTTCGGCTTGGGTGAACCGCTCGCGGACATGCAATTTCAGTCGCCGCCGGTGGTCGAAATCTCAGGCTCAGTAAATCACGGGGCCGATCAGTTTTGGCCAGATGTCATCGGGCACGCCGATTTTGGGCAGTTCAGTTACAAGCGCGAGCCGTTCTCCGATCTTGCTGCCGATTTTTCGTGGGATGGTAAGCGCACGTTCATTCGAGATCTGCGCGTACACCACCAGACTGGCCAGTTAAGGGCTGACTTCTTCGATGCGCCTGGCGATTTTCGGCTAAAGATTGAGAGCACAATATCTCCAGAAGCAATTCGTGCGCTTGTTCCGCGGGAGCTAAACGAGTTTCTGCGCGACTGGGAATGGCAGCGCTCGCCCGCAGTCCACCTCGCTATTCTGGGCAAGGATCGCAATCCAGGGAATTGGGTAGGCGATGGAACGATCGCCTTGGGCCGCAGTCGCTTCCGCGGCGCATGGATGAACAGTGCCAACACCAACATTAAATTCGCCGATGGCGCGCTTACTTGCGCGGACCTTCACGTCACGCGCGACGAAGGCGTCGGCACTGGCAGTTTCACGTACGATTTTAAAAAACATGAGGTGCGCGTCTCGGACATCCGAAGCTCGTTGAATCCGGCCGAGGCAATCTTCTGGATCGACCCAAAGTTTTCGAAAACTGTAGCGCCGTATAAATTTCGGCGGCCGCCTGCTGTGACCGCCAATGGGGTTTACCAGTTTCGCGGCGGAAAGAACACGCGACTGGAAATTAAGGCAGATGGTGCCAGTGGAATGGACTACGTCTTTCTTGGGAAAACGCTGCCGTTCGATCAAGTCTCCGCGCGATTGCTTTTTACCAATGAGCGCTTGCAAATCCTCGACATCCGCGGCGACATCTTTTCCGGCACGCTGCGCGGAAACGCCGATATTTCGCTCGCGAAAAACAATCCGCGTTATCACGCTACCCTTGCCGTGACGAATGCTGACTTTCCGCATCTGACGAATCTTTATTTCAACTACTACCACTACCGGACGGCGCGTGGGCAGTTGAGTGGCGCATACGATTTCGACGGCTTCGGCACCGACCCACGCAAGATGCACGGCACTGGAAAAGTCGGAGTGACGAACGGGGACGTATTCGCGATTCCTGTTTTGGGACCGATTTCAGAAATCCTCAACCACATCGTACCAGGGATGGGATACAGCATTGCTCGAGAAGCCAATACAAAATTTAGGATCAACGACGGAATCATTCACACTGACGATTTCAACGTATCAGGACAGCTGTTCAGTGTGATTGGCCACGGAGACGTCCATTTTCTCGACGACAGAATCGATCTTGACGTGCGCATCAGCGCAAACGGTCCCGGCATCGTACTCACGCCGGTTTACAAACTCTTCGAATACAAGGCCGAAGGGAGTCTTAAGAAGCCGGATTGGCATCCGAAGATATTTTAGTGAAGCCAAGCGACACGCTGCAAGGGCGAAACGGTGAAACGGCGATTTCGCCGCCTCGCCGATTCACCGATTCGCCGCCTCGCGCAATGCTTCTGGGCGCGCACATGTCCATTCGCGGCGGTGTGAGCATGGCAATCGAGCGCGCACGCTCAATTAACTGCACCGCCATGCAAATTTTCGTGAAAAACAACATGCAATGGTTTGCTCGCCCGCTCCGCGCAGAGGAGATCCGTGCTTTTCTAAATCATATCCAACGCCGTGAGTTGGGATCAGTATTTGGGCATGCCAATTACCTCATCAATCTCGCTGCGACGAACCCGCAATTTCGCGCGAATTCAATCCGCGCTCTTGCAGAGGAACTTACTCGCGCAGATCAGCTTGAATTGCCATTTCTCGTGGTGCACCCGGGCGCACACCTCGGCGCAGGCGAAGAAGCCGGGCTCGAGAAAATTGCCGAATCACTTGATCGCGTGATGACTGCTCTTCCAAAAATCAAAACACGGATCGCGCTTGAGACCACTGCGGGGCAGGGATCATGTCTCGGAAACAGGTTTGAGCAGCTTTCGTACGTGATCAGCCGCGCACGCGAGCCTGAGCGGCTGTGTGTTTGCGTCGATACGGCGCATCTTTTCGCGGCGGGTTACGACATCCGTACCGAATCTTCACTACGAAAGACTTTGCGCGAGTTTGATCGCGTGATCCCGCAGGCGCGGGATCGGCTCGTCGCAATTCACCTCAACGATTCCAAAACCGGCTGCGGTTCACGAGTCGATCGACACGAACACATTGGCAAAGGCCGCATCGGTCTGGACGCGTTCCAATTCATTATGCGTGATCGCCGTTTCCGCAACATTCCGAAGGTCCTGGAGACGCCGAAGGGGAAAGACTTGCGCGAAGACGTGATGAATTTGAAGACGTTGCGCCGATTGGCAGAAAGACGCTAACCACCAGTGTCATTCTGAGCGGAGCGCGGCGGAGTCGAAGAATCCCGCGAAGTTAGCTTAAAGGTAGCGCAACGGGCTCTCTCGACGGAGCCTGTCCCGAGCGGAGTCGAAGGGCTCGGGATAACGGCACGGAATTAACTGATGAACCGAATCGTAATGGGATAGCGATAGAACTTCCCCTCGCTCGCTTTAACGGATGCGATGATGACAAACACGGTGTTCAATACCCAGAGCGCAATCAAAATCGGAATCCCTATGAGCACAATGCAAAGAATCGCGGCGACCGCATCGTAAATCAGCATCGAGATCTGAAAGTTGAGTGATTCTTTTCCATGTGCGTCGATCTCAGGCGAGTCGCCGCGTTTCATGAGCCAAACGATCAGCGGTCCCCCCAGATGGCCTAGGAAGTGAAAAAACAATCCGAGTAATGCGCTGGCGTGGCAGAGAACGGACCACGTTCGGACATCGGATGAAGTGGACGGAGTTGGCGGTGATGGTTGATCCATGTTTTAACCTTTCGCTTGCTTAAGATAACGACTGCCCGCTGACCGCGAGAAGAGCAAGAAAAAAGATCAGGTCATGCTTCTTTTACGCGCTCGATCTGTGCGCCAAGTTCGCTCAGTTTTTCGTCGAGATGTTCGTAGCCGCGGTCGATGTGATACACTCGACTTACTTCGGTAATTCCGTCCGCCTTCAATCCCGCAAGCACCAGCGCGGCCGACGCGCGCAAGTCGCTCGCCATCACTGGAGCGCCAAAGAGATGATCGACGCCCTGGATCACCGCAGTCGCGCCTTCAAGATCGACATGTGCGCCCATCCGCGTTAACTCCGCGACATGCATGTAGCGTTGCGGAAAAATGTTCTCTGTGATGACACTGATGCCCTCTGTCGTCGAGAGTAGCGCGCACATTTGCGCCTGCATGTCGGTGGGAAAACCTGGATACGGCTCCGTTGCCAGCTCGAGGGGTTTGGTTTCACCGTTTGGTGAGATGGAAATCGAGTCGCCTGTCGCTTCAAGTCGAAAACCACAATTCCCAAGCGCGTTCGTGACCGCTTTCACGTGCTCCGGCGTTACGCGCTTTATCGTAATTCCCTTTCCGCAAATTGCGCCCGCCACCAGAAATGTTCCAGCTTCGATCCGATCGGGAATGATGTCGTGCTCGACGCCGTGCAATTCTTTTACGCCTTCGATGATCAAACGGCGCGTGCCTGCGCCTTCGATTTTGGCGCCCATTTTATTTAAGAAATTCGCAAGATCGACAACTTCCGGTTCCTGCGCCGCGCCTTCGATCACGGTTGTTCCCTCCGCCAGCACCGCCGCCATCATGACGTTATCGGTGCCGAGAACGGTGGGTCCAAATTTCCCGCGTAAGTTAATCACCGCGCCGCGCAATTTCGGTGCAAAAACTTTTATATTGCCGCCTTCCACGCGCACGGCGGCACCCAGCGCCTCGAATCCTTTCAGATGCAAATCGATTGGCCGATCGCCAATCACGCATCCGCCCGGCATCGATACGGTCGCTTCTTTACAACGGCCGAGCAGCGGCCCGAGCACGCAAACCGAAGCGCGCATTTTGCGCACGACATCGTAAGGCGCGACCGATTGCACGTTCTCGGCCGCCACCGTGACTGTTCCGCTGGCGCGTTCCACTTGCGCGCCGAGATGGATCAAAATTTGCAGCATGTAATGCGTGTCGCTTAGGTCGGGCACGCGATGAACGATGCACGGTTCGCGCGTGAGCAATGTGGCGGCCAGAATCGGCAGCGAGGAATTTTTCGAGCCACTGACCTTGATGGAACCGGAAAGCGGATGGCCGCCGTGAATGAGAATCTTATCCATACCTGGCAAATAGGAACCGTGTCACACCTGAATAATCGGTTTTCGAATAAATGTCGCGGTAATTTTTTTCCGCCAGGGCCGAAAAAAGCGCGTCGCCCTGGCCGATTCCGATCTCTAAGGCCAGCATTCCACCCGGCCGGAGCTGCGACGGCGCCTGCGCAATCAATTCGCGCACCAACTCATCGCCTCGCGCGCTGGCGAAAAGCGCGACCTCTGGATCATGCAAAACTTCCCGGGAAAGACTCTGGCGGTCTTGGATCGAGATGTAAGGAAGATTCGCGACAATCACATCGAAACATCCCTCCACGTTTTCCCGCAGATTGCTTTTCAGAAAGCGGACGCGAGTAGCCAAATTCAACCTGGCAGCATTCTCTTGCGCGAGCGCGAGCGCATCATCCGAAATATCGACAGCAACTATCTCTGCCTCGGGAAATTCGATCGCCAGGTTAAGCGCAATAACTCCGCTGCCGGTTCCGACATCCAGAATTTTGGATTTTGGATTTTGGATTTCGGATTTGAGGAATTCAACCAACTGCTCTGTCTCCGGCCGGGGCACCATCGCGCGTTTGTCGCAAAGAAAAACGTGCCCGCAAAATTCGACGGTGCCGAGCAGATGCTGAAGTGGCTCGCCTTCGCCGCGCCGCTTCACCAGAGCGCGCAGCGGCGCGAGTTCCGAGTCGGTCAGCACGCGTTCAAATTCCAAATAGAGATCGATGCGCTTTCGGCCAAGCACGTGTGCAAGCAGGTGCTCGGCGTTCAAACGCGGGCTCTCGACGCTGTGCTTCTTGAAATACGCAGTGGTTGCTTGCAGCACTTGCAGCACAGTCATGATTGCTTTCGCTGCCTGGTCACGCTGGCACCGCTGATTCCTTCAAGCGTTCCGCCACATCGGCGGCTTGCAAACCGTTGATCAATTCACCGAGGTCGCCCTCCATCACCCGGTCCAAATTGTAAAGTGTCAACCCGATACGATGCTCTGTGACGCGGTTCTGCGGGAAATTATACGTACGAATCTTTTCTTCGCGTCCGCCGGTGCCGATCTGGCCGCGACGTTGAGCACTATATTTCTCCGCTTCTTCGCGCTGCCTTCGCTCGAGCAATCGTGCGCGCAAGATCGATAATGCTCGCTCTTTGTTTTTGATCTGGCTGCGGCCGTCCTGGCAACGAACAATCATGCCTGTCGGAATGTGCAGAACCTGCACGGCCGAATCAGTTGTGTTTACGCCCTGCCCACCAGGCCCGCCGGCGCGCGAAACTTCGATTCGCAAATCTTCCGGCTTCAACTCGACATCAACATCTTCAGCTTCGGGCAGCACCGCGACTGTCGCCGTCGAAGTATGAATGCGGCCTTGCGCCTCCGTGGCAGGCACACGTTGCACACGATGCACGCCACTTTCGTAACGCAGTTTTCGAAAAACAGATTCGCCGGAAACTCGAAACATCGCTTCCTTCAATCCGCCGAGTTCTGATGGGCTCGATTCAAGATCTTCGGTTTTTAGCCCGGCGGATTCTGCGTATCGATGGTACATACGGTACAGATCGGCAGCAAAAATGGCTGCTTCATTTCCGCCCGTTCCGGCGCGAATTTCCACGATGGCGTCGCGCTCTTCATTTTCATCGGCTGGCAGTAAGGCGATCTGAAGATCGCGTTCGAGATCAGCCACTCGTTTTTCCAGCTCCGGAATTTCGTCGTCGGCCATGGCCGCGATCTCAACATCGCGGGACATGGCGAGTTCGCGGTTGTCATCCAATTGCTTGCGCGCCGCTTCGAGTTCGTCCCACTTCGCCAGCAGTTGCTTAATGTTCGCGTGCTCGCGCATGATCTCGCTTGCACGCTGGTGGTTGGAAAAAAGCGCTGGATCGGCAATCTCGCTCTCGAGCTGCTCGAAGCGTTTGCGTTTCAGTTTAATGAGGGAATTAAAGTCCATAATTGTAGCCGTGATCGCTGATCGCGGCTCCGGCCGGGGGTCACCGACCCCGGCTACAGAATCCAGCTAACCTTTCTTCTCAGCCCGCGCAGCTTTGGTGCTACCGTAACGTCGGGCAAATTTTTCCACGCGCCCGGCGGTATCCACAAATTTCTGTTCGCCTGTGAAAAATGGATGACAAGCCGCGCAAATACCGATCTTAATATCGCGACGAGTGGAGCGGGTGTGATACACCGCCCCGCATGCGCATACAATATCAGTTTCGTAATATTCTGGATGAATGCCTGCTTTCATTTTCGCTGTAGCCGCTTCCGTGTGGGAAGCCAAGGAGCGCGGAATTTAATCTCGCGAGGCCGCGAGTGCAAGATATGAAATTGACTGATGCATTGCTGCATGCCTGGCGCGACACTTTGCGCCGCGCAAGAAACGCAAGTGCCATTTTCAATGCGGACGGCAAGGTCCTCCGAACATTTGGCGAAATAGAGGAATGCGCCCGCGAGTTCGAGGATGACTTTGAAATGTTCTCACCGGGCAGGGTTATTGCTATTCAGATCGGGAATCACGAAGATTGGCCGTCGCTCTTGATCGCTTGTTTGCGCAGACAGCTGGTTGTTCTCCCGCTGGAAGAATCGATGAGCGCCCAACAACGCGATGCTGCGTTACGGCTCTGCAATGCCACGGCTGTAGTGTCCGCTGTCCCAAGCCGAGCCGCCCCAAAGATATCTCGGCTGAGGACAGTCGACACTACAGCGACTTGGGATCGGACGCCGTCGCTCCTAAAGCTTACCTCTGGAACAACGGACGCGCCGCGTGCAATTCGGTTTGGAAGCCAGCAATTGCTGGCCGACTGCAATCAGATTTGCGATACCATGGGAATTAGCGATGCCGATCTGAATTTTGGTGTGATTCCGATCTCGCATTCGTATGGCTTCAGTAATTTGCTCACGCCTTTGATCGTGCGCGGTGTGCCGATGGTCGTTAGCCGCGACCGAACGCCGCGCGCTGTGCTGGCTGATCTCGCGCGCACTGATGCAACAGTGTTTCCGGGAACGCCAATCTTTTATCAGGCGTTTTGCGATATGCATGACGTCCCGGCGCTGCGGCAACTCCGGCTTTGCATTTCCGCCGGTGCGCCGCTTTCCGGTACGGTGGCAAAGAAGTTTTTCGACAAATTCAAGCTGTTGATCCATTCATTTTACGGCGCGTCGGAGTGCGGCGGCATTTGTTACGAGCGCGATGGGACGGCCTTCGAGGACGGAGTTGTCGGCGAACCGCTGAAGAATGTCGATGTTGAGATTATTGATCCAGCGGCGCCGTCGAGTCAGATTCGCGTGCGCAGCGCCGGAGTCGGCGACGGCTATTTTCCCGAGCCAGACGAACAGAAACTCGCCAATGGAATTTTTGTTCCGGACGATTTGCTTGCGCGAACGGAGCGCGGATTCAAAATCGTCGGCCGGATTTCAGACGTAATCAACATCGCCGGAAAGAAAGTGAACCCGGGCGAAGTGGAAGCCCACATCATCGGATTTCCCGGCATCAAACAGGCGGTCGTGTTCGGCCGTCCCGCGGCCGCCGGAGCATTGCGCAATGAAGAAATCGCTGCGTGCGTCGTAGCCGATGTCGACCTTCGCGAAAATAGTCTTTTGGAGTTGTGCCGAAAAACATTGAGCCCGTGGCAGGTACCGAAACGAATTTTCATCGTTGATGCAATTCCCACCAATGAACACGGTAAAATCAGCCGGCGCGATTTGGCCCGGCGGTTCTCAGCTAACCAGACCAGTTCCTCGTTGCCAACATTGGGCGCTTGATAAAGGCTTCACATGGGATTTGCTTACTAGGCCAAAGGAACACCATGCCGAAATCACGCGGCAAACCCAAATCTATAGAAGCTCACATGGAATCTTCGAATATCGAAGAACCCGAGGAGAGCGTCGGTACGCCTGTTCCGCAAGAGGAGGAACCTATGCGGGACGAAGCTGTGCCGGAACCGGAACCTGCTCCAAGTGCAGAGAGCGTTCAGTCTGAGGACTGGTGGAACGCGACGGCATCGGCCCCCGATTGGGACCAACCGGCGGCTGAACATGCGCCGGCCGAAGTTATTCCTCGAAAAGAGCTGGGCATGGCGGATGTTTATTTTTGCGGCCACACGAGTCTGTTTCCGTTGAGCCGTGCATTGCGAGCCGTAGCAAACGAGAGACTCACGGGGTTACTACGAGCGTTCTGGGAACAGGAGCCGATTGAGCTTCTGGCGCGGGACGGCGAGATCGTTTTAGTCACGACGCGGGATCCAGCTCTTTATTGTCCCGAAGTGCCGGACGTTCTGACCGATGTTGATGTCGTAGTCGTTGAAAGGGCCCGCGAGCAACAGAGAGAAAACGGAAGCCCGTTTTTCTTGACTCTTGCGCGGGAGGAAGCGATCGGCCTCGACGCTGCCACCCAACTGATGCGGCAGTATGGGCAAAATCTTTTCTCTCAACTTTGGACCGCGCCGCGCGTGCGGATCATGTTTGAAAAGAATGCCGATTTGTTAAGTGACGTCGCAGATGTCCCTGGGGATCCAAATGTAAGAGACTGGGCAATGGAAACGTTGCGTCTTGTTCAGAATGCTGATCAACCTGCAAGCTTCGACCCGACATCAATTCCCGCTTACACCAAAGATGGTTTCGAGCGAGTCCAGCGGTTGAAGCTGACTGCAGACGAGGCCCAATTCGCGTCCCAATTCAATGGTGGTCGGTCCGTGCAACAAATTGCGAAGAACCTAAGGCTCGATTTGAAATCTGCGCAGCAACTGCTGTTCCGGTTTCTCGCCCTCGAAATCGTGGAATGCTGGCCTGGCAGCACGGCAGCAAAACCAGAACGGCAGACTTTCTTTCAGCGTCTTCGCCGCTCGCGCCAGCGCGACCGGTAGCCTCACCCCGAATATTTCGGGGATCGGTCGCTCATGAAAAGAAAAGTTTTGGTCGTCGATGTCGGCGGCACACATGTAAAACTGCTGATGTCGCCTCTCGACGAGCGCCAATTTGCTTCGGGACCGCGAATGGGACCGAAACAATTTCTCGTAAAATTCAAAGAGAGTGTGCGTGGTTGGAAATTTGACCGGGTATCGATCGGGTTCCCGGTGCCGGTTCGCAACGGACGGATCACAAGAGATCCAAAGCATTTGGGTAAGGGCTGGATCGGCTTTAATTTTTCAAAGGCACTTGGAATACCGGTACGTCTGATCAACGACGCCGCCATGCAAGCGCTCGGCAGCTACCGTGGCCAGGGACGCATGCTCTTTCTCGGACTCGGAACTGGCTTGGGTTCCGCGCTTCTCTGGAATAGCACTTTGATGCCGCTTGAACTCGGCGACCTGCCCTATCCTGACGAAAAAATCATCGAGAACTATCTCGGCATTCCAGGCCTGGAATCATTGGGCGAGAAAAAATGGAAGCGAGAAGTTACTTACGCGGTCACACAATTAAGAAAATCTTTCATCGCCGATTACGTCGTCCTCGGCGGCGGCCTTGTGCACCGCTTTCGCCAATTGCCCGAAGGAATCGAGCGCGGACGAAATGAAAACGCGTTCCTCGGCGGAATACGTCTGTGGGAGACCAAGAAAAATTCCAGCAAACTGAAGTGGCGTGTGTTGTGACCAGCGGAATGCAGCTCTGTGCTCCGGTTGCGAACTGAAGGATCGGGTCTCGGAAAGCTCGGAATTCTGCTGCCGCTCCTGCGCCCCGTTCTGACACGATTCGATTCTTCATCAGAGTAACGAGTTCCTCTCCGCCGTCTGAGACCGGTTTCATAAATCCGTCAATGAGAGTCGCGCACAGCGCGAACTCCCGCGGCCAGTGCTCTAGCCATCGTCTGTTTGTTCCGGTCCTGTTTAATCCATTCGGCATCCTTAGGATTCGTTAGGAACACCATCTCCACGAGAATTGTTGGCGCTTCACTAAAGATCGAACCTGTTAATGCTCCCTGCCGGCGGCCAATGAATGTGTCTTCGTCTCCTTTAACGCCGTTGTCGCGCAGTTTATGTTCGAGCGCCGTAGCGAACGCAGTATGAAACCGGTTGGCAGCTGCCGCTGATGATTGCTGCACGTCTTTCGACGGCCCTGTAACTCCATGAACTGTCCCTTCTTTGCGCGGATAGTAAATAGTAAACCCTGTAGATTTCCCAGCGTCGGCATGTAGCCGCAGAAATAAATCGGCATCGCTCTCATTTGCGATCGCAGCACGATCTTTGTTCGTGATGAACTCGCCTTCGCTCTTCTTCGTCATGACTACTTTCATTCCATCCTTCTCCAGCTCATCGCATAGCAACAAGGCCACTTCCCAGTTCATCGTGACCTCGCGCAACCCGTTGGTGACTGCGCCGCCGTCATTGTTTTCGCTGGGATGACCGGGATCGATGCAGACGCAACACTGTTTCCCGGATTTTTCAGAAGCGGGATCAGCGTCTAAACTCTGCGCAATCGTTGCACCGAATAGGAAACCGATGGCAGCCAAATGGAGCTTGATCGGCCTAACGTACACGGGCTTGGCGGATACGTGTAAGAACTCAAGATTCGCATTCTCTAATGGCGATAGGTGCCTGGCAGCTTCGTCTTGAGATCTGCCAATCACCACGCGGTCGCGGTACCAGGGCAATCTCATGAATATGTCTTTAATCTCGGGCGTCGCGAAATCGTAGCCACCTCGCGCGTAAATTTCGTTGATACCGTAACGCAGCTTATCGGCGTCCCAACCGCCTACGTCCGCCGCAGTTAACCGACGCGTGCGAGTTTCCGAGAACATCTCACCGGGCCGCGCTAAGGACACCCTTCTGTCGCTCCAAGGCTCTTTGCTTGAGAGAAGTGATTTCGGGAATTCCGCCTTGAATCCTTACTTCAAGGGTAACCGCGACTTTGCCCCTGGACCACTCGCGGCGCGCGGTGCTCTCGGCATAAAAGTTCTGGTCAAATCGAATCGTGTACGACTCGCCACGCACGTGTTCCTGCACCTGAATGTCGCCGACGATGCTGTTTTGCCGTAGTGGCCAGCGTTCATTATGATTCACGATCTCTTGGCGGATCTGACCGAGGTTCTTTAATCCCTCGTCCAGGATATCAGCCGTAGGTGCGTAGAAAGAAACCGCTCTCTCCATATTTGAGTCTCCGGTCGAATCGACATAATCTCTTACAAATTGTGTTAGCCGATCGATCCATGACATGTAAGAAGAAGACTGGCGCGTAACCGTTGATTCGGGTCCAACCGCAATCACAGGCGCAGCCGGCGCCGCAGTCGCTGAAGCTGCACTACTTGGAGCAGCTGCTGGCGGTTGAGTTGCCTGCCCAGTCATGGTCCCAAGGCGACGAAGGTTATCCTTTGCTTGTTGATTGCCCTTATCAGCTGCCTTTTGATATAACTCAACAGCTCTGCTCAAGTTCTTCGTTACACCGCTGCCGTTCTCATACAAGAGGCCAAGATTCGCCTGCGCTCCCGCATTGCCTTGATCCGCTGCCTTTTGGTATAACTCAACCGCCTTGCTCAAGTCCTTCGCTACGCCGGTGCCGTTCTGATATAGGAGGCCAAGGTTATGTTGCGCTCCAGCCAAGCCCTGATCCGCTGCCTTTTGATAAAACTCCGCTGCCTTGCTCAAGTCTTTAACGACTCCGCTCCCATTCTGATACAACCAGCCAAGGTTGTGTTGGGCTTGGGCGTTGCCTTGATCCGCTGCCTTTTGGCTTAACTCAACCGCTTTTCTCAAGTCCTTCATCACTCCAGTGCCACCCTCGTACAACCATCCAAGGTTAGTTTGCGCCCGGGCGTTGCCCTGATCTACAGCTTTCTGATATAACTCCACCGCTTTACTCAAGTCCTTCGTCACTCCAGTGCCACTCTCGTACAACCATCCAAGGCTAGTTTGCGCTTCCGCGTTGCCTTGATCTACAGCTTTCTGATATAACTCCACCGCTTTACTCAAGTCCTTCGTCACTCCAGTGCCACTCTCGTACAACCATCCAAGGTGAGTTTGCGCCCAGGCGTGGCCTTGATCAGCTGCCTTCTGATATAACTCTGCTGCCTTGCCCAAATCCTTAGCCACTCCGGTGCCTCTCTCGTACAACCATCCAAGGTTTCTCTGCGCTTCCGCGTAGCCTTGGTCCGCTGCTTTCTGATACCACTCCGCTGCCTCATTTGTGTGCGCACCCACACCGATTCCCATCACATAAAGAACTCCCAGGGCTTCCTGGGCGGTTGCCCGGCCATGGTCCGCTGCGGCGATTAGTCCGTCCGAAAGCGATTGCTTCGCCAGGTCTTCAGCTTTTGCAGCGTCTTTCGGGACACCGAAACGACCGTCCTTGGTGAAGAATGCCAGGCGAGCTTCCGCTTCGGGATAATGCTTCGCGGCGGCACGTTGCAAAAGCTCGACCGCTTTAGCACCATCTATCCGTACCCTATTCATGCCGCTGGTGTATTCGATGGCGGAATTGTAATCCTTTTCGACGGATGAGCTCGCAGCCGCCAGTTGAAGGCTGGTGTCGTGCGATCACTATGCTCAGGATTGCCATGAGAATGACGGCTGCGGTCGCCAATCCTGCGATTATTGCGATTTTTTTTAAATTCGCGCGTCTGCTCGGCGACTCGGCGATTGAAGAGAATCCCCGCGACTCTAATTCCAAACGATGCGCACCTTGGGTCACTGATTGCGGACGCAGCGTGGCGGGTGGCGAGACAGTTGAGCTGTCGGGACGCTCGGTGAATCCGGCAGAAGGATGCCCGGGTACTCGATGAACGATGCCTTCCGCGTTTAAGACTTCACGCAAAACTTTGCCACATGAAGAATCTTCGACCTGTCGGGCAATAACCATCGCCAAAATCCGATTCGATTGTTCGGACAGACCAGGGACGGCCACATATGCTTGTGTCGAGAGCGAAGCGGCGACCGGACAGTTCCTTCCGGCAACTACGCGGTACAGGAGCGAAGCAAAATGCTCAGCCATGTTGTCCGCCCTCGCTGGATCAGCTAACAGGTCGGTGGTCATGGTTGAGCTGGTGTTTTCCGGCTCGTTCATCCGGGCTAGTTCAGTCGCCTCGCTCACGGCGAGAAAACGCGGGCAAAGCCAGATCTGGGCTTTGCTCAGGCCACCGTTAGACCGCTCCACAAAAATGCGGGCCGGTGCGAGCTGCACGCCCGGTAGTCGAGCGGCGCAGAGCCTGTCACAGACGTCGGCGATCTTCTCGAGTAACGGCGCAGCTTCAACCAAAGGCACGGTGCGTTCCGTGCGCAGCACACTCAGCAGGTCAGTGCCTCCCGGTTTATCCGAAATAACGGCGACATAATCGGAATAACGTTTGATCGCCTTCGGTCGGACAATTTCAGCTAAATCCAAGCTCATCAATTGCGCGATGTGCACACGGAAACGATCGAGCGCCGACTCATCCTTCAACAATGGGGGATGCAGAACGTGCAGGATCGACATCGCCCCTTTCCTTCCGACTTCGTCGGCAACGTAATTGATCCCGCTGAAGTCTTCGTTGATTCGGGTAACAATACTGAATTCCGAAGTTAACGGCGCAGTAACCTCCTCGATCTCGACCGGCTCGAGCTTGGCCAGCGCGCCGCTCTCAGTTGCTTGTGCATCTTCCGAATCGATCGCCGCCAGCGGCTCCGTGTAATCTCTCGCCTGGCGAAATCCGAGCGCAGCTCCGCATGCATTAAGCGCGTTGAAGACATCCGCCGCAGTCGCGAACCGATTCTTGCGGTCTTTTTCGAGCAGCCGGCCAAGCACATCCCGGAGCTGCGGCGGCAGATTCGCCGGCAATCGCGCAGCCTAACTCTCCCGGTTCAACCGACTGGCGGCAATCTCGGCCGACGATCCGCTTTCCGGTGCGCGTCCCGCCATTAGAAACCAAAGAGTCATGCCCAAGGAGAACAAATCGGTGCGCACATCCATCGGTTCCTCTCGAAGTTGTTCGGGGCTCGCAAACAACGGTGTACCCAGAAACCGGGCGCCGTCCGCGGACTGATCGTCAGCAAAAGATCGCGTCGCGCCGGGAACGCTCGGCTGCACCAAACCGAAATCGATCAGCTTCGCAAACGGCCGCCCATCCGGCGCGGTCAACATAATATTGGACGGCTTGAGATCTCGGTGAATGAACCCGGCTGTGTGCGCGCACTTGAGCGCGCCGGATATTTGTTGAGCGATCTCGATCGTTCGCCGCAACGGCAGCGGCCCGTTTTTCGCCACGTGATCAGCCAAGCTCCCGCCACCGCAGTATTCCATCGCGTAATGCAACACGCCATCCTTCTCGCCAAAGTCGTACAGTCGTGCGATGTGGGGATGCGATAGTTTCGCCACGGCCCGCGCTTCTGTGAGGAAACGTTGGCGCACCGCAGCGTCAGCCACGTAGCGCTCGGTGATAATTTTGAGCGCTACGATAATGTCCAGGAAACAATGGCGCGCCTGATATGTTCGCCCAAATGTGCCTTTGCCCAACAATACCGGGCGACCCTCAGGGTCGTTCATGACCTCGAAGTTGCCGAAGCGCACCTTTTCGGTCGCTTTTTCTCCGGGGGAGAGGAGCGGTTCAGCTGCCATTAGAACCGCCACGTTTACAATGGCGCGGCTGGTTAAGCCAAGCTATTTCCGCGCCGACCTTAGAAAACGCCATTGACATGGCCATCATCGACAACGTCCAAAAAATTTCCGATACGATTTGGGAAATCGCCTTCCACCTACAAGAATGCGCTTCGCGAAAATCGTCTGGCGCTTTCGATCACTGCGCGCCTCTTCGCTTCACTGCCGAGCCAGGGCAGAGGCGATTCGATGAGAAAGCAATCGCGATGTTACGAAGCCGGAAGAATCCAATCAAGCCCGGCGTGTTTCATGGGTAGAGCCGCTCGAGCGAAGCCAGGCATCCTTCTTCTCGCAAGATCGCTAATGTGTCTTCTCCCAATGCCTCGCGGCTACTGGCAACCGCGCGGTCGAATTCGGTTCGGCGACGAGGCGTCAGTGGCGCGCCGATTTCCTGGCGCAAAGCTTCAAGTTTGCCGAGCAACCTGGCAGCGCGTTCGTGTTGGCCTCGTGCGCTGGCAAGTTGGAAAGCCTCTTGCAACCCAGCGATGGCATAACGTTTGGATTCCATTTGAACGACGAGGTCCATCGTTTCAGTAAGAGCAGACTCGGCAGTTTCGTATTCGCCTTGAAGCCTGTCCAAATGGGCGATCTCGCACAAAGTCAGCGCGATTCCATCTTTGCTTCCCGACTGGCGAAAGATGTCGAGACTTTTCTGGAGAAGTTTTTTTGCCGACCTCAATCTGCCCTCGCAGATCGCGGTGCTTCCGAGTTGCAGGGTGACCCAGGCGTTGGCTTTCCCGAGGGTCCGAAAGATCCAGAGCGACTTCTCGAAAAAACCGCTGGCCTCGGCGAATTCCTCCGTGTCGAGCGCGATTTTGCCCAGTTCATACAAACACCAGGCTTCACCCACGGCTGTGTTCATTTGTTGAAAGGCCTTTTGAGACTCCTCAAATTCGATTCGCGCCTGAGTGTATTGTCCGTGACCCTCAGCGACCTGACCGAGTTTAAAGCGATCCCAGGCCGCATTATGTTTTTCTCCAGCCTTGTCGTGAATTTCCAGAGCTCGCTGCAACAAAGAGCTGGCCCGATCGTATTCGCCCGTTGAGATCGCCACCGCCGCGAGATAACTCGTACATTGTGCGATGCCCGCTTGATAGTCGCGTTTTCGACAGATGGCGGCAGCTTCCCCGAATTTTTCGGCGGCCCGGTCGAAATCGCACTCTGCCAGTGCGAGATCGCCCAGCTGAAACAAAGCTTCGGCGAGGCGATCTTGATCATTCAATTTGAGCGAAAGATCATAGGCGCGCTCGAACAGCGCCTGTGCATCCGAGTTACGGCCTTCGTTGTGAAGACGGATGCCGCCCAACTCGTTTAACGCCTCAACCGTTTGGACACTGGCCTCGCATTGTTCGCTCATGGCAAGGCTCTTCTCGAACATTTCTTTCGCGCGTTCTGGGTCGCCCGTGACTCTGGCGCATTGGCCGGCGAATCGCGCGCATCGCGCTTGAAGCGGCAACAGATCAATCCATTTTGCTGTGGCAACTTTCTCACAGGCCGTTCGCAACTCAGCCCAGTGGCCTTGGCGAAACCAAAATTCGCCAACAGCAGCCGTGATTCGGATCGCCAGGTCTGGCGAGTTTTCAAACGACCAGTTCAGCGCGGTACGAAAATTATCGTGCTCCGTTGCGACCCGCTTTGCCCAGATCGCGTATTCTGGCCCGCGGCGGTTTGCCTCGGCGTCCTCAGCGAAGGAGGCAAAATATTTGGCGTGTGCGCGACGCGCTTTGGCGTCGGCAGGCGATTTTTGCAAGTGTTCCAGCCCAAATTCACGGATGGTTTGCAACATACTGATTCT
>Ga0209267_1000976_pt1 | contig 20063 bp, 18 predicted proteins | sample GraSoiAngelo_137_FD_185894 | JGI IMG/M metagenome (GOLD analysis project Ga0209267, IMG submission 185894) | Grasslands soil microbial communities from the Angelo Coastal Reserve, California, USA - 14_0929_09_30cm (SPAdes) (version 2) | ecosystem: Environmental > Terrestrial > Soil > Grasslands ... | reverse complement strand
CTGTGTTTGGGGCAATCATTGCCAAGGTCGTTGATTTTGTTGTTGGGACCTACAAAAAGATATTGGATATCAAAAAGCTGCAACTGGAAATAGAGCGGCTTCAGTTGCCAGATGAAATCACTGAGAAAACCAAAGCACACGCGAACACCTTGATGGAAGCCGAGATCGAGAAGTTCATGATAGAAATTGTGAGTGAATACCACAAAGGGAAAGATGGCGGACGAAAAAATGAACTAACGAATGCAGTGAAAATTTCGCTTAACAAAATTGCCAACCGGATAGACCGTGGTTTCAACTTCGAAGTGCGAATCGAGCCACCCGACAAACCTCTTGAGAATGCTAAACAAGAAAAGGAACTTCAAAAGGCTGTGGGGACCATCCAGGGAGCCTCCGAGAATATGCAATACATGAAACTCGAAGGTCCACCAATCCTTGCCTTACCCGAGAAGGTCGAATCTGGCAAAGGCGGAAAGTCGAAAGCAAAGAAATCCAAGACCCTAGAAGCAGCCGCAGCAAAGGAACGTGTTGGCGCAAAGGAACACTCCAATCAGAAGGAACCCGGTGGAACGGATTCCCGGTAAAGTGAGCCGATGGAGAAGCCTTTCCTCCCGCTTAAATAGGATGCGGGTTCCCACGCGTCGAATGAGTGTTTGTTGAAAGATAACTTCGAGGTTTGATAGGATTGCTGCGATGCGGTTGGCACTGCCAGTGCCGGACTTGATACTCAGATACGTTGCATGTCTTGCGAGGCTGAGTGCGTTGGACTATGCACGCGCATGGGACGAGGAGTATCTTCATCTTCCCTATGCGGCAGACGAAGACGACGCCTCGCGGATTCGTGCACGCCGTGATGGGTTTTTGGCACGGTGGGCCATCAAGAAGGAGCGAATAGCGGACATCTTGGCACCTTACCGCTGTTTCAACCAAACTTCGTGAAACTCGCTCTCATCCTCACGTCACTCCTGTTCGGGGCACCGCAATCGACAACCGATCAACCGTACGAATTGAAGGGTGAGGCTCCGGGCACAACGCTGAAGCAATTCAAAGCCAACCACAAACATGCAGAATGCTCCAATCGTACTGTCCATCAAACCAGTTGTCGCGTTTATGAGGGCGTCTCGTTCGCAGGAGTGACTTCTATCGCGTATAAGGGTTGCACGTTAGTTGAGTGCAGTGCCCAAGGCATTTTGGCGAACTTCCTTGATGGTCGGTTAGTTTACCTCATGTATGGTGTCAACCCCGCCACTTCCAAGCAGATTATCGGAGTGCTTAAAACAAAGTTAGGCGAGCCAACAGAAGCCACCGAAAGATCAGCCACATGGAGGAACCCAGTCGGATACCTGAGTGTTTCAGAGACATTTATACCGGGTAGTGACGGCCACGCCCGAAACATTGCAACCAGCGTTGTTTCGGCGCTGAATCACGGCGGTCAAGCAAAGGACATCTAAAGATTCGGCAAACCAACAGGAATTGTGGGACCGCGAGGATTTGAACCGCCAAGCTGGGATTTGGACACTAGGGGAAGCCCGTGGGCGCACGATCCGAGAGTGGGTCGACGTGAGGATACCCACTTTCGGTCGGGCAGGGCCGCTAGACACGCCGAATAAATAGCCTGTTTTCATCAGTACATGTGTACTTCTAGACGGGGATTTGAGACGTAACAAGCCCCTCATTCACAACACAGTGCGCTGAATCGAAAAACGGCGTCTGTAAGTTGTAGATTTCGCATCAGTTACAAACGCCTCTAAAGCCATTCCTCACGCTTCCTCACTAGGGTTTAATCCCACCCTCTCCGCCACTTCTGCAAAGTCATTGATTTTCCTTCCCTTGAATTCATGGTGTCTGTGTTGGTGGCTGACGTGCGGGGCTGCGAGTGTAAACGCCGAACTTATAGCCATGTGAAGCTGTCTCAGAAATCTTTGTTTACGCGGCCTTTGGAGTAAACATCGAGAAACGGTGGTCACCCGAAGTGACGTGGTGGAGAGGGCAGCACTCTCACCCACGTTCCATGATGGAGTATTGGGGTGCCACCCGGGGTCCATGACGTACGCACAAATGTACTGACGCATTTCATTTCAACAGATATGCTGTCTTGTCGCGACTTGCTATGCGATTCATCTGGGATGAGAACAACAACCGCCAAAATCTTCACAAGCACTATGTTCGCTTTGAAATTGCCGTTCTCGTTTTCAACGATCCCTACGCGATTACGCAGCGTGACATCATTTTTGAGGATGAGGAATGTTGGATAACGGTCGGAGCCATAGGGCCGGGTTCGATTCTATTGGTCGTTCATACTTTTTATGAGGAACACGACGAGGAAGGCAAAGGAGCAGAAGCGAGACATCCGAGCTATAGCCGCAAAAAGAGACGAAGACATTGATTTCTCGGACGCTCCCGCGGTTGTCAATTGGAGCGAGGCCGAAATCGGGAAGTTCTATCGCCCAACGAAGAAGCTTGTTACGATGCGTCTAGATTCCGACGTCATCGCATGGCTCAAAGCCGATGGCCGCGGTTACCAGACCAAAGCGAATTGGCTGTTGTGACACGCCATGCTTCACTACACGAGAGAAAAGAGTCTTAGCGAGGGTGAAGGCTTCCGCCGGAAGATCGCGCAACAGGAAGGAAAGGCTTGATCATGCCGAGCCAGAGAAGCGTGAGAGCGAGGACCGGGCGGTTTCAAGAATGAAGGGCTGGCAGCACCACTCTGTTCGACCGATCACTAGCCGCACCGGTTCATCCTGCGGCGCGTAATGACTTCGCGAAGCTCTGGATGGCAGCTGATTCGCTGTCGTAGGTATCGAAGACAGTCAATAGTCTCGTCATCTGCAGTACCTCGCGAAATCTTGACCACACGTTCGCCAGCTTCAACGCGGCGTCGTGCGAGCGCGCACTGTTGAAGCAAGCCACCAGCACACCTACACCCGTACTATCAATGTAGTTAACATTCGCAACGTTCAAGACGATCTTCTTTTTCCCCGCCATGAGCAGCTCTTTGATCTTTTCGCGGAACGCGTTGCTTTCCTCCCCCAACACGATTTCGCCTTTCATGCCCACAACAGTAATGCCGTTCAATTCTTGTTCCGTCATTATGAGTGCCAATGGTCTGTCCTTTTTGAGAAGTTCTGTCTTCGTTGGGCGGATCGCCCCACCAGGGGGGCACTTCGGCCGAGAGCATTTGAGGCACGCATCGCCGTTGCGGGCCTCACTGATGTAGTTGATAAGCTTGCCCCACGATAGTGCACGGCGAGAACGGCGATGTCATCCGATTGCGGCGCGCCTTCCGTAAAGGCCCGCACCCCAGCACGGACGGCCTCGGCGAGGTCATCCACCGTCTGGCCAGGGAACTCCTGCAAGAGCCGGCGAAGCCCAGCCTCCCCGAAAAACTCACTGCTCCTGTTTTTCGCCTCGGGGATACCGTCCGTGTATATCAGTAGGAAGTTGCCTACCTCCATCTGAGTCGTCCCGCGAGTATACTGCGCATCGGAAAACATGCCGACCGGAAAATTCGATGACTCGAGGCTTTCCACCTTCCCCGAGCAGCGGCGAATCAGGGCCGGTACGTGACCTGCATTCACGTAATCCAAGCGCCCGGACGAATCGAGGATGGCATAGAAGAGGGTAGCGTACCAGTCTTCGGGACTGCGCTCGCACAAATATCGGTTCACCCGCGAGACGACTTCCTCCGGTGGAAAATCCAGAGCACCGATGGTCACAAATAGACCCTGCAGCAAGCTGGCAAGTAACGACGCCGGAATTCCCTTCCCCGCAATGTCGCCGACAAGCAATCCATGGCATCTGTCTGAGAGCTTAACAACATCGAGGCAATCGCCGCCGACCGCGTGGCACTCGACTGTGAAGCCAGTGACTTCGAGTTCCGGGACCCGAGGAAACTGGGCTGGTTGCATCTGTCGTTGGATTTGGCCTGTAATCTCCACCTCGTGATCCAAACGAGCTTTTTCGCACAAAGCTGCGAAGAGCGCTGCGTTCTCGACGACCATGACAACCTTGCGAGTAAGCATTCGCAGAGCCTCGCGGTCGAGATGGAAGAACGGCCAGCTGCTATCTAGATAGAGGAGACCAAGCAACTCGCTTTGGCGTCCTGCGACGGTCGCATCGAGTGCTTCAGCGAGAGGCAGCTTGTCAACCGGAATCACCAGTATGGAGTGCAATCCGAGCGCCCCGATACTCCCCTGTCGAGCCGTAGATGAGTCTTTCTCGTCTTCAGTGACGATGAGTTCTCGACGGGAACCCATGACGCGCCTCAGGACGCCCTGGGAGATCTGTACCTGATGCAGCGGAAGTGAGACCCGCTGTGCGTCACGCGCCACCGTGACCTCGAGGTTGCCGGAAGATATCGCGAGTAGCAACACTCCTTGCTGCGCGTGCGTAAGCTCAATTGCCGCGTCAACAATGGTAGTCAGTGCGTCTTCAAGTGCCGGGCGTGCAACGCCTGTACGCGCCAGCACACCGAGGTGATGTTCGACTTGAGTTTCAGGCGGGGGAACCATCATCAGCGTCACGGATTTGTCTCCTCCAGCTAAGCATTTTCGTCATTTCAGATTCAGTTGCTCGCTGAATCTCGAGTCTGTCTCGTGACCGCACGGAATTGAGTGCCTACTTCTGTCACGGACATCATTTCAGAACATCGTTGGTTGCGTTTCTTCGTGGGCCGACGAAGGAGGCTAGGAGATTAAGCTGGGGGCAACTTCAAAGAATGCTCTAAGTGCCCGACCTTAACGCACGGGAGGGGCTCAAGTCAACCAAAACAAGCGATCAGAGGAAAGATGGCTTGTTTCGCCCCAATTTCGCCCGCAAATCGGATTGACAGTGCGTGAACTGAAGGCTTGGTGTTCTTTAGTGTCTGTTCAGGCCCGAAATTGGTGCTATTTTAAGCGGAACAGTTTAAAGAGTTGCAGTATGCGAGATCATAGAAACCGCCAATATCCGCGAGGGTTTCATGCATGTTGCTGAAAAGATGATACGATACGAAAAGCGGCTGGGTGAGTGTCCCAGCCTCTCCGCCACTTCCGCGGTTTCCAGCAAGCCTTGTTTCGAAACTGGCTAGTGTTCGAGGCGACGTCCCGCGCAGCTTCGGCCGCTATGCATGGACGAGGAGAACCCGCTGCATTCTCCCAGCAACAACTCGACAAAGAACTCTTCATTCCCTTCAGAATGGTTTAAGAAAGTGGCACCATGGAATCGACGAAATAGACTGGAAAGAGGTGAGGCATGAACTGCGGAACGCGCCTCGGATTAACCGTTCTCTCGATGTGCGCTTACGGCTTCGCTCAAAAGAAAGACCCGGAGATGGCCAAGATTTTTGCCGCCTCGCAATATGTCTTCGTTGAGACCATCTACGGTCCACTGGAGACGACCACCCTGGACTCCCGAGTGTCGCCCGAAGACCGCAGAGCCGTCTTCAATGTAGAGGATGCTGTCCGTTCCTGGGGCCGCTACCGACTCACCCTCAACCGCGGCGACGCTGAATTGGTATTCGTTGTTCGCAAGGGGCAGCTCCTCGCCGCGAACATCTGGATAAAGATTTCAGGCGTACCTAACCCGCGTGGCGGGCCTTCCCAACGCGGGACGTCGGGTGAAGCCAGCGCCGAAGTCGGCCCTGCGCACGATCTCCTCGTTGTGTATGCCAAGAATCCGGATGGCTCGCTCGGCGGCCCTCTTTGGAACCGCACTCTCGATCATGGCCTGGATGCGCCCGGTCTCCCGCTGTTCAAGAAGTTCAAGGACGAAGTCGAAGCATCATCCAAGACGCAAACAAAGAAAACGCCGTAGTTCTAGCACTCTCAGGTTTCAAAAGTGGCAGGACGCCACGCCGCGCTTCTGCAGATATTTCTGGTGGTACTCTTCAGCAGGATAGAACGTGCTTGCCTGCGCGATCTCCGTCGCGATTGGCCGTTTGAATTTGCCGCTGGCGTCGAGTGCTGCGCGTGATTTCTTTGCCGCCGCTTCCTGCTCCGGCGAATGAAAGAAGATCGCCGTGCGATACTGCGTGCCGAAGTCCGGACCCTGTCGGTTCACTTGTGTCGGGTCGTGAGCCTGCCAGAAAATGTCGAGCAACTGCTCATAACTTACTTTTGCCGGATCGAATGTCACCTGCACCACTTCCGCATGCCCCGTTTCATCCGTGCAAACGTCTTTGTAGGTCGGATTCGGCATGTCCCCGCCACTGTAGCCTACGGCCGTGTCAATCACACCGGGGACGCGCTGAAACGTCGCCTCCACACCCCAAAAGCACCCCGCGCCAAACGTCGCTATCTCTGCCATGGATGTCACTCCTTGGAATCTAACTGTTTGCCCATTCTAACCTCAGCGATTAGATGCTGGTGCCGCGACCGGCGGTTCCAGAACGCCTCTAAGGCGTTTTTCGCGGCGCCGCCCCCGCGCTAGCCCTTAACTTCTCCTGTGCCAACGCTTTATAGGGACTGTTCACCGAGGCCGCTTGCGTGAACGCCTCCTTGGCCTCGGCGTTTCTCTTCAGATTCAGCAGCGCAAACCCCAAACGATATTGGTTTCGCGCGTAGCTCCCGTCATCTGGCTTCAGCAGCGGCGCCGCCGCTTTCAGATTTTCCGCCGCCTGGGCGTTGTCTTTCTTCTGAATGTTCACTTGCCCCAGCGAACTGAGCGCGAGGCCCTTTTGCAAAGCCTTCTGCTGGGCCCACTGTTCGTCCGTCACGCCTTCCGGTTTCACCGCGGTCTGCAGAACCGCGACCGCCTTCTTCGCATACGCTTCGGCTTTATCGAGCTGCTCGCCTTTCTCGCTGTAATAATCGGAACACAACAGCAACATCCCCAGATTGTTCGGATCCTTTGCCAGAAGTCCATTCGCCACTTCCAGCATCTTTGGGGCGTTCTGGGCCTGCTGGTAGGCCGTGGCTGCCACGCCGAGCGCCTGATTCGCGTAAGGCGAATCCGGGAAAATCTGCGCGAACCGCGTCAAGAGCCCCGCACGCTTGGCCGGATCCTTGGCTTGATAGGCTCCGCTGAAAACCGCTTGCTGAATGTACGCGATGCCATCCTTGTTGTTTTCTAGTGTCTGGGCCTTTTGCCGTTCCGAATCGGCAGCGACCGTCCCATTCGGGGCAGGCGCATCCTTATATCGCTTCAAGATCCCTTGCGTCTTCTCTCCATAGGAAATCAGCCGGTCCACGTCGCCTTTTTCCGAAGCCGCGCGGATCATGTTCAGGGCATTCTGAAAACTATCAGGATCGAGCGCGAAAAGTTTGTCGCCGTATTCAAATGCCTTATTGTAATTTTTCTGCCCTATGTAGTAATCCACAAAGAGACCATCCGCTACCAGTGGATAGTCGCCCTCGCTGCCTGGCCCGGCCGCGAACTTTTCGATCAGGGCAAGCTTTTGGGCCGCATCCGTCGCCGCGTTAATCTCCGTCAACGCGTGGTCCACCTCCGAACCCGCCTGAATCGGAACAAACTTACCGATCTGCTGCCCGAATAGGGGACCTGCTGAGCAGCCCAGTAGAAATAGAGCGCCACTCAACCACTTGGTTTGTCGCATAAGCACCTCCACACGCTGGCGATTGTCTGCATCTTAGTGCCGCGCTCGCCGCTAGGCAAACAAAATCCTTGGCCACGCGCTACGCTCGACTGAACCGGGGCGGAACGCATTCTGCGAACCACATGATTGACGCATTCCGCGTTTCGCGAGACGATTGAAGTTTTGAATAGGGTGCCGGAATGGATCTAGGGCTCACAGGCCGCGTAGCCATCGTCGCGGCGGCCAGCAAAGGACTTGGCCGCGCGGCGGCGGAAGAACTGTCCCGCGAAGGAGCGCACCTGGCCATCTGCGCACGCACTGCAAGCACCCTGGCCGAGACTGCTGCACACATTCAGAAAACGACGGGCCACCAGGTTCTCCATCAGGCGCTGGATGTGACTGATTCGGAAGCAGTTGCTGCCTTTGTCGCTGCCGTCGAGGCCCGCTTCGGTCGCATAGATATCTGCGTTACCAATTGCGGCGGCCCCCCGTCTAAATCGTTTAAGAGCACAAAGCCGGAAGACTGGCGCTCCGCCTTCGACCAACTTCTGATGAGCACCATCTTTTTCGCCAGGGAGACTCTGCCGCGTATGCAGAGAAACAAGTGGGGACGCCTGATTACCATCACCTCGTCCGCGGTCAAGCAGCCCGTGGACGGCCTATTGCTTTCGAATTCGATTCGCGCCGCCGTCGTCGGCTTGGCGCGCACTCTGGCGAATGAATATGCCGCTGACGGCATAACCGTGAACAATGTTTGCCCGGGCTACACGCGCACCGCTCGCCTCGATGGCCTCGCCTCCTCGATCTCCGCGCGCACGGGCTGCAAGGCCGAAGAAGTTTTTGCCGGTTGGGAACGCGAAATCCCCGCTGGCCGTCTTGGCACACCGCAGGAATTTGCCGCAGTCGTCGCCTTCCTCGCTTCGGAGCGCGCCAGCTACATGAACGGCGCCTCCATCGCCGTTGACGGTGGTCTTGTCAGGAGCCTGCTCTAGCCCTCAATGGCCCCCGCCACCCGTCACCTTGAACTCAGTTTGCTGCCCGGGAGCTTCGCCATTTCCCGGCTCACCGCCGATTCGCCCATCCCTGCCTGGGCGACCCAAGGTCCATTCTTTTCCGTTACGCGCACCGGAGATGAACTTTCCGTTGTCAGCGAACTCTCTACCGTCCCCCTCGGCGTTCAGTCCGAGCGCGGCTGGCGCGTCTTGAAAGTTCATGGGCCCTTCGTCTTGTCGGAAATCGGCGTCCTTGCTTCGCTCGCCACGCCTCTCGCCGAAGCAAAAATCAGTTTCTTTGCCGTTTCAACTTTTGACACGGATTACCTGCTCGTCGCTTCCGAAACTCTGTCGGGCGTGATCGCCGCGCTGGAGGGGGCAGGACACACGGTTTACAGGAGCAAAGCTGAATGATCAAGGAACCCCCTTCGAACGCCAATCCCCATGGCAGTCGCCCGGCGCTTCTTGCGCTCGCGGCGTTGCTGGCGATTTTCATCCCCGCGGCGCAACTCCGCGCCGATGAGCCTTACGCGCGCAGCCGCGACTATGATTTGCAGCATTCCAAGATCGCCCTGCGGTTCGACCTTGACCAGAAGAGAGTCCTCGGTGAAGTTACGCACTCGCTTTCTATTCTTCGTGGCGGCTCCACGAAAGTCTTTTTCGACTCTGTCGGCCTGACCATCCAAAGCGTGACGCTCAACAGAGCGGCCATAAAATTCGAAACCTCCGCCGACAAGCTGATTGTTCCCCTGCCGGCGGCCGCCAAAGCCGGAGACAAATTCGAAATCGTCATCCGATATGAAGGCAAACCCGCCAAAGGCATGTACTTCATCCTGCCGGACAAGGATTACCCGGAGCGCCCGAGGCAGATTTGGACTCAAGGAGAATCCGAAGACACCCGCTACTACCTCCCGACCTACGACTACCCCAACGATCGCCTCACGACCGAAACCATTCTCACTGTACCCGCTTCCTGGATTACCGTTTCGAACGGCAAACTCATGAACGTGAGCGAAGCCGGTAAAGGCCTGAAAACCTGGTATTGGAAAGAATCCGTCCCCAGCTCCACCTACCTCATCACCGTTGTGGCCGGTGAATTCGACGAAATAACAGATACCTGGCACGGCATTCCTGTCACCTATTACGCGCCAAAGGGGCGCGGCGACCGCCTCCCCCTCAACTATGGCCGCACGCCTGCAATGATGGAGCTGTTCAGCAAGAAATTCGGCGTCGACTATCCCTGGGAAAAATACGCGCAAGTCATGGTGGATGATTTCGTCGCCGGCGGCATGGAGAATTCGAGTGCCACCACCAATAACAGTAATTCCCTGGTTCATCCCAAGCTCGCTCCCGAGTACTTCACCGGTGAAGACGACTTGATCTCTCACGAACTCGGTCACCAATGGTTCGGCGATCTCGTCACCTGCAAGGACTGGGGTGACATCTGGCTCAACGAGGGTTTCGCCACGTTCCTGGAAGCAGTTTGGACGGAAGCGCACTACGGCAAGGATCAGGCCGACTACGAGCGCTGGAACAACGCGCGCGAGTGGTTCGAAAGCAATAGTCTGTGGAACAAGCCGATCGTGCGGCACGACTTCGACGATTCCAGCGAATTTGATGGCAACGCCTACAATAAGGCAGGCTGGGTCCTCTACATGCTTCGCGAGCAGACGGGCGAAGACGCTTTTTACCGCGGCCTTAAGTACTATCTAGAGGTAAATCGCGGCAAGAGCGTGGTGACCGCCGATCTTGCCAAGGCCATAGAAGAATCTGCGCATGTCAACGTTGACCAATTCTTCAGTCAGTGGCTCTACGGCGCAGGGGCGCCGAGATTCGACTTGAGCTACACCTACGACGGGGAAAAGCACCAAGTGATGCTCACCGTCAAACAGATCCAAAGGGTCGAAGGCCGCGTGGGCCTCTTTCGCGTCCCTGTGGAGGTCGCAATCACCACAGGGTCGGGGCCCAAGGTCTACAACTTCACCGTTTCGAAGGACAAGCAGACTTTTCCCTTGCCTGCAGAATCTGCTCCCCTGATGGTTCTCTTCGATAAAGGCGGCCACATCCTCAAGTCCGCTGAATTCCACAAAGAAAAGAAAGAGTGGCTGTACCAAGTGAAGAGCGCTACCGATCTTGCCGATCGTGCTGATGCGGTCGTTGCGCTTGGCAAGATGAAGAACGACGACGAAGTCGTTGCTGTCCTCGGAGATGTCCTGCGCAACGACAAAGCCTGGGGGGTTCGCGCCACCGCCGCCGACACACTCGGCCAGTTGGGCGCCGCTTCCGCATCGAAGCTGCTCCTCGCTGCGCTAGACTCGCATGATGGGCCTTGGGTCCGCAATCGCGTCGTCAGTGCCCTCGGCAATTTCAAAGACGACACGACCGTGGCGGCGAAGCTCAATTCCGTCGCCAACCAGGACGATTCCTATCGTGCTCGCGCCGCTGCATTGCAGGCACTTGGCCGACTCAAGGGGCCCAACGCGTTCGCCACGCTCGGCGCCGCCGTCGCCTCCGATTCGCCGGACGGCTTCCTCCGTAACGCCGCTCTTCGCTCGCTCGGTTCGCTGGGAGACGATAAGGCGGTGCCGCTCCTTTTGCAGTGGTCTGCAGCCGGTAAGCCTATCGATTCGCGCACTGCCGCTATCAACAGCCTCGCGCGTCTGCAGAAGGACAATCAGGACATCACCAAACAAATTGTGGCCTATCTCACCGAACCGCATTTCAGCGTTCGTATGGCCGCCATCTATGCGCTCGGCGGGCGTGGCGATGCCAGTGCCATTCCTGCCCTGGAAGCCCTGTTAAAGAGCGACGACCTCAGCATCGAAATGGCACCCATGATCAAAGGACAGATCGCACGTCTAAAGAAACCCGCAGATGGAAAGCAAGGCGCCAGTGTCGGTTCAGGAGATGCGGACGAAGAATCCGCCGAGGCCGGCAGTGAAAAACTCACGACAGAACAACGGTTCGATAAACTCGAGCACCTGCTTCAGGAAATGAGCGAGCGTCTCAAGTCCATGGAGAAGCGCCTCCCTCCTCCGAAACAATAAGGGGCCGAAGTTTTCGTGTCGGGATTATGTGTAGGGCTGGAGGTCAGTCCGCCCTCTCTTCTCGGTGTCCGCCAGGCTCTCCAGGTCAAATCTTTTTCAAATTTATCTTCCTAAGGCTCAGCAATCAATATCCGCAGATCACGAAGATTGTTCCCCGTCGGCCCGGTAAGAATCGCATCCTCCAGCTTGGAAAAAAACGTGAACGCGTCGCTCCGCCGGAACGCCTCCGTCGCCTCCAATCCCATCGAGCGCGCGCGAGTCAAGGTCTGTCCGTCCGCCACTGCACCAGCAGCGGGGCTATTGCCATCGATCCCATCGGTTCCGGCACTAAGCACGGCAATTTTCTTCCCTGCGATTTTCTCCACACATGCCAGCACGAAAGCTGAATTCCTGCCTCCGATCCCCTTTCCGGTCACCGGAGAACTCACCTCCCCATCCGCAATCAGTGCCACGCGTTGTCCCGTGTGCTCCTTCTGCAGTTCCTCCAACTGTTGCAGCAGATGGTCCGCCGCTTTCTCCACCGGCCAGTCATCGGTTGTATTGTCGCAGCAGGCGATAAACCCTTTCGCCTCGGCCGCGTGATGCGCCGGATGAAACAGGTCATCCATCCCCAGCAGCAGCATAAAGTGTGAGTTTCGAAATGCGGCGGCATCGGCTTTCGGTGTCTCCGGCATCTTCCCCTCGTCGAGCCAGCGTCGCAATGCGGCTGGAAATTTGCCATTCAGGGAATGCGCGGCGATGATGCGCTTGGCGTCCGCAACCGTGGTCGGGTCAGGCAGCGTCGGCCCGGACGCCAGCGCCGACCTCTTCCCCACCGGAACATCGCTTACCGCCAGCGTGACTTTCGTTGCGTTATGCGCCGCCGCCGCGAGCCGGCCGCCTTTCACCGCCGAGATGTGTTTCCGGACCGAATTGATTGCTTCGATTGGGGCGCCGCAAGTCACCAGCGCCCGATGCATCTGCTGAACGTCTTCGAGCGTCTGCGATGGGTCCAGAGGCAACTCCACGAGAGCCGATCCGCCTCCCGATAGAAGAAAAAAAACCAGGGTCTTCTCATCGCAACTTTCCAGTAGCGCTAAAATCGCCTCCGCTGCCTTCCAGCTCTCGGCGTTCGGCACCGGATGTCCAGCCACGAAGTACTTCATTCCTACCAATGGCCTTCGCGCCGCCGTCGGCGCGGATACCACCCCCTTAAGTCTCACAAAAGGAGCCAGCACCAGCGCCAGCCCATCCACCATGGCATGCGCCGCTTTCCCGATCGCCACCACGCGCAGTTTTTCGAAATCGCCCAGGTCGAGTCTCGTTTCGCCGCACACCAGCAAGGCTCCCTTGCGCCGCAACTTCCGCTGCATGGTCGCAGGAATATCGATCGCGGCCAGTGTCTCGTGGAAAATCTGCAGGGCGATCTGCTTCAGTTGCGGCATGCGAGGTCTGTCTGGAAATTCGTCAAGATACTTTCAGAACTTCTGGATTCAAAACGTTCGGTGGCCGTTTCCCCGTGAAAAGCGCGACGACGTTTTCCGCCGCGATGCACGCCATTTTCGTTCGCGTCTCCAGTGACGCCGAAGCGATATGCGGCGCGAGCACCACATTGGCACGTTTCAGCCCGGGATGAATAAACGGCTCGTTCTCGTAAACATCCAGCCCCGCACCAGCAATTTTCCCGCTCTCCAGCGCGGCCACCAGCGCCGCCTCATCCACGACCGACCCCCGCGAAGTGTTGATCAGGAACGCCGTTGGCTTCATCCGGTAGAATTTCGGCGAGTCGAACAATCCCCGCGTCTCGGGCAGTAGCGGCACGTGCACGCTGATAAAGTCGGACTCCGCTAGCAGCGCATTCATTTCCCGAAATTCCACCTTCAACTCTTTCTCCACCTCTTCTGCCGGGCGCACCGCATCTGGAAACCGCTTGCGCGCCGCGCGACCGCTCGTCCAATCCGCCCGAATCCCACAATGCCCAGCGTCTTCCCCCACACATCCGTCCCCACCAGTTGATCCAGGTCCCAGTTTTTCCAGTTTCCCGAACGCGCCAACGCTTCGCCTTCGCTCAGCCGCCGCGCCACGGCCATTAGCAGGGTCCATGCAAAATCAGCCGTTGTTTCATCCAGCACGCCCGGCGTGTTCGTCGCCGCCACACCGCGCTTCGTGCACGCCGCCACGTCGATATTGTCAAATCCCACCGCCACATTTGCGGCTATGCGCAGGTTCGGCGCCTCTCTCAGCAGGTCCTCGTTTACTTTCTCGGTCAGCAGGCAAATCAGCCCCTCCTTTTCCTTCACCTGCTGCAAAACTTCTTCCCGCGGCGGACGTCCCGGTTTTGTCCAGTATTGCACGTCGCAGCTTTTTTGAAGAATCTGACGGGCTACGTCGAACAAGCCGTGGGTCGCAAACACTTTCGGTTTTGGCATCACATCCTCTTTGCAACGTTAAGGAAATTACACTAACACACCCCCGCGCTCCCGCCATAACTTGGCGTTGCGCGCGTCCTGGAAATCTCACTATAGTGCAAAGTGCGACTAAACCTGCGCCCCATGAACTCTGGCCTTGTTCGCGAATTCGAAAAACTCCTCGGCCCGTCTTCCGTCCTTTACCGGCCTGAGGATCTTCTTCTTTATGAATACGACGGCTCCGTCGTGAAGGGGCGTCCGGATCTCGTCGTTTTTCCCGATTCCAGCGAGGAGGTCTCGCGCATCGTCAGACTCGCTGCAGGCTACAACATCCCCATCGTAGGCCGCGGCGCTGGCACGGGACTTTCCGGCGGCGCGCTTGCCCGCACCGGCGGGGTGATGCTCGTCTTCGCGCGCATGAATCGCATCCTGGCACTCGACATGGAAAACCAGCGCGCCGTTGTGCAACCCGGCGTCGTCAATTACGAACTTACCCGCGCCGCCGAGCCTTATGGTCTCTACTTCGCCCCCGACCCTTCCAGTTGGAAATCCTGCACCATCGGCGGCAATGTCGCCGAGAATGCCGGCGGCCCGCACACTCTGGCCTACGGAGTTACTACCAATCACGTCACCGCCCTCCAACTCGTCCTTCCCGACGGAGAAATCGTTCGCCTCGGCGGCCCGCACGGTGACACGCCCGGTTATGATCTCACCGGCCTGCTCGTCGGTTCGGAAGGCACGCTTGCCCTCGTCACCGAAATCACCGTAAAACTCTCGCGCAAGCCCGAAGCCGTGAAGACACTTCTCGCCATTTTCGATTCCGTGGATGATGCCGCCGACACCGTCGTGGACATCACCGCTCGCGCCATCACTCCTGCCGCGTGTGAAATGCTCGATGGCTGGACGCTTCGCGCCGTCGAAGACTACATCCACGCCGGTTTTCCTATGGACAGCGGCGCTGTTCTGCTCATTGAGGTGGAAGGCCTGGCTGAAACCGTCGCTGCTCAAGCCTCCGCGATCAGCGACGTTTGTACCGCGCATCATGCCCGCGAAGTCCGCGTCGCACGCGACAACGCAGAACGCGACCTCCTCTGGAAAGGCCGCAAGAACGCTTTCGGCGCACTCGGCCGCCTGGCTCCCAGCAATTATGTCCTCGACGGCGTCATCCCGCGTTCGAAACTTCCGCAAGCGCTGCGCCGCATCCGGCAAATCGGCGATCAATACGGCTTTCAAATCGGTAACATCTTCCACGCTGGCGACGGCAACCTGCACCCCATCGTTCTCTACGATCCCCGCGACGCCGCGCAATTCCAACGCGCCCTCGAAGCCTCCGCAGAGATCATCCGCTATTGCGTCGAAGTCGGCGGCGCGCTCACCGGCGAGCACGGCGTAGGCATGGAAAAATCGGAACTCATGCCGCTCCTCTTCTCCGATGCCGACTTCGATCTCATGCGCCGCGTCCACGACGCCTTCAATCCCGATGCCTCCCTCAATCCCGGCAAAATCTTCCCCCTCAGCAAAGGCTGCGGCGAAATCCGCGTCCGTCCTCAATCCTCCTCCCGTCCGGGGGCTGCATGATCTCTCCAGTGCTAGTCTCCTCTCCTCGACTGTTTGCCCCATGACCACCTCATCTACCAATCTCGCCCCCGCACTGGAAGCCCTCCTTGGTGCTTCGCGTATCTTCTCTGATCCGGCCGCCCGGGCCGTCTACACCGTCGACGGGATCACCCCTCCCATCGTTGCAAAACCCGCCACTGCCGAAGAAGTCGCCGAAATCGTCCGCTTTGCCGCGCTCGAAAGACTCTCCCTCATCCCCTGCGGCGCGCGCACTAAACTCCGCATCGGCATGCCTCCCTCCCGCTACGATGTCGCTCTCGATATGACCGCTCTCAATCAAATCGTCCACTACGATCCCGGCGATCTCACCCTCGGCGCGGGCGCCGGCATGCCCATCGCAAAATTGAATGCCACTCTGTTCGAACACCATCAGTTCCTTCCGCTCCTCGTTCCCTGGTATTCCCGCAGCACGATCGGCGGCACGCTCGCCTCCGGCATCGACTCGCCGCTCTGCCAGTTCTACGGCACTCCCCGCGATTTCCTGATCGGCGCCGAATTCGTCACCGGCTCCGGCGCCATCACCAAGAGCGGCGGCCGCGTCGTCAAGAACGTCACCGGCTACGACCTCCACAAACTCCTCATCGGCTCGCTCGGCACGCTCGCGGTCATCACTTGCCTCAACTTTCGCACGTTTCCGGCCCCGCTCGCAGGCAGCCGCGGCTTCGTCGCCTCTTTCTCCAATGCTGAAGGCGCGATTGCTCTTCGCCGAGCCATCGCTCAGTCGCCACTCACCCCGCTGACTCTCGATATCGTCAGCCCAGGCCTTGCCCAGATTTTTGCAACGCAAACTCCTGCTACACCGGAAATCGCCGTGTTCCCGGGCGAGAATCGCGATGTGGGCTCAAGCTCACTTCCTCCCATCGGCGACTGGTTTCATCCCGGTGAATGGCACCTCTGCGCCGCGTTCGCCGGCATACCCGAAGTCCTCGATCGTTACAAGCGCGACCTTTCCCGTCTTGCCGGCGAATCCGGTGCGATCTCCACCGCCATCCTTGACGACACGACGCGCCCTGCCGTGTGGGGACGCCTCCGCGAAACTCTTTCCATCTTGCTCGAGTCCTCGCCCATCATCAGCATCTTCAAACTAAGCGTTCTCCCGTCGCACCATGCCACTCTTTTTTCAAATCTGGAGGAAATTGCCAACCGTGCGTCCCTTGCCCACCTTTTCCTAGCCCGCGCTGGCGGCACCATCTATTTCGCCCTGCTACCCCCCACCGCAAACGATGAGACCGCCGGGCGCTTCGCCGAAGCCTCAACGCAAATCTTCGAATCACTCTCTGCCGTCGGCGGCGATACGGCTCTTCTTTTCGCCCCGACATCCCTCAAACCACGCGTCAACACTTGGGGCTCCTGGCGCTCAGACCTCGCCCTCATGCGCCGCCTCAAGTCTGCCTTCGACCCCGCCAACGTTTTCGCCCCCGGCCGCTTCGCTCAAATCCCGATCTCGCCTCCGACTCCCTCGTAGCCCACGCTACCGTCCGTCTGGTTAGGTAGTTTCGCAACCACTTCCCGGTCATCTGCTGTTTCCGCGAACGGCCACAGTTATCCACAAACAAGTCCGCGCCTCTGGTCCCCATTTTCGGCTAAACTAGACTTAATTGTTTCGCTTCGGCGGCAGGTACGGTAAGCCCAATCCGGAGGTTGAATTTCAGGATGGCAATACTGAGTTCGGAAAAAGAAGCGTCCTTCTATTGCAATCGTTGCGACAAGTGGGTTGACGGCATCGAAGACAAGGAAAATTCTTCCGAAAGCTGGGGCATTAAACAGGTCCTCTGTGACGAGTGCGGCGGCGCCATCAGGTACCGGCCTCGATCTTTTTGGAGAAAGCTTCGGCGGAGGACGTCCCAATTCTTAGGCAATGCCTTTAACTCCTGGAAGAAACAGTCCCTGCGGAAACGCCCCTAATTAACGTGTCACCGCCAGGCGTACGACAATCCAAGCGGACCCGCTCTTCGCTCCGATTTGGTGGTCGTGCGTCTTCCCCTGGCGGTCACAGAAGCCACCGCGGGCATAACGGAGAGGGTATGAACCCGCGATTTCACTGCGGAGTTGGTGTCATCACGGCCATCTGTCTATCCCTTGGCTTTGGCTTACGGCGGATACACAGGCACCCTCGGGAGGATGACCATCGACAAACAATTCCACGGCGATCTCGAAGCTATTTAGTAAGGGTCAGATGCTCACTGCCGTCAGGGGCGTCAACACTTCAGCCCGCTACTTAGCCATCGAGCGCATCAACGGAAGGCTGCGGGGCCACAGCAGCAGATTCAAACCCCGGCACGGGGACACCATGACCCGTGGCACCCCGGCATTCCTACGACCTCGACAATACCCTCCCCGAAGTTCCGCTGATACTTTCATAACCGGGAGTCCTTTTGAGCGCAGCGGAGGGATGGTGCCAACGTTGCCCCACAAATCGCATCGGTAACCAACACAGGGTTGGGATAAGGTTGCGTCCACTCTTCGCACAGCCACTCTTGGCGGTAGGCCTTGCCAGCCGCACACCGACCTTCTGTTCTTCCGATCCGGACTCCGCGGCCTTATCATCGTTCCTTCACACCGAACCCAACGATGTCCCCCACGCCCATACCCGGCCTCATTCCCATCTACGAAGACTATGCGCGCTGCGTACACTGCGGTCTCTGCCTCAACGCCTGCCCCACCTACCGCCTCTGGAATCTCGAAGCCGATTCGCCGCGCGGCCGCATCCAGCAAATGATTCATGTCGAGTTGAACCAACAACCCATCACCGATTCTTTCGTCGATCACATCGACAAATGTCTCGACTGCCGCGCCTGCGAGACCGCCTGCCCTTCCGGAGTCGAATATGGAAAGCTGGTCGAGCACGCCCGCGCCCGCATCGAGCGCGACTATCTCCGCTCCTGGCTTGCCAGCGTCGCGCGCAACTTTGTTTTCCGGCACCTGCTCCTCGATCCCCATCGCATCATCGACGTCGCACGCGTTTTGCGTTTCTATCAACGCTCCGGTTTGCAGGGCATCGCGCGCAGTATTGGTGTCTTGAAACTTCTTGGTGTGGCCGAGCGCGAAGGTCTCCTCCCGCGCATCGACGACTGTTTTTTCTTTCGCTGCCTCGGCTGGACGTTTCCTGCCGTCGGTCCGCGCCGCGCCCGCGTGGCCTTCTTCGCGGGCTGCGTAGCCAACGTCACTTTTTCTCAGCTCAACGAAGCCACCGTCCGCGTCCTCGCCGCTAACGGCTGCGAAGTGGTCATCCCAAAGGACCAGCTTTGCTGCGGCGCGCTGGCCGCGCATGCGGGCGTTCGCGATGGCGCCCGCGATCTCGCTCGAAAGAATCTCTCCACATTTCTTCGCAAAGACGTCGACGCCATCATCACCAACGCCGCCGGCTGCGGTTCCATGCTCAAGGAATACGATCATCTCTTTTCGACGGACGAGGCTGAGCACGCCCAGGCCCGCCAATTTGCCGCCAAGACCCGCGATGTCACCGAATTTCTAGCCGCTCTTGGTCTCACCGCGAAATTGAAGTCTCTTCCAATCCGCGTCACCTACCAGGATTCCTGCCATCTTCTTCACGGCCAACAAATTCGCGAGGCACCGCGCACACTCCTACGCGCCATCCCCAATCTCGAGTTTGTGGAATTGCCCTTCTCGGAAATCTGCTGCGGCTCCGCCGGAGTCTACAACGTCACACAAACAGAAACATCCCTCGAATTGCTCGCCGAGAAAATGCGCCACGTCCAATCCACTCGTGCCCAAACCATCGTCACCGCCAACCCTGGCTGCCTGTTGCAGCTCCGCGTCGGCGTCGAAATCCACCATACCCATCAGGAAGTCCTCCATGTCGTCGAACTCCTCGACCGCGCCATCGCCGGAGCGCGAGATCAAAAGTGAGCTTGTCATCCTTCGCGTATCCGATAAGGATGCTCAAGAAACGACGACGCCCTTCCCGCAGCGATGGGGGCTGCTGCGAAAAGGGCGCGCCGTCTTCAGGAGAGAAGATCGTTATCCCGTGAATCAATTGTCCGATGGAGGTAGTGGTCCCTGCTTGAACTTCCTCGTGCCGTGCCTGCCGGGTCCGCCTTGCGTCACCTGGTAATCCGATGGCACTTGGAAAAGCGACGCATTCGGCTCCGACCGTTGAATATTCGTCAGCGCGTAGGTGCTATCGCCAAAACGCGGATCGCTCCGCTTGCTCATCACCATCAGTTGCAAATCATTGGAATACCAATGCTCGGACACGATGGTAATCGGTTTTTCATTTCCGATTTGTCCCGCGGGGATGGTGTGAGTAATTCGCGTTCCTTGCGCGCTCACGCCAGCAATCGTCTGCGTTCCCAACTCTTCTTTTTTCAAGTTACCGTTGGCAATCGCCTGTTGCTGCCGGTATTCCATCTTGCCCCTAAGCACACCCCTCATCTCACCGTTCGCCGGGCCTTTCATCGCTCCAAAGTGCTTCGTCATTTGCTCGGCCGTCTTTGTGTCGGCGTGCAAGATGAAATTCGCATTCGCCACCGGATCGTTGATCATG